>Ga0208478_1000811_pt1 | contig 9993 bp, 5 predicted proteins | sample NGESurdeep072012_5_FD_184462 | JGI IMG/M metagenome (GOLD analysis project Ga0208478, IMG submission 184462) | Arctic peat soil microbial communities from Barrow, Alaska - NGEE Surface sample 415-2 deep-072012 (SPAdes) | ecosystem: Environmental > Terrestrial > Soil > Wetlands > Peat ... | reverse complement strand
CTGCCAGCCGGGCCCCCTCGCCGGCGAGCCGGTCTCGGGCGGCCGCCGCCTCGGCCGCGGAGCCGACCAAATGCCGGATCGTCCCGGTCGCCGAGGCAGTCGGATCGGCCAGCGCCTCGAGCGCCGCGCCGGCGGCCGCGAGGGCTGCCTCGGTCTCCTCGGTCGCGTCCGCGAGCAGCTGCTCCACGGCCGCCTGTCCCGACTGGCGCACCGCCGCGGCCGAAACCGCCCGCTCCTCCGGAGCCTCAAGCTGGAACTGCGCGAGGAGGCGCTGCGCCTGCTCCTCGGCGTCGGCCACGCGTTGCCGTGCCATCTCCTCCGCGGCGGTGCGGATGGTTGCGCATTCGTCCAGCGTCGGGCGCAGTGCGGCGAGGACCGGCGCGACCTCGGTGGCGGCGTCCGCCGCGCGGTCGGCCGGCACGCCGGCCGGCGCAGCAGCACCCGGCGTGCCCACCGGGCGGAAGCGTTCCAAGAGGTTGCGCCCGGGTGGCGCCATGCAGACCTCCTCTGACCTCGTCGGGCGGAAGGACCGTGGAGCTGACCCGCTTCGGTGGACCCCGGGATTGATGGTCGTCATGCTGCCACGACGGTCAGCGCGTGCCGGTGCTCGTAGGAGACGGGGCGGGACGTTGCCGAGCGGGGTGGCCCGTCGGCAGTCGTCAGCTTCCCCGGCCGGTCCACGGGGCTCGGCCGCGGCGAAACCGTCGCGCGGTCCAGGCCGAGATCACCCGGATCACCGACGCCTCACCACTCCCCAAGCTGGTGCTCAGGAGCGCCCGTACCGAACTACGCCGCGGGCTGAACCCTTCGTCGCGGGCCGCGATTGGCCGCCTCAACCGGGCGGCCATTGGGCCGGCAGCCAGCGGGTCATGGTCCGCTGTGTGACTGACGTTCGCCAATGTGACAAACCGCCGTCCGTGGTGTGGCACGCCGGGCCAACCACTCGGCTATCTGATTGCGTCGCGCCCACGCGGCTCGGCCTTCAGCGGCGCTGGTCGGAGGTGGCTACTGCCAGGCGAAATGCGTCGCGGCGGCGGCTCTCCGGCGGCGCGACCTATCGAGCCGAAGGTCAACTCGGTGGCCATCAGCAGCGTGGTGTTGGCGCGGTCGCGCCGGGCGAGATGAAAGGCCGGGGCCGCGGCATGTGGCTGCGCAACGGCGACACCGTCGAGGGCTACCGCGTCCCCGTGCCTTTCAGGTCGGAGACTCAACCGGGTGATTTCTTGCCCGCTCGACGTACCCCCGGCGGATTGGGCTGGTCGGCTCGGCTGCTAACGTGATCGTTTTCGTCCGCCGGGGTCGGGACGCCCCGCGGCAGCGTAGGTCGCTGGGTCGGTGGCGCCCCGATGATTCCGGGCGTCCCTCGCCGTACCGGCGCAGTTGCCGTTGCTCCCGTGCCCGCCACGCCGAGGGTTGGAGCGTCGTGCGTCGAAGTGTCCGCTACGGGTTACAGGCCCTTATCCTGCTCACCCTGCTCGCCGCCAGCATCGCCTGGATCCGAGCCGACAAGACCGTGACCGTGTCGGTCGACGGCAGCCCGCGACAGCTGCGCACCCTTGCCAGCACCGTCGGTGGCTTGCTCGACCGGGCCGACATAGCTGTGGGCGAGCACGACCAGGTGGCTCCGGGACGCGAGGCGCCGGTTCGCGATGGCGCGCAGATCTCCGTCCGCCGAGGGCGCCAACTGGCGCTGACCGTCGACGGTCAGCCGGAACGGGTCTGGGTGACCGCCAGCTCGGTCGCGGAGGCCCTGGACCAGTTGGGCATACGCGCCGACGGGGCCTACCTGTCAGCGTCCCGATCCCGCGAGATTCCGCTCGGCGGCTTCGACCTGGCGCTGCGTACTCCACACCGCGTGTCGCTGACCACCGACGGATCCACCCGCGACATGGTCTCCACCGCGGCCACCGTCGCTGACCTGCTTACCGAGGCCGGCGTCGCGCTGGAGCCCAGCGATCGAGTCTCGGAACCGGCTGACGCCTACCCCGCCGACGGCGCGGCGCTGCGGGTGACCCGGGTGCGCACCAGCCAGCTGGTGGAGTCGGCCGAGGTGCCGTTCGGCACCGTCACCCATGAGGACGCCGGCCTGGCCCGCGGTACGCAGCGGGTGGAGTCCCCGGGTACGCCGGGCACGCTCGAGCGCACCTATGCCGTCACGCTGACCGACGGGGTCGAGACGGCCCGGGGACCGGTCGCCGAGCGGCTCGTCACCCCGCCCCAGGACCGGGTGGTCACCGTCGGCACGCCGGCCGCACCGCCGGCACCGACTCAGTCGTCAGGCTCGGCCCCGGTCGCTCCAGCCGCCCCACAACCGAGCGGCGGCGGGGGCCTGGACTGGGCCGCCTTGGCCCAGTGCGAGTCCAGCGGCAACCCACGCGCCGCGTCGGGGCCGTATCAGGGGCTTTACCAGTTCGACCAGAGCACCTGGGCATCGGTCGGCGGCACCGGACGGCCGGCGGACGCATCCCCGGCGGAGCAGCTGGCTCGGGCCCAGATGCTCTACCAGCAGCGGGGCCGGGCACCGTGGCCGGTCTGCGGCCGGCACCTGTAGGTGTCGGAATCGGGCGACGGTCTGATCGGCCCGGGCGACGGTCTGATCGGCCCAGCCGACGGTCTGATCGGCCCAGCCGACGGTCTCCTCGGGCCGGCCGAGGTCCGGGCGATCGCCGCTCGGTTGGGCCTACGGCCGACGAAGGCGCTCGGCCAGAACTTCGTCATTGATCCGAACACCGTCCGGCGCATCGTTCGGGTCGCCGCGCTCGGCCCGGACGACGTGGTCGTCGAGATCGGCCCGGGGGTGGGCTCGCTCACCTTGGGCCTGTTGCCGGTGGTTCAGCGAGTAGTCGCCGTCGAGGTCGACCCGACCCTTGCTGCGGCGCTGCCGGAGACGGTCGCGGCCCGGCTGCCGGCGTACCGCGACCGGTTGCAAGTGATCGCCGCGGACGCGCTCGCGCTGACCGGCGTACCCGGGGCGCCCCCGACCGCCGTCGTCGCCAACCTGCCGTACAACATCGCCGTACCGGTGCTGCTGCGGGTGCTCGAACACCTGCCGACGATCACTCACGGCCTGGTCATGGTGCAGGCCGAGGTGGCCGAGCGGTTGTGTGCGCCGCCCGGGCGTCGGGTCTACGGCGTCCCCTCGGTGAAGGCGGCCTGGTACGCCGAGATGCGCCGCGCCGGCTCGGTGTCGCGGACGGTGTTCTGGCCGGCGCCGCGGGTGGGCTCGGGGCTGGTGGCCTTCAGCCGGCGCCCGCCGCCGACCGACGCCGACCGACGGGCGGTGTTCGGGGTCGTCGATGCGGCCTTCGCTCAGCGCCGCAAGACGCTCCGGGCGGCCCTGGCCGGCTGGGCGGGCGGCGCGGCCGAGGCCGAGTGGGTGCTGCGGGCCGCCGGCGTCGACCCGGCCGCGCGCGGGGAGTCGCTCGCACTGGCGAACTTCGCCCGGATCGCGGCAGCCCGCCCCGCGGCGACCGAGGGACGCGGCACCCCCTCCCGGTAACATTGCCTGGACCTGCCCCACCCTGCGCCGATGCCGAGACCCGCACCAGGAGAGCCGCTGTCTTCCCAGCCCCGCGCGCCGCGCACCGTATCGGTGCGGGTGCCGGCGAAGATCAACCTGCATCTCGGGGTGGGGCTCCGGCGCTCGGACGGCTATCACGAGCTGACCACCGTCTACCAGGCGGTCTCCCTGTACGACGAGATCGTGGCCGGCCCGGCTGAGCGGCTCACGGTCACCGTTGAGGGGGAAGGCGCCGCCGCGCTGACCGCCGACCCGGCTGCCGAACGCGACAACCTCGCCCTCCGAGCGGCGCAAGTCCTGGCCGCGCACGCCGGAGTCGCGCCGGCCGTCGCCCTGCACCTGCGCAAGGCCATTCCCCTGGCCGGCGGAATGGCCGGCGGCAGTGCGGATGCGGCCGGCGCGCTGGTTGCCTGCGACGCCCTGTGGGGCCTGCGGCTGGACCGGGCCACCCTGGCCACCCTGGCCGCCGAGCTCGGCAGCGACGTCCCGTTCGCGCTGGCTGGCGGGACCGCGCTGGGCACCGGACGTGGCGAGCGGGTGGCCCCTGTCCTTGGGCGCGAGGAGTTCTCCTGGGTGCTGGCGTTCGCCGATGGCGGGCTGTCCACGCCGGCAGTGTTCGCCGAGCTGGACCGCCGCCGGGAGCGGCGGCCGAGCCTGCGCAGCCGGCCGGACGAGGTGCTGGCGGCGCTGCGGACCGGCGACCCGGCCCAGCTCGGACCGGCGCTGCGCAACGACCTGCAGCCGGCGGCGATCGCGCTGCGACCGGCGTTGCGCCGGACGCTGCAGGCAGGGACCGAGCTCGGCGCGCTGGGGGCGGTCGTCTGTGGTTCCGGACCGACCTGCGCCTTCCTCGCCGGCTCGCCGCAGTACGCCGTCGAGCTGGCGGCGGCGCTGGCGGCCGAGGGCGTGGCCCGGGCGGTACGCCGGGTGAGCGGGCCGGTTGCCGGCGCGCGCGTCGTACCGGGCTGAGGGCGACCGACACGTGGCCACCGCGGGCAACCTCGTCAACCTCGAGGTCGTCACCAAGGCGCACGGCACCACCGTGCTGCTCGACGCCGTCTCCCTCGGCATCGGCGGCGGCGACCGGGTGGGCGTGGTCGGCCGCAACGGCGGCGGCAAGACGACGCTGCTCTCGGTGCTGACCCGCAGCGAACCGCCGGACGCCGGCCGGGTCACGCACGTCGGCGGGCTGCGGTTGGCGTACCTGCCGCAGGACGCCGCGCCGCCGCCGACGGCGACCGTGCGCGAGGTCGTGATCGGCGACGCCGCGACCCACGAGTGGGCCGGGGATGCCGGCGTGCGGGCGATCCTCGACGGCTTGGGCCTGACCGCCCTGGGGCTGGACACCGTGGTTGGCCCGATGTCCGGCGGCGAGGGCCGCCGGGTGGCGCTGGCCGCCCTGCTGGTTCGCGACGTCGACCTGCTGGTCCTGGACGAGCCGACCAACCACCTCGACGTCGAGGCCGTGGACTGGCTCGCCGGCCACCTGGCGGCGCGGGCCGGAGCGCTGCTGCTGGTCACCCACGACCGCTGGTTCCTCGACGCGGTGTGCACCGACACCTGGGAGGTCGCCGACGGCCGGGTGCATACCTACCGCGGCGGCTACTCGGCGTACGTCCTGGCGCGGGCCGAACGGGAGCGGGTCGGCGCGGTGACCGAGCAACGCCGGCAGAACCTGCTGCGCAAGGAGCTGGCCTGGCTGCGCCGCGGCCCGCCGGCCCGCACGTCCAAGCCGCGGTTTCGCATCGACGCCGCGAGCGCGCTGGTCGCCGATGAACCGCCGGCTCGCGACGACGTCACCCTGCAGCGCTTCGCCGCCGCGCGGCTGGGTCGCCAGGCGTACGACGTGGAGGACGCCACCGTGCGTCTCGGCGAGCGCGTCCTGTTCGAGCACGCCACCTGGCGGCTCGGACCGGGGGACCGGGTCGGCGTGGTCGGGGTGAACGGCTCCGGCAAGACCACGCTGCTCCGGCTGCTGGCCGGGAACCTGCGCCCGGACTCTGGCCGGGTGCGGGTTGGCCGCACTGTCAAGGCCGCCTACCTGGCCCAGGACGTGACCGAGCTGGATCCGGAGCTGCGGGTGCTGTCGGCGGTCGAGGCGGTGGCCCGCGTGGTCAGCCTGGGAGGCGGCCGGGAGCTGACGGCTACCCAGCTGCTGGAGCGGTTCGGGTTCGCCGGCGGTCGGCAGTGGACCCGGGTCGGTGACCTATCCGGGGGTGAGCGGCGCCGGCTGCAGCTGCTGCGGCTGCTGATGTCCGAGCCGAACGTGCTGCTGCTCGACGAGCCGACCAACGACCTGGACATCGACACGTTGACTGCGCTGGAAGACGTGCTGGACGGCTGGGCCGGCACGCTCGTCGTCGTCAGCCACGACCGATACTTCCTGGAGCGCACCTGCGACGGCGTGGTCGCGCTGCTCGGGGACGGGGCCGTGTCCGCGCTGCCGGGCGGAGTCGAGGAGTACCTGGCCCGACGGCGTACGGCGGTCGCAGCCGCCGAACCCGGTAGGGCGGGTGCCGGCGCCACGTCTGCGGGCGGGGCGGCGCGGTCCCGGATTGGCGACTCGCGGGCGGCGCGCAAGGAGCTGGCCCGCCTGGAGCGGAAGCTGGCCAAGCTGACGGCCGAGCAGGGGCGGATCCACGCCGAGATGGCGGCCCGGGCCACCGACTACGAGGCGGTCAGCGCCCTGGACGCGCAGCTGCGCGCCGTCGAGGCCAAGCAGTCGCAAGCCGAGGACGCCTGGCTGGCGCTGGCCGACGAGGCCTCGTGACGGAAGCCTGAGCCGTGGTCGAGCTGCTCACCGTCGGGCACGGGACGGCCGCGGCCACCGAGCTCGGCACCGCGCTGGCGGCGGCGCAGGTGCGGGCGCTGGTCGACATCCGCATCGCGCCGGGGAGCCGACGCAGCCCGCACTTGGCGCGCGACCGACTCAGCGAGTGGCTGCCGCCGTACGGCGTGGACTACCGGTGGGATCGCCGGCTCGGGGGCTTCCGGAAGCTCCCGTCGGACTCGCCGGATACCGCACTGCGCAGCACCTCCTTCCGGGCGTACGCAGCCTGGACGCGCGACTCCGAGTTCGCCACCGCGATCGACGAGCTGCTGGCCGGGGCCGGGCCGCTGGCACGCGCACCGCGGTGCTGTGCAGCGAGACCGTGTGGTGGCGCTGTCACCGCCGGCTGGTCGCCGACTTCGTCACGATCGTGCGAGGCGGCACCGTGCAGCACCTGCTCGCCGGCCGGCTGCAACCGCACCGGGTGACTGCCGGCGCGCGGCTCGACCCAGCGACCGGCCTGCTGGTCCGCGACGCGGTCAGCCCGTGCACGAGATGACCGCAAGTCACTCGGATGATGGTCAAAGTGCGCGGATGCCGCAGATTGGCGATACAAACGAGGTGCCGACGCGCAACGATCTCGGACTTAGCCCATCAACTCCGGCTCGAATCCGCAGTGCCGCCAGATGGCGCGCTCCTTCGTCACCGTGGCCAAGGACGACGATGACTACCTGACACCAAGGTGGGTTGCCCGAACAGTCACCCAGTGGGTCACCCACCGGGCCACTGTGGCGAGAGCCGCTCAGCGCGCTGAGTCAGTCACGCTCGAAGCCGAACTCGTCGAACTTCAGCGTGCGGGCGTTCTCGTTCACGGTGCGAACGCGGTCGGCCGGAAAGCCGGCCTCGTTCGTTGCCGTGATCTCCACCGACACCTCGAGATGGGTGCCCTCGACTGCGGCGAGGTGTTGGAGAACCTCCTGGGCGATGCGAGTGAAGTCCCGGCCATAACGCTGCGGGTTCACCCTCACGGCACCGAAGAACCGAGTGTCCGGCGGCGCCGGCCCGACCGGCTCGATGGGTGGTCGCACTTCGGGGCCGCGTTCCGGCGGCTTCTTGCCGTTGCTGCCCGATTCACGCCCGCCATCGGTTGGTGCTTTCGCGGCTCGCTCTTTCTCCAACTGCTCGGTAGCTATCTTCGGCTGGACAACCAGCACAGCGTCGGTCAACTCGGCGATAGCGCCGGCGTTGTAGCTTGCCAACCCAAGGTAGCGACCGGTGGCGCCGTCGTACGAGCCCGCCAGCGCCAAACCGTCGGACTCCCACATCATGTCGTCGAGCGCCGAGCGGAGCGCTCCCTCCAGCACAGCGCGGTCACGCAGGCGCGTCAGGTAGGGGTAGCGCCGGTAGTAGGACCACAGGTCACCAACACTGACGTGCCCCCGTTCCCACGCCGACCGCAGCGGGCCGTCGAGATCCATCCGGACGTTCCGAGAGCCGTAGGTGGTCGCGAGCAAGCCTCCTTGACGCAGCTTCGCGCTGACCCGGTCGGCTAGCCCGTCCTGCGACCCCTCGGCTTTGACCACTTGCCAGCCCGCGGGACGGGCAGGTTCTGGCTGCTCGGGCACCAGCGCCCAGATGTACGTCGCCGCCACCCGCAGGCGGACTGTGTCGTCTGCCTGGTCCCGACGGCGGCTCACCTGCACCTTCTGCTGGGCGGTGAGGTTGAGCTCGTCGGTGCGCCCGGCAATGTTGCTCCAGGCCAAATAGTCCCTGGTCGCCTCGGCCAGCTCCTCGTACCGGCGCTCGTCGGCGGCGAGAAAGACAACGGTGTTGCGGTTGGCGCGCTGCCCCGAGGCGCGGGTGTCCAGGCACTGTCGAGCGAACCGTAGACCGGTGGAGGCGTCGCTACCTCGGCTGTGCAGGTACCGCGGATGGAGAATTACGAGCTTCGCCTCCTCGGTGTCCGGGACGGCTCCGCTGTCTTCGGGACAGGTGTGCACGGCCGCGAAGTCGCCGCGGATGCGCCGCTGCTCGCTGAGGCGCTGGCACAGCTGCGTCCACACCTCCTCCGGGTGTTCCCGCAGCCGGTCCGCCAAGTCCTGGGCGGTGCGCGTGACGGAGGCCCGGGTGTCGTACCAGTAGCGAGCTCCGTCGACGTACAGATAGGTCGCGCGCTGGGACAGCACCTCCAGCGACGATCCGAAGTTGCCGACCGTGTCGCCGGGTACGGCGGCGCCGAGCCAGACGTGCTGGCGCTCCACGCCCTTGTGCGCGGTGTGCAGCGTCGGCGCCGCGGCGACGAAGATGGTCCGGGCCAGCCGGCGGGTCACCGACCGGGCGCCGAACGTCGGCCGCTCACCGTCGATTTGCGCCGGGGTCGAGCCTTCGCCGTCGACGTCGGCATCCACGATGGGCTTCCAGGCGTCGGGGAGGTACTGCAGCAGCTCGCTACCCACGGTGGACACGTCCAGTGGCACCGAGCCGGCCATGATGAGTGGACCGGCATCGCCCGAGGCCCACAGCGCATGCACGACGGCACTCATCAGCCGAAGGACACCGCGGGTGCGCTGGAAGCGCTCCAGCGTGGACCAGTCCTCGTAGAGCCGGTCAAACAGCTCCGGGTGAATCGGGTACGCCGCCCGGATCCGACCCTCATACGCCGTCTCGCCGCACTCGCGCGGGAACTCACCACGGTGTTCGGCGTAGAACTGCACGAATCGCCGAGCCACGGCGGCGATGTCCCGCTTGGCATCCGCCCCCGGCTCGACGAACAACCGCCGCCGCACGATCTCGAACGACTCGTGCGCCGTCGCTGGCCGCCATTGGTCCGCCATCCGGCGGACGACGTGCTGTAGCCGCGCCAGCGCCTCCCGACCGTTCAGGCCACCGACCTCGAGGTCGCTGCCGACAACCTCGCCGGCGTCGCCAGGCTGACTCGACGCGGGAATTGAGATGACGAGCAGCGCGCCCCGAACTGACTTGACCGCCTCGGTCAGCGTCTGCGCGAAGGTGAACTGGGTGTCGAACGTCCCCGCCGGGAGGTCGTCGTTGCCGTAGAGCTGACGGGCATAGGCGACCCACTCGTCGATGAGAATGAGGCAGGGCGCGTACGCCGTGATCAGTCCGCCGAGCGCTGCCCCGGGATTGGTGGCGGTGCGGTCGGCGTCAGCAACCACGTCATATGCGGCGCGGCCACCGAGCTGCCAGGCTAGCTCGCCCCACAGCGTCCGCACCGGCGTGCCGTCGTCCTTGATGCTGACCGTGCCGGGCGACATGTGCGTTCCCACCAGCGTGACCCGACGGATCGGGTTATCGATTGGCAGCGAGACGCCGACCAGCGCCTCCTGCACCTCCTGCGGGTAGTCGGTGAGCGGCCGGCCGGAGCAGACGTGATACAGAGCCAGCATCGAGTGGGTCTTGCCGCCACCGAAGTTGGTCTGCAGGTTGACGATCGGGCTCGCGTTGAGGTCGCCGGAGAGCCGCCGACCGGCCCGAGCGAGAAGGTCCCGCAGGCCTTCGGTGAGATACGTGCGCTGGAAGAAGTGCACCGGGTCGACGTACTCCTGGCTGCCTTCATGCCGCGCGACCATGTGTAGGTCGGCGGCGAACTCGGCCGCGTTGTACTGCCCAGTGGCCACATCAGCATGCGGGGTGACGACCTCGCGCCATGGCTTCACGCCGGTTCCCGGGACCGAGACGGTCG
>Ga0208478_1000809_pt1 | contig 10041 bp, 10 predicted proteins | sample NGESurdeep072012_5_FD_184462 | JGI IMG/M metagenome (GOLD analysis project Ga0208478, IMG submission 184462) | Arctic peat soil microbial communities from Barrow, Alaska - NGEE Surface sample 415-2 deep-072012 (SPAdes) | ecosystem: Environmental > Terrestrial > Soil > Wetlands > Peat ... | reverse complement strand
CTGCTCTCGCGTCGCACCTGAACCACGGTTCTCGAAACGCCACTCCCGGCGCCAAGCGCACGCCGCCATTGAGGCTTACGCGCCGGCGTCGGGTTCGAATCGGTAGCCGAATCCGCGAACGGTGGTAATCCAACGCGGATGATCCGGGTCCGACTCGATCTTGGAGCGCAGTCGGCGGATGTGCTCGGTCACGGTGGCGTCTTCGCCCGCGAGCCGCTCAGACCCGGCATACGACGAGGCGACCACCAGCTCGGCGGTGTGGGGAGATAGGTGGGGAGATAGGTGGGGAGGTAGACGCATCGCGCCGCGGGCGTCGCCGGTGGGCAGCGCCGCGGCATCCTCCATCCGAGCGCCGACCAGGGCTCCGGGGCGTAGCCCGGATCGCCGCCCGGCGACGACGGCGTCGCCGAGTTCGGCCAGGGCGTCGTAGGAGGCCATGATGGCCGCGGCGCCGATGATCGCCCGGCGGAGTCCGACGAACGGCAGCCGGATCAGCGCGCCCGGCACCGACCGGACGGCGCAGCTCCCGACGGCGGCGAGGCCCACGGCAGCCGCCACCGGACGAGGCAGGGCGGTTGGACCGGACGATGCCGCCGGCCGGGCTTGGGTGGGGTCGGACCGGCGCACCAATGCAGACCTCCGTTGCCGGGACGTCGGGGACCGCGCTACGCCGGCGGCCGCGGGCCGGGTGGCCGCACCAGACGTAGCATGGACCCATGACCGCCCCGGCCGCCGCCCGCCCGGAGGACGCCCGCCGCGTGCTGCTGGCTCGTCCCCGGGGCTACTGCGCTGGCGTGGAACGCGCCGTGGTCACCGTGGAGAAGGCGCTGGAGGCCTACGGCGCGCCGGTCTATGTCCGCAAGCAGATCGTGCACAACGCGCACGTGGTGCGCCGGCTCCAGGAGCGCGGAGCGGTCTTCGTGGAGGAGACCGCCGAGGTGCCGGAGGGGGCCATCGTGGTCTTCTCCGCGCACGGGGTCGCGCCAGTCGTGCACGCCGAGGCGGCCGCCCGCGGCCTGCGCACGATCGACGCCACCTGCCCACTGGTCACCAAGGTGCACTTGGAGGCCCGCCGGTTCGCGGCCGACGACTACGACATCGTGCTGATCGGCCACGACGGCCACGAAGAAGTTGTCGGTACGACGGGCGAGGCGCCCGCGCACATTCACCTCGTCGACGGCGCTCGGGACGCCGCCGGGGTGGCGGTTCGTGACCCCCACAAGGTCGCGTACCTGTCCCAGACCACGCTGTCGGTCGACGAAACCGAGCAGACGGTCGCGGCGTTGCGGGAGCGCTTCCCCGCTCTGCAAGGGCCGCCGAGTGCGGACATCTGCTACGCCACGTCCAACCGGCAGCTCGCCGTCAAGGAGATTGCCCAGGACGCGGACCTGGTGCTCGTCGTCGGGTCGGCGAACTCCTCGAACTCGGTCCGGCTGGTCGAGGTGGCGCTGGCCGCCGGCGCCCGCGCGGCCCATCTCGTCGACGACGCCGACCACCTGGTCGCTGAGTGGCTCGACGGCGTCCGCACCGTCGGCGTCACCAGCGGTGCCTCGGTGCCCGACCACTTGGTCTTCGAGGTGTTGGCGTGGCTGGCCGAACTCGGCTACGGCGATGTCATGGAGGTCGAGTCGGCCCGGGAGCGGCTGCAGTTCGCCCTACCGCCGGAGCTCCGGCGCGATCTGCGGTCGGTGGCGGTTGGGTCTCCCGAACGCGGGTCCCGGTTGCCCGCCCGCGCGATGCCGATGCTCGACGGCGGATATTAGTCGGGCTCGAGTTGGGACGGAACCGATGTCGTCCGTTGCGCCCCGCCCACCTGGTGCAGCGCTGAATCGACGGCCTGCTGCGGTGGTCCGTCGGTGTCGATCACGGTGGCGGACGGCCACGGGGCGAACTCCGCCCGCATTCGGTCGGCCACTTCGGCGCTGGCATCCGAGGCGTCACCCCCTCGGGCCTGGCGAGCGAGCACCCGGCGCAGGGCGGCCGGGCCGGGCGTGGCGCACCGTAACTCGACTAGGTCGGTGACCGTGGCAGCGGCGACACCGCGGGCAGCGGCGCGCGTCTCCGGGTGACTCCAGGACGCGTCGAGGATCACGGACTCGCCGAGTTCGAGGGCGGTACGGGCGCGGGCGAGCAGCGTGCTGTACGTCGTGTGGGTAGCGGCCGGGGAGTACAGGCCGGTGCCGAACGCCGCCGGCGCCGGCTGGTTGGCAGCCATCCCGGCGAGCTCCTTGCGGACCGCGTCGGATCGCAGATGCGCCCACCCCATCCGACGGCCGAGGTCAGTCCCCAGCGTTGTCTTGCCGGTGCCAGGTGGACCGCCGATGAGAACCAGGCGCACGGAGCCGTCCGCGAGGTGCCGGTCGGCCAGGTCGACCAGCGCTCGGGCGGTCGAGGCCTCCGCGGCTTGGCCCTGCTCTACGCGCAGGCCGGCCACCTTCGCCCGGACCTGGGCGCGCTGCGCAAGGTAGAAATGGGCCAGCGACGCTGGCCAGGTCTCGCCGGCGTACTCGGCGTACGCGGCGAGCAACCGCGCGGCCGCGCTCGGTGCGTGCAGCCGTTCCAGGTCCATGGCCAGGAAGGCGACGTCGGCCAGGATGTCGACGTGTCGCAACCGGTCGTCGAACTCGATGCAGTCCAGCACCCGCGGGCCGTCGTCGAGGCAGAACACATCGTCGGCGAGCAGGTCGCCGTGGCCGGCGCAGATCCGGCCGTCGGCGATTCGGGCCGCAAACAGCCGCTCGCGACCAGCGAGGTAGCGGCTGGCTAGCTCGTCGAGCCGGTCGAGCGCGGCCGGGTCGAGGATGGCGGAAGCGCAGTCGGTCAGTTGGTCGTGGCCGGCGCGCCACAGGGTGGCGATGGCGTCCCGGGTCGCGGCGGCGTCGATCTCCGGGGAGCGCTCCGCGGCGGCGTGGAAACCAGCAAGCAACCGAGCCAGCTGCCGCAGCGGCACCTCGAGATCACGCCCGGCCGCCGCCAGCATGGCCAGGCGGCGCTCGGCCGGCATCCGGCGCATCACCACGAGTGGCTCGGCCGGCCGCCCGGGCTCCTGCAATTCGCCGAGCCCGAGATAGACGTCCGGAGCCAGCCGCCGGTTGAGCTCGACTTCGCGGGTGCACGCCTGCCAGCGGGCCGCCAAGGTGGAAAAGTCCAAGAAGCCCAAGGCCACCGGCTTCTTGCGCTTGTACACGCGGTCACCGGTCATCCACAGCACGGCAGTGTGCGACTCTGCTACCGCCGCCGCGTCGTGACCGCCGACCATGACAACACCGTGCACATCACCGCGGTGCCGGGGTAGAGGCCTTCGGCCCCCGCCGGGCGCATGCAGTCGTTCGCCGAGCGGGCGTGTCGGTCACCTGTGGGTGCAGAACACCCGGCCACCGGCCGGTATCGGCCAGCCCAGGTCCACGTCATCCCGATCACCGGCGGCACGCAGCGGTGCGGCCGCAGTCCCCGCGCGGTGAGCGCCGCGTGCGCGGGCAGCTCGATCGAGCTACGTGACGGTGCCGCCAAGGCTGGTGGCCGACAAGAGGAGCGTCGGGTTGGCGACTAACGTCCCGGTGGGGCCGAGCCCGCCGAGCCCAGACTGTCGGACGAAGCTCGCTGCGGGAAGCACGTTCGCGACACCGACCGCGGTAGAAGGAGGCCACGATGAGTCCGATTCAACCTGGGTTGGAGGCGGAGGACACTCGAGAGCCGAGAGCCGAGCAGCCCATCGTGGTGGGCATCGACGGTTCACCGGGGGCGGTGGCCGCCCTGCGGTGGGCGGCCGTCGAGGCCCGGACTCACGGCCGCCGACTGACCGCCGTCCACGCCTACGACCCGGTGGTGTACGGCGCCCCCATGCCGCCGATGGCCGGGATCCCGGACCTGGTGGTGGCCGGTGGCGAAGCCCGGCTTGACGAGGCGCTGCTCGAGGTGTTCGGCGACCAACGACCCCCCGAGGTGACCCGCGTGGTGCGCGAGGGCAATCCCGCCCGCGTGCTCGTCGAGATCGCCACAGACGCCAGCCTGCTGGTCGTCGGCGCGCGCGGCCATGGTCACTTCTTGCTCGGGTCGGTCAGCGACCGCTGCGTCCACCACGCCAACTGCCCGGTCGTGGTCGTGCACTACTAGGCGTTGGACCAGCAAGCGGCGCAGGCCGGCGTGCCACCGCGGTCCAGCGCCGCCATGCGCCGCGACCAGTTCGCCAGCAACGGTGGATCTCACCCGGGCACCGTGGGGGACGTCAGGTTGTGTCATCGGCCGACCGGCGGGCGGGGCCTTGCAGCGCGCGGGGCCTTGCAGCGCGCGGGGTCGGCGCGCCGGATGATTCCGACGTTCCGCTCATCCTTCCGGCGATCCTCCCAGTTCCTCGGCGGCTGCCGCGGTTGGGCCGCCCAGGGCGAGCACGGCTCCCTCGCCGACTACCACGACGGGACAAGGCGCGTGGCGGATGCAGTACCGTCCAACGGATCCGAGCAGCGTGCTGCGAATCTTCCCTCGGCTGCTTGAGCCAACGACCAACAGTCCGGCGTTCTCGGCCTCCTGCACCAGGCACGGACCAGGCTCGCCTTCGATCACGCGCTGCTCGGCGGAATAGCCGCTTGCCCGCAGCTGGCCAGCCACCTCTTCGAGCGTCCCCCATGCCGCGGTCTGGATCTCCGCAGCGTCTTCGCCCGCCAGCGGTGGTTGAAGCGAGAGGTGGCGACGCCAGACCGACACCAGCCGAAGCGTCCGTCCGAGCAGACGGGCTTCCTCCGCAGCCCAGTGCGCTGCGATCCTGCTGCCCGACGACCCGTCGCAGCCGACGACGATCACGTCTCGCGGCTCGCGCTCGGCGTCGACACGCGCCGGCTCCACGCGCGCCGGCAGGAGCCTGTTCAGCTGATGCTCGTGATAGGCCTCCGCCACGATCAGCCGGCGGATGGCCAGTTGCACGAGGTCCATGTGGTCCATGTGGTCCATGCCGCGATACCTCCCGGTTGCCGCCGCCTACCGGGCCACGGCGCCCGAGCTCGGACGGTCGACCCGTCAGTCTCCTGGACTCACGCCCGTCCTGCGCAGGGCCGAAGGTCCCGCAGGCAGGGGTCGGCGTTATGGCCGAGCACGCGTCCCGTGCCGGTCTGGGGACGAGGGGCCATCGCACGCCGGCGGGTGGGCGTGGCCGGGTGGCCGCGCCCCGGTGATGGGTGATCCGCAGCGTGTGCTGGTCGCCGCGCCGTAGGCGTCCGTGGTGGTGCTCACCGGGTTCGCCGAGGACACACGACGGGAATCCCCTGCAGGTCCGGGTCGGCCTTGATCTCGGCCAGCACGTCGAGGCCGCTGCGCCCGGGCAGGTGCACGTCCATCAGGATCAGGCCGGGCGCAGGCGCGTCGACGTAGGGCGGCTGGCGGCGCAGGAAGGCCAGAGCCGCCTCACCGGAGTCCACGGCGTGCAGCGCATTGACCAGGCCGATCTCGTCGAAGGCCTCCTGCGTGCGCCGGGCGTGTGCGCCCCAAGCCCCCCCAAGCCCCGCTATCCAGAAATGCGCCAGGTCAGTACCGGCGGGAGGTCCCGCGCACCAGTGTGACCAGTACGACGACGCCGGTGGCCAGTAGCAGCACTGGCGCACCAGTGATCAGCGTGCTTACCACGGCGAGCAGGTGGTTCCACGGCGACGGCTTGGTGGCGCCGGTGTCGTCGCCGCCGAAGACAACCGAGACGGCGGCATACACCAGCGGCGGCATGACCAGGATGGCCAGCCGGTCCTGCGCCCGGCCGAGCGCGGCCACCAGCGCACAGCCGGTCACAAAGAAGATCGCAAAGGTCGTCCGCAGGCCACTCCCAGTGGTGGCATCGATGGCGCCGGCGGCCAGCCCGATCGCAACCAGGAGCACGGCGGCGGCCACCGCCGACAGTCCGGGTGCTCCAGCTGCGCGCACCCAAGCCGGTGGCTGCGCTGGTAACACCGTGGCGCCACGGGACACCGGCCGGGCACCTGGTCGCGCCACGGCCGGAGGTGCAGGCCTGGCTTGGGCCGGGGTGTCGGCGCGCTGGGTGTCTGGGCGGTGCATGACAACGAACGGTAGCGGCGCGGGCACTCGCCGGCATAGCCGAACCGCCGCGCCCGGGCGGCCTCGGGTCCCGGGCGAGTCGGCGGGCGGTCAGTCTTTTCCGCGGCCGGTGACGGCGTCTCGGGCCTTGTCGATCACGGCCGCCGCCAGGCCCAGCACCTTAGTTCAGCGGCGGGTGGTCCGGCGCGCTGGGGTGCGGGTGCGTCGGCGGCACCTGCTTGGCCGCCTGCACCTTCTGGCCCAGCTCGATCAGCTTCTCCGTCGGCACCGACTGGCGCAGCTGCGGCAGCAGGCTGGCCTCCTCTTCGGAGATGTGCTGGCGGATGCCGCGCATCAGCGCGTCCAGGGAGGTCTCGAACTCGGGGTCGTCGGAACTCATCCCGTCCAGTTGGTTCATCACCCGCTCGGCCGCCGCGTGCTCGTCGATCTCGTGCTCGACGATCTGCTCGTCGCCCAGGGCTTCCTTGGCGGCCGGGTAGACGTAAATCTCCTCGGCCTCGGAGTGGCGCACCAACTCCTTGATCACCTTGTCGACGATCTCCTTGCGTTGCTGCTGGACCGCGGGGTTGCCGGCGGCGCTGGCGCGCAGCGACTCCAGCTGGACAAACATCTCCTCCACCTCGCGGTGGTCGGTGGTGAGCACTTCGATCACGTCCCGCTGCTCGCTCATTGCACTCCTCCTGGGCCGGGTTACCGGGCGTCATCCGACTGCGTCGGGATCCTCGTCGTACGCCGTCACTGCCCCGCCGCGGCCCGAGGTATGCCGGCGCTCGGGTATGGGAGCGGGCTCGGGGGCGGTTACCCTCGAGGAGCCGGACGATTGCCGGCGACCCCGTCTCCTCCGGAGCCTTCGCTCGTGCTTGCCCAGCCCCTGGGTACCCGCCGCCAGCGCAGCGACCTGCGCAACGTGGCCATCGTCGCGCACGTCGACCACGGCAAGACGACGCTCGTCGACGCCATGCTCTGGCAGTCCGGCGCCTTTCGGGCCAACCAGGACGTCGACGTTCGGGTGATGGACTCGATGGACCTGGAGCGCGAGAAGGGCATCACGATCCTGGCAAAGAACACCGCCGTCCGTTACGGCGACACCGTGATCAACATCGTGGACACGCCGGGCCACGCCGACTTCGGCGGGGAGGTAGAGCGCGGCCTGTCCATGGTCGACGGCGTCGTGCTACTGGTGGACGCCAGCGAAGGGCCGCTGCCGCAGACGAGGTTCGTGCTGCGCAAGGCACTGGCGCGGCGGCTGCCCGTCGTACTCGTGATCAACAAGGTGGACCGCCCGGACGCCCGAATCGCGGAGGTGGTGGACGAGACCTACGAGCTTTTCCTTGATCTCGACGCCGACGAGACCCAGATCGACTTTCCGATCATCTACTGCCAGGCCAAGGCCGGCCGGGCCTCGCTGAACCGGCCCGCCGACGGCGAGTCGCCTGACGGCCCAGACCTCAAGGCGCTGTTCGACACGCTGCTGACCACCGTGCCGGCGCCGGAGTACGACGCGGACGCCCCGCTGCAGGCGCAGGTGACGAACCTGGATGCCTCGCCGTACCTCGGCCGGCTCGCCCTGTGCCGGATCCACCACGGCACCGTGCGCAAGGGGCAGATGGTGGCCTGGTGTCGCGTCGACGGGACCGTGGCGCGGGTGAAGCTGACCGAGCTGCTGATGACCGAGGCGCTGGACCGGGTACCCGCGGAGCAGGCCGGTCCCGGCGACATCATCGCGATCGCCGGCATCCCCGAGATCACTATCGGCGACACCCTGGCCGACCTCGACGACCCGCGGCCGCTGCCGGTGATCACCGTCGACGAGCCGTCGATCTCTATGACGGTGGGTATCAACACCTCGCCGATGGCCGGTCAGAGCGGCGGCAAGCTCACGGCCCGGCTGCTGCGCAACCGGCTGGACGCCGAGCTGGTGGGCAACGTGGCCATTCGGGTACTGCCGACCGAGCGCCCGGACACCTGGGAGGTCCAAGGCCGCGGCGAGCTGCAGTTGGCGATCCTGGTCGAGCTGATGCGCCGGGAGGGCTTCGAGTTGACCGTCGGCAAGCCGCAGGTCGTCACCCGGCTGGTCGACGGCAAGCTGCAGGAGCCGATGGAGCGGCTGACAGTGGACGCGCCGGAGGACTACCTCGGGGTGCTGACCCAGCTGATGGCGCTGCGCAAGGGCCGGCTGGAGCAGATGGTCAATCACGGCACCGGCTGGATCCGGCTGGAGTACGTCGTGCCCGCCCGCGGCCTGATCGGTTTCCGCACCGAGTTCCTCACCGAGACCCGCGGCACCGGGCTGCTGCACCACGTCTTCGAGCGCTACGAGCCCTGGCACGGCGAGCTGCGGACCCGACCGACCGGGTCGCTGGTGGCCGACCGGCGCGGGCCGGTGACCGCATTCGCGCTGTTCAACCTGCAGGGGCGTGGCACGATCTTCGTCGCGCCTGGCACCGAGGTCTACGAGGGCATGATCGTGGGGGAGAACTCCCGGGCGGACGACATGGACGTCAACCCGACGAAGGAGAAGAAGCTCACCAACATGCGCTCGTCGACCGGGGACGAGCTGGTGCGGCTGATCCCGCACCGGCAGCTGTCGCTGGAGCAGGCGCTGGAGTTCTGCCGCGAGGACGAGTGCGTCGAGGTGACGCCGGCCACGGTTCGGTTGCGCAAGGTCGTGCTGCCGGCCGCCGATCGGGAGAAGTCGCGCGGCCGTCGGGCTCGCGCCGGTCTTGCCGGTGGCGGCTGAGGCGCCTCGGCAGCCACAGCCTCGCCCGCGTTACGCCGGATGCAGGCGTAGCGAAGCATTGAGGGCGGCCACGATCCGTGCCAAGTCACCCGGATCGCTGGTGAAGATCACAGCCTGGCGCACCAGGTCGGCGCAGCGGTCGGCGCGGCGGGGCACGTGCCGGCGAACTACGGTGCACCGGTGAGCGAAACTCTCGAGCCGCCGCTACCCGACGTGGGAGTATCCGGCGCGGACGCCGCCGAGGCGGTGCTGGCCGAAGCGGCCGCGGTCGTCGAGCCGCTGGAGCAGGCGGTGGAGATGACGCCGCTGGACTTCCCTCGCCGGCTGTTGCTGGTGCACGCCCATCCGGACGACGAGTCGATCACTTGCGGCGCGACGATGGCCAAGTACGCCGCTGATGGCGCCCTGGTCACGCTGGTCACCTGCACCCTCGGCGAGGAGGGCGAGATCCTCGACCCGACCGTCGAGCACCTGGCCGCCGACCGCGAGGACGGCCTCGGCCAGCACCGCATCGGCGAGCTGGCGGCGGCGATGGAGGCGCTGCGGGTGCGCGACTTCCGCTTCCTGGGCGGGCCGGGACGCTACCGCGACTCGGGAATGATGGGCGTGCCGAGCAACGAGCGCCCGGAGTGCTTCTGGCAGGCCGATCTGGACGAGGTGACCCGGTTGCTGGTGGCTGTCGTGCGCGAGGTGCGTCCACAGGTCGTGGTCACCTACGACGAGAACGGCGGCTACGGCCACCCGGACCACATCCAGGCGCACCGGGTCGCGGTGGCGGCCTTCGCCAAGGCGGCCGACCCGGCGTACGCCCCGGAGGTCGGTGAGCCGTGGGCGGCCAGCAAGCTGTACTACACAGCGATGCCGAAGTCGGTGCTGCAGGCCGCGATCGACGCAGTGCGCGAGTCCGGCGGGACGATGTTCGAAGGCGTTGAGTCCGTCGATGACCTGCCGTTCGGCGTACCGGACGAGGTCGTGACCACGCAGATCGACGCGCCCGAGCAGTTCGAGGCCAAGATGGCCGCGCTGCACGCCTACCCGACGCAGATCTCCGTCGACGGCCCGTTCTTCGCGCTGTCGAACAACATCGGCCAGCGGGCGTTCGGCACCGAGCACTACACCCTGGTGGCCGGAGAGCGGGGCGCCGGCGACGGTCCGCACGGCCGCGAGTCGGACCTGTTCGCGGGGCTCTGACCTAGCTAGCTAGATCTGACTCGGCCGGTACGTCGGCGCCGGCGACTTGTGCGGCAGAACGAGCCGCCGGCGGCTCG
>Ga0208478_1000808_pt1 | contig 10067 bp, 8 predicted proteins | sample NGESurdeep072012_5_FD_184462 | JGI IMG/M metagenome (GOLD analysis project Ga0208478, IMG submission 184462) | Arctic peat soil microbial communities from Barrow, Alaska - NGEE Surface sample 415-2 deep-072012 (SPAdes) | ecosystem: Environmental > Terrestrial > Soil > Wetlands > Peat ... | reverse complement strand
CGACGGGCATCCACGCGTTGACCACCTTCGGGTCCCACGCCGCCTCGTCGTTGCCGGCGTCGCAGTAGCGCAGGAAGTACCAGCTCGAATCGACGAACGTGTCCATCGTGTCGGTCTCCCGCCGGGCGGGGCCGCCGCAGATCGGGCAGGTCGTGTTGACCCAGTCCTCGGCCGCGGCCAGCGGCGAGCGCCCGCGCGGCTTGTAGTCCTCGACGTCTGGCAGCTCGACCGGCAGCTGGTCCTCCGGCACGGCCACCATGCCGTGGGTGTCGCAGTACACGATCGGGATCGGGCAGCCCCAGTAGCGCTGGCGCGAGACGAGCCAGTCGCGCAGACGGTAGTTGACCGACGCGTGGCCGATACCCTCGCGATCGAGCCAGGCGATGATCGCCGCCTTGCCCTGGACCGCATCGAGCCCGGTGAACTCGCCCGAGTTGATCAGCCGCTCGTGCTCGCTGTGGGCGATGAATGCCTCGTCGGCGGGCGTCTCCATGCCGTCAGGGGGCGCGATCACATGGCGGATCGGCAGGTCGAAGGCCCGAGCGAAGGCGAAGTCGCGCTCATCGTGCGCCGGCACCGCCATGATCGCCCCGGTTCCGTACTCCATCAGCACATAGTCGGCAACGAACATCGGGATCTGCTCGCCGTTGACCGGGTTGGTCACCGTCCGCCCCAGCGGAACGCCGGTCTTCTGCTTCTCGGCCGCGCCACGCTCCTCGGCCGACTCGCTCAGCGAGCGGTTGACGTACTCGTGCACGCGGTGCTCGTACTCCGTGCCGGCGGCGAGCCGGAACACGTCGGGGTGCTCGGGCGCCATCACGAAGAACGTCGCCCCGAACAGCGTGTCCGGGCGGGTGGTAAACACCGGGTAGTCGATCCCCAGCTCCTCGTTTCGGAACGTGACCTCGGCGCCGACGCTGCGACCGATCCAGTTGCGCTGCATCCGCTTGACGTGCTCGGGCCAGTCGATCGCGTCGAGATCGTCGAGCAGCCGGTCGGCGTAATCGGTGATGCGAAAGAACCACTGCTCCAGCTGGCGCACCTCGACCTCGGCGCCGCAGCGCTCGCAGCGCCCGTCGATCACCTGCTCGTTGGCGAGCACGGTCTGGTCGTTGGGGCACCAGTTGACCGCCGCCTCCTTGCGATACGCGAGGCCGCGCTCGAGCAGCTTCAGGAAGATCCACTGGGTCCAGCGGTAGTAGGACGGCTCGTGGGTGGCGAACTCGCGTGACCAGTCGATCGAGATCCCCCACGAGCGGAACGCGCGCTGAAAGGCGGCGATCGAGTCGTCGGTCGACTTGCGTGGGTGCACGCCCGTCCGGATCGCGTGGTTCTCGGCCGGGAGACCGAACGCGTCGTAGCCCATCGGGTGAAGCACCCGGCGGCCTGTGCGGCGGTGGAAGTGGGCGATCGCGTCGCCGAGCGAGTAGTTCTTCAGGTGCCCGATGTGGGGCTCGCCGCTCGGGTAGGGCAGCATCTCGAGCACGTAGGACTTCTCGCGGCGGTCGGGCTGCGGATCGTTCGACACCTCCCACGTGTGCTCACGCGCCCACAGCTCCTGCCACTTGGGCTCGATCGTCCTGGGGTCATAGCGGCGCTCGGACATGCTGGGGCTGAGGTTACTTCGTGCACCTGTTCACGAGTTCGCCGGTCGGGCCGGTCGGGCCGGGCGCCGGTGGCTTTCTTGCGGGGGCCGCAGCGGCCGCGCTCTACCATGACGGCGTGCCCGACGAGGAACGCTCGACGGCCCAGGATCCCCCCGCAGTGCAGGGAGATCTCAGCGTGCCACCCGCGCCCGCGCGGCGGCCGGGCGTGCGGGCGAGCAGCGCGGCGGCGGCCGCCGATCAGGTGGCCTCGATCGTGGCTGCGGCCGAGGCCTCGGCGGAACGGCTGCGGGCCCAAACCGAGCAGCGGGTCAAGGAGCGCATCGCCGAGGGCGAGCGAGCGGCCCAGAACCGCGTCCGGGCGGCCGAGGAGGAGGCGTCGGAGATCGTCCGCTGGGCCCAGGAGGAGGCGGCCAAGGTGTCCGAGGACGCCGCCGCCCACGCCGCCAAGGTCAAGCAGCAGATCACCAGCGAGGCGCTGACGATCGTGGCCAAGGCCCAGGACGACGCCGACTCGACGCTCAAGCAGGCGAGCGAGGCCGCCACAGCCACGCTGCAGGAGGCCGAATCCAAGTCATCCGAGCTGCTGCGCGACACGCGCGTGACCGCCAGCGACGTGCGCACCGAGGGCATGGAGCTGGTCGGGAACCTGCGCGAGATGGCCGACTCGCTGCGCTCCAACGCCGATCGGCTGCTGCGCGACGTCCAGACGATCCACTCGAGGATGCTGGCCCAGATCGACCGCGCGGACGGCGGCGCGAGCCGTTCGCCATCGCCGGGCGCGCGCCGCTCCGAGCCGGCGTCCCGCATGCGCGGCCGTGACGTTCCCGCGCTATCGGGCGACGGCGAGGTGCTCGACGTGCCGGAGTTCATCCCGCGCCGCTAACCCGCGCCGGCAGGACGTGTATTACCCTAGAGCGGTATTCCGCTTTCGAAGGGGCTATAGCTCAGTTGGGAGAGCGCGTGACTGGCAGTCACGAGGTCGCCGGTTCGAGCCCGGCTAGCTCCACTCACACCAGGACGCGGTCCGGACGGGACCGCACACGAGGGGGAGGATCGGGTGACGGTCTCCGAGCGCGGTGGTGACCCGGGTCTCAGCCAGGAGCAGTTCGAGCGTCTGTTCGGCGAGCTCTCGACCTGGGGGCGGTGGGGCGAGGACGACGAGCGTGGAGCGCTCCACCACCTGACCCCCGGGTGCGTCGCGGCCGCCGCCGGGCTCGTGCGCGAGGGCGTGACCGTGACCCTCAGCCTACCGCTGAACACCGAGCCGGGGATTCATAACCCTGAGCCGGCCCTGCACTACATGACGGCCGCAAGCGGCACCGACATCGGCTCCGGGTCGCTGCACTTCCTCAAGGACTTCGTCGGCGTCGACTACCACAACGACGGTCACTCCCACATCGACGCGCTGTGCCACATCGCCTACCGGGGCATGCTCTACAACGGCCAGCCCGAGGACGCGGTCACCGCCGACGGAGCGCCGGCCGATGCGATCGGCGTGCTCAAGAACGGCCTCGTCGGCCGCGGCGTGCTGCTCGACGTCCCCCGCGTGCGCGGCGTGCGCTGGCTCGAGCCGGGCGCGCACGTGTTCCGCGAGGATCTCGAGCAGGCCGAGCACGACCAGGGCGTCACCGTCGGGACAGGCGACATCCTGCTCGTGAACGTCGGCCACGCCCGGCGCCTGGCCGAGCTCGGGCCGTGGGACACCGCGAGCCTGAAGGCGGGCCTGCACCCCACGGCGCTGTCCTTCATCGCCGAGCGCCGGGTCGCCGCGCTCGGCTCGGACGGCAACAGCGACACCGCCCCGAGCAACACCGAGGGCATCGACTTCCCGATTCACGTGCTGGCCATCAACGCGATGGGCGTCCACCTGCTCGATTACCTGCAGTTCGCCGACCTGCGCGACGCCTGCGAGAACCGCGGGCGCTGGGAGTTCATGTTCGCCGCCGCGCCGCTGCGGATCGTCCACGGGACCGGCTCGCCGATCAATCCGCTGGCGATCTTCTAATTGTCGCTCGCCGGTGCGGGCCGCGCCGAGTCCCACGCCGCCAGGCCGCCGACGAGGTCGTGGACGTGCGTGAAGCCGGCCTGGGCGAGCACCCCGGCGGCGATCGCCGACCGGTAGCCGCTGGCGCACAGGACGACGAGCGGGCGGTCGGCCGGAAGCTCGCTCATCCGCTCGCCCAGCCGCGACAACGGCACGTTCACCGACCCCTCGATCCGCGCGTCCTCCCACTCGCCCGGCGCGCGCACGTCGATCACCAGCGGCACCGGCGAGGAGGCCAGCTGCTCGGCCAGAGAGCCGGCGGTGACGCGCTCGATCCGCGCCACCAGATCGGGCCGGCCGTCGAGCGCCTCCATGCCGCCGGCCAGGTGCCCGGCCACGTTGTCGAAGCCGATTCGGCCCAGCCGTGTCGCGGCCTCGAGCTCGCGGCCGGGCGCCGCCACGATCACGATCGGGCGATCCCCGGCCAGCAGCGTCCCGCACCAGGTGGCGAATGAGCCGCCGAGGCCGACGTTGACCGCGCCGGCGAGGTGGGCGCCCTCGTAGTCGGCGCCGTCACGCGTGTCGAGTACCTGCGCGCCCTCGCGCTGGAGGACCAGCACCTCCGCGAGCGACAGCGCTCGTTGCTGCTGCGCGAGCGCCTGATCGAGCGTCTGGTGCTCCTGCGCGTTCAGCACCGCGTCGTAGCCGAAGTACGCCGGGGTGTCCGGCTGGTCGGCGGTGACGATCGCGATGAACTGCTCCCGGCTCATCGGTTGCAGCGCGTAGTTGTAGAGCCGCTGCACGCCGATCGTCGAGACCGTGTCGGTGCTGAGGTTCTTGCCGCACAGCGAGCCGGCGCCGTGGGTCGGGTAGACGAGCGTCGCGTCGGGTAGCCTCAGCAGCTTTTCGCGCAGCGAGTCGTACAGCAGGCTGCCGAGATCCTCCGCGCTCCAGCCCACCGCCGCCCGCAGGTCGGGCCGCCCGACGTCGCCGATGAACAGGGTGTCGCCGGTGAGCACGGCGTAGGGAGCGGTGTCGGCATCGGGGTCGTAGACCGCGATCGAGATCGACTCGGGCGAGTGGCCGGGCGTCTCGAGCACCTCGAGACGAACGTCGCCGAGCGCGATCGAGTCGCCGTCCGCGAGCGCTGTGAACGCATATTCCGCCTGCGCCCGGGCACCGAGGCAGATGGTCGCTCCGACCCGATCGCGGAGCTCGAGATGGCCGGCCACGAAGTCGGCGTGGAAGTGGGTCAGGACCACGTACTCGATTCGGCAGCCGAGGCGCTCGGCGTCGGCCAGGTAGCCGTCGACATCGCGTTGCGGATCGACGACCGCGGCCCGCCGGCTCGACTCGTCGACGATCAGGTACGAGGCGTGGGCGAGGCAGCCGAGGTAATACTGGCGGAGGATCATCGTGAGTCCCGGGCCCCATCACTGTAGCCGCACGCGGGGCGGTCAGCCAGAGGCGCGCACGGTCAACGGCAGCCCGCCCTCAGGGCTGAGCGTCGGGAGCTTGGCGACGCGGAGCTCGTGGGCGGGTCGCAGCTCGCCGTGGAGGCGCTGCGGCACGAGCGTGTCCCGCGATGCCCCGGCTTCGCCCGGCGCGAGTCGCGGTCATGGCCGCGGACGCGGGCACCTACGGGTTGGCGTCGAGCGTGGCCACGCCGGGCACGTTGCCGTAATGCCGCATCCGCGCGATCCCCGCGGCCGCGTGCTTGAGGTAGCGGTCGAGGAACGCGATCGTGACCCGCTCGACGATCCCGAGCTGCGGTTGCTCGGTCGTGTACGGCGGCAGGTGCTGCGCGCCCAACAGCTCCAGCAGGTACTTCGGTCGCGCGGCCAGGTCGTAGAACGTCGTGGTCATGTCGGGCGGGTTGATCGTGTCGGCCGTCCCCTGCGTGGCCAGCAGCGGCGGCGAGCCGGCTCCGAAGGCGAACCCGTTCAGGCCCGGGATCTCGGCCCCGGACAGGATCACGGCGGCGCGGATGCGGGAATCACGATCCGCGCTGTCGTAGGCGGCGGCCAACGCGGTGTCCCCGCCGTCGGACTGGCCCGACACCGCCACCGCGCGAGGGTTGACGAGGCCGCGCAGCCAGCTCGGCGGCGCGGCGGCGTCGGCGATCAGCCGCGAGATGACCACGCTCATGTCCCCGGGCTGGTTGACGAGGTCGTTCTCGTTCGGCCCACCGGGGGCGCCGGGGTTCTCGAGCGGGAACAGCGGCGCCCCCACGACGTAGCCCGCCCGCGCCCACGCCCGCTGCAACGCGGCGTACGGCGCCGGCGTGACGTTGTAGCCATGGCCGAAGATGAGCAGCGGAAACGGCCCGTCGTGGACCGCGGGCGCCGCTCCGCGCCGGTCGCCGCCACCGGGCATCCCGAGCGCGGGGTAGCGCACGGTGGTGATCAGAACCCGCGGAGGTGTGCTCCCGTCCGGCAGCGTGATGTGCCGGCCGGCGTCGACGATCCGCAACACCCGCAGGCCGACCGCATACGCCGTCGGCCGCCGGTGGGGACGAGGCTTCCCGGGCGGGTTGACCAGCGTGCTCGCGGTCGCTGTGCGCACCGTCGCCGCCGGCGCCGGCGCCGGCGCCGGTGTCGTGATCGCGACGGACGCCGAGGAGGATGTGGAGGCGGGCGAGGACCCGCCGCACGCGGCCAGCGCGAGCGCGGATGCCGGCGCGAGCACCGCGCCGGCGATCAGGCCGAATGAGCTCCTGCGAAGGATGGCGGAGTTGATAGCAGGCCCCGCGGCGCTCGGAGCCCGACCGGAGCGCGGTCCGAGCACGGCCGGAGCGGGGTCGGACCGCGGCCGGAGCGCGATCCGAGCACGGCCGGAGCGGGGTCCGAGCACGGCCGGAGCGGGGTCGGGCTCATGCCGGCGCGGCCGCGATCAGCCGTTGTCGCTGAGAACCACGAGCGCGCCGGGCGGCTGCGCCGCGGCGGGCGCCGAGGCCACGAGCGGGGCGGGGGCCTTCGCGCTGCCGATGCGGTTGGCGCCGGCGGTCTGCGCGACCGACAGCGCGAACACGATCAGCACGGCGCCGATCGCGAACACGGCCATCGGGAACGGCCGCAGGAGCGGGAACCGGTCGGCCAGGACGATGTGGGCGCCTTGGGGGCTGGGGCTATGCGAGGCGACGTGGGGCATGGACGCAGTCTCCACCACGTGGGTAAGGAACCGGCAAGGCCAACGTCAACGTTGTGTAAGGCGGCCATGAGAGGGCCCTCACCCCCAGCCCTCACGCGCGCTTGGCGGCCTCCAGCGCGGCCGGAGGATCGAGCGCGTGATCGCCGCGGGCGAGCTCCAGCGCCTTGTCGGCCAGCTCCACCGCCTCGGCGCCGCTGACGCTGTCGTCCTGCAGAGCCAGCGCGACGAGCACCTGGCGCAGCAGCTCCGGGTTGCTGGTGTCGGCGGGCGGCCCGGCCGGCGGCAGCGCGCGCAGCGACGCCAGCAGCTTCGGCGCCGTGTCGCCGCCGCCGAACGACAGTCGCCCCGGGTACTTGTCGGGGATCGTCACCGCAATCCCGCCCGTGGCCGGGTCCAGGACGCTGATCTTGGTCCGCAGGCCATGGCGCTCAAGCGTGAGCCGGTAGCCCGACAGCCGCAGGTAGCCGAGTTGGGCGGCCAGCTGGGTGAACGCGGCCATCTCGGCGTCGTCGCGCACGCGGTGGTGGTGCAACGACAGCTGGGTGCCGGCGTCGGGCAGGTTCGGATCGGGATCGGGCGCCACGAGCAGGAACGCCTGCGGCCCCAGCCGTCCCGCCCCGACGCCGCCGACCTCCGCCAGCAGCTGGTAGCCGCCGAGCGCGAGCGCACCGACGATGCCGGACGGGACGGGGTGGGCGGCGAGGTGTCCAGGTGCGAAGGCCATCAGTTGCCCAGCAGGCCGCCGAGGACGCCACCGATCATGTCCCCTCCGCTCTTCTGGGAGTTGCCGCCGCCTTCGGACACGGGCGGGTGGTAGTACATGCTCTGCAGGCCGACCCGGCCCGGGCCGGTGAAGCGGTTGAACACGAGGTTCCCGGCCCCTCCCATCAGGCCGGTCTTGAACCCGTACACCTCCTGGGTCATCGACACCGAGTGGTCGCGGAACAGCCAGCCGCCGGGCTCGATGTCGATCGTCTCGCCCGCCTCGAGCCGCTTCTCGAACACGTTCCCGTAACCGTGGACCCACACGACGCCCTCATGGTCGGCGGCATAGAAATGGTCGACGAAGAAGCCGCCGCCGTACATCATGTTCGCGAAGCCCTTGATGCGTCCGTAGTCGTACTGCACGCCGCCGGTCGCAGCCAGGAACTGATGCTCGCGGACCATGATCCCGTCGCCGGCCTGCAGATGGAGCGCCGCGATGTGGCCGGGCGCATCGCGGCTGAACGCGATCTCGCCCGAGGACTGCGCCTCGAGCAAAAGCAGCGGCATGCCACCGAACGCACGCCGCTTCAGGCCCTTCTTGAGCGGGTGCAGCCCGATCTGCATGTTCGGGTACTTCCACAGCAGCACGTGGTGCTCGAAGTACACCGGGATGTGGCCGTCGAGCGCCATGTGCAGGACGGGGACCAGCTCGCCCTCGAGCCGGTAGTTGACGCCCGGCGCGGTGCCTTGCGTGATCTGGGTCGGCAGGATCTGCGGGGCTTCCGGCATCTCGTCTCTCTCCGTGCGTCGCTGTGATGGCCGGGCACGGCAACGTCGTCCGCGCCTGAGACGCAGCCCACGCTATCGCGACCCGGCGACGGTTGCACGTCTTCCTCGACGATCGTTGCGCGCGCCGACACCCGCGCCAGCGAGCTTGCAGCCGGACGGCAGCCGGTGCCGTGGGCGATAATCGCGCGGCGTGCCCCAGATCTACGTCACCGGCCATCGCAACCCCGATACCGACTCGATCGCGTCGGCGATCGGCTACGCCGAGCTCCGGCAGCGCCTGGACCCCAACAACGAGTACATCCCCGTGCGCCTCGGCGATCTCAACGCGCAGACGCGATGGGTCCTGGAGCGCAGCGGCGCGCCCGAGCCCGAGTATCTGCCGCACGTGATGCTCCGCGCCTCCGACGTGTGGCAGACGACGTTCCCGATCACGCGCCAGGACGAGCCGATCCGCGAGGCGGGACTGGCGATGGCCCGAGCGAACCTCGACCTCGTGCCGATCGTCGATGACGACGGCGCGCTGGTCGGCGTGGTCACCGAGCGCGCGCTCGCCCGGCGCTACATCCGCGAGTCGCGCCAGACCTCGACGCTGCAGGAGGCACCGACCTATGTGCAGGCGGTCGCCGACGTGCTCGAGGGAGAGATCGTCACCGGCGAGGACATGCAGCTCGCCGGCCGCGTATGGGTCCACTCGATGGACCCCAAGACCGAGAGCGGCATCTCCAAGGGCGACGTGGTGGTGACCGGCAACCGTGCCGACGCGCAGAGCCTGGCCATCGAGCTCGGCGCCGCGCTGCTGGTCACGAGCAACGGCTCGCGTCCCACCGACGAGGTGCTGGCGCTGGCCCGCGAGCACGGGACCGCGGTGATCGTCTCCCCGCTCGACACCTACGTCTCGGGCCGCATGATCACGCTGGCGGCGCCGTGCAGCGCGTTCATGGAGAAGGATCCGCTCACCGTCACGGCCGACTACCTGATCGCCGACATCTCCGAGCAGATCAAGGACATCCACTACGGCACCGCCGTCGCGCTCGATGCCGACGGGAAGCCGGAGGGCCTCGTCGCACGCTCGGACCTCGTCGGTCCCCACCCGCGGCGGGTCGTGCTGGTCGACCACGCCGAGCAGGCGCAGAGCGTGCCCGGCGTCGAGCACGCCGAGATCATCGAGATTCTCGACCACCACCACATCGGCTCGATCGAGACGCGCGTCCCGGTCCGGGCAACGTTCGACCCCGTCGGCTCCACCGCGACCCTGGTGATCGAGCGCTTCCGCCAGAACGGGATGGAGCCGAGCCGCGCGACGGCGGTGATGCTGCTCGGGGCGATCATGTCCGACACCGTCATCCTCAACTCCCCCACCACCACCGAGCGCGACTACTCGGTGGTCGAGTACCTCGAGCGGGTGCTGGTCATGGACGCCGGCGAGTTCGGCCGCGAGATGTTCGAGGCCACCGCCGACGTCTCGGAGGTGAGCGCGGAGGAGATCGTCACCCGCGACGCGAAGCAGTACCAGGTCCGCGACGGCAACAAGATCGCGATCGCCCAGGTCGAGGTGGTCGGCAAGGGCCTGCTCGAGCGCAAGGACGAGCTGCTCGAGGCGATGCGCCGCGCCCGGTCCGACAAGAGCCTGGCCCTCTACGCGCTGATGGTGACCGACGTCCTCAGCAAGGGCACGGACCTGCTCGTTTCCGGCGACATCGCTGCCGTGTCACGGTCCTTCGACGCCGACCCGGAGGACAGTGTGATCCCGCTGCCCGGAGTGATGAGCCGCAAGAAGGAAGTCGCGCCGAAGCTGATGGCGACGCTGTAGGCGGTGGCGGCGCGTATAGCCG
>Ga0208478_1000806_pt1 | contig 10087 bp, 10 predicted proteins | sample NGESurdeep072012_5_FD_184462 | JGI IMG/M metagenome (GOLD analysis project Ga0208478, IMG submission 184462) | Arctic peat soil microbial communities from Barrow, Alaska - NGEE Surface sample 415-2 deep-072012 (SPAdes) | ecosystem: Environmental > Terrestrial > Soil > Wetlands > Peat ... | reverse complement strand
GCCGCCGTGCGCGCCTGCGGGGAGGGCGACTCGATCGCGACGAACAGCTCCACCGGCACGGGCGCCGCGGGCGGGGTGTCGCCCGCGAGCAGGATCCGCTCCACCCCGGCCGCCCAGCCGATGCCCGCGGTGGGCGGACCGCCGAGTTGCTGCACGAGGCCGTCGTAGCGCCCACCGCCGCCCACGCCGCTCTGCGCGCCGAGCGCGTCGGAGGTGAACTCGAACACGGTGCGCGTGTAGTAGTCGAGGCCGCGCACGAGCGTCGAGTCGACCTCGTAGGCGACCCCCGCCACGTCGAGCAGCTCGCGCACGTGCACGAAGTGCTCTGTGTCCTCGGCGCTCAGGTACTCGAGCAGCAGTGGCGCGCTCTCCATCACGTGCTTCGTGCCGGGATGGTCGGAGTCGAACGCGCGCAGCGGGTTGAGGTCGATCCGCTCGCGGATCTCCGGCGCGAGGTGGGTTTCATTGGCGCGCAGGTGCGCCTGCAGCCGCTCGCGGTAGGCGTGGCGGCTGTCGATCGAGCCGAGGCTCGACAGGCGCAGCCTGACCGCCGCGACGCCCATCTCGCCGAGCAGCGTCGCGAGCAGCACGATCGACTCCGCGTCGACCGCGGGGTCCTCCGAGCCGAGCGCCTCCGCCCCGACCTGCCAGAACTGCCGGTAGCGGCCGGCCTGGGCGCGCTCGTGGCGGAAGAAGCTCGACAGGTACCACAGCTTGACCGGCTGGCGGCGCTTGTGCATGCCGTGCTCGACGTAGGCGCGGCACACGGGCGCGGTGCCCTCGGGGCGCAGCGTCAGCGAGCGCCCGCCGGCGTCCTCGAACGTGAACATCTCCTTGCTGACGATGTCCGTCGACTCGCCCACCCCGCGCGCGAACAGCTCGGTCGACTCGAACGTGGGCGTCTCGATCCGCTCGTAGCCCGCGCCCTCGAGCAGCGACCGTGCGCGACTCTCGAGCGTCGCGCGCTGCGAGGCCTGCTCGCCGAGCACGTCGAACGTGCCGCGCGGGACTTTCACCTTGGAGTCGCTCAAAGCTGGAGGGGCGGCGGCGAGTCCGGCGCGACCGCGACGCGCGGGACGCGAACGCGCAGCTCGCTGAGGAACGGGTTGGTGTCGCGCTCGCGCCCGAGGGAGGTGACGCCCATGTGCCCCGGATAGACGAGCGTCTCTTCGGGGTAGCTCTTCAGCAGGGTCTCGATTGAGCGCTCGAGCGTCGCCCAGTCCCCGCCGGGGAGGTCCACGCGACCGACCGAGCCCTGGAACAGGACATCGCCGGAGAGCACGGCTCCGGGCACCGCGTAGGTGAGGTGCCCGGGGCTGTGGCCGGGCGTGAAGAGCACGTCGATCGACAGTCCCGCCAGCTTCAGGTGCTCGCCCCCGGCGAGCGTGTGGTCGGCCTCGTAGCTCTCGAACGGGCCGAAACCGGGCGGCACCCAGGCCATCACGTCGGAGAGCACCGGACGCTCGATCTGCGGGCAGTACACGGGCGCGCCGGTGGCGCGCGCGACGGGTGCGACCGCGCCGATGTGGTCGAAGTGGCAGTGGGTGAGGAGGATCGCCTCGATCTCCACGCCGAGCGCGTCGATCGCAGCGAGCAGCCGCTCGGGCTCGTCGCCCGGGTCGACGATCACCGCGCGCGTGGCGTGCTCGTCGGCGCGCACGATGTAGCAGTTCTCCTGCACGGGCCCGACGGTGAACGCGCGAACGTCTGATCGAAAAAGAGGGGCCCGGCTGGTCGGCCTTCGGCCGTCTGCGCCACCCTCTAGGGCCGTCATCGCGCGGCAGCGCCTCCGCCATTGGCCTTCTTGCGCTGACGGCGGTCGTAGACCCACTTGTCGGTGTAGTAGCTCACCACCGTGTACATCGCGATCACGATCGGGAACAGGCCGAGTGCGCTCCTGGACTGGTTGAGCACAATGGTCAGGAACAGCATCAGCACGATGCCCGCGACCATCGCCTTGACGAACGCTCCGCGCCACGTGGGCGGCCGGTCGCGCTTGTCGAGGAGCTTTTCCTTCTTGGCCTTCGCCGCGTCGCCGGCCTTGCCGCTCTTCTCCGCGGAGGTGGGCTTGCGCCCGGTGCGCCCACGCGATTCGACCACGCCGGCGGCGTTCCCGCGGTGCTTTGTGTTTCGCTTGCGCTTCGTCTGTGCCATGGCTATCAGCCTAAAGCGTTCTCGATCAGGTGGCGTGCGGGGTCGAACCCCGGCATCGGCACGTCGCCCGGGAACCCGTCGAACGCGGCGGCAGGTGCGAGCCCGACGAGCTCGGCGCTCGCCACGTGCGCGTGCGCCCCCACGGCGCGCACGACCGTCGCGAGCGGCACCTCGAACGGCCGCTCGACGTTCATCGAGACCTGCGCCACGCCGCCCGCCAGCTCGATGCCGATGGCTCTGAGGCCGGGGAGGCCGTGCTCTCCGCCCTCGCGGACGAGCGCCGCTATGGCACGGGCGTCGGCGAGCGTGGCGGGCGCGGCGAGCTGCAGGTTGAACGCGACGAGCGGCGGGCGTGCGGCCACGAGCGTCGCTCCGGCGGTGGGGTGCATCCGTGGCGGGCCGAAGTCGGGCTTCAGGTGTTTGAGGTGCGCGTGTGGGGCGGCCATGCGCTCGGCCAGACCGAGCACGCCTCCGCGGCGCAGGTCGGCACGCGTCCGGCCCGGGACGAGCGGGTCCTCGCTCGTCAGCTCGCTGTAAAGGAAGACCGGTACGTCGAGCTCGTTTCCGATCCTGTCGGCGACGACGAGCGCCTCGGCGCATGCGGCTCCGCGCGCGTCAGGATTTAGATAGACGATCGGGACCACGTCGACCGCACCCACGTGGGGGTGCTGGCCGATCTGGGCCGCCGCCTCGCCCGCGCGACTAACCACGTCGATCCGCGCCATTACTGCGGCTATGCCTTGGATGAGGGTCTCGGCGAGCGCGCCTGGGGGTCCGGCGAGCGTGAAGACAGAGCGGTGGTGGTCGCCGTCGGAGTGGGTGTCGAGCAGGCGGACCGCGTCGTCGTGGGCATCGGAGGCAAAGGCGGCGCCGATCGCGGCGATCGTGTCGGGGTCGCGCCCCTCCGACACGTTCGGGATCGCGAGTAGGGCTGGCGCGGTCATACGCCCTGGAGGCTAGCCTGCGCGGGCTGCGGCTACACTGCTGCGTCATCCGGGCCGGAGTAGCTCAGCTGGTTAGAGCAGCGGAATCATAATCCGCGTGTCGGGGGTTCGAGTCCCTCCTCCGGCACTTGGGGGTCTGAGAGCTAGCGCTTTTGCCTTTCGCTTGTCGGGGTGAGACGCGATATGTCCCAAGCGGCACTAACTGTCGGAGTAATCAGTGCCCGACCAGCGAGACAAGGCGCCCCGGGCAGCACTATGCGAGCCATCCCCGTCTCCCCACCGAGCACCACATCGCACCGCCTGCCACCTACCGCATGCGATAGTGCAGCCCGTGGACGATGATCCACACATCACGATGGCCGGTGGATATGGGCTCGATCAGCTTGAGCGAGCTATCCGTGATCTCCAGCCAATCATGGCCCCACGAGAGCCAGAGAACCTTCTTGTCGATCTCGGAGGGCTGGCCTATATCGGCCCAGCAGCCCTCGCGCTCTTGGCGGCGGTGCTCAAGCGCCGAGAGGAAGAAGGATGTTCGTGCGTCGTCATCCCACCGCGGTCGCCACTCACCCGACACTACCTGCAGCGCATGGACTTCACGAAGTTGCTGTTTGAGGTAGAGATCCCAGAGCCCTTTGAACGCAAGAAAGCCGTCGGATTCCGACCAGTTCAGCACTTCCGCGGGGATGAGGATTACTGGCTCGCAGCTAAGGAGCTAACCGAGGCCTTGGTGGAGCGCTTCAAGCCGGAGCCTGTTGTCAAGGCCGCAATCAGGATCTGTCTCGACGAGATTGCCGAGAATGTCGTCCATCATGCCTACACAGATCTAGGAGGCTTCGCTGTTGCCCAGTCTTCTCGGAAGCGGCGCACATTCGAGATAGGAATCGTGGACCTTGGAGTCGGCGTCCCGGCGAGCCTCGCCCGCAATCCGACATATGCTCACATCTCAACTGACATGGCGGCTGTCGCGACTGCTCTGCAGCCGAGAGTCTCATCGACACCAGAGCGTAATGCAGGCATTGGTCTCTATATCACGAAGCTTCTCTTGCGCAGCAACGGTGGCCAACTTCTTGTCCGCTCAGGACATGCGGCAGTATGCAGGGGAGCGGATGAGACCGAAGAAGAACGCGAGATCCACTTCCCAGGCACTATCGTTGCGCTAAGGGCGCATACCGATGCTCCCCTCGATATAGACCAGGTCTACCGTGAACTTGACGAGCACGATGAACTCCACAATGACGATTAGACTTCTTGACGAGCATGGTCCGGTAATCACTGGCCGGTCGGTGGCCACCCGGATTCGAGAGCGCATCGAGTCAGAGACGCAGTCCGGCGATGAGGTCGTCGTAGACTTTGCGGGTGTTCTTGCCATCTCGCCATCGGCGGGCGACGAGATCTTTGCCAAGCTGCAGACTTCGAATGCCGCAGGCGGACACGTACGGTTCGTCAACATGCCGGAGGCAGTTGAAGCTCTTGCTCGTTTCGTTATCGCCAACCGCGAGCACGACGCGCCTCGATAGGCTGGGATTGGCAGCCAGAACCAGATTGCGTCGGCACCCCGTGTGGTGCATTAGGATGCGCGATCAACGATCATGCCGGTCATCTCGCGGATGTCAACCCTCCAAGGATGGACATCTCCTAGGACTGACCCAAGCACGCCTGCGAGCATCACGCTCTCGTACTCTCGTTGGAGCGTGCCTGCCGGTGTCTCTTGCTTTGTCTCTCCCTTATTCTTCTAGCTTTGTTTCCGTCCAACCGTTGCGGGCACATAGCTTTCCATCAGTTCCTGTCCAATCTCAAGAGCCAACCGGCCCACAAATAGGAAGAGGCTCCCACCGAATACAGATGCATCAGCACGGCTGATCGATCGGCGAGCATCCAGGTCGTGGTGGTCACATCACCATTTCACATGACCAGCGCAGTCCAGGTCGCGTGCCGGGTCTTCTTCCCCCACCACTCTGTCGACCACCAGACCGTTCTCTGTTTGGAGATGCCTGCGCGACCAACCCTGGCTCGGCACCGAGCTTGGCGCATCAAACTCGGTCTGGTACGTCCGCCGTCTCCGCCTGGTCGAGTGTCGCGGCCCAGCTCCCGAGGAGACTGAGCGCCTCCTCGGATTTTAAGCCGGGCTCGGCGGTGTAGGCGGCCAGCGTGAGGCCCGTGTCGGCTGTGAGCTGCATCGTCTCGTATGTGAGTGTGAGCTCGCCGACGATGGGGTGGTGGATGCGCTTGACGCCGGTGTTGTGGAAGCGGACGTTGTGCGCGGCCCAGCGGGTGCGGAACGTCTCGCTTTGCGTCGAGAGTTCTCCGACGAGGTCTGAAAGGGCACGGTCGTATGGGTCGCGGCCGGCCTCCGAGCGCAAAGCGGCCACCACGTCATTCGCGACGCGTTCCCAGTCGCTGAAGAAGCTAGGCGCACAAGGGTCGAGGAAGGTGAACCGGGCAGTGTTCACGGGGCGGGTCGGGGAGAGGTACATCTCGGAGTAGAGGGCGTAGCCGAGCTGGTTGGCGGCAAGGATGTCCCCGCGCCCGTTGCGCACGTACGCTGGTGCGGCGGCCATCGCGTCCACGATTCGCTGCACGCTCGGCCGCACCTGCTGCTTGCCCGCGCGCCGGCGAGCGGGGGTCGCGGTGTGCGCTGCTCGCGCGAGGTCGAATAGGTGCGCTCGCTCCGCCTCGTCGAGCTGAAGCGCACCGGCCAGCGCGTGCAACACGCTCTCAGAGACCCCGCTCGCATTGCCTCGCTCCAGGCGGGTGTAATAGTCGACGCTCACCCCCGCGAGGAGCGCGTTGGGGCCTGCAGCACGAACGCTCAGTCATTCCCAAGTCCACCAAGCCCAGCCGCATCGCTGAGAACATCGACGTGTTCGATTTCGACCTGTCCATCGAGGAGATGGCCGCGATCGACGCCCTGGACACCGGCCATCGCGGCGGGCCCAAGCCAGACGCGATCACCCTAGAGGCCTACGGCCGCGACATACCCGACTCCTAGGCCGCCCCTCGCGCCGCGGTCGTCGGTCGTGTCGAACATCGTCCCTGTGGATGATTCTGGCAGCAAGCTGCTGCCAAATTCAATCCATGGGCTCGTATCATGCTCCGGTGTCGTAGATAGCGTTCGCCGCCTCGGTGATCCCGGCCAGCTCTGCGGCCAGATCAGGCAGCTCGGGCAGCGCCGGCCTGAGCGCAGTGGGGGTCTCGTCGGTCATGGTGGTGTCACCGGTCGTGTACCGAGCGACCGCGACCGGAGTGTCGAGGCCGCGCAGAGCCCACTGAGTCACGGTCCTGTTGCGTCCCGAGCACAGCACGAGACCGATTGTCGCCGCGTCGCCCTCCTGGCGCTCAAGTTCGTCGACCGCATTGAGGTAGAAGTTCATCTTGCCCGCGAACTCCGGCTTGAAATCCTCGATCTTCAGGTCGATGACAACGAAGCGTCGCAGCCTGTAGTTGTAGAACAGCAGGTCGAGGAAGAACTCGGACTCCTCGCCGCTCTCTCCGTCGGGAACCCGAAGCGGGAACTGCCGTCCGACCAAGGCGAACCCCCGGCCCATCTCCATCAGGAAGCTCTGCACGTCGTTCAGGAGCGCGGCCTCCAGGTCACGCTCCTTAGCATCGGCCGAGAGGCTGAGGAACTCAAAGTTGTACGGGTCCTTGATCGCGTCACGGACGAGCTCTGAGTCAGGCGCCGGTAGGGCGTGATCGAAGCTGGTCAGGGCTGCGCCCTGCCGGCCACGAAGATCGCCGGCGATTTGGGCCTCGAGGACCTTGCGCGACCAGCCGTGCTCGCCTGCCGCACGCGCGTACCACGCGCGCACATCGGCGTCCGCGATCTTGTCCAGCAGCACCATGTGATGGCCCCACGGCAATTTGGCAGCAGGTTGCTGCAACATTTCGCCGGCGCTCTGCGCCGGCCATGCTCGCGCGAACTCGCGCATGTAGCGAAGGTTGCGAGCTGACAACCCTCGCATATCGGGAAACTCCCGTCGCAGGTCCGCGGCCAGCCGCTCGATCACCTTTGCGCCCCAGCCCTCTCGGTCCTCACGCGCGATAATGCCGGTGCCGATCTCCCAGTAGGCTGCGAGCACGGCTGCGCTGACTGCCAGCGCGGCCTGCGATCGTGCGGTCGAGACGGCACGCTTGACCTCCTCGAGGAAGCGCGGGTAGTCGGCCGGCAGGGTCTCGCCGCGTACGGGCACATTGCGTCTTGCCATTCGAGCGATCGTACGCCCACGATCGGGGAGTAGACGACCAGAATCGAACTGGTGTTCGGTTCCGGTCGTTGATCGAGTTGCCTTTGGTTCAGGCCGAGCGCTTTGTCGCGCAACTGCTCGCAGAAGCCGAGGTGTCGCCGAGCGCCTCGGAGTCTCCCGTCCTACATCTCCGCCGCCGCTAGAGGTCCCGGCGCGATTCGTGGTGGTACCCCCAATCCGGCACCTATGGTCATACGACGTGCACTGCGACGTCTCGGCCGATCGCTGAGGCGAGGCGACGCAGGTCATTTGGGTCGCTGGTGATGATCAGATCTTCACGCGCCAGCGCCGTCACGACGACGGCCGCGTCGACGAGGTCACTGCTTCCGCTCGCCGCGAGCGCTGCCCCGGCGGACCGCGCCTCGAACTCGCTGAGCGGTTGGATGCGACAACCCCGCAACAGCCGTGAGAGCTGCGCCTGTGGCCCCCCGCGCCACACCTGGCCAAGCACCACCGTCGATAGCGTCGGACGCAACCCTCGCTCGAGCAAACGCCGGTGCAGTAGCCACATCGAGGCTGAGCCGCGTTCCGCCGCGATCAACGCACCCGCGTCGTAAGTGACTCCATTCACGCCGCGTGATGCTCACGCCCGCGGCCAATCGACGCGGCGTCAAGCACCGCATCGGCCGCAGCCAACGCATCCGCAGAAGGGGGCCCATGCTCGGCTTCCCATTCCGCCACCCCGACCAGGCCGTCCTCAACAGCCAACGCGTTCACAGATGCCTGATTCAACCACGCCGACAAGCTCATACCCCGGCGCTGGGCAGCCTGCCGAGCAGCTAGGAGCACCGGCTCTTCAAGGGCGATAGACAACTTACGAGCAGGCACATCGAAATGGTAGCACCAGGTTCGTACCGCTCGCAAGCGTCGTGGATCAGGTGTAGCGTCGTGTGGCCGATAGTTCGAGCTCGTGTGGCCGATAACCGGCTGGACGGGACCGCGCCACACCCGATTAGCTCACGTGACCGGCGCAGCCCAGGTCGCGTGCCAGGTCTTCTCCCCCACCACTCCGTCGACCACCAAACTCTTCTCCGCCTGGAACTGCCGGCAGATGCGCTCCGACTCGGGGCCGTAGACGCCGTCGACTGCGATCGGCCAGCCGCGATGCGCCATCTGCGCCTGCCACATGCGGACATCCTCGCCGCTCATCGCAGGTGGCTGGTGAAGATCGCGCCCCGGGAAAGGCGGAGCCGGGGCAGGCGTCGGCTGTTCACCGAAGAAGCGCGCGTTGGTCATCGACACGTCCATGTTGCGGCCCGCGAAAGGATGCGGGAGCGTGTCGGGCGCGTCTGAGGATCCCCACTGGGTGGCGTCCGCCACACCGGTCACCCCGAACCCACACGCCGACGAGCAGAGGTGGGGTTTACCTGTGTAGTGCGCAGTCCAGGTTCGAACATCGCTGCGCACGAGTCCCGCGACCCCCAGCGAGCGCATGATCGCCTGCCATCTCGACACCGAGAAGTAGACCACCGGTCGTTTGACGCCCGCGTCAATGCGTCCCTTGGCCCAGCTTCCAGCCTCCGAGTAGGGCATGTCGCCGGCCTCGAAATCGCCGGCGTCTCCGATGCCCTGGCCGAGAACGTCGATCTCGAGCACGGGCACGTGCGGAAACTCGACCTTCGCCGCCCTGTAGTTGGCGTATCTGCCGTTGCCGTATGCCGCCAGCGCCTCCACCGTGAGGCCGGCGAAGGTTCGGCGCGGATCGTCGGTCGTGTCGAACATCGTCCCCATCGTGTGAGTCTCGCAAAGATCCAGCAGCCCAGCAGAACACTGTTCCAATTGTTAGGATTTCTGCGGATGAGTGAGACGTCGCCCTCCCCCGGCACGGTCACCAAGCGAGTCGAGCTCGGCCGCTTCGTCCTGGTGATCGGCGACCGGGCCGGGACCGCGATCGCCGACGACGGCACGCAGGGAGATCCAGGCGCTCTCGCCAAGGCGATCGAGCGCTCATCCAAGGAGTCGCCGCCACAGCCCGACATCGGCCGCAGGCCCGACGAGCCGACCGAGGACGCACCGGGAGTCGCCGACCGACTGGAACATTCACTCCGCCTCTTCACCGACTTCGCCGAAGGCCGTAGCGACCTCGCTTCCATCAGCGACGAGGCGAACTTCCTACTCGATCTGCTGCAGCGGCTCGACCACGACGAACGCTGGGCGGAAGCCATACAGGTAGCGCGCGTGCTCGCGAAACTGCTGGCCCTGCTGGCCCGATGGAAAGACCTGCTGTCCTCGCTGCGCCTCGCATTCAGCCTCGCCGAGCGGATCAGCGACGATGACGGCAAGGCGTGGGCGCTACACGAGCTCGGCATCCTGCATCTCGCCGCAGGCAAGCGCGCAGTCGCCGATCCCCTTCTCACCCGCGCACACGAGATCCGGAAGCAGACCCCCGACAGGCACGCGCTGACTCTGCTCGAACGCAACCTCCAAGTCTTCTGCCGCTCCTTGCGGGCAGACCTCCACGCGTCGCGTTGGCAGCAGTTCAAGCAGATCCCCAACGCTCGGAGCATCGCTGCTGCCCTAGCCGCATCCCTGCTCGTCCTCGGAGGCGTCGCCGGCGCCGTCACAAGGCCGACGACCGAGCCGGTTGTGCTCGACATCCTGTTGCCGGCCGGTGTGACCTTCGACGCCGAGCTTCCGGCGGGGCACAACGCGTTTGCCTACGTGTCGGGCGGCAGCGTCGACATCGGCGGCGTCGCGCCGACGCGTGTCGAGGCCGAGCGAATGGCCATCCTGGGCAACGACAGT
>Ga0208478_1000805_pt1 | contig 10092 bp, 16 predicted proteins | sample NGESurdeep072012_5_FD_184462 | JGI IMG/M metagenome (GOLD analysis project Ga0208478, IMG submission 184462) | Arctic peat soil microbial communities from Barrow, Alaska - NGEE Surface sample 415-2 deep-072012 (SPAdes) | ecosystem: Environmental > Terrestrial > Soil > Wetlands > Peat ... | reverse complement strand
GTCCCCAACGAGGGCCCGCTGATGGACCGGATCGACTTCTTCGGCGCGGCCGTCTTCATCCCGATATTCCTCGTCACCGTCGGAATGCTGCTGGGTCCCCGCGTCATGTTCGAGGCGGAGCGCTGAAGCTCGCGGCCCTGTTCATCATCGCCTCAATCGGTGGAAAGACCCTCGCCGCCGGCGTCGCGAGAGCCGGCCTGGGCTTCTCGACCTCCGAGGCGGAGCTGATGCTCGGACTCACGATTCCCCAGGCCGCGGCGACTCTTGCCGCCACCGTGATCGGGTTCAACATCGGCTTGTTCGACCAGACGGTCGTGAACGCCGTTCTCGTCCTGATCCTCGCATCCATCGTCACCGCGACACTGATCGTCGATCGAGCGAAGAAGCGCGTGCCCCCGGCGGCGGCGTCCAGCCACACGATCGGCAAGCGGGTTCTCGTCGCCCTCGACGACCCCGTCCTGGCCCGGCTCGGATTCGCGATCGGCGCTCGCCTCGCCGCCCCGGACAGCGGCGTCGTCAGGGGGCTACTCGCATGCTCCCCCGACGACGCCCGCGCGGCCAAGGCGGGCCTGGCACAGCTTCGCGTCGCCGGCTTCACCGTCGGACTCGACACAGACCCGGCGCTCCTCGTGGACCCGTCGTTCGTGGACGGGGTGATCAATGTGGTCGCCGCACAAGAGCCCTCGTTCGTGCTGATCGGCCAACGACGCGCCTCGACGGGCCCGGCCTTCGGGACCTCGGGCGAAGCGGTAGCCGCGTCGATCACCGCGCCGGTCGCAATCGTGATCGGTGACGCGACGGCGATCGGGGAAGTCGTCCTGTTCGCGACCGAGCACGCTCCCGACGACGAGCGGCACGGCGCGAGCGCGGGGTTCGCGGCAGAACTGGCAACCAGGATCGCCGGCAATGCGGTCGCGTTCCCCGACGGGACCGACTCACCCCCGGCGAGCGACCTCGCTCCGGGCCAGCTCGGCATCGCGCAGGCCGCCTCCTGGGACGTGCTCGCCGCTCTTGACCCACCGGCCGGATCGGCTCTTCTCCTCGTGCTCGAGCCACCGCCCACCGCAGCCGTCAATGGACGTGACGGAGTCGAACCGTCGACCCCGCCCTGATCGGCTCCCATTACCGTCCCCGCCATGTAGGGTGCCGGTTCACGCAGGGCTCCTGCTCGAACCCTGCAGCTGAGCTACTACGTGTGCGGCCGGGGAGCCTGCGAGACCCACACGCGCTGAGTCAATCCCTACTCGCTTCTCGTCGCCCGAATCGAGCCGGCCAGTGCCTGAGCAGCGACGGCGAGTGCGCTCAACGCGTTCGCCACGTCGGAGGCGCTCCCGTATCCAATCGCCCCGCGCAGCGCGTCGTTCGCACTGCCGAATTCGTTCCACAGGTCGTGGTCGCCGAACCGACTGACCGGCGCGGACGCCTCACCGAGACTCGTCGGCACCCTCCCCGGCATCGTTTGGTCACTTGTCGCCTCCCGCATACCCATCGGGATCTCATACGAGATCCCGATGCACGCGGCCGGGCGCTCATCGTCGTCCTCGACCGTCGTGCCCGACACGTAGACGAGGAACCTCGTCCCGTCCTTGTGACGCACCCAGAAGTCACTTTCCCATGTTCCGGTGCGGTGCAGGCAATCCCGCATGCGCTCACCGATCGGACGATCCTGCGACGCGAAGATCAAGTCCAACAGCACCCGACCGACCGCCTCATCCGTCGCGTACCCGTACAGGTCCTCCGCACCAGCGCCCCAATGGGTGACCACGCCGCCAAGGTCGACCACGATCACGGCTGCATCCTTCAGCAGCGCATCAATCGTGGTCAGGTCCCGCAGGTGCCACGGCGCTCCGCGATCAGTTGCCGCACGCGCGACCCCGAGGCGCTCGGCCGCGTCAGGGCGCAACTCCTCGGCAACGCCGTCCGGTTCCGACTCCTGGGCCGCCATCAGGCGATCATGCCCGCGATCCGTGTCACGTAACATAAGAGGGAGAACGATTGGTCAGCCAGATGACCCGAGCCGTGCGCTTGCCCGTCATCCCTCCGACCATCGTGGGCGCGGATGCCGTGGCTCGTACAGAGTGAGTTCGCCGCCGCCCGGAGTTTGAATGCCGTGGTCAGCCCCCACCGTTCTTCGTCGATGCCTCGGCTGAACTCGACGCCCTTCCGCTCCAGGTCCTCGACGGTTGCGTGGATGTCATCACACATCAGGTACAGCTCGTGATGCGGAGGCCCGTCCGTCAGGTGCGCCGCCAGCTCGGCGGGCGGAAGCGCGAAGATCGACCAGCCACCGCCGGCATCAACGGCCGGGAGGTCGAGCGTGTCGCCGAAGAAACCGCGAACAGCGCTTGCGTTCTCACTGAAGATGATCGCGTGGACACCGTTGATCACGGCCCGGCAAGCATAATCGAGTGGAGCGGCGAGATGAGCGGACAGCTCCGTCGTCCCCGCGCTCGCGATTGCCGTCGTCAGGGTGCTTGGAGCGGCCAGGGGTTGGAGGTTGGGCGCCGGGCCAAACGACACCGCCACGCTCGAGGCTCAGGTGAGGGCCTGCAGCCCGTCGCTCGTCAGGAGGTACGCAGGTTCGAGGGTGGCGGCATCTGTCCTGACCAGCTTGACCACCGCGGCGCCGGCGGCCTCTGGAGTGAGCGGCTCGCCGAACCGGCGCGCGTACTCCTCCTCGGTCTGGCCGCTGCGAGCAGCGTAGGCGCGGACCGCCGGCCGGCCAAGATCGGTCAGCGGCGTGATCCGTGGCAATACCGCGGTGAAGGAGATGCCCAGCCCGGCGCGATCTGCCTCATCCTGGGCGTAGGCGGCGATCAGGCGCTGCGTGGCCTTGGCGCCGGCGTATCCGCCGCTGAGCGGCGAGCCGGCTATCGCGGCACCGCTGCTGATCACGACCACTCGGCTGCCGGGCGGCAGGGGCTGGACCAGCACCTCGCGAAGCCAGTGGAACGCGATCCGGACGTCGGTGTGCCAATTGACCGAGAACGTCTCCCATGTCTGGTCCTGCAGCGGAGCTATCGTGGGGTTGGCGCCGGCAACCAGAACCACCGTGTCCGGGCGATAGCGGTCGATCAGGCTGGCGGCCACGGTTGCGTCGGTGGCATCGGCGATCTCGGTCCGGATGTTCGCGCTCGTGCCCGCGAGCTCGCTGAGTGCGGCGGCCGTGCGAGCCACGGCGACGACCGGTGTGCCGGCCTCGGCGAGCGCCGTGGCGATCCCGCGGCCGAGGCCGCGGCTCGCTCCGACGACGATGGTGGTCTTGCCTGGCGTATCACTCATGGCCGTTGCTCTCCTTTGCCGGCTGATTCGGCCGGCGGTCGTACTCGTCGTGGCGGCGCCACCAGAAGCTGGTCTCGTTGCGACCTAGAGGTGCGCGATCGAGCCACTGGTACATGCCCCAGAGGCCGTCGATCCCTCGCTCGTACGCCGAGTAGGTGTGGTAAACGGCTCCATCGGCGAGCGCAAACGCGCTCATGCCGGGCCCTTCTCGCCTGTAGGTCGCGAAGTCGGTCCCAACGCTCGAACCGAACTCCGCCGCCACTGGGCTCTGCTCGGCGGGCCGAAAGTCCACGGTTCGGTAGTTGTACGCAACGGCTCCTGACCGCCACTCCTCGCCGGTGTGCGACACGTGGAAGTCGTAATTGAAGTCGCTGTCGAACGACGATGCCCACGGGAAGCTCCAGCCCATCCGCCGCTTGTAGCCCTGCAGTTGCGCGAGCGGGGCCCGCGACACCGCGTAGAACGCGACGTCGTGGTTGATGAGATGGACGACCGACCCGTCGAAGCCGTCCGCGATCGCCGAGCACGACGGACAGCCGGCCGCGTAATCCGGCCCGAACATGAAGTGGTAGACCAGCAGCTGGCTGCGGCCATCGAACAGCTGCGCCAGCGTGCGCGTGCCCTCGTCGGTCTCGAAGCGGTACTCCTTGTCGATGCGCACCCATGGCAGCTCCCGGCGCCGCTGCGCCAGCTCATCGGCACGGCGCGTCAGCTCCTTCTCGGCCGCGAGCAGCTCCAGCCGTGCGACCAGCCATTCCTCACGTGTCCCTGTCCTGTGCTCAGTCACTGTTCCTCCTCTTCGTGTCGTTGTCGCAGCAATGCGGAGTTCGGGGCGCGGACCCGGGCCCAGCGCCCCCAACTCCTCCCACTCATGCCGCGACCGGCTGCGCTTGGACGATCACAGCGCTCTCGCGCTCGAACGCCTTGACGGCACCGTTGCGCCAGCCATCGGCCAGCGACGCCGACATCGGGTCCGGGAAGATGTCCTCGTCTCCGGCCTCGACCCCCTCGAAGATCGCTCGCGCGACGGACTCGGGAGATGCCTTGGGGATCTCGAAGCCGCGGGTCATATCGGTGTCGGTGCGGCCGGTCAGGACGGCGTGCACCTGGACGCCACGCCCGGCCAGCAGCGCGCGCAGAGACTGGGTCAGGTTGAACGCCGCCGCCTTCGAGACCGCGTAGGCCGGTGTGAGCGGGAGAGGGGCGAGCGCCATCATCGACACGTTGTTGACGATCGCTCCCCGAGACTCGGTGAGCAGCGGCAGGAAGGCCTGCGTCACCCTCCACGGGTCTTGACGGCCAGGCTCTGTTCGAGCGCGGCCCGATCGGTGAGGTCGTCGTAGAGCGCGAGGCCGGCGTTGTTGATGAGGAGGTCGAGCGAGTCGACGGTCTCGACCGCCGCCTCGATCTGCCCCTGATCGGTCACGTCCAGCGTCACGGACGTGACGCGCGGATCCGGGTGAGCCAAGGGCCGACGGGTGCCGGCGTAGACCCGCTTCGCCCCTCGCCTCAGTGCCTCCTCGATCAGCGCCTGCCCGATGCCGCGATTGCTCCCGGTCACCAGAGCTGTCTTGCCTTCGATGGTCATGGGCTTCTCCGATGTAGGTGGTTCGCGGTCGCAACGCCGCGGTTGCCAGTAGAGATCCGGTTGCATCGCGAAATCCAACGGGGCGGGTCGGACACGACCGCGGGTGCGCGCCGGCGTTGGATTTCTGCACCTGGGCGGATCTGCGTTGGTGCACGGCCAAGGTCGCCGACAGATACAGCGAGGAGAGCAATGAACCCCGCCGAACGAGCGCGACGGGAGACGACGGCTTCAACGCGGGCGCGGGTCGTCCACCTTGAGCTGCACACCGGCGACCTGCCCCGTGCCCGCGCGCTCTGCGCCAACCTGTGCGGCTGGCGCACCGAGCAGATCGCGACCGGAATCGGTTCCTACCTAGCGCTCGAGCTTGGCGGCGATCTCGGGGCCGGGATCGTCGAGTGCGGCGTCGGCCGCGCGACCTGGCTGCCGTATGTCGAGGTCACCCGGATCGATACGGCGACCGATCTGGCTCGACGGCTCGGAGCATCGGTGCTCCTGGAGCCGCGAGAGGGCCCGGCGGGTTGGCGTAGTGTGATTTCGACGCGCGAGGCCGGAGAGATCGCGCTCTGGCAGCAGAAAGGATGGCGGCTGTGACCGACCGCGAAGACCACCTGCTCGACGCCGCCCGCCACCACGATGCAGACGCGTTCAGCCGACTGATCGGGCCGCATCGCGCGGCGCTGCACGCCCACTGCTACCGGATGCTCGGCTCACTGCAGGACGCCGAGGACGCGCTTCAGGAGTCGCTGCTGAACGCATGGCGGTCCCTGCCCCGATTCGAGGGCCGCAGCTCGCTCAAATCGTGGCTCTACCGGATCGCGACCAACGCCTGTCTGAAGATGATCGAGCGGCGGCCCAGGCGAGTGCTGCCGATCGACTACGGCCCCGCGACCGACCCTCACGGTCCGCTGGCGCCCCCGCTCGCCGAGTCCGTCTGGCTCGAGCCCTATCCAGACTCCGGCCTCGAGCTGGAGGACGGGCTCGCCTCGCCAGACGCCCGCTATGAGCAGCGCGAGGCCGTCGAGCTCGCGTTCGTCGCGGCGCTACAGCACATCCCGGCGAAGCAGCGCGCGGTCCTGATCCTCCGGGATGTGCTCGGCTTCTCGGCACGAGAGGTGGCCGAGACGCTCGAGATGACACCTGCCGCGGTGGACACCGCGCTGCAGCGCGCGCACAAGACCGTCCACGACCGACTGCCCGCACGAAGCCAGCAGGCCACGTTGCAAGCCGTCGGCGACGAGCGGTTGCGCGAACTGGTCGACGGCTTCGTTGACGCCTGGGAGCGCGCGGACGTCGACGCCGTGGTCGCCATGCTCGCCCACGACGCAACGATCACGATGCCCCCCCGACCGGCGTGGTTCCGCGGACGGGATTCGGTCGAGACCTTCCTCCGCACCATCGCCCTCGCCCCCGGAGTGCGTTGGCGATTGCGGCAGGTCGTCGCCAATGGGCAGCTCGCTTTCGGCGAGTACAGATGGAACGAGACGACGGCCCACTTCGTGGCTGAGGCGGTGACGGTGCTGACGCTCGCAGACGCGCTGATCGCCGACATCACCGCCTTCCGCGGCCCAGCGCTCTTCGCCCACTTCGGCCTGTCGGAGCTGCTGGAGCCGTGACGGCTCAATCGAGGTCGAACGCGGCGTGAATCGCGTTTGGTGAGTCGCTGCCCACGACGCCGAGATCCTCGCCAAGACCGGCCCCGATTCCGATTTTGCCGGTCTCGCCGCGGGTAGCACGCCGATGGACCAGCCGAGGCTGTGGCCCGGTACCGCTGCGCTGACTCGGACGCCCGTGGCCGACGACTTCGCTCTGGCCGTCGGTATCGACCGCGACGATCTCGCCCGTTCCCCAGTGCGCGAACCACAGCCGACCGTCGTGCCAGCGCGGGGATTCGACGTAAGCGAGTCCGTCCACGAGGACTTTCGGCTCAGGCAACGACCTGGTGCTTGACATCAGTTCCTCCCGAGATCGCGCTCACGCCTGCTGAGACTGCAACCCAGACAGGTACTCACCGGTCGCCCTTCACGACGACGCCGGCGCCCTCGTATCGGTGACGGAGAAGGCATTCCCGTCGGGGTCGCGGAAGGCGAACATTGCCGGGACTCCGGGCCAGCGCAGGATCTCATCGGTTTCGACACCGGCGGCTTGCAGGTCGGCGTGCGCGGCTTCGGCGTCGTCGGTGGTGAATCGGATGCCGATGGCGCCGCGGCTCACATCGGGTGCGGCAGGTTCGAGCGTGATGATCACGTGTCGGTACCGGGAGCGAGTTCGATCCATCGGCCGCCGTTGGGCGTGGGGTTGTCCCGCAGCGTGGTGAAGCCGAGGGTGTCGACGTAGAAGCGCAGCGCGGCGTCTTGGTCGTCGACCGGGATGCTGACGGTTCGGACTCCGGTGATGTGGGTCTTCGTGGCTTTCATCGAGTGCTCCGACGCGGGGTGGGTGGGATGCGTTCGTCGAGGTGGACAGTGATTGCGTCGCCGGCGTCCTTGCCGATCTGTTTGCGCACGTCTGCGGGGACGGCGAGTTTGTGGGTGCCGTCGCCGAGGGCCATGAACGACCCGCGGAACGGGTGGCCGTCGATGCTCCCGCGGATGCGGACGAGGCCGCGGGTGCCGAAGTACTCCGCCGATCCGGGCATGACGACGTAGGTCCAGCCGCCCTTGTTCGGGCTGCGCCGTAGAACTGCCGTGAACGTCTTGTCGAGGGTGGTCATTGCGTTCCTCCGTACATGAGCAAGCCGGGTGTCGTGAGTACTTGTCCGGTCTCGAGCCACGTCTTGAGCCCGGACAGGATCATCGGCCAGCCGCCGTAGAGGTGCTCGTCGGCGTCCTCGCGTAGTTGGTCGTGCGTGACGGTCAGCCGGCACGAGTCACCGATCGGCTCGATCTCCCAGGTGACCCGGCTGGTGCCTTCGGCAGCGACAGCGTCGTCCCACACCGCTCGGAAGGACTGCACCAGCCGACTCGGCGGATCGATCTCGAGGTTCTCGCCCTCGATGAGCGGACCAGACATCCCGGCGTGCTCGACCTGGTAACTCGACCCGGTCGCCCAATCGGACGTGATTCGGGCGCCGAACTGGTAGCGCGCTCGGGCCTCCGGGTCGGTGATCGCCTGCCACAGTCGTTCCGGGGTGGTCCGGATGTAGATCTCGAATACCTTCTCCACGTGCGCCTCCAGGTCGTGTTTGAGGTCGACGAGGCCGGCGGCCCAGGCCTCGGTGTACTTGTTCACCCAGCGGTCGTAGACAAGCCGGATCGGCACCGAATTGAGGTAGTGCAGCTTCTCCCGGCCACGGCGGCGGGTTGCGACCAGCCCCGCCCCTTCCAGCAGACGCAGGTGCTTGGCCACCGCCACTCGCGTCATCGCGAATCCGCCCGCCAGTGCTCCCAGCGTCTGCCCGTCGTGTCGGAACAGCTCGTCGAGCAGTGCACGCCGCGTCGGATCGGCAAGCGCCTTGAACACCGGTTCCATGCACCCATATTAGGAAACCAAATGGTTACATGTCAAGGAGGCCGGCGCATATCGCCACCTGCGGCACGATCTTCCTTGCCGGGCGTCGACGACGTGCGGGGCCCCCGGGCCGAAGCGTTGCAACTCAGTTCCGGGGGCCGGAACTCAGTTGCAACGCTTCCCCGAGCGTGCGGCGAGAGTGTGTGCCGGCGCGTGCCGAGAGCGCACCATGAGTGTGGCGGGCGGGTCCCGATTGCTCGGTCATATCTATTGACCGACCGTCCGCCCGTGCCGGAACCCGCCGCTGTAGCCGGCCGGCGGGCCCTCCTGCGCCCAGAGCGCCGGCTCGAATGCGACGGCGTAGCGCTCGAACCGTGACTGCCACTCCACGCCGTCGAGCCCGACGAGCCGGTCGAGGCAGGTGTCCCAACCGGCGGCGTTGCGAGCCGCAGCGCCGGCGAAGAGCTCGTCGATCAGCACCAGTCGTGTGCCGCCGTCCTTCGGTGAGAGCTCGAAGCGCAGCGCCTCCTCTCCCCAGGTGAACGCGAGCGTGTGCGGCTCATGGACCGTGAGCACTTCGCCGGTGAGCGTCATGTCGATGACCTCGAGCGGGAACCGAAAGGTGAGCGCCGCGCCGACGACCCACTCGCCGCCGTCGACGACAACGTCGGACGGAAACCAGGACCGCAGCTGATCGCGCTCGGTCAGCGCTCGCCATACGACCGGGCGGGTCGGCGAATACGCGCTCGAGCCGAATCGCGGGTTGGGCACCTTCGAGTATCAGCGTCGCATCGGTCATGTCGTTCTCCGTTGGTCCAGATGCTCTTCCAGGCGGTCAAGCCGGGTCGTCCAGAGCTTGCGGTACGAGGTCAGCCACGCGTCGAGATCGGCCAGCGGCTCGGGGCGTATCCGGTAGAGCCGGCGCTGCGCATCGATGCGCGCCTCGACCAGTCCGGCGTTACGCAGGACCCGCAGGTGCTTGGAAACCGCGGGCTGGCTGAGGCTGAGACTCTGCACGAGTTCGCCGACCGGTCGCTCGCCGTCTCGCAGCAGCTCGAGGATCTCGAGCCGGCGAGGCTCGGCGAGCACTTGGAGCGCTGGAAGCGTCTTCACTCGTCTGAGTATGCCCATCACGTTATATACCTGTCAAGGCAAGCTCGTCGGCGCGTCGCCGAGCCGACGACGCTCCCCCAGGCGTTGCCGGCCGCCGGATGGCACGATCTGACGGCCGAGGATGGGATCGTCGCACTCGACCTCAACAAGGTCGTCTACGTGCTGGTCGATCACGAGGAGCGCCGGGTCGGGTTCGGGACCTGAGGTCCTCGCCGACCCGGCGCCTGTTGCGCCTGCTACATCGCGATCGCTTCGTACACGTCGACCGTGCCGCCGATCTCGAGGACCGGGCAGCCCTTCGCGAGCTCCACCGCCGAATCGAGGCTGTCGGCCGACACGAGCGAGTAGCCGGTCAGGCCACGCGAGCCGCCATCGCGCACCGAGCCGCCCGGGCCCGCCGTCTTCGCGGTCCCGGTCGCGGCGCCGCCGTCGACGACGGCCGAACCGAGCTCTCCGAACCAGTGGCCCCACTTGGCCATCTGCGCGTTGCGCTCGCCCTCGTCGGTTGCTGTTTATGCGGGGGCGTGTTCCACTGGTGTTCCACGGTATCTGACGTGCGCCGGCGAGGTTCTCAGGTATCGACTCCGGGGAAGCGGTGCAGCCGTCTTCTTACACTGGCGTAGGCGTCTTGTGACGCCGCCACTCGGAGCCTCCCCGCACCG
>Ga0208478_1000802_pt1 | contig 10102 bp, 9 predicted proteins | sample NGESurdeep072012_5_FD_184462 | JGI IMG/M metagenome (GOLD analysis project Ga0208478, IMG submission 184462) | Arctic peat soil microbial communities from Barrow, Alaska - NGEE Surface sample 415-2 deep-072012 (SPAdes) | ecosystem: Environmental > Terrestrial > Soil > Wetlands > Peat ... | reverse complement strand
GGCGCCCGCCGGGGCGGGGAGCCGGTTGACCCGTTGTTAGCTCGTGAGGATGACCAGTCGCTGGGTCGCTCGGGTCATCGCGACATAGCGGTCGACCCCTCCTTCGATGGCTCCTTCGATTGCTCCGTCAATTCCACTGCCGAACGTCTCTGGGTCGATGAGAACGACCAGGTCGAACTCCAGCCCCTTCGACAGCTCCGGGGTCACCGACCGGACGCGGGGCTCACCTCCTGACATGGCTTGGAATGCGCCGGCTTCGATGTCACCAGTGCCGATGACGCAGGCGATTCCGTCGGCATGGTCGGCGAGCCAGGTGTCCAGAATCAAGCCCAGATCCGCAGCGGATCCGTGGACGACGGGGAGACCGCTGCTGCGGATGGAGGTCGGCACGTTGGCGTCCGGGAGCACGGCCCGGATGACCGGCTCGGCTTCCGCCATGACCTCTTCCGGCGTCCGGTAGTTGATGCTCAGGTGGGCCAGGCTGATGCGTTCGAGCCCGATCCGCTCGAGCCGTTGCTGCCAGGACTCGGTGAACCCGTGCCTGGCCTGGGCACGGTCCCCGACGATGGTGAAGCTCAGGGAGGGGCAGCGGAGCAGCAACATCTGCCACTCTGCGTCGGTCAGTTCCTGAGCCTCGTCCACGACGATGTGCGCGAACGCGCCGGCGAGCACGTTGGGATCAACACCAGTCGGGTCGGTGCTGGGCAGTGCGGCATCGTCGACCAGGCTGTTCTGCAGGTCCTGTCCGCGCAGCATCGACATCACCATCATCTCGGAGTCGTCGGACTCGATCAGGTGCTCGACGACCTGTGCCATCGACTCCCGCCGGTCCGCCGCCGCGGCGTGCCGGCGACGGCTGAGATCCGCGGCATCCGGGTCGCCGAGTCGCTGCCGTGCCGCGTCCAGGAGCGGCAGATCGGACAGTGTCCAGCGCTGCGTGTCCTGACGCTGCAGCGCCCGAACGTCGTCGCGGCTGAGCCAAGGAGCGCATTTCCGCAGGTAGGCGGGGACCGACCAGAGGTCTGCGACGAGGTCAGCCGCTTCGATCAAAGGCCATGCGCTGTTCAGGGTCGCGCGCAGCTCTTTGTTCCGCTCCAGCGACTTCCGGAGCAGATCATCCGGGGACCCGCCGTCGTGCTTGTCGATCAGGATGGTGAGCAGCGCCTCCCAGATCTGCTCGCGCGCCTCGTTGTGCGGAGTACCGGGTTCTGCTGCTTCGAACGCCTGGGCCCAGTCGTCGGCGCTCAGCCGGATGTCGGACCACGGAGTCTCGACCGTCATCGGGGTGGTGGGTGGCTCCTCGTAGAACCTGACGGCCGGTTCGATCGCCTTCACCAGGTCCGCGGACGACTTCAGCCGGGCCACCCTCGGGTCGGTCTCGCTCACTGCCGCCGCTCCCTCGGTGACGAGATCCCGCAGGGTGCAGGTCTGCACGCCTTCCTCTCCGAGGCTGGGCAGGACGTCGGCGACGTAGGCCAGGTAGGCCTCGTGCGGACCGACGAACAGCACGCCTCCCCGGCGGTGACCGAGTCTGGGGTCGGAGTACAGGAGGTAGGCGGTGCGGTGCAGTGCGACGACGGTCTTCCCCGTGCCCGGGCCGCCGTCGACGACCAGAGCGCCGCGGGATCCCGCGCGGATGATGGCGTCCTGGTCGGCCTGGATGGTGCCGAGCACGTCTCGCATGCGTGGCGACCGGGTGCTGCCAAGGCTGGCGATGAAGGCGGACTGGTCGTCGAGCGCGGCGTATTCGGCGAGGTCGTCAGGCCCGGCGGCGCCGTCGAGGCCGTCTACGGTGAACACCTCGTCCCAGTAGTCGCTGATCCGTCCGCGGGTCCAGCGATACCTGCGACGGCGCGCCAGACCCATCGGGTTGGCGTGGGTCGCTCCGAAGAACGGCTCGGCCGCGGGGGCCCGCCAGTCGATCAGCAATTGGCGGCCCGCGCCGTCCGTGAGGCCGAGCCGACCGATGTACACCGGCTCGGGGTGCTCCGCGCTGACGATGTGTCCGAGGCAGAGGTCAAGACCGTAACGACGCAGGGCGCGCAGGCGAGCGGTCAGCCGGTGGATCTGCATGTCCCGTTCCATCGCCGTCTGGCCCTGGCCGCCTGGTGCCTTCCGCTCGGCATCGAGGCGGTCGGAGAGCTCGGCGATGGACTGCGCCAGGCACTCCGCGATGGCCGCGAAGTGCTGCTCGTCGCCGGCGATCAGCGTCGGGTCAGCCTTTGCGCTGAGGCGGTCGGGAAGGTCAAACACGCTGGTAGTCAAGGAGTTCACGGCATCAGCTCCGATCTGATTGGTGACTTGGATCGCAATTTCGGGCACTCACGAACGCGGATTCTGGCCTCGGCCAGCGATTCTGCGGCACGACCCGGGTCTTGCCGCAAGCCCCCCGGTGCGCTATACGTTGAGAGTGGAAGGAGTGCGGGACTCTCCTTTCCCCTCATCCTCCGCCGCGGACGGACAAGCTCGTCGCGAAGCGGCGCCGCGGTGACCGAGACGGCGCTCCCACCTTCGCCGAACCCGCGCAGGAGGCGGCAGCCCTCGCACACCGTCTCGGCGTCACACAGCTCGACCGGATAGAGCGGCCGGTCGAGCTGTCAGACCAGGATTCGGGCGACGCGGAAAACGACGACCACCTCGGCACGCACCATGCGCGGCCGAAGTCCGGCCCCAAGGACTGCTGGAAGTTCACCGGTGACGGCGCGGACCACACTCTGTATGCGAAGGTGTCCTGACCGAATTCCTCGCGGGGCCGGGAGGCGTCGATGACCGACAGTGACCCAATCGCGACCGCACATGGCTGATCACCGGGGCCGGCCTCATAGACAGGCGGAACCCGAGGACCTGGCAGCGTCCCGGGCACCTTGGCTACCAGCCATGTCGACAACCGGCACGCCCGCACCGCTCGGAAAGGTGACCGCCATCGTGGTCGCGTCGCGCCTGAGGCGCAGACTGAGTGGGCCAAGTACTGCAGGGACAAGTGTCAGGAGGAGGACGGCGATGGCCACCAACGAACCGTTCGGATTCGATCCCGACGACCTGGATCGCATCTTCCCGGGAATGGGTGAACAACTGCGAGGTGCGCTGGGACAACTCGGTCGGCTGCTCAACGGATCCGGTCAGCGAGCCGGCTGGTCCGGGGTCTCCGACGAGTTCGGCCGCCGTCCCCGTCCGACGGCCGATCTCGACACGACCGGCAATACAGGCGACGGCGTCTGGGTGATCTACAGCGTCAGCGGTGATGGCGACGCGCAGGTCGAACAGATCTATGCAACCGAACTCGATGCCCTGCGCGCCAACAAACACAACACCGACAGCAATCGCCGAGTTCGGTTCCTGCCCTATGGGATAGCGGTCAGCGTGCTGGACGAGCCCGAAGTGTCCCCCAACCCTGAAGTCACGTAGCCTGCGCGGCCGCTTCGGGCCGACCAGCTGTCCTCGATTTTTCGGTAAAGGAGTTCGTCCGGGTCACGAGCTTCTCCAACGACAGCTTGACCAGCGCCCGGGAGAGATTTTCCGGATCGATCTGCAGCGCTTCGACCAACTTCGGCAGGTCCAGCGCCTGATCGGCCGGCACCTGCCGGGTCAGTACCCAGTCGCGCAGCACCCGGTAGGCCTCCTTCTCCTTGGCCTGTTCCAGCCGACCGAAGCGGCCACGGGAGTACGTCAGCGGGGCAAGCTCACGAGCCACCGTTGGCATCGTTCTTCGCGGCCCAGACCCTTTCACCTGGCCTCTATTTCACCCCAGCCTCGTACACTCTCGACAAGGTCCTGAACGATGAGTCGCGGGCGCCGACGGAGTTGCACGGCCGGGCACTGGTGGAGTTGGCCACCGCGGTCCGCGGCGGCGCTGCGCTCTCCCGGCTCACGCCCATGATCTGAGTCGGCCCGACCCGGACCGGCCGCCGACGAGGACGAACTGATGACGCTGCTCGACACCACCCAGAGTGATAACGACGATGCGGCGATCGCGCCGCTGCGCTTGATCGCGGGGCGGGTCCGTTGGATCGCCACGGCGATCGTCGACGCTGCCAACCGCGGCCGGCCCAACAGCACCGGCATCAAGGTCGGCGGTCACCAGGCGTCGTCGGCCTCGATGGTCGAGATCATGGTCGCCCTGTGGTTCCACGAGCTGACCAACCTGGACCGAGTCGCGGTCAAGCCGCACGCCTCCCCCGTCCTGCACGCGATCAACTACCTGCTCGGCGATCTGGACGGCAAGTACCTGACGACGCTCCGGGAGAAGGGCGGCCTGCAGAGCTACCCGAGCCGGATCAAAGACCCTGACACCGTTGACTTCTCCACCGGCTCGGTAGGGATCGGGGCCACCGCGCCGCTGTGGGCGGCCTTCGCGCACCGTTACATCCGCTCCCAGTTCGTCGACGCACCGCCCGCCGGGCGATTCATCAGCCTGCTCGGCGATGCAGAGCTGGACGAGGGTGCCATCTGGGAGGCGGTCGCCGACCCGTCGGTCGCCCAGCTCGGCGAGCTGTTGTGGGTGGTCGACCTGAACCGGCAGTCGCTGGATCGAGTGGTGCCGGACATCCAGATCGAACGCCTGCAGGGCATGTTCGGCTCGGCCGGCTGGGAGGTGATCACCCTCAAATGGGGTCGGCGGATCGGCGAACTGTTCGCCGCGCCTGGCGGCAGCGATCTGCGCATCCGGCTCGAGCAGATGCCCAACGAGGAGTACCAGCGCATGCTGCGGGCCGATCCGTCGGACGTGGCACGGCGTTTGGTCGGCGGCACGGGCAGCCCGCAACTGCGGGAACTGGTGGAGAGCCTTCCCGTCGACGACCTTGCCGCCGCGGTCCGCGATCTCGGCGGCCACGACCTCGGGCTGCTCATCGACACCTTCCGTGCCGCCGACACCCGGCGACCCACCGTCGTTTTCGCTTACACCATCAAGGGCAACGGACTGCCGACCGAGGGACACCCGAACAACCACTCCGCCCTGCTCACCGAGGCCCAGATGCAGGATCTGGCGGTCCGCTCCGGGGTCGACCTTGCCGGCCCGTGGCAACCGTTCCCGCCCGGTAGCGCCGAATACGACCTGTGCGCGAACCGGCGGGAGCAGCTGCGCCGGGTGCCCACCCCACCCACCCGGCCGGTCAAGATCCCCACAGCGCTGGCCCACGGCCACCGCAAACCCCTGTCCACCCAGGCCACGCTCGGCCGGCTGCTGGCCGACCTGAAGCGCGACGCGCCGGAAACCGCTGCGCGTGTCGTCACCTGCAGTCCCGACGTCGCGTCGTCGACGAACCTGGGCGGCTGGATCAACAAGACCGGCGTCTGGTCCGTGCACGACCGGCCGGACTGGTTCGCTGACGACACCGAGCGGGTCCTCCGCTGGTCCACGGTCAGCAACGGCCAACACATCGAGCTCGGCATCGCCGAGGTCAACCTGGTATGCCTACTGGGCGAACTCGGGGCGACCTGGAGCCGGTGGGGTGAACCGCTGATCCCCATCGCCACCATCTACGACCCGTTCGTGTCCCGCGCCCTGGAGCCGTGGTCCTACGGCATCTACGCCGGCGGACAGTCGATCCTGGTCGGCACCCCGTCAGGCGTCACCCTCGCCCCGGAGGGCGGCGCCCACCAATCGATCATCACCCCGTCGATAGGCATGGAGCAGCCCGGCTGCGTGGCCTGGGAACCCGCGTTCGGTCCGGACCTGGAATGGTGCTTCCTGCACGCTATGTCGCAGATCGGCCGGCCCGACGGCGCGTCGGCGTACTTCCGGCTGAGCACAAGGCCGATCGATCCCGCGCTGGCTGCGTTGCCCGAGGACCCGGTGCTGGCCGAGCGCCGCCGCCGGCACGCGGTCGCCGGCGGCTACCGGCTCGGCTCCCGCCCCGCCGCCGACGACGAGGTGACCCTCGTCGGCGTGGGCGCGATCATGCCCGAGGTACTCCAGGCGGCCGATCACCTCGAGGCTCTTGGCGTCCGGACCGGTGTGGTCTGCCTGACCAGCCCCGACCTGGTGTTCCGATCGCTGCAGCAACGCGGCCGGCGCACCGTGGGCGGTGGCAGCGGCATCCTCGACCTGCTGTTCCCACCCGACGCCCCGGCGCCGCTGGTCACCGTCCTGGACGGCCACCCGCACACCCTGGCGTTCCTGGCCGCCGCCCGCGGCGACCGGATCCGCTGCCTGGGCGTGACCGAATTCGGCCAATCGACCAACCTGCCCGACGCCTACGCGTTGCACGGTCTGGATCCGACTTCGATCGTCGACGCCGCCCTTGACCACCTCGGCCGCTGAAGTCCGACGAGTCGGAACGACGTCGGAGGAGGCCGCCACACAAACAGAGATGGAGTCTGCGGCTTTGGCAGACACGATCCAAAGCTGCTGATCCGCACTGGGTCCTACTCAGAACGTCCCTACACCGAAGTCCTTACACCCGAAAGGAAACACCCCATGACCGCGACCTACCGAGTGACCGAACTGGTCGGTACCTCCGCCACCACCGTCGACGACGCGATCACCAGCGGCATCGCCCGCGCCGCCCAGACGATCCGGGAGATCGACTGGTTCGAAGTCACTGAGATTCGCGGGCACGTCGCGGACGGCGTTGTCGCGCACTTTCAGGTCGGCCTCAAGATCGGTTTCCGCTTGGAAGATCCGCAGGGCTGATCGCCGTGACGAAATCCGTGACCCATCCCGACCCGATCCGCGCGCACCTGCGCCCGGACCGAACACCGTTCGGCCGACGGCCGGATTGCGGATGATCGGGTCGGTATATCCGACCGGATGTTCCGCCCAGGGGCCACATCCGGGGTCGGGCGGAAGTGCCATGGAATGAAACGGACGTCGACTGCTTCCCGCGGCGCATACGGGCTCGCAGGATCGAGTGTCGATCCTGCGGGCCCGTATCCCGTGGTCGACCTCGTCAGTGCCGGATGCCTTCCTTGACCATCAACGGCAGGTGCAACGCGAGCAGCTGGCCGAGTTCGCGGACCAGCTGGGATTCATCCCCGACCTCCCCGAGGTCGTGGACGTGCACGTCCTTGAGCCCATAGGCGAACTCCAGCTCGTGCTCGATCCTGAACACCGTCGTTGTCATGACGGCCTGGCTGCTCGAGCACGCCGCCGACAAGAAGATCTTCGTGATCGGCGAGGCGCCGCTGACGTCAGCGCTGCTGGCCGCGGGCTTGACGCTGACCGAAGACGCCCGGGAAGTGGACATCGTCGTCGCCAGCTACGACCGGACGTTCGAGTACCGGAAACTGCAGATCGCGTTCGACGCCCTGGCGGTCCATCGCCGGGCGATCCTGGTGACCACGAACCCGGACGTCTTCTGCCCGTTCCGGCCGGTCACGGCGAACCGGACGCGGGTGCGATCGTCGCCGCCATCGAAGCCTGCACCGGCGCGAAATGCCAGGAGGCACCGACATGCAGCACCCGCAGAACAACGCAGCAGACACAAGCCACCTCACACAGCGGCAACGCGGCCCCGCTGGCCATGGCGACGAGCACCGATGACTGGTTAACCATATGCCATGGCGAAGCTCACGGGGTGTGCGACGCGAGGCCATCATCCAGCACGGCGCGCCATACGGAGTCGAGCAACCTATGGCCCGGAACCCTCGCCGACCCAAGCCGCGTATCCTCGTCCCGGTCGCCCTTGCTCACTCCTTTGCCGCTGGATATGGCATGCGGGAGTGGCACGCATGAAGTGATGTACGGTGTTTCCGCAGGTCAGCCCTCATAGCTCAGGGGATAGAGCATCGGTTTCCTAAACCGTGTGTCGCAGGTTCGAATCCTGCTGGGGGCACTGTCCGCGAGTGGCCAATATTTCCCCCACCTGCACAAACAGCTCCAAGTCAACTGCCCGTGCCTCACCCCCGATGCCCGCGAAACGCCGGTCTTTACTGTTCGTTAGTGCACGCGAACTGCACGGCGCTGAGTCAGCATCTCGATGGCCACAGTGATCCGAAGGAAGAGGAGTCCTTGCCAGTGCGCCGGCCTGTTTGCCGCCGAACCCCGACAACGATCGGGAATCAAGTGAGACTTGTCCTTGGGGTAAACCATGACGATCGGACGGGCCGCTGGGCCGCCGCGCAACTCCCAAGGCAGACGTCGGACGCCCGGGTGTCGGGAATCAGTGGTTTGCCGCGCTCGGGTCCGTGGTGCCGTTCCAGGCCCCCGGTGTCGGGGGACTACAACCTCCAAATCCTGGCCAGCGTTGGCTGCTCGCACATCCTCCTCGATGGGTTGAAGGGGCGAGAAGGCGCTAGACCAGTTCTCCGCTTTCGTCGGCGACACCGACGTCGCCGGGCCCTGTCGACCCTGTACGCTGCCAGCACACCAATCAGGCAGCGTCGAATCGGTCACCCGAACGGACCGCGGTGCGTACGGAGATGCCGATCATCTCGACTGCCAGGCCCTGGTGATCCACCGCAACACCCCCGTCATGCACGTCGCCCCCACCTCAAGGGTCAACTTGCGTCGCGGTGCCCGCGCTGTCTCCTAGTTCAGACGCGGGTCGGCGAATAGTGTGCAACGGTGCGGTCGCGCGGGGCGCTGCAGGGTGTGCCGTTGGCGGCACTGGTGAGACGGTCGACGGAGAACATAATGCGGATCGCAAGGGTGGAGATCACACGGTTCAGAGGCTTTGAATCGTTTGTGCTCCTTCCGCGCGCCCACGTCGTGGTCGTCGGCGAACCGCGCGCCGGCAGGTCAGACCTCATCGCTGCCTTACGCCGGGTTCTGGAACCCCGTACCGTGTCGATGCGACCAAGCGAATGGGATGTGTTTCGGCCACTCCCCGAGGCACCGTCATCCGAGGGTGATGAGAAAGCAACCCCGTTGACGTCAGTCGAAATTTCCATGCTGGAACTCGCTGACGAAACTGAGCAGGCTCTACAAGATCGGCTGGAGCTGCTCAATCCAACAACGGGCGAGCTTGCGGATGTTGATGCGAACGATGATGCTGAATTGGGGTATCCGGCTGCGGTATTGCCTCCAGTACGACCCCGACGAGGAACAGCTGCAGCATTGGATCGAGTACCCGAAGTCAGGCGCTCGTGTCCCCCGCTCAGAGCGAGAGCTGCTTCGCGCATTCATCCTTGACCGAAACCCGCCCCTCCAGCTGCGTGCTGAGGGAGCCCTGCGTCGCCTGGCCAACGACCCCGACCCGGATGCCTTGAGCGAAACGTTGCAGGAGTTTGCCGAGGACATCGCAGCAGCAACGAAGGCGCTCGCCGAAAGCGATGAGGTACAGGCGGCGCTCAAACTGGTCACGCAGCACGGCGCGCGGAGACTCCTCGAACTCAATCCCTCTGACCCGACGGCAGCGATCGGTTTCACCGCCGAGGATGGATCGCTGGCTGCGCTCCTGCGGGCCGTCCAGCCAACGCTCGACTTGGACACGGCCGGCGTCCTGCCTCTGTCGGTTCAAGGTCTACGGGCGCGAGGGAAATGTTGAACTCGTCCAGCAGTCCGGCGTTGAGGTACTCCTCAGCTAAGTCGAGCCCGGTTGCCACCGGTCGGCCACGCGCACATACGCGAAAGGGAAGCTAAACCGAACTCACGCATCCACGGCTGGGGGGGTAGGCGCTGGCAGGTTCGGGGATGACTCCCGCCCGAGCCACGGGGGCGTTCGCCGTATACAGCGCCGGACCGTCGACTCAGCCGCCCGCAGCGAGCAGCGATGTTCCGGTACCGGGGCGCTGCGGGCCTTGGCGGCACAGGCGTTGCCGATCACCTCGGTGCTGTCGGCGCACCGCACCATCAGCTCGGTCGGCAGCAGGATCTTGGGTGGCCGAGCAGTCACGGCAGCGGACCCGCCGCGGGTCACGGTCAGGGTGTCGTCCCCGTACGCTGCGGACGGTGCTCGGCCCCTCGTGTCAGTTTCGATCCGCTGCTGGAGGTTCGGACGGCTCGTGCTGTTCGGCTGTGCGCTTCTTCACGCCGGTGTCGACGGCTCCGAAGATCACCTTGGCGACCAGGCCGATGACGACGAGGTTGACGAGCATCTGGACGGTGACCAGGGTTCGGGCGAGGTCGGTCTTGGCGGTGATGTCACCGAACCCGACGGTGGAGAACACGGTGACGGTGAAGTACATGGCGTCGATCTTGTCCATGGGCTGGGTGAAGCTG
>Ga0208478_1000798_pt1 | contig 10127 bp, 7 predicted proteins | sample NGESurdeep072012_5_FD_184462 | JGI IMG/M metagenome (GOLD analysis project Ga0208478, IMG submission 184462) | Arctic peat soil microbial communities from Barrow, Alaska - NGEE Surface sample 415-2 deep-072012 (SPAdes) | ecosystem: Environmental > Terrestrial > Soil > Wetlands > Peat ... | reverse complement strand
TCGAACCCGGCGCTCTCGAAACCTGTACCCGGAAGAAGTCTTTTAAGACTGCCTAACTAAGTAGGACGAGGGCGCAGCGCATTCCATCAAGGCCAGGAGTTTCGCGCTCCAACGAAGGCCGTATACATTGGCGCAGACCAAACTGTTGTCACCCTCATTTTTCGCTTGCGACACGGTGGCGGACCATACATTCCGGATGGCCGACAAAACGCCCGGAGCGCCTTATGGCTCCCTTAAGGTGCAACGTTTGATGCGGAATCCTCTTCACCGCAACTTCGCGTACTCTGCTTTCGTCTGTTGCAGGACTGGAATATCCGCGTCCGCGTCCTTCCATAGCGTAAGGAAATCCTGATAGGCCGCCTTGGCCTTGGGGATGTCGCCCTGCAACACATAAGCGCGACCGAGACCAAGATGGGCAAGCACACCGATGGGTTGGTTCAGGACGAGACCGCGATGGTCGAGGATTTTCTGGAACTCGGCGGCTGCTTTGCTACCCTGACGCGCAGCCAAATAGGCTTCGCCACGCACAAAGACTGGAAACATCGCGGTCCAATCCAAATCGGTGGTTCTCGTCGCTCCAAGCTCATAAGGTGCGGCGACCCCAAGACTCTCAATGGCGCCAGAAGCATCTCCTGTGTTGAGCGCAAGCTTTCCGCGGACGCTCGGCAGATAATTGAACTGCACAATTGTGTCTTCCGGAAAGCTCTTGTCCAGATCGTCGGCCAGCGCTTTCGCCCGCACGTCATCTTTGGCGTACGCAAACGCGAGCGCGGCAAAATACTGCAGATCGCGACTGGTCGAGAGCTTCAATGCCAAAGTGGCGCGTCGCCGCGCTTCGTCGGAGTTGCCGAACCAGGCTTCTCTCAGTGCGGAGGTGCCAGAGTAGAGGGCGGGCGCGTCCTTCTCTCCGGCGCGTTGGGCGTTATCCATCGCGCGTCGGGTGAGCTCGCGGGCGTCTTTAAGATGCCCGGAATAGGCGGCAGTATCGCCCTCCATACTCAGCACTTGGTGCCCCAACCTCGGCAGGGCCTCCAGCTTTGCCGCGTGTTGAGCCATCCCGGCCGTATCATTCTGCGCGAATGCGAGGTCATACATGACGACGTCGATGAAGGGCGTATGTAATTTGCGTTCAAGAGTCTGCGCGTAGGTGGCCTTCGCCTCATCGAAGCGATTAAGAGCGGTGTACGCACGGATGCGGAAAGCGTAGGCGATGGAGTAGTCAGGACGCAGACGAATTCCCTCGGTGGATTCTTCGGCTGCTCTCTCATTTTGTCCAACGACCGGCAAAACCGCTGCCCCCAGGTACACGTGCGGCATCTCTGAACGCGGATAAGCCTGAATCCAAAGATCGCAGGCTTCTATGGCCTTTGGGATGTCTCCCGTGACTCCTTTATGGTAGGCGGCGGTAATCCAATACTTCTCCGCATCACTGGTCCGGTCGCGCAGTTCATAGGCCTTTGTGCGGTAGTCCACAGAGAGGCTGGGTTCAAGAGTGCCGCTTGCCAGGATGCCCAGGTATGCGTACGCCACCGCAAAATTCGGGTCGAGTTCGACGGCACGTTTGAAAAACGGCGTCGCCGCGCCCGGCCCTTTTGTCCTGAGAGTTTGCATGCCGGAGCTGTAAGCTTTCAGAGCCTCGAGCGAGGGTGTCGTCGCCTGCTCCAAAGGAGTATCAAACTTCTGGATAGTGCTTCGAGACTCGCCCAACTTATTCCGTATCTCGATGGACACCTTTCCAAGAGCATCCAGCACATGGTTCTTGTCGCTCGCCTGTGCCTCGGTACTCGCCAGCGTTTTTCCGCTTTCGCAATTGACCGCCTGGAGCGTCACAAGGTACTGGGTGCCAATCTGGGCAATCGCACCATCGAGCACCGCGGCGCTCGCCGTCCGTTGGCAGACCTCTCGCGCAATTGCCGGTACCAGCTTTGCATCGACGGGCTGGCCCATCAGACCGAGGGTCTGCTGGATCTTCTCGTCAGAGATAATGCTGAGGAAGGGGGACTGTTCCAATTGCACGGAGAGCCCCTGCCGCAGCGTGCCGTCGAAGATCGGGTCGCCGGTGGTGTTGGCGAAGTCCGCGAGCACCAGTACATCTTTGTCCGTGAGCGGTTTGGCTTGCGCGCGCTTCTGCCAAAGGAAGACTCCGCCCGCTGTCAGGATGAGCACGGCGACGGCAGCGATGGCGTACTTCAGCAGAGGGGTGTGCCTTGGGCTGACGGCGACCAAAGTTGCGTCCGTTTTCAAGAGCTCACGATGTTCGCGCGGTTCCGCGGCTTGATGACCGGCATCTACCCGGCGTACTTCAGTAACAAGGAACCGATATCCTCGCTTTGGAATTGTCTCAATGTATCGGGGATCTTCAGCGTCATCGTCCAACGACTCCCTAAGCTTGCGAACCGCCACCCGGAGGCTGCCGTCAAAATCTACGAAAGTATCGTCACGCCAGAGGCGGCCTCGAAGTTCCTCACGACTGATGACCTCTCCTGGGTTTTCCAGCAGCGCGACGAGGAGCCGGTAGGGTTGCTCCTGCAGCCTGATGCGTCTCCCGTTCTTCAGGAGTTCCCCCGAGGCGACGTTTACCTCAAACGGGCCGAATCGATAGACAATTCCGGGCTGTGTCTGCATGCCTTGGCACCCAGAGCGGTAGAGGACTGAACAGCAGTCGAGTCTACCACTGGGTTACACCGGTTAACGGGCCATTCCTATTCGCCTGAAACATATGAGGTTAGCGGTTAACAAAGCCTTCACAAGAAGTTCCTTTGACCTTGATGGCCGCATGAGTTCTGATGCGTCTCGGAACCCGGTTGATCGCCCTTTGGTTCACCGGTCATTTCACAGGAGGTACTTACAAAATGCGAAAGCAGGAGGCACAAATGAAATACATGGCAACTATGGCGCTGGTGCTCAATCTCGGTGTCGCAAGCGTCTACGCACAACAGAGGCCCGTCAATATGATGTTTTCGGGAAATGGTGCGCCCAGCACGATCAATCTACAGCAGCCCAACACAAATACCGCCGAAGAGAATGGCGCCGGGAACGGTGCACTGGGCCCGTTCACCTTTCGAAATGTCAGGGCTATCGCAACTTCTCCGCAACCGTCCAGCACTTGCTCGGGCCTTTATTTTCCGAGTGCGGTCGGCGCGGGCCTATTTCGCTTCCAAGATGGGAGTCTATTGTGGGTCAATCTCACGACAGGAGGTGATTGCATAGATCTCGCGGCCCAACAGGGCCACTGTACTCTGACTTTTCAAATCACTGGTGGAACCGGCCGTTTCAAGGATGCGTCCGGCGTCCTCACGTACACCGAAACGGCGCTTCCGGTGTTGTCCGACTACTTTGGCAACCCCGTCTTCTTCGCCGAAACGGCGGGGACGATTACGGGAACGGTTTCCGGAGTAGGCAGAGAGGCGGACCACCAAGAGGAGCGGCAATAGGAAGACATATTCTCTTGCTCGTTGCGCTCCTAGGTACAATCACAGACGCTGTGCGGCGGTGGCCAGGCTGGTGAGCGGCGCCGCAAGACATCGGGCCAGTGGACTGTCGCGGGAAGGGACGATCGCGAGCCATAGCGATCGCCTCACTCGCGATTGGATTAAAGCATGGAGAGCCCGATGGTCGGATCGGCATCGAGCCCCAGCTTTGAGCTGGGGCTTCGAATGATGGAAGGATTGCCGACAACCCGGGAGTGAGTGACGAGATGACCATTTCTGAGTACTGACAACAGCGGTGTTTCGAAGCGAACCGCATCTTTGCGATAGGATCGCTAGTCGAGGTTCACATATTCAGCGCGGGCTCGCTCGAGGATCGGGATGCCGGAGTCTGCGTCCTTCCAAAGCTTGAAGAACTCTTGGTAGGCAGTTTTTGCTTTGACCTTGTCTCCCGATAATGCGAGCGCTCTGCCCTGCTGCAAGTGCGCCAACGCTCCAATGGGATCGCTGATAACGACTCCGGGATGATCGACAATTTTTTGAAACTCTGCGGCAGCGGCAAGCCCTTGGTGCTCTGCGAGATAAGCTTCGCCACGTAGATATGCAGGGTAATACATGCCATAAAAGCCAAAGAAGCTGCTTGGGGGCTCTCCATCCTGATAGGGAGCGGTGCTCTGCAGCAGTTCGATCGCCTTTGCCGGCTTGTTTTGTTTCAGGGCGATCAGTGCCCGAAGCTCCGGTACATAAATGAATCTAACAGCTGTATCTTCGGGGAACCGTCTTTCCAGATCGTCGGCGAGGACTCGAGCTCGGGGAAGATTTCCGGAGAGAGCTAACGCGAAAGCTGCGCCATACTGCACGTCCCTACCCCGAGAAAGCTTAAGCGCCGATTCTGCATGTCGAACAGCCGTCGGCCTATCTTTGAAGAAGGCGTCGCGGATTGCCTCTCCACTTTGAAACAGGGCTGCCCTTTCCGGCTGATCCGAATGCTGAGCCAGGTCTATAGCGCGCTGCGACATCTTCGTTGCCTGCTCGAGATGGCCACCATAGGCGAGCGCAGTCGACTGAAGATGGGCGATCCAGTCTTCAGCGCCGGACTCTCGCGGAGTCTGGGACGCAACCCTATACATACCGTCTTGATCGCTTTTCAAAAAGGCGATCTGATATCGGTCGATAAAGAGATCCGGTATCTTCAGTTTGCGTTCGTCGGCCTGCTGAAGAGCACGCTCCGCGCCCTCGAGATCTCCGGTAGCTATGTCTTCAAGGGCAAGTATGTTGTACCCAAAGACAAAGTCGGGGTCGGACCGGATTGTCTCCCTGGATTTCTCGATTGCCTGATCGTATCTGCCCTGTACCGGGTAGATTGCTCCTGACAAGAAACCGTAAGGTCTGACGTCGCGAGGATAGGTACGCGCCCATGCATCGCATGTTTGTTGTGCCTTTTCTAAATTTCCTGTGACCTCCATGTAATACGAAGCCTCGATGAAAAACCTCTCCCATCCACCGACTCGATCGCGCAGCTGCCATGCCTTGCTTGTGTTCTCGGCAGAGAGGGCGGACTCTCCGATGTCACCGTATACGCGGCCGAGCATGGCATAAGCCATCGCGAAGCGGGGATCGATCTCAACCGCACGCTGGTAAAGGGGTACTCCCGCGGCGGAACCGGTTGTGGATACCACTTTCCAAGCCGCACTGTAGGCTTTCAAGGCTTCGAGCGAAGGTGTCGTCGCCTCGGCTAGCGGAGTGTTGTACTGCTCGATAGTGGTTAGCGACTCGCCAACCCGAGTTCTGAATCTGCTGGCAATCTGGCCCAGGGCATTCAGTACGTCTTCCTTTCGCGTTACTTGTACCTGCTCCTCATCGAGGACCTCACCGTTGTGGCAGTTCTTTGCACGCAAGCCCAATACGTATTGATTTCCCACAGGGGTGATCGAACCTTCGAGGATGGCAGCACTCCCGGTGCGCTCACAGACCTCACGGGCGATCGCTGGCGTAAAGCGCACGTCCGCGGACTGACCCATCAAGCCCAGCGTTTGCCGGATACGCTCATCGGAGATGAGGCTGAGGAAGGGCGATTGTTCAAGCTGTATCGCCAGGCCCTGGCGAAGCGTCTCGTCAAATACGGCGTCGCCGGTTGAGTTGGCGAAGTCTGCGAGCACGACGGTGTCTTTTTCACTTAGGACTGCTCTCCCCATGGGACCAGCTCGGCGATGCAGGATCAACCATGATGCGCCGACAGCGACAGCAAGCAGGGTGACCAGCGCTGCCCATTTCCAGGGTCTCGTTTCCTTAACGTCGACCTGCACCTTGGAGTGGCGTGCGGCGACGATGGTGAGTTCCTCCCCGGGAACGACATGCACATTTTCGGCGAGGCGGTATCCGCGGCCAGGCTCGGTAACGATGTACCGATGATCCTGTGCCGTCTCGCCGAGCGCCTTTCGAAGCATGAAGATGTTGCGGCTCAGGTTGGCCTCCTCCACAAAAGTGTCCGGCCAAACCGTCTTCATTAGGTCGTCTTTGGTGACTAACTCTCTGCTGTGGCGAACTAAAACCAGGAGGATCTGAAACGTCTTGGGCGTCAGCGGGACAGGCTCGCCAGCACGACTCAGAGTTTCCTTTTCAGGATCAACGCAAAAAGGGCCGAATTGATAGAGCGCTGTGGCTCTCTGGCCTTCGCTTGTGGACATTGGTAGCACCCCACTTAACGGCCCGGCTGGATGCCTGAAGCTTAGCACGGCGCAGGACCTACCCGGGAGACTGGCCTCTTCACTACACCCTATGTTTTCTGGCGTTTACGTCGCTGCGAGAACTTATCAGAAACTTTCAGGCGACTTGTAAGGACTTATCAGCCACCTTTCTGCCAACCTCGGCTTGTTTCAGCACTTGGGGCGAGTTGGAAAGCAGGGCTTTATGGCGAAGCAGACGAAGATCACGATTGAAACCGATTCCTTGCTGATCCTGCGGGGCCGAAGTTCCGGACGGGCATGGTGTCCGCTCTGCGCGGCCGAAGGGGAGATGATTGCGCTGGAAGAGGTCGGCCTGATCTCGAACTTGGAACGGTCTGCATTAGAGGAGTGGCTCAATTCTAGGAATCTTCATCGATTGCAATCAGCCGATGGCTCGACCCTCATTTGCCTGAACTCCCTACTCACTCGTTTGCAGAAGACAAAAACCAGCTAACCGCGTGATCCGCGGTTACGAAACAAACAAAAGGAGACGATATGAAATCCAGATTTCTGCTTAACCTTTCCACCTTGGGCTTGTTAGCTCTTTTGGTGATGACGGCCGGGTTTACCGCCTGGGCGCAGGGGGCCACACCTCTCCGTTACACCGTCACGGACCTCGGCGTGTTAGGCAACGGGAACAATAGCTCAGGTTACGATATGAACATGGTGGGCTGGGTGGGGGGATCTTCGAACCTGACACCCGGCGGCCCTCAGCACGCCTTCCTCTGGTATGGAAGCGGTCCCTTGAAAGACCTTGGCACACTGGGCGGAGCAGCATGTCCTAACTGCAACAGCGAGGCGGATGGACCTAACTGGTTCGGCGAGGCGCCAATTGTTTCCGAGACTGCCGAAGCGGACCCGAACGGCGAAGATTTTTGCGGTTTCGGCTCTCACCTTCAATGCCGGGGAGCCATCTGGCTATTGGGCAAACTGATTGCGCTTCGCAACCTGCCGGGTGGCAACAATGCCTTCCCTATTGGTATCAATGATCTAGGTCAGGTAGTCGGATGGTCCGAGAATGGCATCCGCGACACGACCTGCGCACCGACAACGGCCTTTCAAGTCTTCCGTTTTCAAGCCGTAAAGTGGGAACCAAATGGTGAGATCCACGAACTCTCACCACTCAAGAGCAAGGGCGACACCGTTGCATTCGCCTTCGGAATCAACGATCGCGGCCAGGCGGTCGGCACGTCTGGCATATGCTCCACTGTCGGTCTCCCGCCAGTGTACGTGAATGGGCAGCACGCAGTGCTTTGGGAAAGAGATGGTACCCCCAGGTACCTCGGGACTCTGGGAGACGCAAACAATACCATGTTCAATATTGCTACCAGCATCAACCAACTGGGCGAAGTCGTCGGGCAGTCTCAAGTTCCGGACGGTACCATCCACACCTTCCTGTGGACTAAGGCAACAGGTATGCAGGATATCGGCACGCTTCCCGGGGCCTTTGCGACGATCGCCGGTTGCTGTCACACCATCAACAATCGTCGGCAGGTAGTTGGGTTTTCTATAGACGGGACCGGGTCGACAGCTTTCCTTTGGCAAGACAATGTAATCGTGGATCTAAACACCCTCACGGTCGACTCGCCGTTGCATCTGCTGAGTGCTGAATCGATGAATGATGCTGGGGCGATTACAGGTCAGGGTTGCGTGATGCCAGCCTGTACTGAATTACACGCTTACCGGGCTACGCCGAAGTGGCGATAAGCATGCGGACCTAGTGTGTGCTATCGCAAAGGCGCGCAGCGGGGTGAGTGTAAGGGAATGTCAACGCTCGCCCCGTGCCGCCAAAACTCGAACGATTCTACATAGTCGGGTGCGTGCCTACAGCAACAGACCGCGTAAAATAACCCCCGTCGATTGAGAATGGATTTCACACAACGTGGCCAACCGTCATTACGCCAAAATCGGTGATGTCTGGAAACATCTCGCCTTGGCGCAACTGCTGCAGGCACAAGCTCCCGCCGTCTACTGGGAATCCCATGCGGGAGCGGCAGACTACGCGTTAGCGCATTCACTGGCGCGCGATTACGGTGCCTATTATTTTTTCGATAACGCCCAACGATCCGAAAGACTCCTGCGCACACCGTACTACGAGATTCTTCGAAGCCTCGCGTCGGGAGCTGGTGAGCTACGCACGTATCCAGGATCACCGCTGATTGCGATGAGAGTAATGAAGGACGCCGCTGCTCGGTTTCTCTTTTGCGATATCGACCAAGATAGCCTTTCGACCATCCAACGCCGCGCGGATGAACTAAGACTTGCCGCACGGGTTGAAACCGAACAGGCCAACGGAGTGACGGCGCTGAGCCGCGAGACCTCTGTATTGTCACAAGCGGACGCGCCGCGTATTTTCGCCCACCTGGACCCGTATCTGCCGTTTGCCAAAGACGACGATGGCCTCAATACTGCGGACGTGTTTTGCGAACTCACGGCAAAGGGTGCCCACGTCATGGTGTGGTACGGGTTCAGCTCCGAAGACGAAGCGGCCGTCCTGATGAAAGAGATACGGGTCGTCGCTAGCGACCATCGCATCTGCCCCGCCGATCACCGGCTCTGGCGTGGTGAGATCGCGCTCGTAGCAATGCATGATCCCGATTTCGACATCAACCCAGGCGTTATGGGCTGCGGCGTTCTTTGCAGCAACTTCACTGAGGATGCCCTCATGTCTTGCGCGAAGCTAGGGACGGAGCTGGGTCGCATCTACTCGGACGCGAAATTCCCTGACGGATCTACAGGTGCGCTAGAGTTTCGGCAACCGTCATTCTGAACGGTGTCGTTTTTATGCTCTTCCGTGTCGGTCCAACTCTCGGACAACGCCTCAATTGGCGATAACAGGGTCAGCATGAAGGTGCCCGTCACCATCAAGCATGGAAAGGGGGCTCAGCTGATCCTTTTGCCTCAATAACTTAACCACCCTTTTCAAGGGAGTCTCGTCAAATCCGGCATGTGGCTGGAGTTCGGCGCGTCGCATTGCCAGCCGGATGTTTTCGACCAAGCGCTGGCGGCACGGAAACAGGATCTGGAGAACGTCAAAATCCGCTCCTGCCTCTCGATGCGTCCTCGGGCGGTGGTCGAAAACGATCCGTAAGGCAAACACTTCCACATGTTCAGTTGGCACTTCTCGAGCTACGACCGCAGGAAGCACGACGCCGGCCTGTGCAACTACACCCCACTGAATCTGGGAGAGGTGCCGGATTATTACCGGCGCTTTCTCGATCCCGTGGACATCGCCATCCTCAAGACTTGCCCGATGGACGACGGCGGCTACTTCAACTTTGGCCCACCTTGTCGGATTGGGTTATGAGCCCAATGGCACGAGGCAACTGGGGTCAGCCTGAGACATCACTAGGCCATTTTCCTAACGTTCTCAACCATTGGTCACTACCCCGATCCACCCTGAACCACCACCGATTGTCAGCCAATTGTCAGCTGAGTCCTGACCGGGCGCGTTGCCGTGCGGCATGAAGGTACCGGACGCGACGGCTGCAAACGCTGGTTAGCTGGCTCGCCTTGGAGCCTGGCAGTCTTTTAGGCTGCGCCGGGCATCTGTTTGCAATGGTGGCGAGTGTGGATCGCGTTAAACCTCACGAAGTCTTCGACCGACACCGTACCGAAACCGGTGCTCACGACGTGTTGGCCACTGGCGACCCGTCTACGACATTCCTGGTCGAACCTGGCGAGCGCCCCTTCCAGGCGGACGCGGGCCTCAGCCGGCGTGGCCGGTCCGCTCGTAGGGTTCATCGTCTTGTGGGCCTTAAACCCCTTCGGAAATGCGTCCTTCTTCAAGATCCGGTTGAAGAACAACAGTCTGAGCAGCGGGCGCAGGAAAGCGGGGGGCATCGGGATCGACGGATCCCCACCAGAAAAGACTTTGGCCGATCCTTCCAAGGAACGCGCCACATGCTCCACGACCTGGCTCGGCGACCATTTCCCCGGCGCGCGCGGCGTCGTCCAGGTCGCTGCTAATCTC
>Ga0208478_1000796_pt1 | contig 10143 bp, 19 predicted proteins | sample NGESurdeep072012_5_FD_184462 | JGI IMG/M metagenome (GOLD analysis project Ga0208478, IMG submission 184462) | Arctic peat soil microbial communities from Barrow, Alaska - NGEE Surface sample 415-2 deep-072012 (SPAdes) | ecosystem: Environmental > Terrestrial > Soil > Wetlands > Peat ... | reverse complement strand
CCAGCCATTTGTGTGTCATCCCACTCTAGCCATGAAAGTTTTGAATACTTTTTGGTTGTGAGTGAATCAACTATCGACTCAAGAGATTTTGATTTCTCGCGAACGCCGACAATATCACCGGGTTTGAGCTGAAATGAAGGAATGTTCACAACAGTTCCATTAACAGTTATGTGTCTGTGAGAAACGAGCTGTCTTGCGCTTGCTCTTGTAGGAGCAACACCCAGACGGTAGACAACGTTATCGAGACGTGATTCAAGAAGTTGCAGAAGTACTGCACCAGTAACCCCTTTACTTCTTGAGGCTTTCTCAAAAGTGTTTCGGAATTGACGTTCCAGCATACCATATGTATATTTTGCTTTCTGTTTTTCCCTGAGCTGAACACCATATTCTGAAGTCTTCTTCCTCTTTTTGTTCATCCCATGCTGTCCGGGAGGAAAATTTTTCCTCTCCATATGCTTGTCGGGACCGAATATCGGTTCACCGAATTTTCTTGCTATTCTTGTTCTTGGGCCAGTATATCTTGCCATTGTGCTATAAATTTATAACTTACAAATAATCAATTATATAACTTTTTATACTCGTCTTCTTCCGGGAGCACGGCAACCATTATGAGGCATTGGAGTCACATCAACAATTTCAGTGACCTCTATACCAACGTTGCTTATTGATCTGATAGCCGATTCGCGACCTGAACCCGGACCCTTCACGAATACTTTCACTTTTCTTAATCCAAGATCATAAGCCACTTTACCACACTCTTCAGATGCCATCTGGGCGGCATAAGGTGTATTCTTTTTGGAACCCTTGAATCCCATCTTTCCTGCAGACGCCCATGAGATAACCTGACCGGAATTATTGGTCAGAGTAACTATAATATTATTGAATGATGAATGAACATGTGCCTGGCCTGAAGGTTCAACCTTAACGACCCTCTTTTTTAATGCTCCAGTCTTCTTTGCCATAGTCTATTTATTTAGTAGCTTTTTTCTTGTTTGCAACGGTTTTCTTTCTCCCTTTACGGGTTCTGGCATTATTCTTAGTGCTCTGTCCTCTTACAGGAAGACCAATTCTGTGACGAACACCACGATAGCAGCCAATATCCATAAGCCTTTTAATGTTCATTTGTGTCTCTGAACGAAGTTCACCTTCAAGCTTATAGTTATCGTTCAGAATTCTACGGATGGAGTTGATCTGATCATCAGTCCAGTCCTGGACCTTTGCATTCCTGTCAACACCAGCCTCATCGAGTACTCTCTGTGCAATGCTCCTGCCTACTCCATAGATGTAAGTCAAGCCAACTTCGCCTCTTTTGTTTCTTGGTAAATCTACACCAACAATACGTGCCATATAAAACTTTTCTTAAATGAGTTGCAAAATTAGTTAAAATTATCCCTGTCTCTGTTTGAACTTAGGATTTTTCTTATTAATAATGTAAATGCGACCTTTTCTTCTGACAATCTTACAGTCAGAACTGCGCTTTTTTACAGATGCTCTTACTTTCATTATCTTACTATTTCTTATTTATACCTGAATGTTATTCTTCCTTTTGTTAAATCATATGGTGACATTTCAACTTTTACCTTATCGCCTGGCAAGATTTTGATATAGTGCATTCTCATCTTTCCCGAAATATGTGCAGTTATCACATGTCCGTTTTCGAGTTCCACCCTGAACATAGCATTTGAAAGGGCTTCGATGATAGTACCGTCTTGCTCAATTGATGGTTGTTTAGCCATACGATCACATTTTATTTAAAACTTTATCGATAAATTCAAAAGTTGTTAATACCTCAGCTTTGCCTTTGTCAACAGCAACGGCATATTCAAAATGTGCTGAAGGCATACTATCAGCTGTTTTTATGGTCCATCCGTCACTCATCTGCAAGGTCTCTTTTTTCCCGGCGTTGATCATAGGTTCAATACAGATTACAAGTCCTTTCTCCATTTTTGGTCCTGTTCCCTGCTTACCCCAGTTGGCTACTTCAGGCTGTTCATGGAGTTTTCTGCCAATACCGTGGCCAACCAGTTCTCTGACTACAGAGTATCCTCCGCTTTCCGCTTTGGTCTGAACTGCGTAAGAGATGTCTCCAACCCTGTTTCCGGCAACTGCTTCCTTAACCCCTTCCTCAAGAGAAGCTCTGGTATAATCGAGCAGCCGTCTTACCTCTTTGGTTATCTCACCTACAGGGAAAGTAAATGCACTGTCGCCATACCATCCGTTTAATATCACCCCGCAATCAACTGATATTATATCACCCTCTTTAAGGATATATTCGGATGGAATACCATGAACCACTTCGTCATTGACAGATGTACAGAGTGTATTCGGAAAACCACCATATCCCTTGAAAGCCGGAGTTGCTCCATTATCGCGGATAAACGATTCGGCAATACTATCGAGATAAAGAGTGGTAACCCCGGGTTTTATTATCGAAGCAATCTCCGCAAGTGTTCTCGACACCAGCATATTGCTTTCTTTTAACAACCCTACCTCTTCATCAGTCTTTAAATACAACATCAAAGAACGCTAAACTTATTATATAGATGTAACAGAGCCAGATCTTCCTTTAACCCGACCTGATTTCATCAGACCATCGTAATGACGCATAAGCAAATGACTTTCAATCTGTTGAAGGGTATCAAGAATTACCCCGACGAGAATGAGAAGTGAAGTGCCTCCATAGAACTGCGCAAATTGTGGAGTTACACCCGCTTTCACAGCAAGAGATGGCATAATAGCAACTATTGCAAGGAAAATTGAACCAGGGAATGTAATACGTGACATGATTGTATCAAGAAACTCAACTGTTTTTCTGCCTGGTTTAATTCCCGGAATGAAACCTCCGTTTTTCTTCATATCTTCTGCCATCTGCACAGGATTTATGGTGATAGCAGTATAAAAATAGGTAAAGACAATAATTAAAAGTGCTGTTACAAGGTTATACCAGAATCCGTACATGTTTGAGAATGCCACAACAAAGCCAGATCCTGAATTTGTGTACCCGGCGATGATCATCGGGAGCATCATGATTGCCTGTGCAAAAATAATTGGCATAACTCCGGCAGCATTTACCTTTAGTGGTATATACTGGCGTACACCGCCATATTGTTTATTCCCGACAATTCTTCTTGCATACTGGACCGGGACACGGCGTGTACCCTGAACCAGAAGAATTACACCGAGAACAACGACAAACAGGAACAGAACTTCAACAATAAGAGCGATTGCTCCTCCTGCACCATTCATCCTTGTACCTGCTTCAAAAATAAAATTCGAAGGCATTCTGGCAACAATTCCAATCATAATAATGAGAGAAATACCATTTCCGATACCTTTATCTGTTATTTTTTCTCCGAGCCACATTACAAACATAGTTCCCGCAGTAAGAATAATTACAGATGATACCTGGAAGAATGTACCCCCGAGAATAAATGCAGATGCAGGCAGCGTATGCGCCAGGTTAATAAGATAAGTAGGAGCCTGAAGCACCAGTACTGCTATTGTAAGATACCTTGTATACTGATTCATTTTACGTCTTCCGCTTTCTCCCTCTTTCTGAAGCTTCTGGAAATATGGGAAAACTATTCCAAGTAACTGTACAACAATTGAAGCAGAGATATAAGGCATTATTCCAAGAGCGAATATTGAAGCCTGTGAAAATGCTCCACCCGAAAACATATCAAGCAGCCCCATAAGACCAGAAGCGGTCTGGTGTTTTAACCCTGCCAGTTGTGAAGGGTCAATTCCCGGAAGGGTAACATATTTACCCAGTCTGTATAATAAAATGATCCCAAAAGTATAGAGCAGTCTTGCGCGAAGATCTTCTATCTTAAAGATATTTTTTATAGTCTGAATCAGTCTCATGAAATTACAGTATTACAGCGGTTCCCTTTTTAGCTTCTATTGCTTCTACAGCTGATTTGCTGAATGCATGGGCATGAACCTCAAGTTTTCTTTCAAGAGTTCCTTTTCCAAGGATTTTTACCAAAGCATTTTTGGAAACCAGTCCGGCCATTATAAGTGTCTCAAAATCGATTTTTTCAATATTATGTGTTTCCGCAAGAGTTTGAAGAGTACTGATGTTTATGCCTTTGTATTCCTTGCGGTTAATATTTTTAAACCCGTATTTTGGAACACGTCTCTGAAGGGGCATCTGGCCACCTTCAAATCCGATTTTCCTGCTGTAGCCTGATCTGGATTTTGCTCCTTTGTGTCCTCTGGTCGATGTACCACCTTTGCCGGAACCTTGTCCGCGGCCAAGACGCTTACTATTATGTGTCGATCCTTTTGCAGGTCTTAAGTTACTCAAATCCATAACTATAGTATTGTAATATGGTTAATATCTTAAATGTTTTCAACTTTAACCAGGTGTCTCACTTTTACTACCATTCCCAATATCTGTGGGGTAGCTTCATGTTCAACACTATGATTCAATTTGTGAATTCCCAGAGCTTCGAGAGTTCTTTTCTGTCTTTCAGGTTTCCCGTTTTTACTTTTCACCTGGGTGATACGTATTTTTGCCATCGCTGTTCTTTTCTAACCGTTAAAAACTTTTTCCATTGAGATACCTCTGTGTTCAGCAACTGTGAATGCATCTCTCATTTCGAGAAGCGCTGCAAAAGTTGCTTTTACAAGGTTGTGAGGGTTTGAAGAACCTTTTGATTTCGCAAGCACGTTCTTCACGCCAACACTCTCAAGTACCGCACGCATAGCACCACCTGCCTTCACACCGGTACCTTCAGAAGCCGGTTTGATGAAAACTTTGGCGCCTCCGAATTTAGCAACCTGTTCGTGAGGTATTGTACCATTAATAACCGGCACTTTTATCAGATTCTTTTTTGCATCTTCGATACCTTTAGCAATAGCTGTAGTTACTTCACTGGCCTTACCAAGTCCATGTCCGACAATACCATCTTCATTTCCAACAACAACAATAGCTGAAAAACTGAATGTACGTCCCCCTTTTGTAACTTTGGTTACTCTCTGGATGCTGACAAGTCTATCCTTAAGTTCGAGATCGCTGGTTTTAACTTTTCTTATACCGTTTCCCATAATTCATTAGAATTTTAAACCGCCTTCGCGGGCTGCTTCAGCCAATGATTTTACTCTGCCATGATATTTATATCCGCTTCTGTCGAATACAACTTTCTCAATACCTTTTTCTTTGCATTTTGTAGCAAGAAGCTTTCCGACAAGTTTAGCCTGTTCAATTTTTTTAATACCTGTTTGGACTGCAATCTCTTTTTCTTTAGAGCAGGCCGACAGAAGAGTAACTCCGCTCAGGTCATCAACAACCTGAACATATATCTGTTTATTGCTGCGATATACTGCAAGCCTTGGTGTTTCGGCAGTACCGTTTATTTTTTTACGGATCCTCATTTTGATCCTTGTTCTTCTTTCCAACTTAGTTAAGGCCATGATTTTTTACTTTTACAATTTTTATACCCTAAACACTTGCAGATTTCCCGGCTTTCCTTCTGAGCTGTTCTCCAACAAACTTAATTCCTTTACCTTTGTAAGGTTCAGGTGGACGGAGAGATCTGATTTTTGCAGCAACATGTCCGATAAGCTGCTTGTCGATGCATGTAAGGGTTATAATTGGATTTGCCCTTCTTTCAGTTTTAGTCTCAACTTTCACTTCATTCGGGAGCTGAAGAATAACCTCATGTGAAAAACCAAGGCTCATCTCAAGGTTCTGTCCTTTTGCTTCAGCACGGTAACCTACTCCGACAAGTTCAAGTTCTTTCTTGTATCCTTCTGAAACTCCAATGACCATATTGTGTATAAGTGCCCGGTAAAGACCATGCAAAGACTTATGATTCTTTGATTCTGATGGTCTCGATAATATGACTTCGTTCCCCACCACTTCGACCTTCAGGTCTTTGTCGACTGCCTGAGTCAACTCTCCCAGGGGGCCTTTCACACTAACCATATTGGTGTCACTGACACTTACAGTAACGCCTTTTGGCAGGTTTACAGGTAATTTTCCTATTCGTGACATTAAGCTATCCTCCTATTAGTAAACGTAACATAATACTTCACCACCGATTTTTTCTTTTTTTGCCTCTTTATCGGTCATTAAACCTTTAGAGGTAGAAATGATTGCAATACCTAGTCCATTAAGAATCCTTGGCATTTCATCAACTCCAATATACTGACGGAGACCCGGCCGGCTTACTCTTTGTATTTCTTTGATTGCCGGTTTCTTGCTCTTGGAATTATACTTAAGAGCAATCTTCAACACACCCTGCGGTCCTTCACCATCAATAACCTTATAGCTGAGGATATAACCTTTTTCAAACAGAATCCTGGCTACCTCTTTCTTAAGATTGGATGCTGGTGCCTCCACAACCTTATGACCGGCCATGATGGCGTTCCTTATTCTGGTCAGTAAATCTGCAATTGGATCAGTCATCTTTTATTATTTAATATAGTTTATAATTATTCTCAAATTACCAGCTGGCTTTTTTTATACCCGGGATAAGCCCGAATGATGCCATCTCCCTGAAAGTTATCCTGCTTACTCCAAATTGTCTCATATAACCTCTTGAACGACCCGTTAATTTGCAACGGTTATGCATTCTGTTAGGGTTAGAATTTCTGGGCAGACGGCTTAGCCCTATATAATCGCCGGCGGCTTTGAGCTGGGCTCTTTTTGCAGCGTATTTCTGGGTTAGTCTTGCGCGTTTCACTTCGCGGGCTATCATTGATTCTTTAGCCATATTCCTAGTTTTTATTATTTTTAAAGGGTAATCCAAAGTGTTTAAGAAGTGCTAATGCTTCTTCATCTGTATCAGCCGAGGTTACGAATGTTACCTGAAGTCCCATGATCTTTGCGATCTTATCAAGGTCAATTTCAGGGAAAATTATCTGCTCGGTAATTCCCAGTGTGTAATTACCACGTCCGTCGAGTTTGGAATTGATCCCTTTAAAGTCGCGGATACGTGGAAGAGCAACTGATATCAGTCTCTCGAGAAATTCAAACATCCTGTCTCTGCGTAATGTTACCATTATACCGATTGGCATGTTTTTTCTCAGTTTAAAGTTCGAGATATCTTTTGTTGAGTTTGTCTGAACAGCTTTCTGACCTGCAATATCCGATAACTCCTTTACTCCGAATTCAAGCAGTTTCTTATCGGCTATAGCCTGTCCTACTCCCTGGTTGATTACAATTTTTTGCAACTTAGGGACCTGCATTATGGTACTGTATCCGAATTCCTTCATTAATGCAGGGACGATCTCGTCTTTATACTTGGTTTGTAGCGCAGGTATGTACATTACTTGATCTCCTCTCCTGATTTTTTTGAATAACGCACTAATTTATCTTTTTCATTAAGTTTTTTACCAACACGTGTAGGCTTGCCGGATGTGGGATCAATAAGCATCAGGTTAGAGATATGCACCGGTGATTCTTTCTTTATAATACCGCCCTGTGGAGCTTTTGCATTTGGTTTGGTATGTTTTGATACCATGTTAACACCTTCAACTATAGCTCTGTTTTTATCCCTGTCAACTTCCAGAACACGGCCTTTCTGACCTTTTGATTCACCGGTTATCACCATAACCGAGTCTCCCTTTTTTACATGTATTTTCTTTTGCATCGTTGTGTATTTAAATATATTACAACACTTCAGGTGCCAATGAAACAATCTTCATATACTTGTCACGCAATTCCCTGGCAACCGGACCGAAGATACGTGTTCCGCGTACTTCATTAACATTGTTAAGAAGAACGACTGCGTTATCGTCAAACCTTATATAAGAACCATCGGGACGACGGATCTCCTTTTTTGTTCTGACAACAACTGCTTTGCTTACTGTACCTTTTTTTGCTTCACCGGAGGGAAGTGCTGATTTCACACTCACGACAATTTTATCACCTACGGTAGCATATCTTTTTTTGCTACCTCCGAGCACCCTGATGCACAAAACTTCCTTTGCACCTGAGTTATCGGCTACGGTCAATCTGCTTTCCTGTTGTATCATGATTACTTAGCTCTTTCGATTATTTCAATTAATCTCCAGGTTTTGTTTTTGCTCAGAGGCCTGGTCTCCGATATACGTACAGTATCGCCAACATTGCATGAATTTGCTTCATCATGTGCCATCAGCTTTTTTGTTCTGTTAATAAACTTGCCATAAATCGGATGTTTAACTTTCCTTTTTATGACGACTACGATGGATTTGTCCATTTTAGTACTGACAACTACTCCTATACGTTCTTTTCTAAGATTCCTTTCCATTGCTGATCTAGCTATTTGATTTCTTATTCAACTCTCTTGTACGCAATTCTGTTAGCAGACGTGCAATCGTTAGTTTCACTTCTCTAACCTTTTGCGGATTATCAAGTGGAGTGATTGCATGGTTAAGCTTCATTCGAACCAGGATGGTCCTCTCTGTATCGATTCTCTCGAGAAGATCTGAAGTGCTTAATTCCCTTATTTCTGAAGTTTTCATTTCTGTCTAAGTATTATTCCTGTACGTAATCGCGTCTCACAATAAATTTTGTTGTTATCGGAAGTTTCTGAGCGCCCAGACGAAGTGCTTCTTTTGCTACTTCATATGGCACACCTTCTGCCTCAAGGAGTATCCTGCCCGGAGTTACCGGAACAACAAAACCTTCAGGGGCTCCTTTTCCTTTACCCATACGTACCTCAGCAGGTTTTTTGGTTATAGGTTTATCAGGAAAAATTCTTATCCATAACTGGCCTTCACGTTTCATATAACGTGTCACGGCCTGTCGAGCTGCTTCGATCTGCCTTCCGGTGATCCAGCTCTCCTCAAGTGCTTTGATACCAAATGACCCGAATGCCAGCTGGTTGCCTCTTTGTGCATTTCCTTTCATTCTTCCCTTCTGGGCTCTCCTGAATTTGGTCCTTTTCGGTTGTAACATTGCTCAAATATTGTTATAAAATTATATACTCCTAAGTCTCTTATTTTTTTGCTTTCCTTTTCAGGCTCTTGCTCTTGGCATTTCTTGCACCGATATTAGGACTAAGATCTCTCTTGCCAAATACTTCTCCATTGCATATCCAAACTTTAACGCCAAGCAAACCAACCTTTGTATGTGCTTCAGCTAAAGCATAATCAATGTCAGCACGCAAAGTATGAAGCGGTATACGACCCTCTTTATACGATTCGCTTCTGGCCATTTCAGCACCACCAAGACGACCTGAGATCATAATTTTTATTCCTTCAGCACCCATACGCATTGTTGAAGCGATAGACATCTTGATTGCACGACGGTAAGAAATTTTTCCTTCAAGCTGGCGTGCAATATTGTTTGCAACTATGTTAGCATCCAGTTCAGGACGTTTAACTTCAAATATGTTTATCTGAACTTCCTTCTTGGTTATCTTCTTGAGTTCTTCCTTCAGCTTATCAACTTCCTGTCCACCCTTACCAATAATGATACCCGGACGTGCAGTATTAACTGTGACGGTAATAAGCTTCAGTGTTCTTTCAATAATAATCTTGGAGAGGCTGGCTTTTGCAAGCCTGGCGTTCAGATATTCCCTGATCTTGGTATCTTCAACCAGTTTACCGGAAAAATCTTTTCCACCGTACCAGTTTGAATCCCATCCTTTGATTATGCCTAATCTGTTACCTATCGGATTTACTTTTTGTCCCATCTGTTCTAATTTGATGTTTTTTCAACTTCGTTAATCTTACTGTCGAGCACGAGAGTAACATGGTTTGATCTTTTTCTTACCCTGTAAGCTCTTCCCTGAGGTGCAGTCTGCAGTCTTTTCAATGAACGGCCTCCGTCGACATGAATCAGTTTTACAAAGAGGTTGCTTTCTTCGACTCTTACACCTTCATTCTTAGCCTGCCAGTTGGCAATTGCTGAGAGAAGAAGTTTCTCCATTCTGCGCGATGCCTCCTGTGAACTGAACTTGAGGACATCAAGTGCTTTGTTTACTTCCATTCCGCTAATCAGATCGGTTACCAATCTCATCTTACGCGGAGATGTAGGACAGTTTCTGAGGATCGCCTGGTACCTGCTTTTGGCGGCCTCTTTTTTCCGGTCAGCTGTATTTCTTTTTCTTGCACCCATTTCTAATAATTTTTCAATGTTTACATTACTTATTTATTACCAGAGTGACCCCTGAAAGTACGGGTAGGTGAAAATTCTCCCAACTT
>Ga0208478_1000794_pt1 | contig 10171 bp, 6 predicted proteins | sample NGESurdeep072012_5_FD_184462 | JGI IMG/M metagenome (GOLD analysis project Ga0208478, IMG submission 184462) | Arctic peat soil microbial communities from Barrow, Alaska - NGEE Surface sample 415-2 deep-072012 (SPAdes) | ecosystem: Environmental > Terrestrial > Soil > Wetlands > Peat ... | reverse complement strand
TGTCGTCAGTCAGGATATCTCTTTAAGCCAGATCCATAAATCAGGTATATACGGGAAAGGTCAGAAAATCATTGTAAAAGCTTTGGCAGAAAACCTGATAGGGGATACCCTACACATAAAGGTTTATAAAAATAACAACCAGTTGCTGGAACAAAAAACAATTATAACAGGTAAGGACAGTATGCTGGTATTTGAGGGTTCATTTATTGATCCTTGTTCAATTATTGTTGAAGTCAGGATCAAAATGGAAAATGCAAGTTTGGGTATGCTAATTGACCCTGAAAAGCTCAAACCTGGCGCCAAATGTCCAGGAGATTTTGAGCTCTATTGGATTAACCAGAAAAAGAGTCTAAATGCCCTGCATATGGATATTAAAACTGCAGCCGTTATCGGAACGGGAAATGATAAAGGTTATAGTTGTGAAGATATCGAGATCAATTGCCTGGGCCCAAAACCAGTACGGGGATATTTTGCCAAACCTGAAAAAGCAGCTCCTAATACTCTCCCTATAGTACTATTGGTTCATGCCGCCGGCGTAAAAGGTTCGTGGTGCCGTTCAGAACCCGGCAATGCACTTGCCTATGCGAAAAAGGGAACTCTCTGTTTTGATCTGAATGCTCATGGAATGCTGAATGACCAGCCAGATAGCTATTATACGGACCTTGAAAACGGTGAACTTAAAACCTACTGGCTGCAGGGATTAACAAGCAAAGATGATGTTTATTTCAGAGGCATGTATTTACGTTTATTACGAACCATTGATTTTTTGACTCAGCAACCAGAATGGGACGGGAAACGAATACTTGTTATCGGAGAGAGCCAGGGTGGAGGGCAGGCTTTGGTAGCTGCCGGACTCGACCCGAGAGTAAGCGCAGTTGTGGCAATTGTTCCGGCTATGTGCGACTGGTTTGGTTCCCTGGCTGGCCGGATGGGTGGCTGGCCACAACCGTTTGAGACAGATGCTTCGAAAAAAGAAATGTTGAAGGCTCTCCCTTATTTTGATGCTGCCAACATACTGAAGGATTCAAAAGCAATTATTTTTACAGAAATAGGATTAATTGATATGATTTGCCCTTCCACTTCAGTTTATACTGCTATTAATCAGGCAAAGGGTCAAAAATTCATTTATGCAGTTCCCTACCGGCCTCATCATCAGCCGGAAAGTGCCCTGGCTAAGACATGGCAGGAGGATTATTATAAACCGAGAGAGTTGTTTATTAGTAATTATTTGAAATAACATCGATAGCAAAACTTCACAAAAAATGAAAAACAGGTTAATTGTATTACCAGTGATCTGGGGAGTTTTGATTTATAGCAGTATTTCAGGCTTCAATTCAATATATGCACAGAGTGCAATGAATAATGTTTCAGCTAGGCATTGTACAAACCTCAATGGGAAATGGCAGATTATCATTGATCCGACTGGATCCGGAGACTGGAGACAAGTATGGCAGGAAAAAAAGCCTGAAAAAAGGACTGATTTTATTGAGTATTCATTTGAAGGAGGACCTACGTTTAATGTGCCGGGCGATTTTAATACTCAGATGCCTGAATTAAAATACTTTGAAGGGACTGTGTGGTATAAAAAAACATTTAATTATGACCTTAATAAGGGTAAGAGGCTTTTTCTTCATTTTGGAGCCGTAAACTATCTGGCCAAAATATATCTGAACGGTAATCTCATAGGTAACCATGAAGGCGGATTTACCCCATTCCAGTTTGAAATTACCAATACGGTTCGGAAAGGTGGAAATATTATTGTTGTAAGAGTAAATAACCAAAGACTGAAAGATGGGATTCCAGGTCTGGGCTATGACTGGTTCAATTACGGTGGCATAACACGTGATGTAAACCTGATTGAAACTGACAACTCCTTCATTAGTGACTATTTCATTCAGCTGAAAAAGCATTCATACAATGATGTTCTTGGCTGGGTCAGATTAAATGGAAAAAATCTTTCACAGAGAGTCAATATAAAGATCCCGGAATTAAAAGTTGATTATAAAACCAGATCAGATAGTGAAGGTCTCGCAGAAGTTAAATTCACTTCAAAGTTTAAACTCTGGTCCCCGGCAAGTCCTAAACTCTATGAAGTAAGAATTGAGAGCGAGACAGATACAGTAATGGATTATATAGGTTTCAGAAGTATTGAAACACGTGGCTCTAAAATATATTTAAACGGTAATTCTGTTTTTCTTAAGGGCATTAATATTCATGAGGAGAATCCATTAAGGGCAGCAAGAGCATTTTCAGAACCGGATGCGTTGATTCTGTTGACCTGGGCGCAAGAATTAGGATGTAACATGGTGAGATTAGCTCATTATCCGCACAACGAGTATATGATAAAACTGGCTGAAAAAATGGGGATAATGGTGTGGGATGAAATACCTGTTTATCAACAAATTGAGTTTTCCTCTCCCGGGGTCACTGATAAGATGGATATGATGATGCGTGAGATGGTCAGCAGGGATAAAAATCGCTGTGGAGTTATAGTATGGAGCCTTTCGAATGAGACCAGCTCATCTCCAGGCCGGGACAATGCACTAATAAACCTGACTGATAAATGCAGGCATTTGGATTCAACCAGGCTTATTACTTCTGTAATTAATGATGAGAATTATAATAATAATATATTAAATGTCTGGGATACACTTTATCGTCATTTTGATCTAGTTTCATTAAATGAATACCTGGGTTGGTATGTCCCCTGGCAAGGGCGACCCCGGGACGTGAAATGGAATATAGTCTGCAACAATAAACCCGTAGTGATTTCAGAATTTGGCGGCGAAGCTCTTTATGGGAGCAATTATGGACCAAAAGATGAAGCAGCCAGCTGGAGTGAAGAGTATCAGGAACAGATTTATAAAGACCAGGTAGAGTTGTTAAAAACTGTGCCTGATCTTAGTGGAATCTTTCCATGGTTATTGGCTGATTACAGGTCTTCAGGAAGAATGCATCCAGTTTATCAGAATGGATGGAATCGTAAAGGATTAATATCGGACCGTGGTGACAAAAAGAAAGCCTGGTATGTTCTGAAATCTTATTATGAGACAATTAAGAATATATATTGAAATATATCAGGATTTAGCTGAACGTGAATGGGATATCTTTTGTAAACTCTTAAAGACTAACTCCAGAGTCTGTCATGTGAACGTTTATCGTTCCATTCAGGTGTTGGTTCAAAGTAACCATTAGCATTCGGACTCAGATGTTTTTTCACCTCTTCCTCATTCAGCTCAATTCCTAATCCGGGAGCATCCAGTGGTACATTTGCAAATCCCTTCGTAATCAATTGTCTGCCGTCCGTTGTTTTAACTAAACCTTCCCACCATGGAACATCAATGTTATGGTGTTCACATGCTAAAAAGTTTTGTGTAGCTGCTGCACAATGTACATCAGCCATAAATGAAACCGGAGTACCTGCCTGATGAATCGCCATTGCTATCCCGAGTTCTTCGGCGTAATCGCCAATTTTTTTAGTCTCCAGAATACCCCCGGAAGTTGCTAAATCGGGGTGAACAATATCAATTGCGTGTATATCAATCAGTGGCTTAAAGTTTTTCAATAAATAAATATCTTCTCCGGTAAGAAGGGGTGTCTCCAGGGCATCAGACAATGTTTTCCACTGGTCCGTTAATTCCCAGGAAATAATATCTTCCATCCATGCCAGCCTGTATTTCTCTAATGCCTTGCCCAGGCGAATGCCATTGTTTAAATCAAAATGTCCAAAATGATCCGTTGAAAGCGGAATCTCATACCCAACCATATTACGTATATTTTCTACTATTTTAGCCAGTTCTTCCAGACCCTTTTCAGTAATTTGTATCTGTGTAAAAGGGTGTTTGGTATTTTCGTAAGACATGTAATTGCCCTGCCATTGTTTCAGGTCGCCATTGTTTAACCAGAATTTCTGATTTACTAATGTACCGGGTATATTTATGAGTTCTGAGATTGATAAATCCATTTTCAGCCATGTGTATCCCTGATCCTCAGTGCGGTACTTAATCAGTTTTATCTGTTCTTCCTGTGATTTAGCTTCGGGAGTATCTGCATATAATCTTATTTTATCGCGGTATCTTCCGCCCAATAATTGCCAGACAGGTACTCCATAAGCTTTACCGCATAAATCCCAGAGAGCCATTTCTACCCCGCATACTCCGCCTGCCTGCCGGCTCTGACCGCCAAACTGCTTAATAATCTTAAATATCATTTCCACATTGCATGGATTCAGCCCCAGGATACGGCTTTTTAACATAAGTGCGTAACGGGGATCAGCTCCGTCCCTGACTTCTCCCAAACCATAAATACCCTGATTGGTATCAATACGAATAATTGCAGTACCTCCCATAGCCGCTGTTAAAGCATAACGCATATCTGTAATTTTCAGTTCTGACGGACTGGAAGCACGTTGGACATTTGATGTTGTCCGGGCGATTGTATCTTCGATGGACAAGTTCATCAATCCTCCTAATGCGATACCTCCGAGAGCTGCCTTTTTGAGAAAACTGCGGCGGTCATTTGATGTTGAAGGATTCTTGATTTCTGCCTTGATGGCTTCATCTTCTGCTTTTTCCAACAATCTGCTTTTTTCTGCAATCTGATGTAAAATACTCTTCATAGTAATTGATTATTAATAAGATACTTTTTAATGAGATTTGTAAAAATACTTCGTGAGCCTTTGAGAAATCCTTAGTGTGACTTTGTGGTTAATTCTTCTTCAACCACAAAGGGCACAAAGTACATCACGAAGTAATACAAAGGAAAGAGTACATCAAAAGTTTCTTTCCTTAAGATAATTATCCAGTTCTTCCTTTGACATTGGAAGTTTGCCAGGGTAATTATTAAGCCAGTTTAAAAAGTCTTTCTTAATCTCCTCTGTCCATTCGCTATCTATCTGGCCTGCAAGATATTTCTTCTCACGCAGCCGCTGATGTCCGAATTCGTCACGAAGTTCAGTAAATTCGGAAGTCAATACCAGATCTTCGACAAGATAAGCAGGAATAAAGATCACTCCGTATTTTTTGGCAAGAACAACGTCTCCTGGTAAAACGGTAGCGCGTCCGACACGTATGGGAGCATTTATGGAAGTAAGCATCATTTGTTGAATGTATGAAGGATCTTCTCCTTTGATCCAGCCATTAAAACCTTTTATCTCATCAAGACCCTCCTGATCTCTAACCGATCCGTAGAAGACCACACCTCTATGAGATTTGGCATAAATTGAATTGCCAAGATTATCACCTATGAGAGTGCCATCTGCAACTTTACCGTACGAATCGGCAACATAAACATCTCCATTCACGAGTATATCAATGGGCCAGGAATTGGTTCCCCCCTGCTGAGCCATGTTTTCGATTTTGCCCTGATCTTTTATCTGTTTTTCAAAATCAGGTCTGAGCGGCATATACTGGGCTGTTACAACCCGACCAGTCATCGTTTCTTCCGGATGGATAATAGTCCAGTCGCCTTCAAACTGATTCTGAAACCCTTTATTCCTCAGCACTCCCCATGCTTCTTCGATCGAGATATTCTTTAGTCTCTCAAGAATAGCATCGGAGACTTTTGGCCGCCCGTCGGGGAAGCGCTCTCCTTTCCATTCAGAAGTTAATACTTTAATATAATCTGGTGATGAACCAACATTTTGTCCATGCATAAATAAGCAGCCGAGAATAATGACTGATACAAGGAGGATTCTTTTATTCATAATTATGCGTTTTTAGTTAATCGCAAAACATTTTTTCTGACTAAATCATTAGAAATCTATCATTGCTTTCATAACACCATCCCTGTAATCTGCAACCAGGTCAAAAGCTTCTTTCGTTCTTGCGAAAGGGAAGCGATGAGTAACCATGTTCTCGATTTTAATCGATCCGTTTTTCATCATTTCAAGAGTCTGTTCCACACAATCTACCTGTCTTCGTATAAACTGAAGTGATATCTCTTTGCGTCGTGTTTTTTCAACACTCAGAGACCATCGTTCGAATTCAGGAATACCAACCACAATCAGTTTTCCCCCGGGCTTAAGTAGTTCGATAGCCTGATCCAGTGCTTCCTGTTTGCCACAACATTCAAATACCAGATCAAGCCCCAGATGCTCCACATTCATAATTTTTCCGATGATATTTTCTTTAACAGGGTTTACTGCCATAGATACGCCTTCTTTTCCTGCGATCACAAGGCGTTCATCTATGATATCTGTAACATATATTTTACCAACTTCATGTGCTTTAGCAGCCAGCAATACGCTCATTCCTATGGGTCCGAATCCGAGTATACCTATATTCTGACCTTTTGCAATACCCGATTTTTTTATTGTATAAACTCCTATGGCAAGCGGTTCGGAAATTGAACCATGATCGGGGGACAACTTACCTCCAAGAGGGAAACAGCTTGTTTCGGGCATTACAATGTATTCCATAAGGCATCCTTCTGCCTGACCAGGACAGCCAAGAAACCGTAGTTTACGGCAGGTATGATGTCGGCCTGCAAGGCACTGATCACATTCCCCGCACGGCATTGCAGGCTCAATTGCTATATGATCGCCAGGCTTGACCCTTTTTACAGAATTACCGACTTCAACAACAATTCCTGATCCTTCATGTCCCACTGTAAAGGGGTACTGTACTTTTTGCGAGCCTATCTGACCTTGTGTATAGTAATGAATATCCGATCCACAGATACCAAGAACAGACATTCTGATTTTTACATCATTGGAATTTACTAGGTTTGGTTCAGGAATATCCCTCATTTCCATTTGTCTTATTCCGGTGAGCATCATTGCTTTCATGTAGTACCGTTTTTATTATTATAAGCAAATATAAAAATAAGTTGGTGCATTCTTTGCGCCCGGGTCCCTTTGTGGCAAAAAAGGATTCCTGTAAAAATGGACCTACAATGGTTAATAAATTTAAAATTAGTAAATTCACAACCTAACTTGATTCAAACTCTTAAATCATGAGAAAAATATATGGAATAGGAGAAACAGTTTTTGATATTATTTTCAAAAATGAGCAGCCTCAGGCAGCTAAGGCAGGCGGGGCGATGCTAAACAGCACTGTTTCACTCGGCAGGATAGGTTTGCCGGTTTCATTTATCAGTGAGTATGCCGGCGATAATGTTGGTAAAATAATCGATAGCTTTCTTTCGGAAAATGGGGTAGGAACGGGCTATATTGATCATTATAAAGATGGTAAAACAAAACTTGCATTGGCTTTTCTGAATGTGAGAAATGATGCGAGTTACACCTTTTACCAGGACTATCCTGAAAAAAGGTTAAACATTGATTTTCCTGCGATCAGGAAAGATGATATAATCCTTTGCGGCTCTATTTATGCTATTACCAGTGAGATAAGGAAGAAGTTCATGGATCTGATAACCAGGGCAAAAGATAATGGTGCAATTGTGATCTATGATCCTAATTTCAGGCCAACACATTCATCAGATCTTGAAACACTGATGCCGATGATCATTGAGAATATGAAAACAGCAAAACTGATCAGGGGCTCCGATGAGGATTTTAAAAACATATTTGGGGCAAATACTCCCGATGAAGCCTGGAATGTTATCAGGAAATATTGTAACTGCCTGGTCTATACTGCCAACTCTGAAGGAGTTTATGTCAGAACTATCAGTTATACAGGGAGGTTTGCAGTAAAAGCTATTAAACCTCTCAGTACAATAGGGGCAGGAGATAATTTCAATGCAGGAATGATGGCAGCAATCTATTTGAATCAAATCGCATCGGATATGCTTGATAAAATGGGAAAGGATGAATGGTCAAAAGTTATCTCAATGGGTGTTGAGTTTGCAACGAATGTATGCTTATCTTATGAGAATTATATTTCTCTTGATTTTGCTAAAGAATTGAAAATCAGATCGGTTTAGCATTGGCAAGCAGATATTTCTCCGCTTCGAGGGACCAGATATAATCGTTTTTTGAAACAATCTGGTGAAGTCCTGCATAAAATGGATTCTTTTTTCCCAACCCACCAAGATTGGAAAGAGCTATTAGCGGCATCGATATGTTTGTGTAAATAAGTTTTTTACCTCCGGGGATCTGAGGGAGGTTCAGTGTTGTATCAACCACCGAATCAAGTCCTCCAATATGGGTGATCATTATAGCCGGATTTATCTTTCCTTCACCCATTAGTTTTAACGATTCCCTCATATCATCTGTATTACCTCCGGAAGTGCCTACTATATGCGTGAATGCATAATGAACATTATAGAAATTAAATTCAGCTTTAAATTCGGGATTAACAGGACCTGCAAAGAAATTGAGGCATCCATCGAAGCCCAGGATTGCATCGCCAAGTTCAATTACAGGCTTGACAGGAGCAAAAATGAAAACATCATCAAATCCTTTATCATCGGTGAGATCGCGCAGATGTCTGGCAGGATCTTTCATTTTCCCGGTATTAACATATATTAACTGGACTCCCTCTTTTTCAGCATGTTCAGGTGTAAATATTGAAGAGGCTCTGGTCAGTCGGTTATCATCAATATCAGTAACTACCAATAACCCGGGTTTCCTCTCCTGGTGCAGAGTATAATCGATAGCACCCAGCCCCATCGGTCCGACACCTGCAAGTATTGCCATATTTCCTCTCTTTCGGATACCCATATTATGTTTATATGTTCCGGGAGGTGTATGATAACTTGCATGAAATGCACCAATAATGCACGACATTGGTTCTGAAAGAGAAGCAGGGAAAAAGGCTTCTCCTTCATACGGCAGAAGACAATCAGCCTCCATTACAATGGGTGGAATTATTATGTCTGTTGCATCACCCCCGATGAACCGGTAGGAGTAACCAGGTGCATTAAGAGTTCCCATCTGGTTCATGGCAGGTTGAATTGAGAATTTCTGTCCTGACCTGAATTTGTGTTGCCATTTTTTCCCGACTTCCAGGATAACACCGGCAAATTCATGCCCGATTATAGTTGGATTAATATTAATATCGTTCGGAACGCGCTTATGATCAGCCCCCTGAAGTGCTGCTTTATGCGATGACATGCAAATGCTGTCGGAGATAACATGAGCAAGTACCTCATCATCCTTTAATGCCGGCAGGTCAAATTCCTCCAGTCTCAGATCTTTTTTTCCATATAGTCTTACTGCCTTGGTCCTCATATTATTCTGTTTATTCTCTCTTTTACCACATCCCACGCCCTGCCCCTTTACCCTAACATTACCTGTCCCCCGGTTACTGGAACGGCCTGTCCAGTTTCGTATTCCTGATCAATTATATAAAGAAGAGCCTTCATCACATCTTCCAGTTTACATCCCCTCTTCATAGGTACCTTATCCTCATAAAATTTTTTTACTTCTTCTATACTTTTAGCTCCGGGAACCTTACCTGTTTTAAGATATTGAACAAACAATCCATTATTTGGGTCAGACCACAGGGGACCCTCGTAAAAATTGCCGGGACAAATTGAATTAACCTTTATTCTGAAAGGAGCTAGTTCCATTGCGAAAGACTGGGTGAGCCCGATACCTCCGAATTTTGCCCCGGAATAGGCAAAATTTCGGTTGCTTCCCCTAAGGCCTGATTTTGAATTGATCTGGATTATATCGGTGAAATAGCCAGGCTTCTCCTGATTCTGAAGTTTCATAACTTCAGAAGCGTATTTTGCACAATGAAAATACCCATTATAGTTTACTTCTGTTGTTCTTGAAAATGTTTCAGCGTCCATTTCCTCAAGACCCCCCGCTTTTAAAACTCCTGCATTGCTTACAATAATATCGAGTCCTCCAAACTCACTGATAGTTTTAATAATAAGGTCCCTTACCGATGCCGCATCTGAAACATCAGTCCTGACAAAAATTGCCCTGTTCTGTGACTTTTTTGATGATAAAAAGGCGGCAAATGATTTGCCTTTTTCCTCATTCAGGTCGGCAATAATGATATTCATGTTCAATGCGAACAACGATTCTGCAATGCCTGCTCCGAATCCCTGGGCTCCTCCCGTTACAATAGCAATTTTATTATTCAGCTTATTACCGGAGCCTGTTGTCTGGGCTACTTTTCTCCTGTAGTTTTCAACTTCCCATTGATCAATAAATGCCACCTGTTCAGGAATAAGGAACTTAATTCCGCCACAGAGAGATGCATAGTAGCTTATTTTTATCAGATCTTCATAAACATCGAGGCAGGCTTCCGCATTA
>Ga0208478_1000792_pt1 | contig 10213 bp, 7 predicted proteins | sample NGESurdeep072012_5_FD_184462 | JGI IMG/M metagenome (GOLD analysis project Ga0208478, IMG submission 184462) | Arctic peat soil microbial communities from Barrow, Alaska - NGEE Surface sample 415-2 deep-072012 (SPAdes) | ecosystem: Environmental > Terrestrial > Soil > Wetlands > Peat ... | reverse complement strand
CCGTACCGGCGTTCGGACCTCCCCAACAGGGCTCTGACCAGGCACATCGTCAAACGGCATCGTTGCCGGATCGCCGGTCCAAATTCCAAGGCAACGAGACGAACCCGCCGGGAGATCTTCCGGACGACCGTTCGCGCAGGTCGCCACGTCTCATATCTCCGTCTCCATATTGATGTTTCACGATGACGTGACGCGCGGACTTATGCGATCAGGCGGCGGGCATCGGCTGTCCGCTCATTTGCGGGCGACGGCCGATTTGGCCCGCACGTTCGCCCGCGCCGTTCGGTGCGGGTGAGCTCGCTGCCGCGCCGGGCTTGTTGCATGACGCCGGTAAGGCCCAGCGTGGCAACGTCAACTTCTCATGGTCGAGGGGGCCGGGGGAAAGGTGGGTGTGCCGCACAAGAACTCGGCGCGCGATTGCCCTCGTCGATGGCAGGTCCGGCCGGGATGTCGATCCCGGGGCATCACGGCGGCCTGGGTGAACCTTGCGGAGTTCCTGGATGTCACCGGCCGCGCGGTCGAGTTTGAGACCCGCGACCGATTGGTCGTGGAGATTCCGGAAACGAGCGCGCTGATCGACGCGGCGGAGCCACGTTGCTGCCCACGGCGTGGCGGCACGACCGGATGGTCCTGGAGATGGGTTCCACCACCCCCAAGGATCGTGTCATACCGCGCGCCGTAGTCCCTCGTGGTTGACGGTCACCAAGCACTTCGCACGGGACAACCGAAATGGAGGTCGGCGACGTGATGAACTGTGAGCCGGGTGACGTGCCCCCACCCAGCCTCCCACCCGAGTGAAAGGACGGCGCCGGCGCCGCCCCCGGGAATCACCCGATGGCGATGCGGCGGAGAACCGAATCATCCGGAGCGCGCGAGACTCCCGCTCCAACTACCCGATGGACCCAACACCGCTGCAACGAAACCTCAGTCGTGTAACGAAACAGGTGACGGTGGAACCGACGCACTTTGCAGTCCTGATCACCCGCCTGGGCGTTGGCGCATTGCGCCTGGCGCCCCGCCGAAGGTTCTGACCAGCATAAACGCGCGGGTAACCGCCGATAATCCCCCGGTTATCCGAGGGAATAAGAACCCCCATGAAACCGCTAACAGAGAGCGCCACGATTCAAGATCGAAGATCATTGAGCTGAGCCACCGTCATCGAGCAGGACGATGACCATTTCCGGCGGACTTCTGTTGGCGGCGCAGTTCCGGTTGGGCGCACAATGGTCAAACGCGGAACGGGTTGACCTCGTTGTCCCAGCCATCATGCGCTGTGACGACGCTAGACGGCCATATTGATGGCAACCCGCCCGCCATAACAGGTTTCAACTTCGATCCCCTGCCCGCATTTGACCTTCACCTAATTCCCGTCACGGCTTGTACCTGCCAAGGCTACGTGAAACGAGAAGCGCTGCGCCGCAATGTGTCCCACGTCCATTCTCTACTCCGCCGCGCCCCAGGAACGCGCCACGGAGGGCTTCGGCGTCGTGGGGTCTTGCCGGGCAAAGGTGCGGACGCGTTACCGGATGTCACCGGGCACAACCACCTGGGGCCATCAGCGGTGACTTTCCCCATGGCCACGGACAAACTCGCCCAAGTTCAACCATTTCTCAGGAATGATTCATCCGTCTAGTCCTTGACACAGTTCGAACGATCAACAGACCATGAACATGACCGTCATCACAGCCGTGCCGGCCAAGCCGGGGACCACGCCGGGGGCTGCGACGGGAGCGATCATGGAGTTCTCACGACGAACCTTGTTTGGGGCAAGTGCAGCGGTAGGCGTGGGGCTGCTGCTGCCGCCGCTGCGCCTCGCGACGGTAGCGAACGCGGCCGTTCCGACGGGGGTGACGCCCTTCACCGAGCCGCTGCCGACTTTGGCCGACCTCGGTTTCATCGACGCCACCGGGGGAGGATCAGCCACGATTTCGATGGTTAACGCCACCCACAAATTCCATACTGCACTCGCTGCGACACCGACCTTCGCATACCAGGGCGTGAAGGGCGCCACGAGGAACGACCAGAACTACCTCGGTCCAGTCATCGTGGCGAAGCAGGGCACGCCGTTTGACCTCGTCGTTCAGAACAACCTCGGTGTGCACCCGCTGGCCAGCGCCATCGACACCTCGGTCGGTGGTGCCCTCTCCACCGACGGCACGTCCCCCCGCGCCTCTACCCATCTTCACGGCGGCAACACCGCCGCAGGCATGGACGGTGACCCCACCGCAACCTTCACACCTCACAACTCGTTCTCCTACCACTACGACAACACGCAGGAGGCTGCAGGTATCTGGTACCACGACCACGCGCTGGGGATCACCCGGCTCAACGTGTTCGCGGGACTGGCCGGCGGCTACCTGATCCGCAACGCCGACGACGATGGCTTGGGCATCAAGCTGCCGGCGGCACCGTACGAGGTGCCGCTGATCATCCAGGACCGCAGTTTCAAGGCCGATGGCACCTTCGATTACCCGCCCGCGCCGTGGACCCCGGAGTTCTTCGGCGACGTCGCCACCGTCAATGGCAAGGCGTGGCCCAATCTCGACGTCAATCGGGGCAAGTACCGGTTCCGGGTCTACAACGGGTCGAACGCTCGCTTCTACAACCTCAGGTTCCTCAACGGTCTCAACTCCCTCACCTTCCACCAGATCGGCTCGGACGGTGGTCTGCTCAACGCGCCCGTCCCGCTGAACCAACTGCTACTCGCCCCCGGAGAACGAGCCGACCTCGTGGTCGACTTCGCCGGACTTCGGCCCGGCGCCACGATCACTCTCTTCAACGGCGCGGTCGCACCGTACCCCACCGGCCCCAGATTGCGCCGCCGAGGCGGCGCGCCTCTTTATCGGATCATGCAGTTCACCGTGACCCCCGCGGCAGGATGGACAAAACCAATACCCGCGAACCTGCGCAAGTACCCCATCAAGCCGTTTGCCGGCCAACCAGTCGCAGCCACCCGGAGCATGGACCTTGTAGAAATCCATAACACCGCCGGGGACCCACTCATGGTGCTGCTGAACAACCGGAACTTTCACCCGGGCGCAAACCCCGACAACATGGAAGTGCGGACGAACACGCTCGAACAATGGGAGATCATCAACACCACCGTCGATGCCCACCCGATCCACCTTCACTTCACCCAGTTCCAGGTGCTCAACAGGCAGACGTTCAACGCGACGAGCTACCTCGCCGCCGCCTATCCGAACCAGGTGCTCGTGGCACCGAACACCGGTAACGTTCCGCCACCCTCGGCCACGCCCTTCCTGAACGGTGGGACCAAGCCACCCGCCGCCAACGAGCTGGGCTGGAAGGACACAGTGCTGGCCACGCCTGGAGAGGTCACCCGGATTCTCGTCCCCTTCGGCGCCAACATCCCGGGCTTCAACCCAGCCGGCAAGGGCTCCGGCCCCTTTACGGCGTTCCAGGCCTCCCACATCGGCGACTACGTGTGGCACTGCCACATCCTCGAGCACGAGGACAACGACATGATGCAGCGTTACGTCATCATCCCCTAAACACAGTGTTACCTCATCACTCAAGAGGTCGCCGGCCGCCGGCAACCTCGCTCGTGCGCACGTGATCTTGATCGGCCGTTGTTGCTAGTAGGACTATTCGGGCTTGCAGTCGCATCCCGGAGAAGGTCGTACACGAATGTGTCTTCATGATGGAACGGGGTTTCCCTCGGTAAGGCGATAACCCACCATTGAGGGCGCACCAACGAGACGCTGTGCTCCGCAAGAGCCAGCGCCATGAAACGCCCGGCATCTCCTAAAGAGCTAGTGCCGCTTTTCGTTGGCATGGGACGGGGAGCCCGACGTGTCCTGATGTGCGCCAGCGGTTATCCGGGACCGATTGGATAAGCAGCGGCCACCCTCCCGAGGCGGCCGAGGATCGCACAGGCACGTCCGACGCGGAATCAGCCAGCCATGCCGGAAACCGGTAGATAAAGGGGATTCTCTACAGGTCGTTGCAGCTGATCAGACGAGATCGGTTGAAGTAGGTTCTCACGAGCGAGGGCTCAGCACCTGCTGAGCACCCTGCCCGAACTAGTAACGAAACGAGTTTCTGTAACGTAACTGTGAGCCATCCGCCTGCCGCTTCCGGCTGGTCCGACGGGGTTCGGGTTGGCCCGGCAGCTGACCGCGGCGGGGGTCCGGTGTGTGGTGGCGGCGCCGTCGAAACTGCAACGCCCACCAGGGGATCGGGTGAAAACCGATTCAAGGGACGCCCGGCATTTGGCGAATCTTTTGCGGATGGATCAGATCGTTGAGGTCCGGGTGCCCAGCGTGGAGCAGGAGGCCGCGCGGGATCTGGTGCGGGCCCGGGAGGACGTCCGCGGTGACCTGATGCGGTCCCGGCACCGGGTCTCGAAACTGCTGCTGCGGCAGGGGATTGTGTACTACGGCGGACACCCGTGGACCGGGCCGCACGAGGTGTGGTTGCGCGGGCAACGGTTCACCGCGCCCGGTCTGCAGCTGGCGTATGACACGGCGGTGGAGACAGTGCTGCTCACCGTCGCCCGCCGGGACCGGCTGGACCGGGCGATCACCGAGATGGCGGCCAACAGTGAGTTCACCCCGGTGGTGCGCCGGTTGGGTTGCCTGCGTGGGGTGGCCACCCTGACCGGGTTCGGGTTGGCCGTGGAGATCGTGACTGGCAGCGGTTCACCGGCGGCAGCATCGGCGCCTACCTGGGGTTGGTGCCCACCGAGTCGTCCTCCGGCGCGAAACGATCCCAGGGGTCGATCACCAAGACCGGGAACACCCACGCCCGCCGGCTGCTGGTCGAGGCGGCCTGGCACCACCGCAACGCGTACCGCCCCGGCCTGACCCTGCAGGCCCGGTGGGACCAGGCACCGGCGGCGGCCCGGGCCCGCGGCCACGAAGGCAATCACCGGTTGCATCACCGCTGGGAGGTGTTCACCGCCCGGAACAAGCGGCCGGTCGTCGCGAACGTCGCCATCGCCCGGGAGCTGGCCGGCTGGTGTTGGTCGCTGGCCGTCCTGGAGGACTGACCGTGCCCCGGCCCTGAGACCCTCGCCGCGGTCCGCGCCGCGCACGCTACGGGGCCGCCCCTCCAGCTTCAAGGGTCGCTGCGCGATCGCTGCGCGACGGCCTCCGGCCGCCCTTGACCCCGGAGCCTCTACGGGCCCCTGACAGGCGAAAGATACGGGCAGGCCAGGGGGCCTGCCCGCTGGGCGCGCGGCGCTCGGCACATTGACACCCCGAGACGAAATCCACCCCGAGACGAAATCCAACCCGAGACGAAATTATCTACAAAAGCCACCAGGCGGTGGCGGACCGGTTGTGGCAGCGCGTGGAAGTGACCCGCGATCTAGCTATGAGCAGCAACGGTTTTCGTTGCCACGCTCGACTTCTAGAGCTGCGGACGCTTCCAGCCGAACAGCCCGTCCTGCGGTAACCAACCCGCCGAATATCAGTCTGACCCGCGTCGCCAAAGACTCGCTCGCGACCAACGTCCGTCCACCGCCTGGTCCTACGCTCCGACAGGTCGCGATCCCCAAATATTCGGGTCGCGATTTCCGCGTACCCCTTGACAAAGATGACCTACATATCAGCTAGGGCGGCGTCTCGAGCTTTGCTGCAGCAGCGACCGGCGGGGGTCAGCACTTCTCGAAACGGGCGAAGGCTTGATCAAGACTTACGAGGGGCGTGTAGCCGAGTTCGCGGCGGGCTTTGTTGTCGTTGACCAGGAACGGTCCGCTGTTGAGGGCGACCATGAGCCGCGATATCGGTGGCTGCCCGGGCCGCCGCAGCATTGTCCACACGTTGTCCATGATCGTCCCGGTGATCCACGCCGCTCGCCGTGGAATGCTCTTCGTATGCGCCGGGATGCCGTGCCCGGCAAGGATCCGTGCAAGGAAGTCACCGATCTCGATTGAGCCGTCGTCGAAGACGTAGTACGCCTGGCCATGGTTGCCGCGCTGCAGGGTTAGGTCGATGGCGTGGACGGTGTTGTCGATGTGGGAGGTGACGATCGGATATCTGCCGCCGTCGATGAGCCGCAGTCGGCCGTTGCGCGCAGCGTCCACGATTGACGCGCTCTGCGGATCGCCCGGTCCCCAGATCCAGCCGGGGCGGACCACGCACGTTGTGAAGCCCTCGCGGTCGGCGGCCAACACTTTCCGGTCGGCGATCGTTTTGGTGCGCGCGTAGGGCGAGTACCGCGGTTCGTGCAGCGGCCAGGTCTCGTCTGCGTTCTCGATGGTGGGGCCGCCGAGCAGGCACATCGCTGCGCCGACCATGACGAAGCGGAGCACACCTGCCTCCTGTGCGGCGGCGAGCACGTTCTCGGTCCCGGCAACGTTGTCGCGGTGATACTCGGCCAGCGAGCCGCCTTCGCGAAGCCGGGCGGCGCAGTGCAGGACATGGCTGCATCCCGTCATCGCATCCGTCAGGGCCGATACATCGACAAGTTCGGCAACGATTGGCTGCGCCCCCCGCTCGGCGACGACGGCGGCCGACTCGGCCGAGCGCGCGAGCGCGCGCACCCGGTATCCACGGGAGAGCAGGCCGGGAATCAGCCTAGACCCGAGATAGCCGGATCCGCCGGTGACGAACAGCGTCGCGTCCGTCATGATCGCGACGCTCCGACGCCGTAACGCGAACTGAGTTCCGCTACGCGATCCCAGTGCTGGATGATTCCGTACCGCTCGTTGAGGCCGGCAAAGGCCCGCTGCCACGCCTGGCTGCCCGGTTCTTCGGCTTGGAAGATCGCGCCGAGTTCGGCGTAGAAGCCGTTCATCTGCCCAGGCGCGTGCATTTCCATCACCCGGGCCGGGTGCGCGCCGGCGTTCCAGAAAGCGTGCGGGATACCCCTCGGCTTGACCACATAGCTGCCGGCCGTCACCGTCCAAACGTCCTCGCCGAGCTGATAGGTCAGCTCCCCGGCCAACACATACGCGCATTCGTCTTCCCGCGTGTGCGTGTGCGGAAGAATCAGCTGACCGGGCGCGATCTCGCCCTCCATCACCAGCAGCCCGCCGTCGACTTGCGCGGCAACCTTGCTCCACATCGCCAACATCGGAATGGGCGCGCCGTCTTCCGGCCTGACGATCAGTGCGTCTGTGTCCGACATAGTCATGCTGCCCGTTCTGCTAGAGAACCAACTAGGGACTCCACTAGTGACGACCCCCGTATATTGATCCGCAAGATGGCGGACGTCAAGAGCAAGCGATCGACACGCGCGGACCGCGCAGCGCAGACACGACTGCGGATGGCTCGCGCGGCGTATGAGCTGTTCACCGAACGCGGGTACCAGGCGACCACGATGGGAGACATCGCTGACCGGGCTGGGGTCGCCGTGCAAACCCTGCACTTCACCTTCGGAACCAAGGCCGCGCTACTGCAAAACACCTACGATTACGCGGTCATCGGCGAGCACGAACAACTCCCGCCCGACCAGCAACCCTGGTATAAGGAATTCCTGGCAAGCGCCCGGCTTGAGGATGCACTCGAGGTCTTGGTCGACAACGTGGGCGCGGTCCTCGCGCGAACGGCACCGCTCGATGACTTCGTTCGGTCCGCCGCGCACGAGCCGTCCGCCGCCCGGATCCGCAGTCACGCCGAGATGATGCGCCGGCAGGCATGGACCGCGATGATCGAGCACCTCGCCCGCAGATTCCCACTGAACGCCGACGTCGACACCAAGTGCGCAGTAGACATCCTCATGCTGCTCATGAGCCCGACCTCGTATCAGACCTTCGTCGGCGAATACGGCTGGACGCCGTCACAATGGCGTCGCTGGTGTGCCTCGGCCATCACCGCACAGCTATTCGGGAAGTCGAACCACCAATCTCAGGCGCCGCGTGCCTGGCCCTCGTAAAGGCGCCGGCATGTGATCGTCACAGGCCGATGCTGCCGGGGTCAGAGAGCGCTCGGCGTCCCGCGTTCCTGGTAGCGGGGGTAGGCCCGGTCTGGGGCGATATCGACTGGAGCTGTGTAGGGTCGGGCCCCATGCATGCGCGCCCATCAGGCGATCGGTGCACGCCGATTGAGAATCGCATCGGTCATCGTGTCGAGGGGACGCTGGGCCCTCAACTCAGCGGCCACTCTGGCAACGTTGCGTTTGTACGACGGTTCGTCGAGCACGCGCTGCACGGCCGCTGCCACCCGGGCCGGCGTCGGACGTTCGGTCTTGAGGTTGTAACCCAGTCCGCGGTAGGCGAGTCGCGCATTGACGTCGTTCTTGGCTTCGAGCGTGCCCGCCGACACGATGGGCACCTCGGCCATGATCGCGTGCATGGTGCTGCCGTAGCCGCCGTTGCCGACGAAGACGTCCGCGAGAGGCAGCAGCGCGTCGAAGTTGACCCAGTCTTCGACGATCACGTTGTCGTGTGGGAACCGCTTGCGCAGCGCGTCGGTATTGCGATGCCCGGTGCAGGCGACGACCGTGTGCTTGGTACCGGCGAGAGCCGTGAGCGTTGGGACGATCAGTTTCTCGGGGTCGCGGTTGTCGACAGTGCCTTGGGAGACGACGACCACCGTGCTGGCGTCAGTCAGCCTTTTCGTGAACGGCACATCCCCGGCGACGCTGGTTGTTGGCGGCAACAGGGCACCGACGAACCTGTGGTTGGCCGGCCAGTTGATGCCCTCGAAGTCCATCGAGGCGACTCCGGTCTGAAACATCAGCGTCGCGGTGTCCCACGGCAGGTCGAACACGCTCCCGTCGTACGCCGGGAGCGCCTCTCGCGCCAGGAGGTCGTCCAGGACCGGTCGGGCTTTCTTCATGGGGCTCTCGACCATGGCCCACACCACTCGGTGCTTCAGCCGGGTGAGGGGGTTCGTCGCCGGGGTAAGTCCGAAGAAGGGTGGCGGCGCGCCGGCGGATTTCGCCGTCGGCGACGGCGCCGGAGCGATCCCGTACGCAGGGACGTCGAACCTCCGGGAGACGGGGTACGCCGCATAAAAGGCACCGTCATGGACCAGGACCTCGAACGGGAAGTCGCGATGAAGCTCGACGATGTCCTGGTAGTGCTCTGGGATGTTGGCAAAGAAGATGTTCCTTGCGTCGAACGCGATCCGCTTCGGCCCCTTCAGCTTCCCGATGTCGGGGAAGTGCTCGGCCAGGTTCTGCCCATTGATCTCAACCGCTCGAGAGAACGGCACATGCGGAATCCTCAATCGTTCCAGCCGATCCGCGAAGCTCGGACCGGCGTAGAACCGGACCTCGTGGCCGAGCTGCTGAAGTTGCAGCGCCAGGCCCGTCATCGGCAGGAAGTGACCATCGAACGGCATCGATGCGAAAAGGATCCTCATGGCTGCCTCCGAGTCGTGGGCAAGTCGCGGCAAGTACCTCCGCATCTCTTGACTATAGTGTCACTATAGTCAAGAACAGATAGCATCGTCCTCGTGACCTCGACCGGCACCCGGATTGAGCGGGCTCTTGCGACGCGGCGGCGCATGGTGAAGGCGGCGTACGACCTGTTCTGCCTTCATGGCTACCTCGGTACGACGGTGACCGCTGTCGCCGCGGAGGCGAAGGTGGCAGTACCGACGATCTACTACACGTTCGGCACGAAGGCGGTCCTGCTCAGCGAGGCGTTGGGAGCTGCCATCGTCGGATTCGAAAATTGGCGCGAGCCTCCGCCCGAGCCGGTCGACCTGTCCGCGCTGTTGCCGTGGCATCTGTGGTGGACGGACTTCCAGGCCGCACCGACCGCGCACGAGGCGCTCGCCATCTTCATTGACGAGGGCACCGAGATCCTCCGGCGGGTAGCGCCGCTGCTCCCGGCCATGCACGGGTCTGCCGGAGACCCAGATGCATCCGACTTCGTCGAAAAAAATGAAGCGGGCAGGTTCGACGCCTACCGCGAAATGGTGGAGGTTGTCGCAAGCAAGCCGGACGGTCTCCGCCCCGAGCTGACCACGAGGTCGGCTACCGAGGTGCTGGCCGCGCTGTTTAGCCCAGCGGTATTCCAGTATCTGGCGACCATGCGCTGGTCGCACTCTCGTTGCACCCAGTTCTTCCAGGAGCTCATCGCGAACGAGTTGCTCGGCTCACGATCATCGACAGCTCAGACCTAAACCTGAATCCGCAGATTGACTGACTTGTTGATCTTCGATTGGGCTCGGCGGGTTCGGGTTGAGTCGGGCGGGTTGGGGCGTGCGGTATCTGCTGGCCTGGGGTCCAGCTTTTCCGCGGAGGGGGTTCCGGTCGGGCCTGGGGTGGCCGTTGGTGGGTGGGTCAGGCCGCG
>Ga0208478_1000791_pt1 | contig 10229 bp, 5 predicted proteins | sample NGESurdeep072012_5_FD_184462 | JGI IMG/M metagenome (GOLD analysis project Ga0208478, IMG submission 184462) | Arctic peat soil microbial communities from Barrow, Alaska - NGEE Surface sample 415-2 deep-072012 (SPAdes) | ecosystem: Environmental > Terrestrial > Soil > Wetlands > Peat ... | reverse complement strand
AATTAACCAGCCAATGTACGCAACAAGCGTAGGTTTGATAATGCGCGGTTTTGAATATCTTGAAACCTACAAAAAGTCATTCAATGCTGCCATTTCTGATGAATTTGTCAAACCCAAAGCAGTGATAGCTGACCAACATATAGAGGATGAGGAAGAAACATCTGTGTCACCTGTTCAGGAGGAGGAAAAAATATCGCTCACGGAAAAAATTAAAATTATGCTTTCAAGGATGTTTGAGGTTGAAGATCAGCCTATAACAAATAAATAGAGCCACGTATAAACATATGCTATTCATAATCAATTAAATAATTACACTATGTCAGACGATATAATGAACTTTGATCTGCCCGTAGAGAGATCGTCGATTATAAAAGTTCTCGGAATAGGTGGTGGAGGTAACAACGCTGTCAATCACATGTTTGAAAAGGGCATCACGGATGTGAATTTTGTGATTTGTAATACTGATCATCAGGCTCTGTTAAAAAGCCAGGTACCCATAAAAGTCCAGATCGGAGAAGCACTTACCGAAGGAAGGGGAGCCGGGAGTAAACCGGAAATTGGAAGACAGGCGGCTATTGAAAATATAGACGATGTGATGGATGCATTATCGGGAAACACGAAAATGGTTTTCATTACAACCGGGATGGGAGGAGGTACCGGTACCGGAGCAACACCGGTAATTGCAAAAGCCTGTAAAGAAGCCGGATTACTCACCATTGCCGTTGTCACAATCCCTTTTAAATCTGAAGGGAAAGTACGTATCCGGCATGCTATTGATGGTGTAACAGAACTTAAAGATTATGTCGATTCATTGCTGGTTATAAACAATGAAAAGCTGAGAGAAATATATGGTAATCAACCTGTTTCTACTGCTTTTGCAAAGGCTGATGACATTCTGACTACAGCTGTAAAAGGAATTGCGGAGATCATCACCGTCACTGGTTACATTAATGTTGATTTTGCCGATGTGGAAACTGTAATGAAAAACTCGGGAGTCTCTATTATGGGTATGGGTAAGGCAGCCGGTGAAAACAGGGCAATAAAAGCGATAGAGAATGCACTCGCCTCACCATTATTGAATTCAAATGATATCACAGGGGCTAAAAGTATTCTGATAAACATTTCCTCAGGAAATGGAGAACATGAGATCACCATGGATGAGCTTGGTGAAATAACTGATTACATGTACGATGCTGCCTCAGATGATGCCTTGATCATCAGGGGATTATCGAAGGATGAAAATCTTAATGAGGAAATTAGTGTGACAGTCATTGCAACAGGATTTGAATCGAACAGTATTTTCCAGCCATATAAACCTAAAAAACCGAGTAAAGTCGAGTTACTGACAAATAAAAATGCAATTCCCTCCAGAATAATACCTGAAACAGGTAATGATGTATTTTCTGTCCATGAAAAAGGTAAAAAGTCTATCATTACCGATTTTGAAGAAGAATCTCAGGGAGTGATTGATTTCAGTCTTGAGCATAGTCATGAGATGGATGAGATCAGAAGCAGGAGAAAAATGGAGAATGAGGATAACAGTGAAAAACCCGAAGCGACTTTGAGAAAAGTGAAACATATGCAAAACATCCTGAAAAGGGAAGGTCTCTCAAATAAAACAATGAAAGAGAATATTGACACATTTGAAGATGTGCCTGCATATGTCAGAAGAAACCTGTCTCTTGAGGCACCTGAAGGTGGAGCTGAAAGCAAATTGTCAAAGTTCACCCTGACATCGGATGATAATGACGAACCTGTTTTAAGGGAGAACAATGCATATCTGAATGATAATGTAGATTAAATTCAGCTCAAAAATAGTACCGCCTCTCCTTATCTTACAACAAAAATAAATTGTCATTCCGAATGAAGCGCAGCGGAATGAGGAATCTCCCCAATCGATACCTTATTGATTTAAATGGACAACAAAACGCTCAAAGATATATTATTGAAATTCAGTTTTTTGCGGACTTTGCAATAACTTTGCGACCTTTGCGTTTAAATTTTAATATATATTCAGGATAAAGCCCCTTTCATATTTTCTATATTTGCACCTGATGATCAGACACATTTCTATAGTACTGTTTTTAGCTGTTTCTTCAGGTTTGTATGCCCAGAAACCAATTGTCGTTCCATCCGGATCAATTCCTCAGAAACAGGATTCTACAATAAATTCAAAAAAATTAAATACGCATAAAACAGATTCTGTAAAAAAGCCAAGGATATTAAAGGAATGGACTCTTTCTGCAGACTATTCTGAAGAGTTTAATATCCCGATCGACACAGTCTTTTCATTATCTAACCGGTTCAAAATAGCAGACAAATACTCACCTGTAAATGCAACACTTGGTAATTATGGCCTTCCTTTTTACCAGGTCAATTTTTTTGACAGGATAACAGACCCTGATAAATTCCTATATACCTATTATTACCCTTTTATGCATCTCCCTTCAAATGCACTATTCATGAATACTCAGGTTCCTTATACAGAACTGGACTGGTCTTTTGCAGGGCCTGCTGCAACTTCGGAACAAACTTTCAGGGTAAGGCATTCACAGAACGTGAACAGATTTATCAATTTCGGACTTATATACGATATAGTATATAGTCTTGGACAATATAATTACCAGAGGTCAGAGGATAAAACATTTACTTTCTACAGTTCATACACAGGGAATAAATATAAACTCTACCTTTCAGCCGGTATAAACAACCTGTTATCATACGAAAACGGCGGGATAACTGATAAAACACAGCTTAATCACTCAAATACACTCCAGATTCCTGTAGCTTTAGGAAGCCTTGATTTAGCAACCAGTAAGATAAAGAACCGTAATCTTTTGCTGGTACAGCGGTACACTTTTGAAAGCGCCCCAAAAACAAAAGCAGACAGTACTTCACATAAAAGGTCAGGATTTTTTGGATTAAGCGGTACTTTCTCACATATTTTTATTATAGAAAGTAATGTACGAACTTACCATGACTCGTATCCAACATCAGGATTTTATGATACAATATTAGTATCTCATAATATCACTTATGATTCCATCTATTCGAGAAGCATTAAAAATACCGTGAGGTTTGATTTTTCAACTGATGAAACCAGGAAATTCACACTGGGTGGTGGAGTTGGTATAAGAAATGAAATTTCCAGGTATTATTTTATCATTCCGACTCATTATACACTACCTAACAATTCATCTGCATTGAACGAAAGCAGTAATGTTTTGGTCGGGAGATTATATAATAATATTGGAGATAAGTTTCGCTGGATAGCAACTGGAGAATTGTATTCAACAGGTTACAGAACCGGTGATTTCAGTCTTAATGGCGAAATTTCCAAATCATTCGACTTTAAAAAGGGCCGGGCATCCTGGCTTATAACCGGCAGTGTGAAAAACACGCAACCATCTATCTGGTACGATCATTGGGGTAGTAACAATTTTGTGTGGGATAATAATTTTAAAAAGGAGTTCCGGGTCGATCTTGGATCGTCTTTCTCATTTCCGGCAAGGAAACTTGAATTTAAATTTAATTATGCTATAATTAAAAATTATACGGATTTTGATACAAGCGCATACCCTTCACAGTATTCCGGAGGACTCTCGGTGGCTGCAATTTCAGTAAGAAAAGAAATCAGAGTCTGGAAATTTCATCTTGCATCTGATGTAATAATTCAGAAAAGCACCAATTCCAGCATACTTGACCTCCCGCTTGTTGCTATTCGTTCAGCCGGCTATTTTGAAAATCTCTTCAGGTTTAAGAGTACAGGGGGAAGGCTTTATACCCAGCTTGGAGTTGATATAGACTATAATACTCTTTATGAGGCCTACAACTATATGCCCGCCACCGGAAGGTTTTACCGTCAGGAAAACGTAACTACCGGTGATTATCCCTTTATCAATGTCTTTTTAAATTTTAAAATTAAGAGGACAAGAGTCTTTGTTATGTTTGATCATGTAAATGCAGGTTTGCATGGAAATAACTATGACATGGTCCCCTTATACCCTATGAATACCAGGATGTTACGATATGGTTTTTCGTGGACATTTTACGATTAAAAAAATTGTTGTATCTTTGCACCCATTTTTAATAGTAAATGTTTAACTAAAACAATATCTTTGATAAAAAAATCAATATTCCTGTTTGCACTGCTTATTACGGTTTTTACATCCTGTTCTGATCATCATTCTTCTAAAAATCAAATTAAGAATATAGTTTCCTGTGATCTTGATTCAATAAGGAAAAGAGGAAGGTTAATTGCTGTGACAGACTTTAATTCAACAGACTATTTTATTTATAAGGGTGAGCCGATGGGGTTTAATTATGAACTACTGAAGTCATTCTCTGATTATATTGGAATTGATCTGGAAATAATCACTGAAAATCATCTTGAACGCGCTTTCGGAATGCTTAAATCAGGTGAAGCCGATCTGCTCGCCATCAGTCTTACTGTCAATTCATCGAGAAAAAAAGATGTACTTTTTACAGTTCCGATAGGTGAAACAAGGCAGGTGCTTGTTCAGCAGAAACCCCCTAACTGGAGATCACTGACAATGGATGCCCTGGATAAAAAGCTGATCAGGAACCAGTTAGGATTAGCCAGAAAAACAATTTATGTGCAGGCAGGATCGTCACATGCTGAACAGCTTATATCACTGGCCAGAGAAATTGGCGATTCTATTAACATAATTCAGGTTCCTTTTGAATCAGAAAAGCTCATTCAGCATGTTGCCAGTGGGGAAATTGAATACACAGTCTGTGATGAAAATGTAGCATTGGTGAATGCAACATATTATCCTGATATTGATGTAAGTACGCCTGTTAGCTTTCCACAGAATACTGCCTGGGGTTTAAGAAAGAATAATTCCGATGCTCTTTTGACAGAGCTCAATCGCTGGATCACAAAATATAAGGAAACCGGATCATATGCCCTCCTGTATGCAAAATATTTCAAAAATTCCCGTTCAATATCAATTGTGAATAGTGATTTTTATGCTCTGAACACAGGTAAAGTTTCCCAATATGACGATTTAATCAGGCAATTCAGTGCCAGCATTAACTGGGACTGGAGATTACTTGCCTCACTTATATGCCAGGAATCCCATTTTGACCCAACTGTTGAGTCATACGCCGGTGCGTTCGGGCTGATGCAGATCATGCCTGATACTGGAAAGAATTTTGGTATTGATATTACATCTTCTCCTGAAAATAATATGAAAGCCGGCATTCGTTATATTAACTGGCTTCATTCAATATTCGATCCCAAGATACCTGACGATAAGGAAAGAATTAATTTCATACTGGCAGCATATAATGCTGGTCCTGGTCACGTTCTTGATGCAATGAAACTTGCTGAGAAAAACGGGATGAATCCTCAGAAATGGGATGGAAATGTTGCAATATGGCTTCTGAAAAAATCTGAACCCCAATACTATAATGATACTGTAGTTAAAAACGGATATTTCAGGGGAACAGAGTCGGTGCATTTTGTAAGTCAGATACTCGAAAGGTTTGAGCATTACAAGAATATCATTCCGGAAGAAAAAACCCATCCCTTCTGATAATGAGCAGTAATTCATGGAGAATCATAGCTGTGGCACCCCAAATCGTGTTGGTTTCATAATCAATCATGTTTTCAAAATCCATTAACCGCAAAGATCACAAAGGTTTTTCACAAAGGCCACAAAGGATTTCTGTACATTGATTTAACTTTATGTTCTTTGTGCCTACTTTGTGCACTTTGTGGTTAAATGGATCTTATTAATCTATTCTTTATAAAACAACATTTCCTTTGGTATTGGCACCGCCTGAATTTTTTTCTTTCCTGTTACATAGCCTAAAGTAACTGATTCACCACCTGTTCTCTCAAAATAATCTATCCTTACAGGGTAATATCCAGGGTTAAGTGGGACTACTTTCACAACAGGGTTATCTGCAGAATGCAAGCCGTCATTATCAAATAATAACTCATTATTAAAGTATACTTTAGAGCCATCATCGGATGTTATCCAGAGATCGTACATGTCTTTGTTTGTAATATGCAGATATCCTTCAAATTGTACGCCAAAACTATCTCTCTTCAATGCAAAATTCAAATCAAGATTCTCAGTTGTACCAGTCTTTTTTGGAGTAAGCTTTGAAAAATCGGGAACTGAATCCCAAACTCCTTCATAATAGGAATATTTAAGTCCTGGTTTAAGGTTTTCAACAGATTCTTGTCCGTTCATGTACTCACCTTCAGAGAAAACCCGCGTAACACTTGGGATGTTTTTATAATTTGACGAGACACTCTTAACCTTTAAAGTACAAGGTTTCTTTATCTCAATTTTCTGTTTACAAAGGGGAGAATTAATTGTTGGATCAGTGCCATCAGTTGTATACCGGAGATTAGGATTTATATTTTGAATGAAGGCATATGTAGTAGTTCCTTTAGGCAAAATACCTGCCATTGGAAAGACTGTGAAATTACCTCCTGAATCGAAAATATAACGCAGGCCATCGTACACACTTTTGAATGGTACTGAACCGTGATCTTCATTAGGATAAGCCACTACTTTCCATTTTAATCCTGTTGGGGCAGAGCTTTTAAGAAGTTTTTCCATTGATATGATACCCATATCCTTCATTCCTCCACCTTCTCGTCCTGAAATAAAAATGGGTTTATTCCAGTTCTTGGTTTTCAGAAATTCTTTCTGAGCGCTTTTAACCTGCATCTGGTTCTTATACCAAAAACTGGGATCTATTGCGATATATGCATCAAAGAGATCAGGATCATTTATGAGTGTGTGCATTACAAATACTCCGCCATAAGAATGGCCTATCAATACATTAAAAGGTTCAGTTTTGAAGTTTTTATTTATATAAGGAATAAGCTCTGTTTTAAAGAACTGCACGAAATTATCTGCTCCGCCACCGGTTGAAGTTGCCTGACTGGAATCGGGTAGAAAATCATGATTCCTGTCTATATTGAATACTCCGACTACAATAACTTTGGGCATTTTGTTATTCACAAACAGAAATCTGGCAGTCGGCACAGTATGTTGATCACGACCGTCAGCATCGAGAACATAGAGGACTGGGAATTTAGCATCTTTGGCTTCATATCCATCTGGCAGATAGATGCTGATCTTACGGTTTTGTTTCAGAACATCTGATTGGATAGAGTCCTTTTTTACTGTATATCCATCCTGTGATGAGACTTTTACAGCGATAAAAAACAATAGAGTCAAAAAAAGAATTCTGGTTTTCATTAGAGTTGTATGACGATTAGTAATATAAATATACCAGCAAAGATTTAATTTAAAAATTTTCAACTCCTCTATTCTGCATGATTTCAATCCCTGGAGAGTAACTATATAAGTCAAAGACTATGATTGTGGATAATTGCTGCATTAAGGATTCCAGGAATCTCTGTATTTTTTACCCCTAATCCCCCTTCCTCGACAGGCTCGGAATGAGGGACTTTTGAGTCAAGCCTTTCTTTGGTTCTCTCCCTGGGGGAGTCAGAGGAGTAAAAACAAAGGCGGGTAGATTACTCATATCCCAGTACTTCCATTCCGATAAGCTACGCTATCGAAGATCTTCGCTCTCCTCACTATTCGTATCGGAGAGCTTCGACCGGATTCTTTGTTGCAGCCCTCCATGTCTGAAAACTGACAGTTGCCAGTGAAACTATCATTACAATGGCCCCGGCTGCTACAAACACCCACCATTTCATTTCGGTTTTGTAAGCAAAATTCTGAAGCCATAGATGCATTGCATACCAGGCAACCGGGCAGCTAATCAGAAAAGCTGTGGCAAACCAGATTATAAAATTATGATTTAACATTAGAATTACATTTGCTGCCCTGGCTCCGGTTACCTTGCGTATCCCAATCTCTTTGGTTCGTTGGACAATAAGCACTGATGTAACCGAATAAAGTCCCAGACAAATTATGATGACAGCCAAAAGAGAAAAAAATGCCGTAAGCTTCGACTGTGTAAATTCTTTCTTATATGTTGAATTATATAGGTCGTTCAGGAACTCATACTGAAACGGATAATTTGGCAACTCCTGATCCCATATATTTTTCAGATTTGAAATCGCTTCCTGTTTGCGGGTTGAATCTACCTGAACGAGAAAACACAGGTAAAAAATAGGTTTTTGAAAAAGAACATATGGTTTAATCTCTTGCTTCATGGAAGTGATATTAAAATCCCTGACGACACCCACAACTGTCCCTCCATAAAAAATCCCGGGGGAATCAAATTTGATTTTGAATGGACGACCAATTGCTTCCTCTGCAGTCCAGTTCAACTCTTTGAGAGCAGCTTCATTAAGAATATAATCCTCTCCCTTGCGATCAGGATTGTATGGTGAAAAGTTCCTTCCTGTTACAAGGGGGATATCAAAAAAGGCAAGGAAATTATCCTCCACTGGTAATACATACAGTTGTTTGTCCTTAAGGGTTTCATCAATCGCTGATGATTCAACTCCAAAAGCATCCAGTGTTTCACCGGAAGGCTCTTCCATTGATGCAGTGAAGCCCTTGATAAGAGGATCCTGCAAAGCTCTGGTGCGAATTGAGTTGTATTTAGTGCGTATCTCCCAATTTTGTCTTTTAAAGACCAGGATATCTGAAGTTTGCTTGCCTAAACTATTTGAAAGTATTAATTTTTTCTGATTATAAATTGTTATTGTCGCTATCATCAGTACGATAGATAATGAAAATTGTAATATCATCAGCAGTCCGTATGAAGAAAACATTCTCGAAGATGCATATGATATTTTTTTAAAGCCGGATATTGACTTCCGATTCGGAAGGATATATAAAATCAAAGGCAGGCTTCCCGCAAATATTGAGATCACAATAACGGCTGCAATAAAAGGCCAGACTTTAACAATATCTGAGAACCCTTCATTCAATATCTGATAACCGAACCAGGTGCCGGCCAGCTGGCTAATCAAATCCAGTAGGAATCCTGTCAATATCAGAGCTAAAAGTACATTTAAAGCTGATTCCAGTAAACTCTGAGCTATCAGAAGCCACTTATCAGAACCCATTAATAATTGTATGTGAATAGGTTTTTGCAGACCGAGTATCCTTGCCTTATTCAGATTGTAATAATTTATCCACGAAACAGTTAAAAGAACAAGAGCGATGACAATAAAGAGGTAGACACTGGTTATACTACCGTTTTGTTCAATCTCCCTGTCCTTATAGGAGAACAAGTGAATATCAGTAATTTTTTGAAGAAATGGCTTAAATTCCATCTTCACATTGTCTCCTGCAAGCTTTTTTATGAATGGAGGAATCCCTCTGATTATATCTTCTTTATCAGATCCTTTTCTGATGAGAAGATAAATATAGGCCCAGCCTGGGTCTTCCTCCGGTTTTTCAAATGAAGTAAGAATATCAAAATGCACATGTGAATTAACAGGTGAATCCTTCATGACACCGGTTATCGTAAAAGCTGGCATTTTATCATAATATTCGCCTGAAATCAGTATGGTCTTACCTATAGGGTTGTTTTTCCCGAAGCACTTTTGGGCAAGCGACAATGAGATAACAGCTGAGAAAGGTCGTTTAAGCGCTTTTTCATTATCACCATAAATCAGATTGAGGGCAAATAATTTAAAAAAGTTCGAGTCGGTGGCAAAAACCTGATCAGAGTAAAACTTATTTTCGTCCACTTTAAGAGCCGTGTGTCTATATGGAGCTAATCTTACCATTTCCTCAATCTGGGGAAATTCTTCGGGCATCCGGGATATAAAACTTTCCCAGCATCGAGCAAAATGAAGGCGGGTGCCATTTAAGTTTGTTTCAAACGTCAAACGGTATGTTCTGTCAGCATTCGGTAAATGGCTGTCAAAACTTAATTCGTTTTTTACCCATACAATTATTGCAAGAGTACACGCGAAGCCAATAGCAAGACCTAAAATATTCAGGGCTGTCTGGCTTTTACCGTTGATAAGGCTCCTTGTTATGAGTTTAAAATTTATTTTCATAGATCGTGAAATAATGTAAATTACTCATACCTCAGCGCCTCCACCGGGTTTCTGGTTGCTGCTCTCCAGATCTGCCAATTCACTGTTATTAAGGCAATTCCAAATGCTATAAGACCGGCTAATAAGAAAATCCACCAGCTGAATTCTGTTTTATAAACAAAATTCTGCAGCCATTTATTCATTACGTACCATGCAATCGGCGAGGCGATTACAAAAGCCACGATGACCCATATTATGAATT
>Ga0208478_1000790_pt1 | contig 10245 bp, 9 predicted proteins | sample NGESurdeep072012_5_FD_184462 | JGI IMG/M metagenome (GOLD analysis project Ga0208478, IMG submission 184462) | Arctic peat soil microbial communities from Barrow, Alaska - NGEE Surface sample 415-2 deep-072012 (SPAdes) | ecosystem: Environmental > Terrestrial > Soil > Wetlands > Peat ... | reverse complement strand
GAAGAAGAATGAGATCCGCCCGCCGGTCGTGAGTATGAGCGGATAGTCCGCGGCAATCTCGGGCGTGCTGATCGGGCTTTCCGGCGGCTCTTCGTAAGAGGGCAGCGGCGCATAGCCGAGCTGTTCGAAGCGGGTGGAATAGAGTTCGATCTTGCCGGTCGGCGTGCGGAAGCCGCCGTTCTCATACTTCCGGTACTTGAACGGGACTTTGTAGAATCCCTTCTGCTTGAGCTGATCGAAAGTCATGTTGAGCCCGCCGCCGGCGAGCATCGCGTCGAGCACGTCCTTGACCGGCTCGGTGCAGAGCGGGAGCTTCATCCGCCGCGCCAGCGCGACGAACATTTCTTCGTCCGATTTGCACTCGCCGATCTGCACCGCCTTCTGCTGCGCGAGCACGACATTGGCCGCGACCGTCGGCAAGCCGACCAGTTGATCGAGCTCGGGCCATGACGCCGCCGGCAGCACGATATCGGCAAGCTCCGCCGTCGGCGTCATGAACAGGTCGGCGCAGACCATGAAATCGAGCTTCATCAGAGCTTCATAGACATCGGACGAATTGGCATAGGTCGTGAGCGTGTTGTTGCCGAACACCAGGAAGGCTTTCACCGGATAGGGTTTGCCCTCGCGCATCGCCCGCAGCAGCGTCGGGATATGGGCGGCCGGCAAGTCGGCGCCCTCGCCGCCGAGCAGCTTGAAGCGCTCGGCGCCGAGCCGCTTAACATTCATTTCGGGGGTGAGGTTCTCGATCAGGCTCGGGAAGCGGCCGAGCCCGTGCATGCCGAACACCCAGCCGCCCGGCACGTCGATATTGCCGGTGAGCGCCGGCAGCATCGAGACGGCGCGTATGGTCTGGATGCATTTCGGCGTGTGTTCGATGGCGCAGCCCCAATCCAGCAAGGCCGGCTTGGTGCGGGCGAACAGGCGCGCGGCGGCGCGGATCTGGTCGGCGGCGATCCAGGTGATCGGCTCGGCCCACTCCGGCGTGAATTTCCGCACATGCGCGGCGAGTTCGGCAAAGCCGTGCGTCCACTGCGTGACGAACGGCTCGTCATAGAGTTTCTCGTCGATAATCACATTCAGCATCGCGAGCGCGAGGGCATCGTCAGTGCCAGGTCTGATCTGCAGCCAAAGGTCAGCCTTTTCGGCGAGTGCCGTGCGCCGCGGATCGATCACGATGGTCCGTGGATTGTGCGCAAGCGCTTCGATCACATTGAAACGCGTTTCGCCGTCCGGCCCCGACAGGACCGGGTTGTGGCCCCAAAAGAGGATGCAAGCCGGCGGCACCTCGCCGGTGTAATCGCTGACCGGAAAGTCGCCGAAGGTCAGAATCGAGGTGTTCACCCGCGGGTGAAAACATTGGGCGAAGCCCGGCTCGCACCAGTTGGGCGTACCGAGCGCATGGCCGAAGCGCGACACCCAACGGATATGATGGCGGCCGGTGCCGGTACCGAGAGCGATGGCCTCCGGTCCGTACCGTTCCCGAATGGCTAGCAGGCGCCGTGAAATCTCGTCGAGCGCATCGTCCCAGGAAACACGCTCCCATTCGCCGGACTGGCGTTTGCCTTTGCGCCGCAGCGGATATTTCAGACGATCCTTGTGGTATACAAGATCGGTCGTCACCGTCCCGATCGGACACAGGCGGCCATGATTGAGCGGCGACTCGCGATCGCCCTCGACCTTCACCAGCACGCCGTCCCGGACATGCAGCAAGACGCCGCAGCCGCCGTGGCAACTGCGGCAGACGCTCTTGAGCACCGTGGTGGCCAAATGGTTGGATATCAAACTAGGCTGCTGAACGTTCATGCGCGTAATCTTTTGCCCGGTTTGGCTCAGGTGGGGGCCGAACAGGTTTCCCTAACGTGCAAGATAGGCCCATTTCACGCCACTTTAGCTTGATTTCAGTCAAGGAAAGGATTGCGCCGGAAGAGGCCTAGTGCCGTCGCGGACCTCGCATGACGGATCGGCCCAACTGGCCCAAGTGGGCCAACCGCGACAGGTGACTCCGGCAAATCTACTTACTAAGATATTGTACTGGCCATTATCAGCGCATGGTTGCAGCCAAGAATACGGGCAGCGCAATCTAAAAATGAAACCGAGGAAGCGGAGGGAAACCCAATGATGTTCAGATATACGACCGGCGCGATTGCCGCACTTGCCATCGGCGCGCTCGCCACCGGCAGCGCATTCGCGCAAGACACCGTCAAGATCGGCCTCATCGTGTCGATGACGGGGCAGCAGGCTTCGACCGGCAAGCAGATCAAGGCCGCCGTCGATCTTTACATGAAAGAGCACGGCGATACGGTCGCCGGCAAGAAAATCCAAGTCATCCTTCGCGACTCCGCCAGCGTGCCCGACAATACCAAGCGGCTGGCGCAGGAATTGATCGTCAACGACAAGGTCAGCGTGATTGCCGGTTTCGAGATCACGCCGGCAGCGATGGTCGTCGCCCCACTTGCCACCGAAGCCAAGGTGGTGGAAGTCGTCATGGCGGCGGGCACCTCGATCATCACCGAGAAGTCGCCTTACATCGCGCGTACCAGCTTCACCCTGCCGCAATCGTCTGTGATCATTGCCGATTGGGCCGCGAAGAATAAGATCAAGAAAGTCGTCACCATCGTTTCCGACTACGCACCGGGCGCCGACGCGGAGAAATCCTTCAGCGAACGCTTCAAGGCAGGCGGCGGTACGGTCGCCGAAGCGATCAAAGTGCCACTCGCCAATCCGGACTTCGCACCATTCCTGCAACGCGCCGCCGACGCCAAGCCGGACGCCATCTTCATCTTCGTGCCGTCCGGTCAGGGCGCCACTTTCATGAAGCAGTTTGCCGAACGTGGCCTCGACAAGGCCGGCATCAAGCTCATCGGACCGGGCGACGTGACCGACGACGACCTGCTGCCGCAGATGGGCGATGCGGTGCTCGGCGTAGTCACCGCGCATATGTATTCGGCCGACCATCCGAGTGCGAAGAACAAGGCCTATGTTGCAGCTTTCGAGAAGGCCAACAACTTCCGGCCAAATTTCATGTCGGTCGGCGGCTACGACGGCATGCACCTGATCTACGAGGCGCTGAAGAAGACCGGCGGCAAGGCCGACGGCGATTCGCTCATCGCGGCAATGAAGGGAATGAAGTGGGAAAGCCCGCGTGGGCCGATCTCGATCGACCCGGAAACCCGCGATATCGTCCAGAATATCTACATGCGCAAGGTTGAGAAGAAGAACGGCCAACTTTACAACGTGGAGTTTCAAACATTCCCGGACGTGAAGGATTTCGGCAAGATCAAGAAATAGTAGCTGAACAAATGGCGCGCGGCGGCTAACCCCCGCCGCGCGCTTTCTGTCAATCGGGCAAACGGCCAGCGTGTTCGGAGGAAGCGCGGAAACGTGGCGCTAACATGCTAACTATTCTTTTCGACGGAATTGCCTACGGCATGTTGCTGTTCGTGCTCGCATCCGGGCTCGCGGTGACGCTTGGATTGATGAATTTTATCAATCTCGCGCACGGCTCCTTTGCCATGGCGGGTGGCTATGTCACCGTCCTTCTGGTCAACCGCCTCGGCGTTCCTTTCTACGCCTCCTTGCCGCTCGCATTCCTGGCGAGCGCCGTCATCGGATTCATCCTAGAGCGCACGCTCTATGTGCATGTCTACAAAAAGCCGCACCTCGATCAGGTGTTGTTCACGATCGGCCTCGTGTTCATGTCGGTGGCGGCGGCCGACTATGTCATGGGCTCCAGTCAGGTCTTCGTGCAGGTTCCCGCTAGCCTGCAAGGCCAGTTCGACATTTCCGGAATCGGTATCGGCCGCTATCGGCTGCTGATCATCGTCATTTGCGGGCTGCTGACGGTCGCGCTGCAATTCATCCTTACCTACACGCGCTTTGGCAGCCGCCTGCGCGCCGCGGTCGACGATAGCCGCGTGGCGCGCGGGCTGGGCATCAATGTCAATTGGGTTTTCGCCCTCACCTTCGCCTTTGGGTCTGGTCTTGCCGGCCTCGGCGGCGCGCTCGGCGCCGAAATATTGGGTCTCGATCCGACCTTCCCGCTCAAATTCATGATCTACTTTCTGATCGTGGTGACGGTCGGCGGCACGTCGAGCATCACGGGCCCGTTTCTCGCCTCGCTCGTCCTTGGCATCGGCGACGTCGCCGGCAAGTATTACGTGCCGACGCTCGGCTCCTTCGTCATCTACACCATCATGATCGTCGTGCTGATCTGGCGGCCGCAGGGACTGTTCTCCCGCGCCGCGTCGCGATGAGGCGCCGGTAATGCTCCCGTCACCGATTGCCATACGCGTCGCCACCGAGTGGCTGTCCGCCCGCGCCCGCTGGCAGCCGCTCGAGATCGTATTCTGGCTGGGTGCATTTGCCGCGATCTACCTGCTGCCGGAGAGCCATCTCATCCTCACCGAGATCGCCTGGCTTGGCCTGTTCGCGCTGTCGCTCGATCTCATCCTCGGCTACGCCGGCATCATCTCGCTGGGGCATGCCGCCTTTTTCGGGTTTGGCGCCTACACCGCCGCGCTACTTGCCAAGTACGAAATCATCAACGAGCCCGTTCTGGCATTGGTCGTCTCCGGTCTCGCCGCGATGGCGCTCGGTTTCGTCACCAGCTTCCTCGTGTTGCGCGGCTCCGACCTGACGCGGCTGATGGTGACGCTCGGCGTGGCGCTCTTGCTGCGTGAATTGGCGAACAGATTGGGTTGGCTGACCGGTGGCGCCGACGGGTTGCAGGGCGTTACCATCAAGCCGGTGCTTGGGATGTTCCGTTTCGATATGTTTGGCCACACCGGTTACGCCTATTGCCTGACCGTGCTGTTCATCCTGTTCCTGATTGCGCGTCGGCTGGTGAATTCACCGTTCGGCCTTTCGCTCATGTCGGTGAAAGGCAATCCGTTGCGATCATCGGCGATCGGAATCTCGGTCGATGCCCGCCTGATCGCGATTTATACCGTTGCCGCCGGCTACGCCGGCATCGCCGGCGCCCTGCTGGCGCAAACGACGTCTTTCGCCTCGCTCGAGGTGTTCTCGTTCGATCGCTCGGCCGATCTCCTGCTGGTGCTGATTATTGGCGGCGCCGGCTATCTCTATGGCGGCTTGATCGGCGCCATCATCTTCAAGTTCATGCAAGACTATCTGTCGGTGTTGACGCCGCAGTACTGGCCATTTTGGATCGGTCTTGTTCTGGTGGTGATCGTGCTGGTCGGCCGCGAACGCATCACGTCGTGGACGACGCCCGTCCGTCGCATCGCCTCGCATCTGAATTGGCGGGCGCTGGCGCACCGCATCGCCGCGTCATCGAGCGAAAGGCCCTGACGATGACCGTCGCGCTCGAAACGATCAACCTGGTGAAACGGTTCAGCGGCATCGTCGCATCCAATAACGTTTCATTGCAGATCGAGAAGGGCGCCCGGCACGCCTTGATCGGGCCGAACGGCGCCGGCAAGACCACGTTGATCAATCTGCTCACGGGCGTGCAGCGGCCGACGAGCGGCCGCATCCTGCTCGACGGGGAAGACATCAGCAACAAGTCGACGCACGAGCGGGTGCGGCTTGGCATCGTCCGCACCTTCCAAATCAATCAGTTGTTCAATGACCTGACGCCGCTCGAGACCATCGGACTGGCGGTGTCCGAACGGCGCGGACAGGGCCTCGACTGGTGGCGCATCGTCGGCAGCCGGCCGGATCTCGTCACCGAGGTGGTTGAGATTTTGGAGCGTTTTCATCTCACCGATGTCATCGATAAGCGCACCGCGGTGCTGCCCTACGGCAAGCAACGTCTATTGGAAATCGCGCTCGCGATCGCCTGCCGCCCGCGCGTGCTGCTGCTCGATGAGCCGGCGGCCGGCGTTCCCGAGGACGAGCGGCACGAAATCCTGGCCGCCGTCGCGGCGCTTCCCAGCGACGTCACCGTGCTGCTGATCGAGCACGACATGGACATCGTGTTCTCGTTCGCCGACCGTATTTCCGTTCTGGTCAACGGCGCGCTGTTCGTCGAGGGTAGCCCCGAAGAAGTCGCCCGCGATCCCCGCGTCAAGGCCGTCTATCTCGGCGAGGAGTTGGCCGATGCCTGACCTCCTAAACGTGCAAGGCCTGACGGCCGGCTACGGCGAAGCGATCGTGCTGACGGACGTCACCTTCAAGCTCGCCGAAGGCAAGGCACTGGCGCTGCTCGGCCGCAACGGCATGGGCAAAACCACGCTGGTCAATTCGATTATCGGCGTGACTCGTCATGTCGGCGGCACGATCAGCCTCGACGGCCGCGATATCACCGGGCTGCGCCCCGACCAACGCGCGCATGCCGGCATCGGCTGGGTGCCGCAGGAGCGCAATATTTTCCGTTCGCTGACGGTCGAAGAAAACATGACCGCGATCGCGCGGCCGGGACCGTGGACGCTCGCCAAGGTCTATGCGTTGTTTCCGCGCCTGGCCGAGCGCCGGCGCAATCTCGGTAACCAACTTTCCGGCGGCGAGCAGCAGATGCTTGCGATCGGACGCGCGCTCATTCTCAATCCGCGCATCATACTGCTCGACGAGCCGCTAGAAGGGCTGGCGCCGATCCTGATCGCGGAATTGCTCGCCGCTTTGGGCAAGATCATCCGCGAGGAAGGTCTTTCGGCGATTCTGGTGGAGCAGAACGCGCAAAAGATTCTGGGCGTGACCGATCAAGCCATTATCGTCGAGCGCGGCAGCATCGTCTATCAGGGCGAGAGCAGCGCGCTCAAGGCCGACCGGGTGCTGCTGGAAACTTATGTGGGTGTCACGGATGCCGGCAGCGTTAGCCGCAAAGCGCAGCGCGAGGCGCGTCGAACGGCATCCGCACCGGAAGCCGGCCCCGGCTGACCTGCGCCGAAGTTAGCGATTTTAGAAAAACGCCTGGATGCCAGTCTGTGCGCGGCCGAGGATGAGGGCGTGGATGTCGTGGGTGCCCTCGTAGGTGTTCACCGTCTCCAGGTTCGCCAGCACGCGCATCACGTGATATTCCTCCGAGATGCCGTTGCCGCCGTGCATGTCGCGGGCGAGCCGCGCCACGTCGAGCGCCTTGCCGCAGTTGTTGCGTTTCATCAACGAGATCGACGGCGGCGCCGCCTTGCCGGCCTCCAGCATGCGCCCGAGCCGCAGCGCGCCTTGCAGGCCCAGCGCGATCTCGGTCTGCATGTCGGCGAGCTTCTTCTGGATCAGCTGATTGGCGGCGAGCGGCCGGTTGAACTGCTTGCGGTCGAGCACGTATTGGCGGGCCGCGTGCCAGCAGAATTCGGCCGCGCCCATGGCGCCCCAGGCGATGCCGTAGCGCGCGTTGTTGAGACAGCCGAACGGACCGGCGAGCCCCTTCACGTTCGGCAGCAAATTGTCTTCCGGGATCAGACAATCTTCCAGCACGACCTCGCCGGTGATCGAGGCGCGCAAGGAAAGTTTGCCTTCGATCTTGGGCGTCGAAAAACCTTTGGTGCCGCGCTCGACGATAAAGCCGCGGATGACGTTGTCGAGCTTGGCCCAGACCACCGCCACGTCGGCGACCGGCGCGTTCGATATCCAGGTCTTGGCGCCGTTGAGCTTGAAGCCGCCGGCGGTCTTTTCCGCGCGCGTCACCATCGAGCCCGGATCGGAGCCGTGATCGGGCTCGGTCAGGCCGAAGCAGCCGATCATCTCGGCGGTGGCGAGCTTGGGCAGATATTTGCGCCGCTGCGCTTCGCTGCCATAGGCGTAGATCGGATACATCACCAGCGACGACTGCACCGACATGGCCGAACGGTAGCCCGAATCGACGCGCTCCAGTTCGCGCGCGATCAAGCCATAGGCCACGTAGCCGAGGCCGGCGCCGCCGTATTCTTCCGGCGTTGTCGGTCCGAGCAGGCCGAGCTTGCCCATTTCGGGCAGCATGTTGGCATCGTAAGTCTCGTCGCGATAGGCGGCGACCACGCGCGGCATCAGATAGTCCTGCGCGAAGCCGCGCGCGGTGTCGCGCACCATGCGCTCTTCTTCCGACAACTCGCCTTCGAGGTCGAGCGGGTCTTCCCACACGAAGTCCTTGTCCTTGAGCATCGCGGGCTTGCCCGCGCGCTGTTCGGCCGGTTGCGACATGGAAACCTCCTGACTTCGTTGTGCGCATTATAGACCGCGGCGCGCCCATCTGGCCAACGCAAGCGCGTGCCGGGTTTGCCCGGTTCGCGCCAAGACCCGGTTCGCGCCAAGACAAGCGTCATCGCCCGTATTCTTTGAGCGGCGCCGGGTACGCCGTATTCCGATACTGACCGCCGCTCTCGAAAAGTACCGAGGGCGCGCGGGACGCCAGGGTCCTGACGGACCCGCGGACCTCGACGCCTCGCGACATCGAGGCTTGTCGAAGTCCGATAGTGCCGCAAGTCCGCCGTTTCCATGGCGTCCCGCGCGCGGTGTTTCAGGTTTGCTCCGTCTCGCCCCCGGTGGACTTCCCGTTTCAGGCGGCCCGCCTTTCCTCTCGAATTGGAAGGTCCGCCTATCCACCGCTGTGGGCCCAGGCGGGGCGCGGCAACCTATGACCGGTTGCCGGCCCGCCGTCATGGGGGCCCCGCGACGCACGGTTGGCGCCCCGGGACGAAGCGGCTTGGACCGCCGGGACTTCGTGCCGCATCTCCGACACGAAGGAATTCCCCGGCCACCGCTCCCCGCCCCGCGTCTGGAGACGCTGATCAGACACCCCTCGGTCACGAGGGACGGGATACAATGACTATAATCCTATTAGGAATAAAGTCAAGAGCGGCGGCAGGCCGTGCCGCAATTTGAGTTTCGGCGCCCTAGGCGGACAGCCCGGATGGGCGCATAGTGCGGGCGGCGAAAAAAGGCCTGCCCATGGTTCTCGATACCACGACCTTTCTGATCGTTTTCGCCGCCGCCCTTGTGCTGATGGGCGTTGTGGCCTGGCTCAGATTCCGTTTTGAGAACAAGCGGCGGCCGTAAATTTCCCGCGGCGCCGCGGCGCGCGGCTCCTCCAGGACGAGACGCAACAAAAACAAAAACCCCGCCGGCGTCCCGGCGGGGCTTTTGCGCAGCCAACGAAGAGTGGCGATCAGATCGCCATCTTGAGTTCCTTGGTGGCGCGAAACGCGACTTTGCGGCTGGCCTTGATCTGGATCGGCTCGCCGGTCGCCGGATTGCGGCCCATGCGGGCGGCGCGCTTGCGCACCTGCAAGATGCCGAGACCGGCAATCTTCACCCGCTCGCCCTTTTTCAGGTGCTTGGTGATCAGACCGACGAGGTCAGTCAGCATTTCCTGACCTTGTTTTTTGGTCAATTCGTGCTGCTCGGCCAGCGTATAGGCCAAATGCTTGGTGGTGATCGGCTTGGATTTCGCTGTTGCCATCGACGTCTGCTCCTGTGGCGCACCATGCGCGCTGAATCAGCCCTATGAGATTCGCGGCCTATGGGGAAGGGTCCAGGGCCCGAAACGGCGATTAATCACAGAATCCAAGGCTTTATTGCGCTGCGGCAGGCGTTGCCAATGATTACCGGCTACCCCTTTATGCGGAGCCGAGGCTTTTTGCCCGCCTTAATTTCCTTCAACTTAATGCACACGACCGTCAGCCATGTGATGTCGAAGGCGTTGCCGAGCGGCTCGTCGTCCTGGTGCTTCATTCGGCTGTAGGTGTCGTCGATTCCCACCGCCCATATTTCTTCGCCGGCTTGTTTCAACGCCAGGACAATATCGGCACCATCCATGCCCTTGGCATGGTGTTCAAAAAGGCGCCACAGCTTGTCACGAAATGGCGAGACGGCATCGCGACGTAATTTCGGCCGCTTCGTCATGGCGCAAAAATCCCGGTGTTAGGTGCTGAAATGTTCGACCGCATTACAATCCATCGGCCGGCCTGCCGGCCGGCCGATGGCGGACGAAAGACTAGTGATGCATGAACAGCGCCAGAAGAATAACGATCGGCAGTGGCACACCCAGCAGCCACAATAGCGCTCCGCGACCAAATCCCATCTTCGCCTCCTGTTCGTTGTCTTACTGTCTCAACGCGTCGGTGCACGCGCGGGTTTAGATAATCATCAGCAGAATGATCAGGCTCACCGGGACACCCAGTAACCAGAGCAGGATCGGCATGGCTCACTCCTTTTTTGCGGGAATGTGAAAACGGACGCGGGGTCACTCGGCAGGAGCGACGACGCGGGCGCCGCTGGGATTGGTGAGATACCATTCCCTGTTGCGCAGATTGCCGCCCTCGATCGCCGCCAGGCTCGCCGACAAAGCGCCTGCAAGCATGGAAGCCACCA
>Ga0208478_1000785_pt1 | contig 10269 bp, 9 predicted proteins | sample NGESurdeep072012_5_FD_184462 | JGI IMG/M metagenome (GOLD analysis project Ga0208478, IMG submission 184462) | Arctic peat soil microbial communities from Barrow, Alaska - NGEE Surface sample 415-2 deep-072012 (SPAdes) | ecosystem: Environmental > Terrestrial > Soil > Wetlands > Peat ... | reverse complement strand
GTCAATAAGAGGAAAAGGATGATCATCAACAACCTGGATCTTCTTAGTTATCAGCTTTTCGATATCCTTCAGAAATTCCTTCTCTTCCGCATCGCAAAATGAAATAGCCGTACCTTTAGCGCCTGCCCTTCCAGTCCTGCCAATCCGGTGGACATATGTTTCGGAGATATTGGGAATTTCAAAGTTGATAACATATTCCAGATCATCAACATCAATACCGCGGGCTGCAATATCAGTTGCCACAAGAACTCTTGTTGTCTGTGCTTTGAAACCTGAAAGTGCTTTTTGTCGGGCGTTTTGTGCCTTATTTCCATGAATTGCTTCGGCGCTGATATTTTTCTTTTTCAAAACTCTCACTACCTTGTCGGCACCGTACTTAGTCCGGGTAAATACCAGAGCTGTTTTTATCTTGTCATCTTTCAGCAATTCAAGCAATAATGAGTTCTTATTTCCCCTGTCGATGAAGTAGACAAACTGGTCAACTATATCGACGGTTGATGCAGAAGGCGTAACTTCCACCTTTACAGGTTTATAAACTATTGAGCCTGCCAGCCTAACTATTTCAGGAGGCATGGTGGCAGAGAAAAATAGCGATTGTCTCTTTTGAGGTAAAGCAGCAATAATCCTTCTGACATCATGTATAAAACCCATATCCAGCATCCTGTCGGCTTCATCAAGTACAAATATTTCAATGCCTCTTAATGAGATAAATCCCTGGTTCATAAGATCAAGCAACCTGCCCGGTGTTGCAATAAGAATATCCACTCCATTGCGTAATGCATTGGTTTGTGGATTCTGATTCACTCCTCCAAATACGACAGTGCATGTCAATCCGGTATAACGACCATATGCTTTAAAACTCTCCTCTATCTGGATTGCCAGTTCCCTTGTGGGTGTGACTATCAGACTCCTGATTTTTTTCTTTCTGTCGAATGATTTGTTTTTGCTTAACAGCTGAAGAATGGGTACTGCGAAAGCCGCTGTTTTTCCGGTGCCGGTCTGAGCACAGCCTATCAGATCCGTTCCCTGCAGGACAATTGGTATAGCCTGTACCTGAATAGGTGTTGGTATTGTGTAACCCTCCTCTCTTAATGATTTAAGAATAGGTTCAATAATGTTTAATGATTCAAATTGCATGTATAAATATTTAAATTAAAAAGGCCGGATTATTATTTTTATCCCCGGCTTGAATGGCGGCAAAGGTAGACTTTATTATCCGGAGTTTCAGTTTTATGTTATAATAGGCTGATATAGAAGGCGCATCGTGGAGGGCTCAGGGCACCAGTAATTAATTCCATGCAACATGGCCTCATGCACCGTCTTATAATCTCTAAGAAGAATGTTGCACTGTAAGTTTTACCCCTTCCTGATATGTTGTGGTTTTGAAATTGAACCTCTTCTCAAATTTTGATGAATCGAAAAAATAGTTCCTGTCATACTGATACATCATTTCCGGCATCTCTTTCAGTACCGGAACAAAAATTCCTAAAATTTTTATCAACCATATTGGCATAACAGAAACTTTGTCAGGGACTTTCATCTCCCTTGAAAAGATCTCAATAAATTCTCTGCCGGTTAATGTATTTTTATCTGTAGGAAGATGCCAGATGGTATTGTAGGCATCGTCTGTATTACCGAGAAGGGCCGTAGCTTTTGCGGCATCGGGGGTATAGGTAAAAGAATGTTTCTTATCTGCATCAATAAACCAGTTAGCACGCTTCCCTTTTTTGAAGTTTTTATAAACCATTTCATTCACAAAACTTTTATCATTATCCGGACCATAGAAATCGGCAGAACGTGCAATGAGAGCCATAAGTTTTCCGGCTTTCACCTCATCCAAAATCATCTCGGCAATATGTTTCCTTACCATACCCTTCTTACTTGAAGGATTATATGGAGATTCTTCCGTCATATGAGGAATTGCATTAATATCATACATATAAACATTGTCGAAGAAGACCAGCCTTGTATTATGTTTGATACATGCGTTGATAGTGGCTCTCATCAGCCTGGGCCATTTCTCTTCCCATACCTTCAGGTTATAATCAAACCCCACCACAAGATAAACGACATCAGAGCCTTCAACAGCCTGGTCTACAATAGCCGGATCTGATAAATCAGCCGGAAAAAGTTCATCTGATTCATTTACTTTTCTGGGATTCCGGCTTACCAGTCTTATTTTATCTGTATAGTTTACTAATTCCTTTGCCAATACAGAACCGATTGTGCCATTTGCTCCTAAAATTGTTTGCATTTCTTTATGTTAAAAATGTGTATTATCACAGTTATAATAACATAGAGTTAATAGGAAAGTTCACTTTTATTAAGTTAGGTGTAAAGGGGTAAAGACAGAATGATAGCCCTAAAGACCTGAAGACAAGCAAACGCAGTGAGTCAGACAGGCCAAAGGCCGTAAAGACTTCAAGACTTTCAGACTCCTAAGGCTGAGTTATTGGGGTTTCGGCGCTTCCGGCCCCTTCTTCTCCCTTCCCGGTGTCAGACCCATACTCAATGCCGTCATACCTGCAAGACCACCTAACTGCATGGTTTCGAGTGCCGAGCTTGGAACAATTACTATTGTGGAATTAGTCTTCAATCCTTCGTACAGCATATTCATTGCCCTCAAATGGAGAGCTGTAGGATTGTTTTCGTATGTTTTTGCAGCTTCTCCAAACTTTTCTGCAACCTGCCGCTCCGAATCACCAAGGATCACTCTTGCCTGACGTTCTCTTTCGGCCTGGGCCTGCATAGACATGGCATCCTGCAATGAATTTGGAATAAGAACATCTTTAACCTCAACTGAGATGACATTTATACCCCATGGTTCAGTGCGGTCATCTATGATCTTTTGAAGCTGTTCACTCATTTTATCCCTGCCTTCAAGCATCTCCGACAGCATGGTTTTACCGATAACATCGCGCAGCGCTGTCTGCGATGCCCAGTTTATTGCATTTCTGTATTCAGCTATTTCAAGGGCAGCCTTCTTGGCATCCAGTACTTTCCAGAACAGAACTGCATCAACATCAACAGGAACAGTATCTTTTGTAAGGGTCTTTTCGGCAGTGAATGAAGTTGTAATGACACGGGTGTCAATCCAGTAGGCAACATTATCAATGATTGGAATAATAAAAAAGATTCCTGGTCCCCTGAGTGACTGGAAACGTCCTAACCGCAATAAAACAGCTTTTTCCCACTGGTCGGCTATCTTAATGGCAGCTGATATAATAATGGCAAGAAGCAATGTAATTACCCCAATAACCATAGTTCCTGTACCTGCCAGAGCACTATTTGCAGAATAAGCGATGGCTAAACCGATGGCAATAATGACAAAAAAGATCAATACTGAAAAAGAGCTTCTGGTTTTCATAACGATTTCCTCCAATTATTTAATAAATTATAAATCAGATGTTTAACCGGTACTGATGCGACATCTTGTTTCAGAACTCGACAGCATCTCCGGATAATACCAAAATTAAGCATTAAATTATCACTTTGCAATAAAATTATTTCCTGGCCAGATCTGAACAGGGTATGCGGTATGCTGTGAGGGGTCTTGTTACTTCGCAAACTGAAAACCTGTTGCCGCAAACCCTTTTACTGTCCAATATTTTATAAACATGTCGTCATAATCTTTTGGAAACTTGGTAATCCTCTATAAATTTGAGAGGCAATGCAACCTGGAGCGAAGCTTTAAAAAATTCCCGAAAAATGGAAACAGGCTACATTCTGGGATTAGGGGGTAATATCAAGAATTATTCCTGTGAACTCCGTTTTGAAAGAAGCAACGTGATGTCAACCTATATGCAATTAGCTTCACCAATAATGAGATGTTCTTTCATTCTTGGCTATAAGTTTTAGTCCATCTGGTCCAATATGCATGACAATAAATAATTGAAGCTCTTCCCAGCAAGCTGCGAAGAATCTTCGATCCCCTAAGGTAATTTCTTAATGCTCGCTGACTCCGCAGCAAGCAGCGGAGAACCGAGTTTACGAGCTCGGCGAAGCCAATGCGCTCGCGGGGATTCAATTTCAAAATATACTGTGAATCAATATTTTAGTCGGCCCGGAGGGAATCGAACCCTCGACCCCATGATTAAGAGTCACGTGCTCTGCCAGCTGAGCTACGGGCCGTATTGGGCTGCAAATTTAACTTAAATTCTGAGAACTTTGGAAACAAAAAGCAATCTAATTTCAAATACACGACCAATCCATCATTTGTATGATTCATAGGAAAAGCCTCTTCGATTGGATAATTCCTTGGTAAGGATGCAGTAGTTCGTTAAGAATGCAGTTGTGCATAACACATTATCTTAAAAAAAATTAAATTTGATAGTATAATTTATAACAAATAACTCATGATGAAAGAAAGACTTGATAATGAACTGCCAGAATCAATTGAAAAATGGGGATGGAAATATCATCATCTGGGGATACCAACAAATAAGATTATGCCTGGTGAACTATACTTACCGGAATTCAGATTATTTGTCTCCGGGTTTAGCAAAAGTCCATTTGGAATAGAGTGGATGCGATATGAAAAGGGATGCAAGGTTCATAAACTAATTCAGACTGTTCCCCATATTGCATTTGAGGTTACTGATCTGAATTATGAATTATCAATTCATGATTTTAAAATAATTACAGAACCCAATTCACCGTCTGATGGGGTAAGAGTTGCAATGATAGAGCACAATGGAGCACCAATAGAATTGATCGAGTTTGTAAAAAATAAGTAAGGAAAATGGCATTTATGTATCCCAACTTCCAGGATAAGAGGGTGCAGGTAGAGGTAGAAGGTTTTGATGTCGACTATAATTTCCTTATAACCATGGGGATTAAATTACAAAAGGGCCGTGATTTCTCAGAAGAATTTGGAAGCGATCTTACTAAATCTGCTATACTGAATGAAACAGCTGTCAAACGTCTTGGAATTACCGATCCTATTGGAAAGATGATCGGGAACAAAACAATAATTGGTGTAGTACAAGACTTTAATCTCCATTCGATCCATTCTGATATTCCTCCACTTGAAATAAGCATGACAGATAAATATATAACCCAGGTTGCAATGCATTATAAACCCGGAACCCTGAACAGTATTCTTCCAATGTTGAAAGAGGAGTGGAAAAAAGCAGCTCCTGACAGAATATTCCGATTCTCAACTATTGAAGAACTGATAAGAGAAGTATACTCTTCTGAAAAAAATTTAACTACCATTGTTTCCATTTTTGCACTCTTTACTTTACTGATAGCTGCATTTGGATTGTTTGGACTTACCCTGTTCATTGCAAGATCCAGGACCAAAGAAATTGGAATTAAAAAGGTATTTGGCAGTTCAGAACAATCAATTGTATATTCCTTCCTGCGCGGCAACTTTATTCTTGTATCGTTAGCCGCTATCATTTCTGTTCCTGTAACACTTCACTTTATGATGAAATGGCTAAAAAACTTTGCATATAAGATAAATATAGACTGGTTGGTATTTGCAATTGCTTTTATAGTTGCTGCTGTTGTTATACTATTGACAATCTTCTTCTATTCTTACAAAGCATCTCGCATTAATCCTGTTAAAGCTTTGCGGCATGAGTAATTTTTATTTTGAACCTGTTTCAGATTCAGATTAAAAGCTAAATTTGACCGGTTTATTTCAGAATCGAAAGCAGATTAACAAATACTCATATGCGAAATGTTTTCATATTTCTTTTGGCACTTGGACTTGCGAAACCTGCTTTTCCCCAGGATGCAAAAGAGTTCACAAATGCGACATTCCTGAAAAATCTGAATAATAACAAATCGTATTCAGAATTAAAGTCAAAGATTATTTCCGGATTTGAGCATACACCTCCAGGACGTTGGGGAGAATTTGTAACGGGTGTTTATGAGAGAATACTTACACAAAAAAAAATAATAGCATTTACCTTTGATGCCTGTGGTGGTAAAAATGGCAACGGATACGATAAAGAATTAATAGTTTATCTGCATAAAGAAAAGATTCCGGCAACATTGTTTATCAGTGGCAAATGGATCGATGCACAATTTTCAGTTTTTCTTAATCTCAGCCGTGATAGTCTCTTTGAGATTGAAAACCATGGTCTCAACCACAGACCTTGTTCAACAACAGGGGAAAGTGCATATGGAATTAAGGGTACTTCAGACGCCGGAGAAGCATTTGATGAAATAGAAGCAAATGCCCGTAAAATAAAAGCTATAACCGGCCATCGACCCTGTTTCTATCGCTCAGCTACTGCTTATATTGATGAAGCATGTGCTGGTATGGCAAAAAGGTTAGGCATTACTACAGTAAGTTACCAGGTTCTTTCAGGTGATGCCGTTCCGTTTACACCTGAGAATGTGATTGAAGAAAATGTTGTGAAGAATATAAAGCCGGGAGCCATAGTCATTATGCATTTTAATCACCCGGAATGGAATACAAAAGAAGCCATGCAGAAAATTGTCCCAAAACTCAGAGATATGGGATATACTTTTGTGCATCTGCAAGAGTTTGAACTAACATCAGTTAAGACTCATTAACCACGTAAAGACAGGGAGTTTTATAAAGTCATTATGGAGTAAATTTCTTAAGTAAAACAGAATATTCGAATATCAGATAATCAAGCCATATTACTTTGAGATTACTCGATGTAACTCCTTGGTTAAAGGAAAAAAACAGTAAATAAGAACAGATATTAATGATGGCTGGATTTTTTTTAGAGGATTCTTTTACCTTTAATGTAAAAACAGATATGATAACAGCAATTGAAGAAAGAGCAATCACGACATTCAGAGCAGGTCTGAACTGTGCACAGGCTGTATTGACTGCTTACTCAGATGAAATGAGTTTTGATGAGATCCTTGCATTGAGTGTTTCATGATAACAATCTGTTTGAAAGGGTTTGTGAAAAATGCATTTTAGATTCAGTAAGGATTGTCAATCAATTAATCGACGAATGAAGAAATATATAAAGAAATATATGTTACAGATGGCATTTATAATCTGAAACGAGAAACCAGAAACGAACACCAAGCACCTGGCAACAAAGAGAGTTGGAGAAGATCAGACATGAAGCTGGCAAATTCTATTCATTCTTACTCAAAGGGTCCCTCCATAGAAAATATTATGAAGGATAAATAATATCACGGTGAAGAAAAAAGGACCTATAACTATGAGTGAACCGGGGTTAACTGAAAAGGAATGGAAAATAAAAATTCCTATATTAACAATTCGAAAACAAAAAATCAAATGGATTTAAAAATTCGAAGATTTATTGACCGGTATTGGATTCTATTGATTCTCATTGCCATTAAATTTGTCTTGCAATATGTTCTTGTCAACCCGGTTTACGAGTTGCACAGGGATGAGTTTCTATATCTGAACCAGGCAGATCATCTTGCATTTGGGTACATTTCTGTACCTCCTTTTATGGCATTTATTTCTAAATTCATCTATCTGCTAGGCGGAAAAATGTTCTGGATACGCTTCTTCCCTGCGCTTTTTGGTGCCCTTACTATAGCCTTCACATGGCTAATTGTTGAGTCAGTAGAAGGTAGTTTATTCTCGAAGATACTGGCATCAGGTGCTCTTCTTTTCTCTGTACTAATGAGAATTAATATACTTTTCCAGCCTAATTCCTTCGATATTTTAACATGGACAATTATTTTCTATCTTTTAATTAAATTTATTCAATCAGAAACAACTAAATGGTTATGGTTTTTATCAGCTATTGTTGCGGTTGGTTTTTACAATAAATATAATCTCCTGTTTCTGATGGCAGGACTTGTTATTGGCTTCCTCCTGACTGATCAGCGAAAGATATTTACCAACCTTGCTTTCTGGAAAGCTTTAATAATCAGCTTAATATTATTATCCCCCAACATTATCTGGCAGATAAGCAATCATTTTCCGGTTTTTCAGCATATGAAAGTATTGAAGCACAATCAGCTTGATAATAACTCATCAACAGGATTCCTGAGAAGCCAGGTGTTGTTCTTTTTCGGCTCATTACCTCTGATTGCAGGCACTCTTGTGGCATTTGTCTTTTTTAAGCCCTTCAGACCGTACAGGTTTATCGCGATCTGTTTTATGACAGTAATAGCACTTTTCACATATATGAAGGCAAAAGGCTATTATGCTATTGGTATATATCCTGTCTTAATTGCTTTTGGGAGTGTCTATATTGATAGTATTTTATCAAAAAAATGGAGATTGATAATTCTTCCACTTTTGATCGCTTTTAATCTTGGCATATTTCTGATTACACTTAAAGTAGTATATCCGATTTATACTCCGGCTGAGATCAGACAAAATTCAAAGGCATTTGAAAAATTAGGTTTACTTCGCTGGGAGGATGGAAAAAACCACAATCTGCCACAAGATTTTGCAGATATGCTCGGGTGGCAGGAGATGGCAGATAAATCACTTGCAGTTTATAATATGGTCCCCGAAAATGAGCGTGAAAATACATTGGTAATTTGTTTTAATTATGGTCAGGCAGGTGCCCTTAATTACTTCAACCGGAAAAAAATGCCTGAGGCTTACTCTTATAACACAGATTATATTTACTGGCTGCCCCGTTTAAAAAAGATTGAGAATATACTCTTAGTGGGAAAGAATCCTGGTCAGCTGGTGACTGGTCAGTTTAAAGCCTGTAAACTAATGAGTGTAGTGGAAAATTCATATGCAAGGGAGTCTGGTACAGAAATTTATCTTCTTATAGGTGCAAATGAAGCTTTCACGGATATATTTTACAACAATGTGGATAACAAAAAGAAAAAACTTGATATTTTTTAATTACGCATTATGAATTATAAATTTGATCTATGATCTAATTAAGCTATGAGCTACCAGTTACGAGTCTTAGCTAATCATTCTTTATTAAGCTCCTGAATACTTTAAGATGCTCTGCTGTATGGGTCACCAGTCTCTGAACAGCGAGTCCATGTTCGATATCAGGTAAAAACTCATTCTTGTTGTTACCTGTAAGAAAAACATAATGTGCATGAATCATTGACCGTAGCCATCCCGGTGGAACGTGCGGTGAAGGGAAAGTGCTTGCCGGCTTAAAGTCGCTTCCGACAATCTGCCTGTTCCAGATTCCGGTATCTTCTGTATAAAACTCGAAATAGTCAGGCGACACAGATGAATATCTTATGGCTCCTTCCTGTGCATACAATTCAACAGAGAAGTGATCACCTGTTCCGGAGCTGATGCGACTCGCCGAAATTGTCCCTACAGCTCCCGAAGCATCATCGTAAATAGAAATTAAACTGAACAGATCCGAATCTTCTCTGACATCCTCAAAGTGGCCACCCTGCAAAGCACCGGTGATTCTTAACTTGTTACCCAGTAATGCTATCAAGAGACTTAAGGAATGAGAACCAAGATCAGACATAGCACCACCATCAGGTGCCGGTGTCAGACGCGACTGACGGCGGTCACGATACTCCTTCCGGAGATAATCGCTGTGCCAGTATTTCAGATCGAAGTGGAGAGGTTGACCAAGTTTCCCTGATTTCCAGAGACCAAGCATCTCCCTGACAGTTGCAGAAAAGAGGAATTGAAAACCAACCTGAATTTTAATTCCTGAATATTTTTTAATTAATCCGGCGATAGCTACCTCTTCTTCAAGATTTGAGCAGACCGGTTTTTCAAGATAAATCCGCTTTAAACCAGTCTTTCCTATGACTGCCTTAAGGTGTTCATAATGTACTTTATTTGGACCAAGGATAAAGACGGTGTTAATCTTCTTGTCTGCGACAAACTCCTCTAAATCAAATAATTTAATGAATCCATATCGATTTGCGAACGACGTCCGGCTCTCTTTGGTAGCTGAGCAAACAGCACGAAGTTCAATTTCGGGAGCATCATCATAGAAATACCGCAATGAATTGAGTGAATAAGCATGAGAGCGTGCTATACCTCCTGAGCCTATAAATCCTACAATAGCTTTTTCCTGGTTCATTTTATAACTATTTCAATTATCTATCAAAAATAAACGAATCAAGGGATGTACACGATAATCTGATAATCTCTATCTCAATATCAAACTTACGATTTTTGCTTTTAACCTTGAATAAGGAGGATAACGAACGGGAATATCAAAAAGATTCGATTTTACCAGTACTGAACGCATGTTCGAAAAAGTATCAAACGAAGATTTTCCATGATATCTGCCCATTCCACTGCTTCCGACACCTCCATATGGCAGATAAGGAGAAGCAATCTGCAATACAGTCTCATTAACCGCTGCATTGCCCGATCGGGTTCTTCTT
>Ga0208478_1000784_pt1 | contig 10278 bp, 15 predicted proteins | sample NGESurdeep072012_5_FD_184462 | JGI IMG/M metagenome (GOLD analysis project Ga0208478, IMG submission 184462) | Arctic peat soil microbial communities from Barrow, Alaska - NGEE Surface sample 415-2 deep-072012 (SPAdes) | ecosystem: Environmental > Terrestrial > Soil > Wetlands > Peat ... | reverse complement strand
CGCCCATTCCGGCATCGTAATGCATTTCCTGTTTGGTTCCGGCTACGCCGGGTTAGGGTAGACCGTTAGTGTCACCGTTATTGTCATGACCCCGCGATCCCAGTAAATCGCGCGCCCCAATTTGGTCACTGCCGCCAGGTGGGCGGGGTTTTATGCCCGCACCGTCGGTAATCACAGTTGTAAGCCAAAACGGTTCAATGGCTTAGTCGAGCTCTTCATCTGGCCCCTGGAGTGCTCAATCAGAGTTCGACGGCGTCAGTTCGGCGACAATTCGCCGCGGCGTCGGCGGCAAATGAGATTTCGCGGAGCTCAACCATCAACGATCGGAGGGAAAATGAAACAAAAGCCGTCTGTATCTGAGGCAGAGCCTCAGATAAACGAAGAACCAGTGAACATAACCGAACGAATCCGAGAGCGTGCCTACAAGCTTTACCAACTCCGCAGTCAGAGCGATGGGCACGACCTGGATGATTGGCTAACAGCAGAATCACAATTGCTAAAGATACAGCGGGCAGAGGATTCGTAGATATCAAGCTGATGACCTCGAGCCTGAACACAAAAATGAGGTTTGGGCAATTTGCTGGGGTAACAACCCGGCGCAGAAGGGTAGCGACTAGCTGCCTCCCCCAAGTTGCTGCCCTTCTCTTCGACAAGCCGACTGCAGCAACAGCACAGCCGGACTCATATTTAAGGAAGCAATCCTATGTTCGTCAATGCATCTGAGTATGGTGGTACCACTCGGTCCCAGGCGCACGCAACTCCCACCCGGTCGTATTGTAGTAACGAGGGGAACATCCTCTTTCGTCTGGCGTACTTAATCACCGGAGACGAAGTACAGGCAGAAGATTCTGTCATTGCGGCATACGACTTGGCTGAGCAAGGTAAAACCTCCTTTAGCGGCTGGCTGCTGGAATGGGCCAAATGTGCAGCGGTAAGGAGCGCAATCGAAGCGCGACTAGCTGAGATTCGAGGTTGCGAAGATCGGTACAAGAACTTAGATCGCAAGCGGCCCAGACATCGCCCCCAAGTAATGAGAAATGACCTGGCAACAATGACGGAGTCAATATTGTGCCTGGATCCAGAAATGGTCATCTCTGAGCTGGATTCACTCGCCCGCGCGATTCTTGTCTTGCGTGGCGTGCTTAGCGCCTCCGTTCGGGACTGCTCGATCCAGCTCAATGCGTCCAGTGAATCAGTTCTGGCAGTCCAGCGCCGAATCACCACATGGCTTACGACGGTGCGCAAGAGGCAGATGCCCGTCTTGCAGCGCCCCGCGTGAGATCTCAGTACTGCTGGTTTGCTGCGCCAGTCGCGGACTGCTGATCGGAATCCGTTCCGGCAAGGTTAGGTGCGCCGAAGCTTACGCCATCGAGCTCAACCTGTTGTGGCCATCACGACGCGATCGCTTTATGTAATCTGGTGATAGCTCGGTGGCTGGGTGTTCCCGGAACACCGGTCGGCATTTCCTTTCCAATCCTGGATGTACACCTTTTCTCCGCATCTGCTGCAGAACCAGTAATACCGCCGAATGGCGTTATGTCCAATCTCTGAGCGAACGGCCGTTGAGTTGGTGTGAGTGCACGTTGGAGCGTGTCTCCACAGATGATCGAAGAGTCTCATAGTGTCGTCCTCCTGGCGGCGGAAAGTAGGATATCAAGTTAGTCGCAAGTGCGTGGGTCCGTAACGGCTGAATAGCTGTCGTTATCTTCATGTTGCCTAGTTATCGTTTCACTAAGCTATAAATCATTCCGATTACGATGGCCCAGAGGACCAGCGAAGGCACCAAAGCATAAACCCAACCACGAAGGGCATTCCCGAAGATATAGCAATCGGCCTCGCGCCCGCGGGGTCCGTCCACGTCTTTGACTTTCAGTACCGGGAGCGATACGCCCCCTTCAAAGCGGCAGGGAACGCTGTCCCGCAACCACCCAATTGTCTCCTTAACAGCGCCCGCACTGACAGAATCTCTTCCAGAAGAGTTACTGCCGGACTGTTCGATGGGGTAAGCCGTATTCATCATGATTACTCCCTGTTTGGTTGCCATCGGGGGTGCATTGAGCCAATAGTGGCCTCTTAGAGTACGCTCCCTGTCTTGCCCGTGTATGTCCGTGATGCCTCACGGGTGGATGCGGACGCGTTCATAGACACTTCACAGAAAGCAACTTGCGCGCCAACCCCAGGACGTTTCTAAGGTCTTTGTTCCCTGCCCGTTGCACAGGCTCGCTAGAACGGTCTCGCGCCCAAACACTGGCACTGCCCACATTTGGTCAGATCTCGCATTCACTCAGGAGGCCAACTAATTACAGAAAAAGTACTTATGCGGGATGAGTTTTGGCGAAGCGCGTGCACTCGTCATAGTCGTTCAATTCAAACCGGTGGAGCGAAGGCAATGCCGAATTCAGGGCTAGCGACGGTTGCGGCGGCCAACAAGGCGATCGAACTTAGGGTAACCGCGATTGTGCTGCTATTGGTCGGAAGCTGTCTGCTCATCCCACACCGAGCAGATGCTCAGTGCACCCATGAACCGACAACCATTGTCAGAGGGACGGTTTATTTGGATGCTTCTGACGTACCGGCCTACGCCCCTGGAGCGAAGGTCATAGTCTGGGATGAATTCACCATCGTGTCAGCCGTTACAGATCATGACGGGAAGTTCCGCTTTTCTAATCTGGAACCCGGGACATACGTAGTAGAAGCAGCGTTCTTCGGACTTCACGACGAACAAAAGATATCGGTTGAATCTGGAACTGAGATACATGTCGCACTGCAACTCAGGATACCTAATCCCACAACCTCGGCTACTCCATGAGGTCTGGGACGAGGTCCAGCGATCAAGAACATAAGGACGGGAGGATACATATGTCGGAGAATGGTTCAAGAACAATGGGAAACAACGATCGGATTGAGGTTGCACCCGCAAAGGGCAAACTCGGGATCATGATTCCGGGTATGGGAGCCGTGGCGACCACGTTCGTCGCCGGCGTAGAGGCTGTGCGCAAGGGCATCGCAAGCCCGGTCGGCTCAATGACACAAATGGGCACCATTCGCTTGGGCAAGCGCACAGATGGCCGTTCACCGAAGGTGAAGGACTTCGTGCCGCTGGCCGGGCTCAGTGATCTAGTCTTTACCGGCTGGGACATCTTTGAAGACGACATGTACGCCGCCGCGGGCAAAGCGGGCGTGCTGGAGCGATCCCTGCTGGAGCAAGTGAAACCGTTCCTGTCGTCGATCACGCCGCGGAAGGCCGTGTTCGACAAAGACTACGTCAAGAAGCTCGATGGCCCCAACGTCAAGAAGGGCCAGAACAAGATGGAACTGGCCGAGCAGCTTCGCCAGGACATCCGCGACTTCAAGCAGTCGAGCGGCGCGGACCGGCTGGTAATGATCTGGTGCGCATCGACTGAGACCTTCATCCAGCAGAGCGCGGTTCACCAGACGGTGGAGTCATTCGAGAAGGGTCTGCTGGCGAACGATGAGAATATCGCACCGTCGATGATCTACGCCTACGCAGCCATGCAGGAGGGCGTTCCGTTCGCCAACGGCGCGCCGAACCTGACGGTCGACGTTCCGGTGATGCAAGAACTCTCTCGCCGAAACGAAGCGCCGATCTGCGGCAAGGATTACAAGACTGGCCAAACGCTGATCAAAACGATTCTTGCGCCCGGTTTCAAGGCGCGAATGATTGGGCTGAACGGATGGTTCTCGACCAACATCCTGGGCAATCGCGACGGGGAGGTGCTGGAAGATCCGGGTTCATTCAAGACGAAAGAAGAGTCGAAGCTGTCGGTGCTGGAGCACATTCTTCAGCCCGAGCTTTACCCGGAGCTTTATGGCCACATCTGCCACAAAGTTCGCATTAACTATTACCCGCCACGTGGGGATAACAAGGAGGGTTGGGACAACATCGACATCTTCGGATGGCTCGGCTATCCGATGCAGATCAAGGTCGATTTCCTGTGTCGCGACTCGATTCTGGCTGCGCCGCTGGTGCTCGATCTGGTGCTGTTCCTCGACTTGGCGAAGCGTTCGCCGGCGTTGCGCGGCATCGGCATCCAGGAGTGGCTGAGCTTCTACTTCAAGTCTCCGATGACGGCGCCCGGGCTGCATCCGGAGCACGACCTTTTCATTCAGTCGATAAAGCTAAAGAACACGCTGCGCCACGTGATGGGCGAGGAGATTATTACCCACCTGGGATTAGATTACTATGACTCACTCCAGAGCGAGGAGCATGACCATGTGCGAATTTGATACGGCTCAGACATACAGCATCGCTCTCCAGCTGGACACGGTTCTTCGGGAGGAGTTTGTGGAGTTTACGTACTCTCTGTCCAGTAATGTCGCCATGGTGTCGCCGTTCATTGATCAACTGATGCGTAAGATCAATATCCTCGGACGGATGGACGGCACCGAAGTAGATATTGAAGTAGCTTTGCGGGAGGCGCTCTTGAATGCCGTCATCCATGGCAATAGAGAGGATCCTGGCAAGTACGTGTACCTCAGAGTACGCTGCCGCGCAGACGGAGAAGTCTCGATGGCGATTCGGGATGAGGGCGCCGGCTTCGAGATTGATTCTGTGCCCGATCCCACCGCTCCGGAGAACCGGATGTCCACTCACGGCCGCGGCATTTACCTGATGCGAGCATTGATGGATGAAGTGGCGTTCGAGGAGGGTGGCACTGTCGTGCATATGCGCAAACGTCCAAGTTTGCCCAATTATCAAGCACAGTAACAGTGAGGAGGTGAAGGGCAAATGCCGAAGGCGGCGCAGCCTTTGGCGACAACAAATGGTCGACGGAATCGAGAGGTCCAGGCAAATGCGTGGGACAGAGCAGAGTATTGAAGAACAATTCCCGATCAGCTGCGACCGGTCAGCCGGAGTTGCTGGCCAGGCGCGATCTTGGGAGCGCTACTTTCGCCGGCCGACTGAACGTCCTTTTACTGCAGAAGAACGTGATCGCGTAACCATCCTCTTCGGCGGCTTGACTTGGAAGCACGAGAAGCTAATACAGGCTGTGCTCCAGAGTTGCGGGTATCGCTGCCAGCCGTTGCCGAACGTCACGCTTGCCAGCTACCATCTAGGCCGCTCCATTGGAAATCTCGGCCAATGTAACCCCACAACTTCACTGACGGAAGCCTCATTGAATATCTGCCCGAATTAAGAGCGCAGGGCCTGTCGCAACAGGAAATCCTGGACCACTACGTCTTTTTCACGTCCGGATCTTGCGGCCTTGCCGTTTCGGCATGTACGAGTCGGAGTTCCGAATGGCACTGGAAAACGCCGGGTTTGGTAGCTTTCGTGTGCTGCTGTTCTCCCAAAACAGCGGCATCAAGGCACAGTCGGGTTAGCGGGGCACTGACGCACTCATCGGTACTCCCATCAGCCAAGCAACAGAATAGAGAGCCCCGACGTTAGGCCGACAATGTGTAAACTCGGCATCCTGATTTATTTGCGGGGCGTTCTAGGAGTTCTCTAGTGCCCGTATCACAGTGACTTCCCAAACATCCACAGTCTGGGGAATGCGGATTGCAGTGCCAAATCGCGACTGTCGCGAGCCTTTCCCTGGCGCCTGGAGCTTTGCGGACGCGGTCAGTCAATTGGCAAACGAGCTGCGGAGTCAGTCCGGAAAATACCTCCCCCAGTCGCGGTCTCGTTTCCGGCATCGACCACAAGTTTGGCTGCGACGTCTGGATCGCCGGTTAACGCCATCGCGAACCAGTACAACTCCTCCACGTTATCTAGCACCGGCGATTCAGTGTGGAGAGCCACATAGCGCCTTGAGCCTTTACGTCTCTTTGTACGATTTTGGTGCGGGGTCTTCATATATGAGTTTCTCCTTGAAGCATGGCGTTCGATGGTTCCCTGCTCGGTCGGCATCGTTGGGCATGCCCGCGGGTTCCGTGATGCCCGGGATGAGAACGTGAAGGAAGTTGATTTTCGACTGGTAATTGCAACCGTTCGCAAACATCTTGCGAGTATGCCGATTCCGCGGTGAACGTCACGCCGATCTTCTTGAACCACAACAGAACGTCTTCTCCAATCGCATCGACATAATTGACGTCCGACAAATCCACGATTAGCTTCGAGGGAAGCGGGGAGTCCCCGATCAGCGTTCGGGCGTGCTCAGCAAAATCTTGGACGAACCGGCCCTCCATTCGCAGCTTCATGCAGTCGGAAAGCTCATAGAATTCCATGCGCAACATCTTGGTCTCCCTTTCTACCCAGGCTTTTCAGCCCTACACTTTGTCATTGCAGACGGTGTGCCAGACTAAGAACGTCGCAGCTCATTGAATTTACTGGAGAGAAATGGAACCATGACTGAAGATGCCGAGTCCTCAGGCGGGCACTGCCGCAATTCTGGCAACGACCGTCAAGAAAGGTGCTGGACTCCGATCTGCGAATCGTTAGAGGTCCACAGGTGTCATCGGTTATCGCACTTGATCCGGAGCAAGCCACGTTTGAGTGATTTGGAAGTATTGACGCCACGGGACGCCATCGCATCACCTAAAGGTGTTTGCCCATCGCAGCGGCCTTTGCATTTTTCGCGGTAGGCTTCCCTAATTCATCTCCAAGGGGATCCCGATCCCCTGGAGCGGCGGCAGCCGGGCGGGCGCAGCGCAGGCTATCAGGCTAATGACCGACGACGCAGTGCGGGAGAATCCGCATATCAGTCCGTGGTGGAACCAGCTGATTTTCTGCAAGACGTGCGGCATTGCCGGGTTCGCGACCTTACAAAGTGTCTGGCTTCTGACGCGCAGATGCGGCTTCGACAAAACCGGTTGCGACCATTCCGGCGCGAGAACAGCAAAAAGACTTGCAAGATCATTTACTTAGAGCATCGTCTGCTTTGGGTGGGTCGGTCTTGAAATCCGCAGACCCGAGAGGATTGTGGGGGGGCCGATCCTCCCTCCCGGCACCAGATTTAAGCCGTTTTGGATCATTCGGTTTGTGGCGACGGTTTCCATCGTCGGAAAGATTAATCCTTGCCGCAGAACGCCATCCTCAATCACAGAATGCGTAGATGTTCGTTACTCTCTGCTTCGCGCGAGCTAAATGGAAATGAAGCATTGCTGGGCCCCCAGGCATTCAGGAGAGCATCCTCGATCTCTGCGCCACAGTCCAAGTCCACTTCGTTATCGCAGACGGGATCGTGGCGATGGAAGGAAACGGGCCGCCTAACGGAACCGCTCGTCTTTTGGGAACGATCGTGCTGGCGGATAACCCGGTCGCTGCCGATGCAACCTGCGCGCGTTTGATGGGATTTGAACCCGACCGAATCGAGCACGTTCGCGACGGTTCGATATTCATGGGCAACGCCTCTCCTGCACTGATCGACCAGGTTGGACAGGTGCTCACGCCGCCCATTACTCCCTTCCATGTGGTGCCAGAGTTTCAATACCTTCGTGTAACATCACGCGCCTCTCTTGCACTCCAGAGAACCGTTCCGCAATGGCGCACCACGACCAGTCGATCCAGGCGATTACAGGTCGGATGAAGAAACGCTTCTAGCTGGACGAGGCGAGAATGCCGAAGAACCGTGACTTTGCTAAGCCGTAGCATGTGTTTCTGTGCAACCATCGACGAGTCGTCGCTGGCGTCTACTTCTTCACAACTCCGCCGCTGGCGCTCAGTTTCGGCATTGTTTCGTTGTCATCGGTAAAGGCCTACTAATGATGATGTGGCTTTCTCAACGGTCACTACATTAGCTAGGGCTTGCGTCGGCCGTTTGTCCAAATCGAACAACCCGGTCTCGCTTCGAGCGAGTGTTGAGGCTAGTCTGCGGCCGACCGGGGCAAGACACCCGTAGGCGCAGCAGATCGGACAATGCCTACACAGGATCGCTCTTGCTCCCAGCCGCGAGATTGTGCATCTCCTGCTTTATCTCCTGCCGCCTCCGCTCGCGCTCCTTATAGGCTTCTTCCTCCGCTCGGCCCTTGAGGCCGGCTCCATAGTCTTCATCCATGGCCTTATAAACAGACAGTTCCTTCAAGAGGATCAGCATTGCTTCCGATCCTTCGCTGCTCATGCGTCCCACCTATTGTGGCTGTGTGGTTCCAAGAGCTGAGGCTGCGGTGCCTTGCGGATCGCCTGCTCAGCGTCCGAGAAGATAAAGATGATCGTAACCAGCCATCCGTAAGCGATGTAGATTCCCCATGCTCCCATTTGTTCGGCCTTTCTGTTTCGCGAGTGCAGGATGCTAGCATGTTTACACTCGGAAGTTCGTACCGAGATACGACTTGTCTCACTTCACAATCTTTACTTTCGGAAGCAACTCCTTGAAACCAACGAGAAGTGTTTTCGGAAGCCGCAGCGCCCGCTTCTTCGGCTCCTTGGCGGTCGTGACTTGGACCGCAATTCCATTACCGTCTGGAAAGGGATCGGAAACAATGTCAAAGCGTTGGCCATACATGCGAATGTGGTGGGAAGAACTGTAGCCGAGGTCTTTAATCCTGACACAATCGTCGGTAACGGATTTATCGGTTGGCTTGTTCATGACGGTGCCTATTCCTTGTGACTGTTGAGATACGTGAAGTGCAGAAATTCAGGAACCCGGCCGGTTCAGACTCGCTCTCGGTCGGCGAGATCGCGGGAAGCATTCTTTCTTGGCCGCCTTTCCATCCTTACAGGCGTTGCCCTTGCTGCCGAGGTGTCGATCACTTTCAGGATCGCCGCATTGTGATCCATGTGTGCTCTCTGTCTGGAGAATACACCCCAGCGGGCAGGGCCGAGTGAGCACAGTAGCTCAATAAACGGGCTGTACAAATGTTAATTTCTGGCACTTGCGACAACGGCAAGAGTTACAACAGAGGTGATGACCGTCGAGCTACCGCTGGAGACCAAGCGCAATGCAGGTTTGCATGCCGGCCCTACAGGTTTACGCGCGATAGGGATAGCCTAGTAGTTCTTTCGGCGTCAGTGTTCAATCATCGCCGATTCTGCCTTTGTGCCCTGGCCATAGATCCTGGAGTGTCGCCTCATAAGAATGAAGGGAGCTACTGTCGCGAAACCAAGCACTGGGGTGCCGATCAACTAAGCCAGCAAAATCGTTACCGTCTGAGTGAGACTGCAAGCCGACGTAACTTTCGAGACACTGGCATCGAATTTACCCACGATTTACTTCTGGTTTATCAAGCCGTTAACTCAGCAGCTCATACTTTGATCGCGCAGAAGATTTGTGAACGTGCCGCGGCAGGTCGTTACGAATGGCGATTCGCGATGAAGTATTAGTCAGACCGCCAAACTACCGATGTAAAACCAAGCTGGTACTTGAGGATTTGCCCTTCAGTCCAGGCGATGTCACTGCCGGCAGCGAGGACGAACTTCAGGCCGCAGTCGCTGGTGATTCTGTCGCTTGCGACCTGCCAATCACGATTCGCAATTCCCGCTTCCTGAGAAACATTGCCCGCCGTAGCTCCAGTGGTGAAGCTCCCCGAAAAACTTATCTCGAGCTGCAGGAGTTCCTCAGCGACTCCGAAGAAGTGTGGGAGAACAGTTGGATTCGCTTTCCTGAGCGGCGATTGAGCCCGCACGCCCTGAATACGTTTCTCGCCGATTTGAAGATTGGTGAACGAGGGCAGTTGAAGCGCCGTCGTGCAGACTCCGTGAAGTTCACCTTCGAACAAGGTGGGGAGACGTGGCTGCGAATTCCCATTAGCTACGCATTGAAGCTGGCACTGGCGGACCTGGTTGGAACGCAGCCCTACATGCCGGAGAAGATGAGCCTGGAGGCAAAACGGCTGCTGCAGAATTTCTCGAACGACAATACCTCGCCGGAGACGACGTCGTTTCACATCGTCGGGTCCCGGCAATGCAAGCTGGTCGGGGGACAAGTGGCGCGTGAATCTGCAAGGCGCTTTCTGTTCACGTCACTGTTGATGTCATGGGCGAATCATCGCTTCGGGTTGTTGGAGTCGGGACAGCGGGCGCTGGTATATCACGCGCCGCATCCGCCTGTGCGGCAAACGGAACTATCGTCGTGCATCTCCGATTCGTTCTACCGCGAGCTCTTCATGAGCCCGTGTCTGTCCGGCTGGGACGATGGCGAGGTTAAGGCTGATTACATGCACTTGTGTCACCAGGTTCTGAGCCGGAGCCAGTTAAACTCGGTGGCCAAACTGCGCGAGGCGGGAATCATTTCCAACAACCTCATCGTGCTTCCGAGCTTGTCGAATGTGAGCCTCGCCAACAACGGAATTCACATCACCATGGGTAGCCGCGCGCTTTCGCGAGCGATCGAGACACTAGGGAGTGTTGAAGTGGAGCAGGAAGAAAAGCGGTTG
>Ga0208478_1000783_pt1 | contig 10285 bp, 9 predicted proteins | sample NGESurdeep072012_5_FD_184462 | JGI IMG/M metagenome (GOLD analysis project Ga0208478, IMG submission 184462) | Arctic peat soil microbial communities from Barrow, Alaska - NGEE Surface sample 415-2 deep-072012 (SPAdes) | ecosystem: Environmental > Terrestrial > Soil > Wetlands > Peat ... | reverse complement strand
CCGCCAATTCAGTCTCCCAGCTCCGCCCGCCGGCGCACCACGTACTCCTCGAGCTCCTCCCGCACCCCGTCATCCAGAGCCGGCTGTTCGTACTCCTCGAGCGTCGAGCGCCACAACTCCCCCGCCCGCGCCGTCGTGTCCCGCCCCCCCTTCTTCGTCCACCGGTCGAAGTTCTCGGTCGAGGACAGCAGCGGCCGGTAGAAGCACTCGCGAAAGCGCTCGAGCGTGTGCACGGCGCCGAGGAAGTGGCCGCCGGCGCCGACCTCCTCGTGGGCGTCGAAGGCGAGTGAGGCCTCGTCGATCTCCAGTGGCGTGAATTCGTGCCGGAGCTCCCGCAGAAGCTCGACGTCGACGATGAACTTCTCATAGCAGGAGACGAGGCCTCCCTCGAGCCAGCCGGCGGAGTGCATGACGAAGTTGGCGCCGGCCAGGAACGTCGGCAGCAGTGTCATCAGCGACTCGTAGGCGGCCTGGGCGTCGACGGTCTGCGACGCGTTCAGGGCGCCGCCGCCGCGCCAGGGCAGGCCGTAGCGGCGGGCGATCTGGCCGGTGCACAGCACGCCGATCCCCGACTCGGGGGTGCCGAACGAGGGCGAGCCCGACTGCATGTCGGTGTTGGACAAGAACGAGCCGAACACGACCGGCGAGCCGGGGCGGATCAGCTGCGCCAGCGCGATGCCGGCGAACGCCTCGGCCATCTGCTGCACGAGCGTGGCCGGCAGCGACACGGGCGACATCGCGCCCATCAGCAGGAAGGGGGTGATCACCACGGCCTGGCCGGCCCTGACGTACTCATGCATCGCCCCGAGCATGCGGTCGTCGTAGCGCAGGGGCGAGTTGACGTTGATCAGCGAGATCGAGGCCGGCGCGCGCTCGATCGCCTCGCGGCCGCCGAACAGGATCTCCCCCATCGCGATCGTGTCGGCGGCGTTGGGCCCGGAGGTGACCGAGCCCATGTACGGCTTGTCGGACAGCGTCTGGAGTGCGTACACCATGTCGAGATGGCGCGAGTCGAGCGGGCGATCCTCGGGCTCGCAGATCGTGCCGCCGGGCGAGTCGAGCTCGGGGAAGGCCTGGGCGAGCCGCACCAGGTTCTCGAAGTCGGCCATCTTCGCGTCGCGGCGCACGTCGCCCTCGCGGATGAACGGGCACCCGTAGACGGGCGCGAAGACCATGTTGTCACCCCCGATGTGGGCCGTCTGAGCGGGGTTGCGGGCCTGCAGCTCGAACTCCGCCGGCGCCTTGGCCATCTGCTCGAGGATGAACTCGGGGTCGAACCGGACGCGATTCTCGTCCTCGACGATCTGCCCGGCGGCGCGCAGGACCTCGACCGACTCCGGGAGCAGGAATTCGACGCCGAGCTCGCTGACGATGCGCCGCCAGCCCTTGTCGAGCACCTCCATCGCATCCTCGCTGAGGATCTCGTAGCGGGGCATGGCGTTGACGAACAAGCTGGCCTCCTCCTCGGTTGCGGATCGCACCGCGACGCTCCGACCGCAGACGGCTTGACCGGAGTGGCGCAGGCCGTAATATATCCTCCGTGGAACAAGAGTTCCAAGTACCCGCGCCCGGCACCACCGCCGTCGACCGCGGCGCCGACCTGCTGGTTCGCGTGCTCGAGAGCGAGGAGCCGGTCGCGCTGGGTGAGCTCGCCTCGGCCAGCGGGATCCCCAAGAGCACCGCCTCGCGCCTGCTGAGCGCGCTCGAGCGCCGCGGCCTGATCGAGCAGGAGGGCGAGCGGGGCCGCCTGCGCCCCGGGCCGGCGATCCTGCGCGTGGCCGAGCGCAGCATGCTCGAGCGCAACGTCGTCGAGCTGGCGCGTCCCGCACTGGACGCGCTCGGCGAGCTCAGCGGCGAGACGATCAACCTGGCCGTCCCGGCCCGCCACGGCGTCGAGCACGTCGCCCAGGTCGACAGCGTCCACTTTCTCGGCACCGGCCAGTGGCTCGGCCGCACCGTCGACTATCACTGCACCGCCGTCGGCAAGGTGTTCCTGGCCTTCGGCCGCGCGCCGCTGCCGACCCGGGCGCTGGCCGGCCACGCTCCGGCCACGGTCACGGACCCGAAGCAGCTGCGCGCCCAGCTCGAGCTGGTGCGCGCCCGCGATTACGCGACCGCCGTGGACGAGCTCGAGCCGGGGCTGGCCGCGCTCGCGGCTCCGGTCCGTGGGGCGCGCGGCGACGTCATCGCCGCGATCAGCATCACCGGACCCACGCTGCGGCTGACGCCGGCGCGGATCGGAGAGCTCGCACCCAAGTTGATGGACGAGGCGGCGACGCTCAGCCGTCGTCTCGGTCACCGCGAACCAGGAGAGCACGCCGCATGACGAACGAGGAGATCCTGCAACTGCTCTACGACGAGACGCTCGTCGGGAATGCGCCCGCCGTCAAGGACGGCGTCAATCAGGGCCTCGAGCAGGAGCTCGAGCCCGAGAAGATGCTCTACGACGCCCTCATCCCCTCGCTGGAGGAGGTCGGCGCCCGGTTCGAGCGCGGCGATTTCTTCGTCCCCGAGATGCTGATCGCGGCCCGCGCGATGCAGGGCGCGCTGGACATCCTGCGCCCGCTGCTGGCCGAGGGCGACACGCAGCAGGTGGGGACGTTCCTGATGGGCACGGTCAAGGGCGACGTGCACGACATCGGCAAGAACCTCTGCAACATCATGCTCGAGGGCGCCGGCTTTACCGTGATCGACCTCGGTGTCAACGTGCCGCCGGAGAAGTTCGTGGCCCAGATCGAGGAGCACAACCCCGACGTGGTCGGCTTCTCGGCCTTCCTGACGACCACGATGCCGATGTTCAAGGCCAACATCAACGCGCTCGAGAAGGCCGGCATCCGCGACAAGGTGATCGTGATGGTGGGCGGCGCGCCGGTGACCCAGGAGTACGCCGACGCCGTCGGCGCCGACGGATACTCGGCCGATGCCTCCTCGGCCGTCAAGAAGGCCAAGGAGCTGATCGAGCGCAAGCGCCAGCAAGTGCCGGCATGAGCGCCGCCTCGCTGCTCGCCCGCGCCGAGCACGCGGTCAAGGCGCCGATCTGGGGCTGCAAGGCGTGCGGCCAGTGCGTGCTGCACTCGACCGGGCTCACCTGCCCGATGAACTGCCCCAAGACGCTCCGCAACGGGCCCTGTGGCGGCGTGCGTCCCGACGGGCGCTGCGAGGTCAAGCCGGAGATGCGGTGCGTGTGGCTGAAGGCGTTCGAGCGCTCCGAGCGGCTGCCGCTGTGGCGCGGGCACATCGACGACCTGCGCCCGCCGGTCGACAACACGCTCACCGGTACCTCGGCCTGGTTGAACCTGGTCACCGGACGTGACCGTCAGACGCCGGCCGGGTGGGGGGATGTCGACGCTTGAGCGCAAGCTCGACGCGCGCCGGTTCGTGGTCACGGCCGAGCTGCCGGTGATCGACGGCGGCGGCCATCCCGAGATCATCCGTCAGCTCGCGCCGATGAAGGCGTTCGTCGACGCCTTCAACGCGACCGACAACCCCTCGGCCCACGCCCACGCCTCTCCCCTCGCCGTCTCGATCGCGCTGTTGCAGGCCGGCGTCGAGCCGGTCATGCAGCTCGCCTGCCGCGACCGCAACCGGCTCGCGCTCGAGGCTGACCTGATGGGCGCGGCGATGCATGGGGTCCGGAACGTCTGCTGCCTGACGGGCGACGACGTGACCGCCGGTGACGAGCCCGAGAGCCGGCGCGTGTTCGACCTCGACGCGCCGCAGCTGATCTCGGTCGCCACGGCGCTCTCGCGCGGCCACTACCTGTCGGGGCGGGCGATCGACCGTCCGCCCCACTTCCTGCTCGGCGCGGTCGAGAATCCCGGCGCTCCCCCCTACGAGGCGCGCGTGCGCCGCGCGACCAAGAAGGCGCTGGCCGGCGCCCGCTTCCTGCAGCTGCAGATCTGCTACCGGCCCGAGCTGCTGGCCCGCTTCATGCGCGAGGCCCACGCCAGCGGGCTCAGCGAGCGGCTCGCGATCATCCCCTCGATCTGCATCCTGCGCACCGCCGGCGGCATGCGCTTCGTGGCCACGCGGGTGCCCGGGATCGACGTCCCGCCCGCCACCGTGGCCCGGATCGAGCGGGCAGCGGACGCGCAGGCGGAGTGCTTCGAGCTCGCCTACGAGCTCGCCGCCCACGCGCTGGCGCAGCCCGGCGTGGCCGGGCTGCACTTCATCTCGTTCCGCAAGGACGCCGGCATCGCCAAGTTGTGCACACGCCTGGGCATTCCGCCCCGAGTCGAAAGGGAAGCCAATGGACACAGCGCTCCGGTCGCGCTCTAAGACGGTGACGATCGGCTCCGAGCAGCCGTTCTGCGTCATCGGGGAGCGGATCAACCCCACCGGTCGCAAGACCTTCGCCGAGCAGCTCCGCGGCGGCGATCTCTCGACCGTGACCGCCGACGCGATCGCGCAGGCCGAGGCCGGCGCCGACGTGCTCGACATCAACGCCGGGATCCCACTCGTCGACGAGCCGGAGCTGCTGATGAGCATGATCCGCACCGCGCAGGCCGCGGTCGATCTGCCGATCTGCATCGACTCCTCGGTGATCGAGGCGCTCGAGGCCGGCCTGTCGGTGTACGAGGGGCGTGCGCTGGTCAACTCCGTCACCGCCGAGGACGAGCGCCTGCAGGAGATCCTGCCCCTGGTCGCCCGTCACGGCGCGGCCGTGATCGGCCTGGCCAACGATGAGACCGGGATCCCTGAGACCCCCGAGGAGCGCCTGATCAACGCCCGCAAGATCGTCACCGTCGCCGGCGAGCACGGCATCGCCGCGCATGACGTGATCATCGATCCGCTGGCGATGACCGTCGGCGCCGACACCGAGGCCGTGACGACGACGCTGGCGACGATCCGGCTGATCCGCGACGAGCTCGGGGTCAACATGTGCCTCGGTGCCTCGAACGTCTCCTTCGGCCTGCCCCAGCGCCACGTCCTCAACGCCGCCTTCCTGCCGATGGCGATGGCGGCCGGGCTGACGAGCGCGATCATGAGCACCGCCCCGGTCTGCGTCGAGAGCGTGCGCGCATCCGACCTCCTGCTCGGCCACGACGCCTGGGGCGCGAGCTGGATCGCCGCCCACCGCGCCCGCCAGGCGGCCGAGAAAGAGGCAGCGGCGGCCTCGTGAACGCGCCGTCGCCACGTCGCGCGCCGCGGGCTTCCTCGCGTGAGGAGGATCCGCAGCCCGCCGACGGCGCCACGCGGGTGCGGATGCGCTTCCTCCCCGACGGCGCCGAGGTCCGCGTGCCCAGCGGGACGCCGGTGTTCGACGCCGCGAGCTGGAACGGGATCGCGATCGACTCGACCTGCGGCGGACACGGGACCTGCCGCAAGTGCAAGGTGCGCATCCTCTCCGGCGAGGTCCCGGTGGGTCCGCTCGACCCGCGCGCGTTCAGCCCCACTGAGCTCGGCGAGGGCTGGCGGCTGGCCTGCCGGGCGCAGGCCCGCGGCGATCTCGTGATCGAGGTGCCGCCGCTGCAGACGCGGCCGAAGGCGGCGCTGGTCGGCGTCGGGCGCCACGTGATCCTGCGCCCGTCGGTGCAGAAGCGCCACCTCGTGCTCGAGGAGCCCTCGCTCGAGGATCAGCGCTCGGACCTGCAACGCGTGCTCGACGGCATCGACGACCTCGAGCCGAAGCCCTCGATCGCGCTGCTGCGCACACTCGGCGCCACCCTGCGGGCGGCGAACTTCGACGTCACCGCGGTGATCTGCGACGAGGAGCTGATCGACCTCGAGCCCGGGGACACGACCGCGCGGCGCTACGCGATCGCGTTCGACCTCGGCACGACCACGGTGGTGGCGACCCTGCTCGACCTCGACACGGGCCAGCCCGCCGCCGTGCGCTCGATGCTCAACCGCCAGCAGCCCTACGGCGCCGACGTGATCACGCGCATCTCGGCCACGATGATGGACGAGCGGGCGCTGTCGGCGCTGACCGAGCGCGCGCACGAGACGCTGGCCGAGCTCACCGCGGAGGTGTGCGAGGAGGCCGGGGTGGCGACGCGCGAGGTCTACGAGATCGTCGTCTGCGGCAACGTGACGATGATGCAGATGGCGCTGGGGATCGATCCCGAGCCCCTGTCGATGGCGCCGTTCGTCGTCTCGACGCACTCCTTTCCGCCGGTCGCCGCCGCCGACTTCGGCGTCACCGTGCACCCCCGCGCGCCGGCGTTCGTGTTCCCGTCGCTCGGCGCCTACGTGGGCGGCGACATCGTGGCCGGGATGCTGGCCACCGGGCTCACCCGCGACCGTCGGCTGCGGCTGTTCATCGACGTCGGCACCAACAGCGAGATCGCGCTCGGCTCGGGCGAGCGGGTGCTGGCCTGCGCGGCGCCGGCCGGCCCCGCGTTCGAGGCCGCGCAGATCCGCTGTGGCATGCGCGCCGCCGAAGGCGCGATCGAGGGCGTGAGGATCGACGGCGACGCGGTGGCGCTCGAGGTGATCGGCGACGTCGACGCGGTCGGGATGTGCGGATCGGGGCTCGTCGACGCCGTGGCCGAGCTCGTCCGCAACGGCCTGCTCGACAACTCCGGGCGCTTCCTGGCCGACGAGATCGCCGCCGAGACCCACCCGGGCCTCGCCCCTCGGCTGACCAAGGTCGGCCAGGAGCGGGTGTTCGTGCTGCACTGGCGCGGCGAGGACCCCCAGGACGCCGTGTACCTGTCCCAGCGCGACGTGCGCGAGCTGCAGTTCGCCAAGGCGTCGATCGCCACCGGGTGGCAGATCCTGCTGCGCGAGCTCGGCGTCGGGCCCGAGGAGATCACCCAGGTGCTGCTCGCGGGTAGCTTCGGGGCCTACCTGACGCCGCTGAGCGCGGTGCGGATCGGCCTCGTGCCCGACCTCGCGCTGCCGCGGATCGTCTCGGCCGGCAACGTCGCCGGCGAAGGGGCGAAGATCGCCGCGCTGTCGCTGCGCGAGCGGGCCGAGGCCCACTCGATCCTGCGCGAGGTCGAGTACGTGGAGCTCTCCGGGCGCGCCGACTTCAACGATTTGTTCATCGACCAACTCGCGTTTCCGGCGTGAGCCAGGCCAAGCAGAAAGTCGCGGTTGTGGCCTGCGGGGCGCTCGCGGCCGACGTGCGGCGAATCGCCCGCCGGCGCGGCTGGGCGATCGACGTCACGCCGGTCCCGGCGCTGCTGCACAACCGGCCCGAGCGGATCGCGCCGGCGGTCCGCGCCGAGCTCGAGCGCCTGCGGGCGGAGTACGGGAGGGTGGCGGTCGCCTACGGTGACTGCGGCACCTACGGCGCGCTCGACGATGCGCTCGCCGGCACCGGCGTAAGCCGGATCGACGCCGAGCACTGCTACGACATGCTCGGCGGTGAGGAGGTCCGGGCGGCGCTGGCCGAGGAGCCCGGCACGTACTTCCTGACCGACTTTCTCGCCCGCACGTTCGAGCGCACGGTGGTGCGCGAGCTCGGCCTCGACCGGTATCCCGAGCTCCGGGATGACTACTTCGGGGGTTACCGGCGGGTGCTCTGGCTCACGCAACGGCCGACGCCCCCCACCCGCGCGGCCGCGCAGCGCGCGGCGGCCCGGATCGGGCTGCCGCTCGAGGTGCGCGAGGTCGGAGACGCGGGCCTCGAGTCGCGGCTCGAGGCCCTGCTCTCCTAGTGTCCTGACGACGCGGGGCTCACGGTACGAACGCCGCGGTGCGGCACGGCTTGCCGGCGCAGACGTCGAACACGGCCCGGGTCGTGCGGTGAACGGACATCCCTCTCCTCTCAGGCTCTCACAACGACTTCACCCCTATCGAGGGTGGCCCTCGATCTGCTCTGCGAGGAGCGTCGCGACGTCGACCACCCGCAACCCGTCGCCCGTGCTCTGCACGCCGTCGTCGAGCATCACCGTGCAGAACGGACACGCCACGGCGAGCGTGCCGGCGCCGGTGGCGGCCGCCTCACGCACGCGGTTCTCGTTGATCGCACTGCCGCGCTCCTCCATCCACATGTGCGCCCCGCCGGCGCCGCAGCAGAACGTGTTGCGCCCGCTGCGCTCCATCTCCACCGGCTCGCCCACCGCGGCGACCAGCTCCCGCGGCGACGCCCGCACGTCGTTGTGGCGGGCCAGATAGCAGGAGTCGTGGTAGGTGATCGACTGCTCGCCGGCCGGTCCCGTTCTCAGGCGCCCGTCGCGCACCAGCTCGGAGAGCAGCTCGGAGTGATGCACGACCTCGTAGCGGCCGCCGAAGTCGGGGTACTCGTTGGCCAGCGTGTTGAAGCAGTGCGGGCAGTTCGCGACGATCTTCGTCACCCCGGCGGCGTTGAGGGTCTCGACGTTCTGCTCCGCGAAGGCCTGGAACACGTATTCGTTGCCCATCCGGCGGGCGGGGTCGCCGGTGCAGCTCTCGCGGGCGCCGAGGATCGCGAAGTCGACGCCGGCGGCCTGCAGCAGCTTGGCCGTGGACTGCGCCGTACTCCGCGCCCGCTCGTCGAACGAGGATGCGCAGCCGACCCAGTAGAGGACCTCCGGCGGCGGGTCGCCGGGCTCGAGCACGCGCACGCCGAGCTCGGCCGCCCAGTCGGCGCGCTCGGACTGGGGCTTGCCCCACGGGTTCGAGGCCCGCTCGACGTCGCGCAGCATCGGCTCGGCCTCGGCCGGGAAGCTCGAGTCGACCATCACCAGGTGCCGGCGCAGATCGACGATGTGGTCGACGTGCTCGATCGAGACGGGGCAGGCCTGCACGCAGGCGCCGCAGGTGACGCAGTCCCAGACCGACTCCTCCGGCACCGCGTCCGGCACGAGCGGCCCGTCGCCCTGCGCGAGCACCTGGTCGCGCAGTCCCATGATCACGAGCTTCGGCGAGAGGACCTTGCCGGTCGCGAACGCCGGGCAGGCGTCCTGGCAGCGGCCGCACTCGGTGCACGAGAACGTGTCGAGTACCTGCTTCCAGGTCAGGTCGGGCGGGGTGCCCGCACCGAACCGGATCTCGTCCTCGGGCACGTCGGGATCGTCGAAGCGGAGCGGCTCGAGCCGGCCGCCGGGGCCCGTGCGTCCGAACCACACGTTGAACGCCGCGCTCGCGATGTGCAGGTGCTTGGAGCGCGGCAGGTAGGCGAGGAACGCGAGGATCGTCAGCACGTGCACCCACACGAACACGCGCTCGAGCGCCTTCGTCAGCGCGTTGTCGCTGAACAGATGCGACAGCAGATTCGAGACGGGCGTCGCCGACGGCGCGCACTCGTTGAGACCGAGGGCGATCCGCGTGGCATGCCACAGCAGCAGCGTCAGCGCGATCGTCGCGATCATCGCGAGGATCAGATCGGCTTCGCCGCTGTGACTGCCGCGGAAGCGCTCGGGGCGCTGCACCTTGCGGATCCAGACCGCCACGATCACACCGATCAGCACGAGCGTCGCGAAGGTGTCGGCGAGGAACGCGAACCAGCCCTGATGCCCGAGCCACGGCAACGTCGAGTGCGTGTCGACGATGCCGATCATCGCGATCAGGATCGTCGGCAGCAGCACCATGAAGCCCCAGAAGATGAAGGCGTGCGCGAGGCCGGGAACGATCCGTTGCAGCAGCTTGCGCTGCCCGAGCACGATCGTCACCTCGTTGCGCACACGGCGCGAACGGTGCCCGGAGCGCTGCGTTGGCTGCGCCGAGCGCACACGCCCGACGAGGAACGCGAGCCGGCGCGCGCACAACGTCGCGCTGACGATGATCGCCGCGGCGAGCGCGACGGCGGCGACCGGCGAGACTATCTCGCCCTCGCCTTCCTCAGCTCGGCCGAGATCGCCGGCACCACTTCGTGCAGGTCGCCGATCACCGCATAGTCGGCGCTGGCGAAGATCGACGCCTCGCCGTCGGGGTTGATCGCCAGCAGCTTCTTGGCCCCCTTGCAGCCGGCCATGTGCTGCGTGGCGCCGCTGATCCCGCAGGCGATGTAGATCTCCGGGGCGATCTTCGTGCCCGTCTGCCCGACCTGGTCGGTGTGTGGCCGCCACCCGGCGCTCGTCACCGCGCGTGAGCATCCGACCGCGCCGCCGAGCAGCTCGGCCAGCTCTTCGATCACCGAGAACCCCTCGGCGGAGCCGACGCCGCGCCCGCCGGAGACGACGACGTCGGCGTCGGCCAGCGAGACGCCGCCGGCCGCCGCGGGCACGCGCCCGACCACGCGGACGACGAGATCGGCGTCCGCGATCTCGTTCTCCGTCCCCTGCACCCGGCCGCGCACGGAGACGCCCGCTTCATGCACGGTGTTGGGATCTCCCGATATCAGCGGGTGCCACCAATAGAGATCGCGGCCTTCGGCGACGAGCTTGTAGCCGCAACTCGGCGGCAGCCAGTTCAG
>Ga0208478_1000782_pt1 | contig 10292 bp, 16 predicted proteins | sample NGESurdeep072012_5_FD_184462 | JGI IMG/M metagenome (GOLD analysis project Ga0208478, IMG submission 184462) | Arctic peat soil microbial communities from Barrow, Alaska - NGEE Surface sample 415-2 deep-072012 (SPAdes) | ecosystem: Environmental > Terrestrial > Soil > Wetlands > Peat ... | reverse complement strand
CATATTCCGCACCGAACTTCTTGTGCAACGTTGGCTCTTCATAAAAGACGACAAACAGATGCACACCGAGGGCGACGGCTGCTACGGTGGCGATCGCGACCAGGTTGGCGTGTCCGAAGACCACCCAAAGCCCGAGTCATCTGGCTGCGAATCCCACATACATGGGGTTTCTCACGTAGCGGTAGAACCCCACCACCACCAATCTCTTTGGCGGCGCAACGGGCGCGGGTGTGCCGTGTCCTGTCCATCCAAAGTCCCACACACAGCGCAGGGCTACTGCAAATCCAAGCACCGACGGAATAGCCGCCAGCCATCGCCAACGCGACGCACCTGCTGTTTCCACGCGGAAGCCGAGCCACCCGGGCAGCAGCCAGAACCATAATGCGAAGAACGCCGCGCCCACTACCAGGGCGGCTACCGTTGCCGGCCAGTGATTCGCCTGCGAGACCGCCCGCTTGCTTCCAGACTGTCCACCCACCATAGACCCTCCTGTCGTGCATAATGCTGCCGCAGTCGCTGCTCCAAGAGCGGCGGATTCCGCCGATGAACCTGCGATAACATAACTCGCAAAGGGTTGACTGTGCCTGCAGTGGAGATTGCATGATTGAGCGCAACCCCGGAGGAACGTAATGGATCTTAAGACTTTGCTCGACACACCTCCATGGGACTGGCCGCGAGATGCCGGATGGACGTTGCGGAAGGTTCTGGTTGATCAGCGAGCCAATGAATCCGATCGGCTGGTCGCTGCCGAGCTAGCCGGCGATTTTACAGTGATCAACAAAGATTTGGCCGATGCCTTATTGATGGTTGTGTGCAGTGCCGCCGAGACAGATCAACTGCGCGCCAGGGCGGCAATTTCCCTTGGGCCGGTACTGGAACAGGCGGATACGGATGGATTCGAGGATCCGGATGATGTACCCATTACGGAGCCCACGTTTCGTAACATACAAAGCACGCTGAAGAAGCTTTACCTCGATAACAGCACCCCCAAGGAAGTACGACGGCGAATTTTGGAAGCATCGGTGCGCGCCCCCGAGACTTGGCACCAGGATGCGATCAAGAATGCATATTCCAGCGGGGACAAAGAGTGGATGCTGACAGCTGTGTTTTCGATGCGCTGGGTTCGCGGTTTTGACGAGCAGATACTGCAAGCCTTGAAGAGCGACGATCCTGAGATACACCTTGAGGCAGTCCACGCGGCCGGCAACTGGGAACTGGATGCGGCCTGGCCTCACGTGGTCGAACTCATCAATGACGCTCACACCCCAAAGCCCTTACTGCTTGCCGCCATCGGCGCCGTTGGCAGTATACGTCCCGCGGAGGCGGGGGAAATACTAGTAGATCTGGCCGACTCCGACGACGAAGAAATCGCTGAGGCCGCCGACGAGGTTATGGCGGAGGCTGAAATAGCTTCAGGCGAGGAAGACGACGAAGAGGACGAGTGGATTAATTGATCGGCAGCATGCCTTTGCGAATAGGGAGTCTGCTGCACGACCTGAGAAAGAGGCTGTGAATTTGACTCCGGCGTCCTCTGCGGCAGCCACTTCGCGTGTTTGTGCGGGCAGGCGAAATGCCTGGCGCCTCGTGCACACTTGGCAGCCGCCCGTGTCAATCACACTGCGAATCGTGAAACGGCCCAGAATTCGGGAAAGTAATAATTGCGTTGCCCCTTTCTTCCGACCAGCTGCCAGTGAGCTTACCTTCTGCGACCATGAGATCCAGCATGAACGACACACGCCCTTTAGGGGATCGAGCCAGGGTTCAGAGCTGACTTCGTCATTGTCCCAAATCCCCGCCTCAATCAAGCGCGCCGCTATTACCTGTACAAAACCGACAGGATACCCAAGCAACGTCGCTACATGGTCGGTATAGGGGCCAACCATGTCGGACGCGAGCAGAACCATGCCGCCTGAAAGGTGTAGCTGTCCTCGGCAAGGTTTTCGTCCATGCCCCAGATGTCGGTCTTCATGGACTGCAGGGCATTACGTCTATGACGGCTTTCAGTTGCCGGAATTGTTCAGGGCGTACGTGAAAAAGTCATGCCGCGCGCACTACGGCACTAGATCCTCAGGCAATCCTGCGGCATCAGCTTGCTTTACGGGAAGTCAGACAGAGATTGCACAGGACGAGCATGGCGCTGGGACCGCACCCCGCCATTGTCTTGCCAGCGGCCCCACCGACCGAGCGTACCAAAAGCTTACCAAATACCGGCAAAAATCGCTGCCGCGACGGGCGTCTGGCAAAACATCCTACAAGCGAACTTCTAGGGAACTTCACGTCTTGCCGGGCCAAAAGCACCGATACGATCCAGTGTCCGCCTTCGCATATATTCAGGGTTGCTCGTGACTCGGGAGGACTCCGGCTCCTGAGGGTTCTCGCAGTGTGTCGTCACTTCTCCGCTCATGCGAAGGCGATATTACTCATTTGACACGAATGTGGAGAACGAGTAGAGGACTCGCATTCGCGTCCTGGACGAATCCTCGCGGCACGACCTGCCGCTACGAAACGCTGTTGGCGTCGTCTATGCTCTGCATTCACTCAGCCGGGTTGTCGAGTTATCATGGCTGGCATGTCTGGAAACATTCTGTTCCCCCTCGAAAAGGTAAAGGCCCTCAAGGCGTACTTCACCGGTCCAGGAGACAAGCTGGAGCTTAACGATTACGACACCATTGTCAAGTTGTGCGACCAATGGATACCCGTCGTCATGCCCCCGGAAGTAACACGCGCCAAGCCTCCAGTTGTGCCGGAATCTGGGCGTCTATCTCGTCCTCGGAATTGGGGAAAGACTATCCGACCCCATCGATGCAGCTTGGCGAGGGAAGATGCGCATCGCGAAGTATCAATCTCATTTGGGGGCTGCTCCGCATGAGTTCCACCCTGATCGCCGTATTTGTATTTGGATGCAGCTTCGGCGGGGCCATGATGGGTAATTTCCTCCGAGCCAGATTACCAGAGCACCATCGAGACGAGGGCTCGAAAGAGGTCCTCAAGTTGGTGATGGGCCTGATTGCAACCGTGGCCGCACTTGTCCTCGGCCTGCTTATCTCCTCGGCCAAGAGTTCATACGACACGCAAAAAGCCGAGGTGCAGCAGCAAGGTATTCACTTATTACAACTTGATCGGATTTTGGCCCGCTTTGGGCCGGATGCGACGGAAGCGCGCAGCCAGCTTCGCCGAATCGTAATCGCCGACATCGTGCGCACTTGGCCGAATGATGGTGTCGGGGCAGGAACCTATGAGCCATTGCAGGCACAAAGGGAAGGTGAGGAGCTTTTTCAACGGATCGCGGGTCTGTCACCGAAAACGGATGCCCAGCGGCTCGATCAAAGTCGGGCGCTGCAGCTCCTCGTAAGTCTGTGGGAAACCCACCGCCTTCTGGACGAACAGGCCGGGGAAGCCCTTTCCTGGCCTTTCCTCATGGTACTTGTGTTTTGGCTTACGGTCCTCTTCGTTGGCTTCGGTCTTTTCGCGCGCTTCAACGCAACCGTCATTGCGGCTCTACTCGTTGGCGCGCTCTCCGTCGCGGGCGCGGTCTTCCTCATTCTCGAGATGAATCGGCCGTACAGCGGGGTAATGCGGATCTCCAGCGCCCCCATTCGCAATGCCTTGACGCAGATGGGCCGATAGCATGTTGACGATCACACTTTATGTGCCTCGCCAAAACTCTGCACGTTGCAGAATCAATGACTGGGGCGCGGCACGCTTTGCGCTTAACATTCCCTGATGTAGGTGCGCCTCCGCATCTGCTCGGCTGGGTCATCTCCGTCTTTCGCTCCCGAGAAGAACTCCTCCTGGAGAACCTTGCCCTTCGGCAACAACTGCTGGCTCTGCGCGCAAAGCGACCTCGCCATTGGGAGAATCGCGTCTTCAATCCGATTCAAGATCGCCCGATCGCTGCCGAAGCCGCACGAGACTCCGCCGGGCTGGAATCAACAGTCCGCCTTTGTCACGACCACAACTATCCAAGAGGTCGGGAACAGGACATTTTTAGTTCTGGCGAGCTACAAGTGCGCACTTCATTAAGGTGGCGGCTGAGTTTGTAGCGCGGGATCCACCGACCGACTTTCCAATAGGGCTTGTCGCAGTTGTCCAGGACCTGGCCCGATTGTCCCGCTTTCCCCACCTTGCACATGCCGCAGGTGGTTATGGTGGTTACTGTCGTACGGAAATGTACCTTACCTCACAGACACGGAGGCCGCAACCATGAAATGGTTGTGAAAAAGGACTCACGGCCATTATGAATAAAGGTGCCGTTGTACTGTCGCTGTTCTTGGCCCTTTCCTTGACGCTGCTCGCGGGATGCAGCTCTTCCGGCCCGCCAACTCATGCTCCGCTGAGCGCAGGCAACCTTAACCTGATCTTTGTGGTAAGCGAGGATTTCGCTTACCACGCGACCGGGGACGTCAATCCAAAGACGGCAAACCTCACCAATCAGGGTTTACAACGATCGCTCTTGATGGCCACGTTCCTAAAACAGCAGGTACTGGGAACGCAGAATGTAACCGGCATCTACGCGCTCGAACCCATGACCCATTTGCAAACGGCAAACGCCCATTCCGCTGAAGTGGACGGCCAAACTCCCAGGAAGTCCTCATCTGGGAATTCATGTCTACCGACTTGAGAGATTCTTCCCGGATTACGGTGTGACCCGATTGGCACCGGGCAGGGTCACACCCTTAGTGGAACTTGACAGCACCGTGCCCGGCATCCCCGCCGCCACCTTTAATTGAGCACCGAAGTAAACCGCAACCTTGCCAGTCGGCAAGATCCTGATTCACGTCAAAACATCCTCCCCAAATCCCAAACGAAAGGAGCGCTCCCGTGCGCAACGCAGGGCGTCTGAAACTCGGTCATTACCCGTTGCCCGTCGAAGAAGCGAGCAAGCTTAGACAACTCCTGATAGCGCCAGAACCGTTCTTCGCGGTGGATCCTTGCGCTGGAGATGGAACTGCACTGCTTGAGGTCACCCAAGACTTCGCGGCTCAGAGAGCGGCCATCGAACTCGATGCAGATCGAGCTGCCACGGCAGCTGCTCGCGGCATCCCAACCACGCAGGGCAGCACCTTCGAATCCCACCTTCCGGCGGGCAGCTGCTCGCTCCTCTATCTCAACCCACCGTATGACGTGGAAGTCGGAAATCACAACAACCAGCGGTTAGAACTTGTCTTTCTCGACCACTGCTACGGCTGGCTGAAGACGGCGGGGATTCTGATCTTCGTCATCCCTGACAATGCGCTCTCGCATTGTGCCAAGCGTCTCGCCAGCCAATTCGAGCGCATCTCCATATTCCGTCTCACTCACCCGGAGTCTGTCCGCTTTCGGCAACTTGCTGTGGTGGCGATTCGCAAGAAAGAACACCATCGCGGCGACACTCGTTACGCCGACCAACTGCTGAGGCTGGCCTACAACAGCGATCGGCTACCGACGCTTGGCCCGGAAACAACCGAGCGTTTCATCGTCCCCGAATCGACAGCTGTACCCATCCAGTATCGGGGGCTGCCACTCGATGCGATCGAAGATGCAATCGACCGTTCCAGCGCCATGCAGAATGCGTTCAACCTGCTCGTACGCAAGCAGGAGCGCATCGAGGGCCGTCCAGTGACTCCTCTTCACGGAGGACACGTGGGGCTACTTTGCACGGCAGGAATGCTCAATGGAGCGTTCGGTAAAGACGAGGGCCGGCATAGCGCGCACTGGCGTTCCGTAAAACACGTTGACGTCTATCACGAAGAGGAAGACGGCTATCAGATCGTGCGCCGGCGGGAACGATTCAGCCACGAGCTGACACTCGCCTACAAAAGCGGCCGTGTTCTCGTACTCAAGGAAACGGAGGAAAAAGCGACCAGCGATGAAAAATGCGCATGAACGATTTGGAGAACTGGTTTACCTGCGGCGCACGGAGAAGACACGGACGCACATCCGGGTCCATCTGATCGCCTGGATTGGTGAGGACAGCAAGGCACACCTGGTCTCCGTCGTAGGCGGTGACACGGAAATCGGCGCGCTGGCCGCCGCCTTTGCCAATAACGATCCCTTCACTACCATCGATCCGGATGGCGTCGAGAGAATCGTCTCGCTCGGGGCGACGTCCACCTGCTTTCGCGGTCCCATCGGTGTAGCCGGTCGTAGGCGTCCACTGCGGCACCTGATCGGCCTGTCGCAGGAGATGATTGGCAATGCCAACCAGGATCGACTGTTGCTCATTAGTGAGGAACCGATGTTCGTCTGGTCGTCGCTGGTTCTGCACTTCGGTCTTCCGGCACTCCCGGAATGGGCGGACTGGTTCCTGTCCGAATTGAGGCGCCGCAAGCGCATCCAGTCTCTCGCTGGCTTCGGATATCGAGCCGTGGCCGTGAAGACACGCCGGCAGGAACTGCTCAAGCTGATCGAGCAAGGACTGCGACAAAAGAAGTTGTCCTTCCCGACGACGAACGGGCCGGTCCACTGGCCCGTGTCCATTAACCCTCTCGATGCCACCGTTCCGAAGCACACGCAACCGAAATAGCAACGCAACAAGCGACATCCACCAAATCCCTCTCCCTCAGCTAACGACCTCAATTTGAAAACGCCTTCCTATGTCCAAAGGGAACCACTGCACTGAAACCAACCCGACCCACTCAGCGATGGTCACACTCCATCTCCGCGAATCATTTATGCAGGAAGTCGTGGCGCGTGCCCGATGGTTTTGCGACGGCCGCGCGATTGAGCGAGAAGTCGCGCGTCAGGAGTTGGTCAACCTGCTGCAAGATTGCGACGTGGAGATGGGATTCGTTCACTTCTTTGCGGCCTGACCCGCTGCCGCAGTGGCTGGCACATTCCGTCACGCCATCCGACAACAAACTACGCATTCTCCGGAGTCCAAATTGAATAACCATTCGTTCAATCGACTCAGTGCTGAGCTGCGTGAAGGTGATCCTCTGTGCCGTTATGTCACCGTGGAGCGCAGCAGCATTGAGCTGACAATTGCTCAACACGCCGAAAATACTGCGCAGCTGGCGATTGCTTGCGATCTTTTGCAATGCAGTCGTGCCGATTTGCTGCGCGCCTGGAAGTCCGATGGGAACCACCTCCAGCCGTCCCAAGAGGCCGCCGTGCATTCGATCGACGAATGCCTGAGCGTTTCACGCGCGGCAATCCGGCGTTACCGGCATTCGGTTCGTTATGAATATGCTGCGAGCCTTCGTGAGCTTCTGACCCACGCCGCCAACGCGCTCAACGAAGACGCCCGGCACGAGCGGGAGCAAGGGCACAAAAGAATCGCAGAAACCATTGAGAACATGGGCGACTGCCTGCCGATGGTGGCGGACTGCCTCAACGCGTTACTGTCACAGTTCCTCACCCGCGAGTGCATGGCCTCAGAAGCAAAGGATCGCAGTCGTGCAAGTGGATCATGACGCCCGTGCGGCAACCGTAACCAGACGCCCGCACTCCTCGGTTCCCTAGCTCTCACCGACGAGCTGCAAATCCCAAGCCAAAACACATCCCACATTCCCGAGATGGAGTTCCCATGTCATCGCCGTCAAACCTCAATGGCTACCTCCGACTCCATAAGTGCGCCCAGTCCCCGCTCGCGCTGGTGCTCGTATTGCAAACGCACCGAGCACCACCTCTGTTCGGGGATCAGGCGCGTCAATCACGGTCGCATCGAGGCCTGTGAGTGCCCTCATCAGGACTCGCACAACCAAAGCCCGGCGGCTGGCACTGATCCAGCCGCCGGCTGTTTTGAGGAGATTGCGGAATACAGACCGGTCCTCCGCCGTAGGTCACCTCACAGTTGATCCTTCCAGCGCCATATCAACCGTCACGCCGGCGTAGGGAACACGAGGCACAACCCTTCCCTTCGCCTTCCGTTCAAGTTTCACAATTCCGTACCGCTCCATGGTCTTCAGGGTGCGCGACAGGTTCGACTTTTTCCTTCCGGTCATTTCGGCCAGATCGGACAAGGACTGCGGTTGACTATCCCGGATGGTCGCTAGCAACGACCTGTTCTTGTCTGAAAGGACTCGAACCAGACTTTCAGTCGAGGGAAACCAGACCTTTGGATCGGTCGCCTTCGGCTTGAGTTGCCCCCGGGCGATCGCCAGAGTCCGGGCCTTCATCTCCTCATAAGACGCGATTCCGATTCTAAGCATCTTCATTTCAGCACTCCTTTTTCCCTCAGCACCGCGTCCACCTCACTCCAGAAATCCTCCAGTAACGAGGCAGCGTCACGATATTCGTACGGCCGAATCGTTCGTAATCGGTGCTTGTGGTCTGACGCCGTGGGACCCTTGCCGCCCGGTCCGCCGGTTTGCCTCACGCGGTGGGCATTGTCGAAACCGACCAACCGTTCATTGTTCTTCCCGTGAAGAGTCAGCGAATAATCCAGCCCGTGCGGTCGTTCTTGCGTAGCTGGCACCTGCCGCACTTTGAATTCCACCCAATGCTCACCTCTTTCATCGACAACCAGTACTTGGCCGTCCAGATCGAGGAGAGCGTCCAGACATGGATCGCGTTTCGGCCAACTCTTCATCTCCTGTAGGTTATCATCTTCTGATAACCAAGTCGAGTTTTAACCTGCGTATTCGCCAGAATAAGCCCGGCGGCTGATGCTGAACCAGCCGCCGCTTTTTCCTTTTCCCGTCTGTCCGCCAGATCTTAAATCCAAGGAGAATCTACTCATGCTCGCAACCGCCGAGTCGAAGAACCAAGCTGTCTCGAAACTCGAAGCCCTGATTGAGCGTGGCCGCTCACGTGCCGCCAACGTCATCGACCACGTCATGCGCAACCAGCCAACCGACCGCTTGGCGCGCGGCGAAGCGCTCCAGTTCCGCGCTGCCGACACGCTGCCCGAAATCCTCATGACCGTTCCTGATCGGGAGCAGGGAACCATCGAACAATCCTTGCACCGCAATGCGGTGTACCAGATGGCGCAGGCCACAGACATGCCGGTGAAGTTCATCGACAGTCTGCAGTCGGTCGCCGACCCGTGGGGCAGGCAGTTGCTGGCCCACAATCTCCAGACCGTCTTTAACCGGCGGTTTCAGAAGAAGCACTATCTTCTGCGTTCCTTGCAGCAGGAAGTACGCGGATTTCTTTCCGATTCCTACCGCCGCATCGACTCGCGTCCCATCGTGGAAGCCTTTGCCACGGCGGTGCAGGAGAAGGGAGCGTTGCCTTACGAGGGTTACGTCACCGATACCAAGATCGCCATCCAGGCGATCATGCCGGAGGTTTACGAGCCGGTGCCCGGCGAAGTTGTAGCTTTCGGGTTGTCGCTGGAGAATTCAGACTTCGGTAACGGCGCGCTCTCGCTCCGGGCCTACCTGCTGAGGATCTGGTGCACCAACCTGGCCATCACGCAGGAGGAGATGCGGCAGGTCCATCTGGGCAAACGCCTGGATGAATCGATGGTCTACTCCCAGCGGACTTACGAGCTGGACGCACAGACCACGGTGAGTGCGTTGCGAGACGTGATTCAAAAGCAGCTCAACGCCGGACAATTGCAACAGCAAATGAACCTGATTCGCCAGGCGAACGGCAACACCGTGGATTCTACCCAGGCACGCGAGTTGTTGCGTAAGGCGCTGCAGAAGAATGACGCGGATTCGGTGATTGAAGCCTACAACTCGCTCGACACCGTGAACATGCCCGCGGGCAATACCATCTGGCGCTTGTCGAACGCCGTCTCCTGGGTTGCAGGTACGACCGAAGACGCTGAACGCAAGCTCGAAATCAGCAAAGTCGCCGGGCAGATCCTCGCTCCGGCATAACGATGCAAAGGGCGAGCCGCGTAATGCTCGCCCTCCCATTGTTCTCTCGCAAACGTCAGATTATCTTTAGCACTAACTGGTGGTGGCGACAGATATTAAGATGCGATTGTCAGGAGAGTTGAGTGCAGCAGACTCACCGGCTTCGAGTCGACTCGGGCTTGCACAGCGGCCTGCGTCAACAAGTTTGGCCAACCAATTGCTCTAGAGCCTGCATGTGCGCCGAGATGCAAGTTTCCGGCGGTTTTTCGATACTTCTTACCTATTGGTATGCAGATTAGACACTGCGTATCCTTGTCCAGCTTGTTGCGAATCATGCTTCGCTAATCAGAAACGATCCTCCTGCACATCATTCATCGATATGGCTTCATACGGAGCACCAAGCACGCCTGAAGCATCGTTTCTCAATTCAGCGAAAGGACACGAATCTGATTCGTAAGTCAGGCCCATGGTATTCGACAACCCCCGCTCACGATCGCCCCGCCAGCATTATGTCTGGTCGGAGAAAGCATTAAGCATCGTCCGGTCAACCAGAATACCCAA
>Ga0208478_1000781_pt1 | contig 10309 bp, 9 predicted proteins | sample NGESurdeep072012_5_FD_184462 | JGI IMG/M metagenome (GOLD analysis project Ga0208478, IMG submission 184462) | Arctic peat soil microbial communities from Barrow, Alaska - NGEE Surface sample 415-2 deep-072012 (SPAdes) | ecosystem: Environmental > Terrestrial > Soil > Wetlands > Peat ... | reverse complement strand
CCGGATGCAGGCCTTTCTCAAGCGTGAGCGCTACTCAGGCCGCCAGAAGCCGGAGGCCTTGTTGGCGAAGCTCCGCAGCGCCCCCGAAGGCCGGGTCGGGGAGCTTGAGCTCGCTGCTCGCCGCCAGCTCGTGCTCACCTACGTCGCGATGGTCCGAACCTTGAACGGGCAGATCAAGGGTTTGGAGCGCGACATCAGGACAGCGGTTCGCGCCCATCCCGACGGGCGGCTCTTCCTCTCGCTGTTCAAGCAGGCCCACAGCGTCATCACCGCCGCCGAGCTGCTAGCCGAGATCGGTGACTGCCGCGCTCGCTATCCCAACCGCGACGCGCTCGCCGCTGACGCCGGCCAATCAGCAGTCGCAAAAGAGTCCGGCAAACGCAAGACCGCCCAGTTCCGCTGGGGGTGCAACAAACGGCTCCGTGTCGCGTTCGCCCGGCTTGCTGACAGCACCCGCCATTGGCATCCCTGGGCCCAGGCTGTCTACGCCCAGGCGCGAGACCGCGGCCTTGAACACCCGCGGGCGATCCGCACGCTTGGACGGGCTTGGTGTCGCATCGTGTGGCAGTGCTGGCGATCCCGGACTGCTTATGACCCGACCCAGCATCGGTCGCTGCAACGCCACATCACCGTCACCATCCCAAGCCCATCCGGCCCCATCACCGACCTCGCCGCCACCACCCGGATGGCCGCCGATCTCAGTCCGGCACCAAGCGCGCTCGAACCGAGCGCACAGCACCTAACTACAGGCCTACATCCAATCATTCACAACGGGGGTTGACACAGGACGTCTATGGCGACATCTCGATAGTTGCGCGCGCCGGACGTCGAGCGTCGATGCAGGCCGCAGCGGCGTCGACGCCGACGGGCTCTGCCTAGGCAGATCGCGAATTCTGCATGCCGTCGCGCCCGCCTCGCTTTCGGCGACGAGCAGGGCCGTGCTTGCTCGCCTTCCACAGCCCTGCATCGCGCGGAAAGCGCGCACCAGGCTCGCGATCGCTTTGAGTCGGAGACCGCCTGCGGGTGCGCGAGCGCGATGGCGACGCCTCGATCGTGCCGGACGCCGGCGCCGCGCGACTGCTTGGCTGCGGTTGCGACCGCCGGCGCAGCCGGAACCCCTTACGGATCGGGAGGGTGCCTCGCGTCGCTGGGTAGTCCACCGTTACCACTGATCTTGCGCCTGCTCGACACACCATCGGCGACGCGGTGCCGGGCTGTGGAGGCGTGTGCGATGACGCCGACACTACCCGCTCGCAGGGACTCGACCGCTACGACGGTGACGTACGTGCGGGCAGAACCGGACGCGGCCGCCTGGCGCACGTACCTGCCAAGCCAGACGTTCAATGACGCCCGGCCACAGCCGAACCCCTCGATGACGTGATCGGTGGAGAGCGGCTCAGGATCGCTGAAGCGCGCCACTACTCCGGGCGCGGTCGCCGAAACAGCTCAACCAACTCCCGGATTCCCGTGGCGAACGATCGAGCGCGGCCATGAACCACTCGATGGACGAAACCGCCCATGGTTTTGGGCCCTAGGTGGCTTTGGGTGAGTGGCGCCGGAGACCGCTCCGCGCCGCCCAGAACCGGGTGGTAGGGTCTCGCGCGCAGGCATCGCGAGCCGGGCAACCGAGGCGTCGGACATCGCATATTCAAGAGGGACTTATGAGCCAGGATGAGAAGACCTTCGACGGCCAGTGCTACTGCGGTGCCGTCAAGATTGTCGTTACGGGCGATCCGGTGGGCGCCGGCTATTGCCACTGCGCCTCGTGCAGGAGCTGGTCTGCCGGCCCCGTCAACGCATTCACGCTGTGGAAGCCCGAGACGGTCAAGGTGATTCAGGGAGAAGACCAAATCGGCGAGTACCACAAGAACGAGCGGAGCTATCGCCAGTGGTGCAAGGTGTGCGGCGGCCATTTGCTGACACGGCACCCGCAGTGGGATCTGGTCGATGTCTACGCAGCGACGATTCCCTCGTTTCCATTTACACCTGGAGTGCACGTCAACTACGAGTCGACGGTGCTGCCCATGAAGGATGGCCTACCCAAGCTCAAGGACTTCCCCGAGGAGCTCGGCGGCTCCGGCGAGACGCTAGCCGAATAGCGACGCGACCCGCAGGCGATCCCGACGGCAACCAATGGGCCGGGACGACGCACGCGCAGTTCGCGTTCTCTGGGAACGCGTTTCGTCATCAGCGCGCGCCCCGCTCAGACGGGAGACACGGGGCAACGCAAATCGGCGGCCGATCTGTTGGCGAGCGGCCAGCGAATGACCGCGGTCCTTCGCGAGTACTCGGCGCCGGGTAAGACCATCGGCGATCTGAACCCCGCGCTGCCGGATCCCAACGATCCGGTGTACGTGATCAAGGCCGAGCTGCCGATCGGCGGCTCAAGCCCGATCGAGAGCGTGTTCATGAATCGCGTGCCGGAAGCGAAGGTGGCAAGCCTCCGTCTCGGCGCGCATTTGAACGTCGCGGTCAATCCGGCCAACCCGAGCCATGAGGTGACGATCGACTGGGCCAACTCTCCGGTCGGCGGCTGAACGCTCGCATGACGTTCACGTGTCCTGCGAACGGATGACGGCTCGCGGGGCGCGGCCACGTCCGCCCGCACCCCAGTTGCTCAGCTCGGACTGCCGCGTGAGAAACGCGTGGATCGCGTCGGCCACCGCCGCGGGCTGGTCGATCGTCAGCAGCGTGTAGGCGTCGGGGATCTCCACCAGCCGGCTGTCGGGGAGCAGTGCGGCCAGGCGATGCGCGTGGACGGGGGGCATGACGCGATCCTCGCTCGCCCACACGATCAGCGCGGGGCCACGGAAGCGGGCCAGCGCCTCGGTGGCGGCACGCAGCACCGGGCGGGCCTTGCGGCCGCTGCGGGCGTAGCGCGCGACATCGCGGCGCACGCCCGGCTGGGCGCGGGCCGGTGCCAGCCATCCGTGCAGCATATGGTCGGGAATGCCGCGGCGCGTCATCCAGCCGAAGTGCGTGGGCAGCTCGCGCAGGCGACGGACGCGGAGCTGCTCGACGGCGAGACGGACGCCGCCGGGGAGCCAGCCGGCGAGACCGGCGATGCGCCCCGGCAGCCCGGGTGGGACGTTGTCGAACGCCTCGCACGGCAGCAGGACGAGACGGGCGACCCGCTCGACCTGGGCACGCGGTCCGTGCGCGAGGAATACGATCGGGCCGCCCCAATCGGTGACGCCGAGCGTGACGTCCCTCAGGTCCAAGCGCTCGAGGAACTCGCCGAGCAGGCTCGCGATCCCGCCCATCGTGAGGTCGGCGCCGGCGTGCATCGGATGCGGATGAGCGCCGAGCGGCAGAACCGGCCGCACGATCCGCCAGTCGCCGCGCAGCTCGGCCAGCACCGGATCCCACATGCTCGCGTCCATCAGCAGGCCGTGTGTGAGCACGAGTACGGGCCCACCGCCGCCGCTGTCCTCGTAGTGGATCGTTCCCGCCGACAGGTCTACATCAGGCATGATTTCCGCTCCTACTAGAGAGATCGCTCTAGCGAACGATAGTTATCATCACCGCCGAGGACAAGCGGAACCGATGGCCACTGACACACGCGAGCGGATCATCAGCGCCAGCGCTGAGCTGTTCCGGCGTCAGGGCTACGCCGGCACCGGCATCAAGCAGATCGTCGCCGCGGCGCAGGCCCCGTTCGGCTCGATCTACCACCACTTCCCCGGCGGCAAGGAGCAGATCGGCGCCGAGACGATTCGCGTCTCCGGCGCGTTCTACGGGCTGCTGATCGACAGCGTCATCGATCCCGCCCCGGATCTGCTCGCCGGCGTGCGCGACTTCTTCGCCGGCGCTGCCGTGCACCTGCGCGAGAGCGACTATGCCGACGCCTGTCCGGTCGCCACGGTGGCCCTCGAGGTGGCGAGCACGAACGAGGTGCTGCGAGCGGCCACCGAGGAGGTGTTCGAGAGCTGGCTCGGCGCGTTCTGCGAGCGGCTCCGAGAGGCCGGGATCGACGCGGCGAGCGCACGCGTGATCTCGCTGCAGATCCTCTCGCTGCTCGAGGGCGCGTTCATCCTCTGCCGCACCACGCGCTCGACCGAGGCCCTGGACGCCGCCGGCGACGCAGCGGTCGCGGCCGTCGCCGCTGGGCTCAGAACGGAAGCCCCGGAGCACGGGCGGTGACCGTCACAGCGCTGAGATCCAGTGCACCGCTTCACGTTGGGCTTATTGTTATGCGCGGCCCCCGGCGAGGACTGGCGCAGGCCGGAGGTCGCGAGGGCGAGTGAGCTGCCAACCCGTGGTAGCGCAATGACCAGGCGTGAGAGAGAGGACGAAGCGCAGTCCATGGACCGCGACGCGCCCGTTGGCCGCGCCAGTGACCTGCTCGAGGCCGGCCTCAGCCGGGAGCGAGCGCTGCGCGGCGCGCTGCGGCGGTGCGTGCCGGACTTCGCCGACTGGTGTGTCGTCGACTATTACGGCGCGGACGGCGAGCTGGCCGCTGTGCACAGCGGGTACCCGGACCCGGCCAAGGAAGGGCTGATCCTGGAGATCCGTCGTCGCTACCGCGCCGAACGCGGCGAGAACGGCGACGTACTGGCCGCGCTGGAGAGCGGCGTGCCGCTCCTGTACCCCCACATGGACCAGATCGCGTCCGTGCGCTTGATCCCGGCGGAGGCGCAGCTGCTCGGTGAACTCGGATTGAAATCGTCGGTCGTCGTGCCGATGCACAGCCGCGGAGCACCGCTCGGCGTCGTCTCGTTCGTCTCGATGAGCCGCCGCTACGACGAGACGGATCTGGCCGCCGCGCAGGAGTTCGCGGCCGGCTGCGCCCGCGTGCTGATCCGGATGCGCGAGGAGGACGCGGTTGGACGCTCACTCGCCCTGCTCGACGCGTTGTTCGGCGCCGCTCCCGTCGGCCTCGGGTTCGTCGATCCCGCGCTGCGCTTCCAGCGCGTCAACGGACAGCTGGCCAAACTGGATGGCGTGAGGGTCGAGGATCACCTCGGGCGAACCCCGGCCGAGGTTCTGGGGGACGTGGGTGAGCTGCTCGCCGAGCACTGCCGTCGCGTGCTCGACCTGGGAGCGCCGGAGGCCGAAATCGAGCTGGCCGCGGCCACGGCGACGGATCCCGGCGTAACGCGGGACTGGCTCGTCTCCTGCGCGCCGGTCACGCTGGACCACCGCGTGCTCGGCGTCAGCTGCGTGGTCCAGGAGATCACGGCGCGCAAGCGCGCCGCGGGGCGCTCCGCCTTCCTCGCGCGCGCGGGGGAGATTCTCGACTCCTCGCTCGATTACCGGCAGACGCTGCAGCGCGTCGCGCGCCTGGCCGTCCCCGACGTCGCCGACTGGTGCTCGATCAGCATGCTGAACGAACGCGGTCAGATGTACCGGCTGGCCGTGGCGCATTTCGATCCGGCCAGGGATCGGCTCGCCCAGGATCTGATCGAGCGCGAGGCGCTTCCTGATGATGCGCCCGCCGGCGCCGCCGCGGTCATGCAGACCGGGACGACGCAGGTCATCGAGGCCTTCTCCGACGACCTGCTGGTCGACTCGCTCAAGGATGAGCGCTCGCACGAGATCGTGCGCACGCTCGGGCTCGGCTCCTCGGTCAGTGTGCCGCTGGTCGCCCGCGGACGCATGCTCGGCGCGATCAGTCTGCTCCGCGAGGCCGCCTTCGGCTTCGACCCCGAGGACGTCAGGCTGGCGGAGGAGCTCGCCCGTCGAGCCGCGGTGAGCATCGACAACGCACGGTTGTACACCGAGCACAGCCGTATCGCCCACACACTGCAGGCCGGCCTGCTGCCCCGGTCGCTGCCGACGATCCCGGGCTTGGAGCTGGCGGCCCGCTATCGCCCGACGGGCGAGCTCAACGAGGTGGGTGGCGACTTCTACGACGTCTATCTGCGCCGAGCCGGTGAGTGGCTCGTGGTGATCGGCGATGTCACCGGCAAGGGTGCCAAGGCCGCGGCCACGACCGCCCTCATCCGCTACACGCTGCGCGCAGCGGCGCTGCGTCCGGGCTCGGCCGGCGAGCTGCTCGGCGAGCTCAACCGAGCGATGCTCGCGCAAGATGCGACGTTCTGCACGATCGCGCTGGTGAGCATCCGCCCCACGGCGTCGGGCGCCGCCGAGCTGAGCCTGTGCGTGGCCGGCCATCCGTCGCCGCTGCTGCTGCAGGTCGACGGCGGGTCGCGCGCGATCGGCACCCACGGCACGATGCTCGGCTACGTCGAGCATCCCGAGCTGACCGAGACGCGGGTGGAGCTCGAGCCCGGAGACATCCTGCTCCTGTACACCGACGGTCTGACCGAAGCCGCGCCGCCGGGATGGACCGACGCGGAGCTGCGCGACCGGCTGCGCGCCTGCACCAGGGACGATCTCGCGGTGCTCCTGGCCGAGCTCGAGGCGGCGGCCGTCGCCACCGCCGCGGGCCACCCGCGCGACGACATCGCGCTGCTGGCGCTGCGGGCGGCGCCCGAGTCCTCTCCCTCGTAGCGCAGCACTACCGCGTTGGCGGGTCGGGTGGGGGCGGCATCGTCGCGATCGACGGCGTCGCGTCGGGCCATACGAGCAGGACACGGCATGGGGCGTGATCGACCACGAAGCGGACGGCCGGTCCAAGGCTGCGCGGGCCGAGCTGAGCGCGATCGCCGTCGCGGGCCAGGACGAGGATGTCGGCGGCCTCGGCGGCCGCAACGACCTCGCGCTCGACGCGTCCGCGGCGGGCGGACAGCCGGGCCGCGCGACCGAGGCGGGCGCGAGCGTCATCGAGGAGCTGCCGGGCCGCCTGCTCGGATATCGCGTGCAGCGCCTGACGCGGCGGGGGCGGGGGCGGATGGCGCCCGAGCAGGCCGTGGCGCGCCGCGCGGGCGACACCTTCGGGCTCGCTGTCGGCGACGTGCAGGATCGTGACCTCGGCGTCCGGCGGGAGGTATGCCGACGCCTCGGCGACGGTCGACTCCCAGGTGTCCTCCACGATCCACACGAGCGCGCGAACTCTCAACTCAGACATTGAGCGCACACCATAGGACGACCGTCGCGGCGATGAGGCCGGTGGGCACGGTCAGCGCACCGAGGGTGACGAACTCGCGCAGCGACACGTCGGTGTCCTCGGCGTGCAGAACGCGTCGCCACAGGAGCGTGGCCAGCGATCCCACATAGGTCAGGTTGGGCCCGACGTTCACGCCGATCAGGGCGGCCAGAACCGCTCCGTCACCGCCGGTGACGGCCACGGGAACCACGATCAGGGTCGCCGGAAGGTTGTTGACCAGGTTGGCGAGGACCGCGCTGATCGCCGCGATCGCCAGCAGGTCGGGCAGCGACGTTCCCGCCGGCAGCAGGTCGCGGACGGCGGCTGCGAGGCCGTTGTCGCTCGCCGCCTGCACAATCACCGCAAGTCCGAGCACGAAGATGAGAAAGCCGGGCTCGACCGCACGCGCGAGGATGGTCGCGCTCGTGGCCCGCGCAGCGAGCGCCGGCGTGCTGATCGCGACCGCGCCGGCGACGGCGAACCAGACAGGAGCGACCCCCAGCACCGAGCTGAGCGCGAACCCGGTGAGCGTGAGTGTGAGCGTGATGAGCGAGAGGCGCGGTAGCGACGGCCGGACCGGCGCCGGGACCGGTTGCCGCGGTCGCTCGAGGTCGACGGCGAAGAACCTCCTGATCACGGCCCACTCAACGGCGATCACGGCGAGGGTCGGAAACGCCATCAGAGCGCCGAAGTGCGCGAAGGTCAGCCCGCTGGCATGGAAAGCGAGCAGGTTCGTCAGGTTGGACACCGGCAGCAGCAGCGAGGCCGAGTTGGCGAGGTGCGAGCAGGCATAGACGTGGGGCCGGGCGCTCGTGCGCATCCGCGCCGCTGTGGCAAAGACGACCGGCGTGAGCAGCACCACGGTGGCATCGAGACTCAGCACCGCCGTGACCCCTGCGGCGACGGCGAACACGAACGCGAGCAGCCGCAGCGGACTCCCCGCCGCCCCGCGTGCCATGAGCGCGCCGATCGCGTCGAACAGTCCGTCGCGCCGGCATCCCTCCGCGATCAGCAGCAGCGCGGCCAGGAACGCGACCGTCGGCGCGAGGCTCCGCACCGCGTCGCCGGCGCGCGACAGGCTGAGCGCGCCCGTGGCCACGAGCAGCGATGCGCCCCCCGTGGCCACGGCCGCCTCGGGCAGGGACCGCGACCGGGCCACGGCGGCGCCCAGGGCCGCCGCCAGCAGCACCAGCGCCAGAGCGAGCGCGATCCCCTCAGGCATCGGCGGGCGGCGGCTCAGTCGGCGACGTCGCGCTGAGCGAACACGTGCTCAGCGCGCAGGCGGACGAGCAGCTCGCCCTCGACCGCGTTGCGCCGCCCCAACTCGTCGGCGCGCTCCTGTCCCATGTAGCGCGCGCCAATCCGGATCGAGTACGGCAGCATCTCCTCGAGGTCGGTGCTGAGGGTCACCGGGCCGCTGACCGTGACGAACGAGAACGGCGGCCGGTCGTCGTCCACGCACATGCTCGCCCAGCTGGTCCGGGCCAGCGCGCGGCCCTTCAACGTGTCGGCGCCGGTGTTGAAGACGATGTCGTCGCCCTCGAGCACGAACCAGATCGGCACCACATGTGGCCGACCATCGCGGCGCGTCGTGGCCAGCTTGCCGGTGCGCGTGCCGACCGTCACAAACTCCCGCCACTCGGCATCCGTCATCACTGTCATCGTGGTCTCACGATCCGGTCGGACGATGCGGAAATGATGCCACCCGGACCGGTCTACCCGGGCTCTCGCCTCGATACGCGCCGGATGACGTGTCCGCCAAAGGCTGAGACAAGGGTCCTTAAGGTGAGAGCGCCCCGGAACCGGCGGGATATGAGGCCGGATCGCGGGACGCGCTCGAGGGAGGAGAGGTACTGCCCGACCATCGTGGCCGGTATCGCTTTAGAAGTCCAAGACACGTATTCGCTTAGATCTATAAGCTTGCCTTATGGAACTCCGCCAGCTCCGGTATCTCGTTGCGCTGGCCGAGGAACTGCACTTCACGCGCGCCGCCGAACGCGAGCACATCGCGCAGCCCGCCCTCTCACAGCAGATCCGCCGCCTCGAGCAGGAGCTGGGGATCGCGCTGGTGGAACGGACCACGCGGCGCGTTGCGATGACCGACGCCGGCGAACTCCTCGTCGCCCGCGCGCGCCGGATCCTGGCCGAGATCGACGCCGCGCTCACGGAGTTGGACGGGCTGCGGGGCGTGCAGACCGGCCGCGTGACGATCGGGGCGATGCACACGATGGGTCCGATCGACGTGGCGCTGGCGCTGGCTCGGTTCCACGACCGCCACCCCGACGTCGAGCTCACCGTCCGCGAGCAGTCGAGCGAGGAGCTGGCCGAGATGCTGCGGGTGGACGAGCTCGACCTCGCCTTCCTCTCGGTCACCGAGCGCATCGAGAGCCACGGACTGGGCTTGCACCAGCTGATCTCCGAAGAGCTCGTCGTGGTGCTGCCCGCCGATCACAGCCTCAGCGGGCGCAGCGAGGTCCGCATGGCCGAGCTGGCCGGCGACGAGTTCATCAGCTATCGCGAGGGCTCGAGGTTGCGCGAGCTGCTCGGCGCCGCCGGCCGGCACGCCGGGTTCGAGCCGAGCATCAAGCTCGAGTCAAATGAGAGCCAGCGCATCCGCCGGCTCGTCGCCCGCGGTCTCGGCGTGGCGATCCTCCCCCGCTCGGACGCCGAGGACCCCGGAGCCGGGGTCGCCGTGGCCGCTTTGACCGACCCGGCGCTGACCCGCGACATCACCTTGGCCTGGCGCGAAGGTCGCCGGCACACGCCGGCCGCCGCCGAGTTCCTCGAGCTCGCGCTGGACACATTCACGACCGAGCCTGTGTGAGCCGGTCACACAGTTCGGCCCATCGACCCCGCTACCCTCCAACCGAACATCGGTTCGCCTGAAGCGTCGTCCGTTGGCTGCGACGACGAGCTACGTCGTGCGTCACCCGGCCGGCCTCTGACGCAGCTCATTAGGCGAGCACTGCGACGCGTTCCGGCTCGACGGTGGCGCCCGCCGGCGGCTCGGTGGCGGTCGCCGGCCCGGCAGCCGTCGCGGGGTCGGCGGTGGCGGCCGGAGCCTCATCGCCGGAGCCTCCGCCGGGGAGGGCCAGGCGCATGATCTTCTTGACCACGGAGCCGAACTGCTTGTGCAGCGGCCCGGCGTTGTAGGGCAGGCCGTTGCGCTCGTAGATCGCACGCACCTCGACCGCGATCTCGGCGTAGCGATGAGCCGGGATGTCAGGGAACAGGTGATGCTCGATCTGGTGGCTCAGGTTGCCGCTGAGGATGTGGAAGAGGCGGCCGCCGGTGAGGTTCGCGGACCCGAGCATCTGG
>Ga0208478_1000778_pt1 | contig 10326 bp, 10 predicted proteins | sample NGESurdeep072012_5_FD_184462 | JGI IMG/M metagenome (GOLD analysis project Ga0208478, IMG submission 184462) | Arctic peat soil microbial communities from Barrow, Alaska - NGEE Surface sample 415-2 deep-072012 (SPAdes) | ecosystem: Environmental > Terrestrial > Soil > Wetlands > Peat ... | reverse complement strand
GACGAGATCACCATCGCGGACATCATCCGCGCAGTAGAGGGGCCACTGGCCGCCGTGCGCGGAGTCAGGCCTGAGGATGCCGAGTACCCGGGTGCGGCGCGCGAGCTGCCCCGCGTGTGGGTCGCGGTGCGCAAGAACCTTCGCGACGTCGTCGAGCACGTCACGATCGCTGACGTGGCCAGGGAGAGACTGCCCGGCTCGATCACTCAGCAGGCCAGCGATCCCGAGGCCTGGGTCACGCGATCAGCGCCATCCCTCAGGGTCGACGCGGATGTGACGAGAGTCCCGCCACCCGGTTTGGCAGAGCGACTAGCATCGGAGAGGCACCGCTCCTAATAAAGGTCCTATGTGAATCGGAGGCGGCGGGTGCACGAAGTGGCGATGGGGAGCGAACGGCCGGACGCCGAGGCGCCCGGCATTGTGCTGACATTGTTCGGCCAGGTCACGGGCGCGGTCGAGTCGTGCGGCGGGGTTTCGGTCCTCGCCGCCGACCTCTGCGGTGCCGTCACCCTGTGGAGCGATGGGGCGCGGCGGCTGTACGGCTTTGACGGCACAGAGATCGTAGGGCAGCCGCTGAGCCTGCTCGATGTCGACGGCAGCGTGCAGGGGATGTGGGAACGCACTCGCCGGCTGGGGAGCTGGGAGGGGCCGGTCCAGCGCGTCCGTAAGGACGGAAGCCGCTTCACCGCGCGCGTCTCCGCCACTCCAGTCCTGGGAGCGGACGGGAATCCTGAGGGGTACGTCTTCGTCTCGAGCGACGTCAACGACGAGGCGATGCTGAGACGAGAGCTCGAGGACGAGCGGCGTTACGAACGCTCGCTGTTTGACGCTTCGGGCGATGCGATGGTGACGGTCGATGACGCAGGCGTGATCCGGCGGGCGAATGAAGCGAGTGAGAGAACGTTTGGCTATGGCCACGCCGAGCTCGTAGGCCAGCCAGTGGAGATGCTGTTGCCGGCCCGTGACCGCGCGGATCATCCTGAGCGTCGCGCGTCGTTCTCATCGCGTCCGTGTGGGCGCGCGATGGCGGCCGGAGCGGACTTCGCCGGTTTGCGCAAGGACGGGGTCGAGATCACACTCGAGATCACGCTGACCCCGCACCCGAGCGAGACCGGTCCGATGGTCACGGCCGAGATGCGTGACGTCACCGACAGTCGGCGGGCCGCCGACCTACGGGCGGCCGTGATGCAGAACATGGCCGAGGGCGTGTGGGTGATGGACCGTAGGGGCCGGCTCGTGATGATGAACGCGGCCGCGTCGAGCATGCTCGGCTGGAGCGAGGCCGAGCTCATCGGCAAGCCTGTCCACGCCGCGATCCATTACCTGCACCCGGACGGATCGGCATATCCGGAGGAGGATTGCCGGCTGATGAGGCTCCGAAGCGAGGGCGAAGCCGCGGTGGGGCACGACGCTTTCGTCGCCAAGGACGGACGCATCGTCCCGATCTCGTATTCCGCTTCCCGACTGCTCGACGGAGCATCCGAGAACGGCGTCGTGGTCGTGTTCCACGACACCACCGAAGAGCACGCCGAACGCGCCCGCGCCCAGCGCGCGCTCGACGAGCTCACCTGGGTCGGGCGCATCCGCGACGCCCTCGACGAGAACAGGCTCGTGCTCTACGCACAGCCGATCATCCCGCTCCGCGGCGGACACCCGAGATCCGAATTGCTTCTGCGCATGGTCGCTCACAACGGTGAGATCATCCCGCCCGGAGCGTTCCTGGCGGCAGCGGAGAAACACGGCCTGATCGGCGAGATCGATCGCTGGGTGATCAAGCACGCGACCGCCCTCGCGGCCGACGGACTCACTGTCCACGCCAACATCTCCGCCCATTCGATCGCCGACAGCGGATTGCTCGCTGACATCGAGCACTGGCTCCATGAGCTGGGCGCCGACCCCGCCCGCGTCATCTTCGAGCTCACCGAGACAGCACTGATGGACGACATCGACGCGGGCGAACGGTTCACCCGCGGGTTGAACGCACTCGGCTGCGCGGTCGCGCTCGATGACTTCGGCACCGGCTTCGGCAGCCTCACCTATCTCCAGCGACTCCCCGTCAGATACCTCAAGATCGACATCGAGTTCGTCCGCGACCTCACCACCAAAGCCGCCAGCCGGCACCTCGTCACGGCGATCGTCAACCTCGCCAAGGGCTTCGAACAAGAGACGATCGCCGAGCCAGGGTGTCGCCCGGTCGTAGGATGCCGGTCAGCCGCTCGGTCACGGCTACCAGGACCTCGTCGCCGGCGCGATGCCCATGGGTGTCGTTGACCGTCTTGAAGCCGTCGAGATCGACGAACAGAACAGCCATCATCTTGTTCGACCGCCTCCGTCGGAGCAGCGCATGCGCGATGCGCTGCGCCATCAGGACCCGGTTGGGAAGGCCGGTCAAGGGATCGTGGAGAGCCGCCTCGATCGACCGGTCCGACGTGTTCTGCAGCTCGGTCCGCGCCTGCGCATTGAGCAGGTAGGCGGCGGCAACGTCGGCCAGCGTCTGCGCAGCGCTCATCGCATCGGCGGACAGCGGACCGGGTTCGTCGCGGTACAGGTCGAGCGCCCCGAGCCGTTGGTCGCCGTGGTTCAGAGGGAACGTGAACACCGCCACCAGGCCGGCGTGCGCCGCCTGCGAACGCGGGAAACCGCTCATCGGCGCGCAGGTCGGGCATTGACACCGCCTCGCCCGAGTGGTACGCCGCCACACACGGTCCCTCGCCAAGCTCGCTCTGGAGCTGCTCGAAACGCAGCGCTGATCCGTTTGACGCGGCGATATAGCGCGGGTCCGCCCCGGGAGAGATCAGCGTCACGCCCGCGGCGGTAACCGGAAGCACCCCGACGATGCGTTTGACCAAGTGGTCGAGGATGTCCTGGATGGCGAAGTCCGTCACTATCGTCCGAGCGAGCCCGGTGGACCTCTGCCGACCTTCGGAGCGAGCCCCTCGCGGGCGATGCTACTCGCAGTCGGTCCTCCCTCCGTGCCGACCATCGTCGAGGGGTTGCCGCTGACGTCAGCGAGCTGACCCTGGCTGCACGCGGTCAGCCACCGACGACGGTGGGCGTCACGGCGTGCCCTTGCCCGGGAGGCGGAGTCCGCAGGCCGGGCAAGCCCGGTTGATCAGCGGGTGGTCGCACAGCGCATCGTCGAGCTCGAAGTAGACACGGTGGCGCCCACCGCCGGAGACTCGGAGGACGTGTCCGCACCCGCACTGATACGGCGGCCGGGGCGTCGCCATCGCGCTGGTCACGTCGTCACCGATTTGGCCGTGCGCGCCTTCTGCGTTGCGGTGGCCATGGCCGACCGCCTCTCTGCTCTTCTGAATGAGGATGTCACCCGGAAAGCGAGAAGAGCTGGGCTCACTGAGCGCAACACGAACCATATCAAAATTCCGATCCAAATACTCGGAATTCGGGCGTTGCGCCGGCCCGCGTCCAGCTCGATGATCCCCGACGGGCCCGCTCCGCAACTGCCCAGAGGGGCCCGAGAGCGGCACTGGGTACCCTTGGCCGATGATCGGTCCACCGTCGAGCCCGGCACTGTCGCCGTCGCAGCTCGCGATGCTGGCCGCGCACGGCGAAGAACGCAGTGCCGCCGTCGGTGACGTCCTGTTCCGGGTGGGCGATGCGCGCTACCCGTTCATCGCGATTCTCGAGGGCGAGGCCGCGATCCTGAACGCGGCCGGGCACGAGATCGTGCGGCACAGAGCGTCGGGGTTTCTGGGCGAGATGAACCTGCTGTCGGGCCAGACCGTGTACCTGACGGCGGTGGTCACGCAGCCGATGCGGTACATCGCGGTTGACCGCGACGAACTGCGCCCGCTGCTGTTCGAGGACGGCCCGCTGGGCGACCTGCTGCTGTCGGCCTTCATGTCGCGACGCGAGGCGCTCCAACAGCAGGACGTCGGGATGGAGGTCTTCGGTCCGCGCTCGTCGGAGCCGACACGGCGAATCATCGAATACGCCCGACGCAATCGGCTGCCGCACATCTGGCACGACCCCGAGCACACGCCCGATCCTGCTGACGTGGCGCTGATCGACGGGCTCGATCCCGGGGACGTGCCGCTCGTGCGCCTCCCCGGTGGGATCGAGCTGCGCAACCCGTCCAGTGGCGAGGTCTCCCGTGCGCTCGGGATCGGGCTCGAGCTGGCCCTGCGCGAGGAGGTCGACCTCGTCGTGATCGGGGGCGGACCGGCCGGGCTGGGAGCTGCCGTCTACGGCGCATCCGAAGGTCTGGAGACGCTCGTCGTCGAAGGCACCGCGCTCGGCGGGCAGGCCGGTACGTCGCGCCGGATCGAGAACTACCTCGGCTTCCCGGCCGGGATCAGCGGCTCGGAGCTCACCAGCCGTGCGGTCACCCAGGCGCGCAAGTTCAATGCTCGCACCGCGACCCCGTACCGAGCCGTCTCGCTCGAACCCGGGCTCGACCGCCACGTCGTGCGCTTGGAGGACGACCACGTCGTCGCGGCCCGCGCAGTCGTGCTGGCCACCGGCGCTGACTATCGCCGGCTTCCCGTCGCCGGACTCGAGGACTATGAGGGCATCAGCGTGTTCTACGCGGCCGGGCCGCCCGAAGCACAGCGCTGCGGGGCGACCCGGGTCGGTGTCGTCGGCGGCGGCAACTCGGCGGCGCAGGCCGCGGTGTGGCTGGCCCGCGGCGGCGCGCTCGTGACGCTGCTGCATCGCCGAACCGACCTGCGCGAGACGATGTCCGACTACCTCGTGGTCGAACTCGAGCGCTATGGCGTCGCGGTCCGCGCCCGCAGCGAGGTGACCGCGCTGCACGGCGCAGACGGCGAGCTCGAGGCGATCACTTTGCGCGACGGCGAGCGGCTGTCCTTCTCGTATCTGTTCCTGTTTCTCGGCGCGGCGCCTTGCACCGACTGGCTCGGCGACGCCGTGGCTCGCGACGAGAAGGGCTTTGTGCTGACCGGCGCCGACGCCGGGGTGACCCATCCCCTCGAGACGAGCGTGCCCGGGATCTACGCTGCCGGCGACGTGCGATCGGGTTCGACCAAACGGTGCGCCACCGCCGTGGGCGAGGGGGCGATGGTCGTCAGCCTCGTGCACGAGCGACTCTCCGGCGTCGCCGCGTAGCCCGGGACCGTGCGATCGGACGACGACACGTTGAGGGCGTTGTATGTCCCGCCGCCGGGAACGACGGATCGTAAATGGACCAGAGTACGGAGCATCGTTCATCCCATTCGGGTGATGACAGCGCCTCACGGTCCGGATGAAATGGTAGGTACGTAGGACCTTTCCGGTCGAGCGGCGGAGCGATCCGTCCCGCCGCGCCCGCAGGATCAACCACTCACACAAGGAGCGCTCGTATGGCCACGCTCGTAGCGATCGGCTATCCCGACGAGGGAACCGCTGAGGAGGCCCGTCAAACGGTCCAGCAGCTGGAGGCCGACCTGATCATCCAGGCCGACGAGGTCGCGGCGATCCGCCGCGACACGGATGGCAAATACCACGTCCACACCAGCCACAGCGGCGCGTCGACCGCCGGTGGCGCGGTCTGGGGCGGCTTCTGGGGCCTGCTGTTCGGCCTGCTGTTCTTCATCCCATTCGCCGGCTGGGCCGTGGGCGCCGGTCTGGGTGCGCTGTTCGGGCACCTCGGCGAGAAGGGCATCGACAAGCAGTTCCAAGACCAGGTCCGCGACCAGGTCAAGCCCGGCACCTCGGCGCTGTTCCTGATCATCGAGAAGGTGACCCCGGACAAGGCGGTTGCCGCCCTGGAGCAGTACGGCGGCACGGTCATCAAGACCTCCCTCTCGGAGGAGGACACCAAGAAGTTGCAGGAGGCCCTGAAGCCGCCGGCCGGCGCGGGCACCCCCGCCTGAGCAGTCGGGTCTCGACTGACGCTCACGGCTGCCGCCCCCGTCAGGGCGGCAGCCGTGGCCGCGAGGCACGCGGCGACGACGCCAAGGCGCGGCTCGAGGGCATGGAGGCCTGGCTCGCGCTGCACGACGATGCCGTCATGGCGGTGCTCTTCGTCGTCTTCGGGACCAAACTCCTCGCCGACGGTCTCCCGCCCTGTCTAGCGTGAGCTGGTCATGCAGGCTCGGACCAGCGGCCCGACGATCGTGCGGCCTGCCGGGCGCCAGGACGGTGCCTCACCGCGCGGGGTGCAGAGCAGCACGTAGGGCTCACGGATGAGAACCAACTCACACCAGGAATGGAGACCGGGATGGATGACATCGGACCCGTCGACTACGCGGTGATCGCGTTTCCGGGCAACGAGTTCAGCGGCGATATCGCGCCGGCGCTGGCCGACCTCGTCGAGGCGGGCACGATTCGCCTCATCGACGCGGCATTCGTCAGCAAGGACGAGAACGGGGACGTCCTGGCGGTCGAAGTCACCCAGCTCGCGCCGGACGTTCAGGCCAAGCTGGATGCGCTCAACCTCGAAGTCCACGGGCTCGTCAACGAGGAGGAGCTCGAGGCGATCGGCCAGGGGCTCGAGCTGAACTCCTCCGCGGCACTCCTGGTCTGGGAGAACGTGTGGGCTCGCGCGGTGGCCCAGAAGATGCGCGACGCCGGCGGAGTCTTGGTCGCGTTCGAGCGTGTCCCGCATGACGTCGTCCAGGCAGCCCGCGAATGGGCGCTGACCGAGACCGGCGTCTAAACCCGAACAGGAGAGTTGCCATGAGAGGACGCAGAGGCATTGGACGCCGAGGCCCCGGATTGATCGGGACCGCGGTCGTCGTGGGCGGAGCGGCTCACATGGGTGCCAAGAGTGCCCAGCGAGGACAGGCCGCCGCCCAGCAGGAAGCCGGGCAGGACGAGCAGATCGCCAACCTCGAGGCGCAGCAGGCAGCCGCCTCTCAGCAGCAGGCGCCCCCCGCGCCGGCGCCGTCCCAGGCCGACGACGATGCGGCGCAGATCCAGAAGTACGCAGCGCTGAAGGGGCAGGGACTGATCACCGAGGAGGAGTTCGAGGCCAAGAAGAAGCAGATCCTCGGGATCTAGTCTCGGAGCGCTCGGACCGGTTGCCGAGCTCGATCTCCCGGCGAGACGAGGTCGGCGCCGGTCACGACGCGGGGCCGCCGCTCAGTCGACCTCGACGTCGAAGTCCCACGACACGACCGGAGCTGATCCGGTTGGTGCCCACGTGATCCGCCCGCCGCCGACCGGGAGCACGGTCTTGAGGGTCAGCACGACCGGCCGGGCCGGCGTCACTTCGCTCGGCAGGGCTCCGCCGTCCGCGGCCGACACCGACGGGTGGTGAATGACCCCGCGCTCGTCCTCGATCGCGAGCGCCGCGCCGCGAAGCGGCACGGCACCGGACGTGGCCGTGAGCGTGATCGTGAACGTGCACGGGGTGCTCGCCGGCCCGCCGAGCAGGCGTGGCTGCGGTACGGCGGGGCCAACTGCCGTCGCGAGCGCGCGCCCGTGCGCGAGTAACACCGAGACGGTGTCACCCTCGATCGCGAGTCCCGGGTGCGCCGGGCCGGCCGACACGATCCCGCCCACGTCGGGTGACCAGTGAGCAGGCGTGATCCGGCCGAGCGGGTTGTTGAACACGTCGGGGCCAAACGGAGCCAGGCCGCGCTGGGCGGCATAGCCGAGGTGGCCCTGTCCGTCGAGGCCGCGCGAGCGGGCCGCGACGCCGAACAGGTCCTCCATCGTGCGCAGCCAGCTGTAGTGGTTGTATAAGCGCCTGCTGACGCTCCCCGGCTTGATGTAGGGGCTGATCAGGACGCTGCCGGTGTCGCCGCCGCCGGTCGTCGGGTCGGTGGCATTGAACAGCGGATCGGTCGCCGGCGTGCGCGGCCCCACCGTGATCCCGCTCACGGCGCCCGTCGTGACGAGCGCCTGGCCGGATGCGGTCACGAGCGCGAACGAGCCGGCGACGGCGAAGCCGCCGCTCTGGCTGGGAGCGCTCGCCGTCACCGGCGTGTTGGTCACCTTGCCGACGAACGCACCGGGCGGGATCCCGGCACCGGTGACGCTCCGCCCCATATCCGTCACCACGATCGCGTTGTCGGCGATTGTCGAGCTGCCGAGCGGCGCCACGGCCCCGGCGTCCGTGCGCGGCCCGGGGACGTTGGCGCCGCCACCGAGTAGACATGTCCCGGTGGGCTTCGGCGGCACCGACTGGGCAACGCAGCTGCTGGGGCGGTCGACGAAAGCGTTGTACCCGGGACCGGGATAGAGCTCCTGGCCGAGCGCGTTCCTGGCCAGTGGCGTGTTGGGCCCGGTCGGCTCGAAGTGCACACCACGGCCGAACAGCGTCTCGCCGGCTGAATCATTCGCGATCGACGTGGCCGCATTCGGCGGCACGATCTTTGAGTTGGCAAAGCTGTTGCCGGTGTACGTGAACGGTGGGAAGGCCTCGTCGAAGGTGATGTCGATCAGGCCGCGGTCGCGGAACGCCGCCGACCGCTCGATCTCCGGGACGATGTGGCGGAGGAAGAGATCGGCGGCGTACAGACCGCCGGTGTAGTCACGCGGAGCCCGCGGCGTGTTGGGTCCGGAGAAGCCACCGGAGAGGTTGTTCCCGTGACACACGGCGTCGTGGGCGTCGCTGCACATGTTCGGCGTGATCCAACTGAACGCGGGCGTCGTCGCTTTCCGCGCCAGGTCATGAACCAGGCCGCGACTCGGGTCGAACAGGCTGGCGATATGGGCCCGGTCGCAGCGGCCGGAGCCGAGCAACGACTCGAACCACGGAAACGGGAAGTGCTTGGGCAGGTACTGGTCGGTTGCGCTCGCGACGGCCGGATTGGGCCGGGCGGCATTGCCGGTCGGCCCAGGAGAGGGATACGGTGCGCCGCAGTAGCGGATACCGGCCGAGTGCACAGGCGGAGTCGGATCGGGATAGCCGAGGTCCTGGGCGTATCCCTTCCAGCTGACGTGCGCCGCATCGAGCTGGTCGAAGAGTGTCTTCACGCTCGACGGGTAGACGCATCCATTCGATCCGGCGGCGGCGTTGGGGCCGTGCGCGGAGGTCATCTGGCCGTAGTTTGGGTTGCGCCGCAGCGAGCCGGAGGTGTCCACGTGGCCCGAGAAGTGGTCGTAGTACGGGCAGTCGACCTGCGTATCGGCCTGCGTGGCCTGCCCGCTGGCCAGCGAGATGTAATTGTCGAAGCTGAAGTGCCCGGTCCCGTAGTAGTTCTTCAGCAGCACGCCCTGGGAGGGCAGCGTTCGCCACAGGTACGTGTTGTTGTTGAGCCCGGTGAACGTCGCGTCGTAGGACTTGTTCTCGAGGATGATCAGCCACACGTGCTTGATCTTCCCGGCGCGGATGCCGAGGCCGTCGGCGTACGCGGGAGCCGCTCGCGGAGTGCGTGCGTCGGCCACCGGCGCCGCGAGCACCGTCGAGCAGACCACCGACGCCAGCACGGTCGCAGCGAACAGCACTGTCCTGCGTCCCATCACGGCGACCCGGGCTCTCCCCATGAGGGGAGGCTATCGGGAGCCTCGGCGAGTGTGCGTGCCGGCCGAGAGACGAGCGTGCGCGCCCGCGCTGACGCGCGTTGATCCGGGCGCGACATTCTCCATAGAGTCGCGCGGAGAGCGGACGCGTCTGCCTGACCCGTCACCCGAGCCAAGGAGGAGCGAACGTGAACCCGAGCCCACAGGCGCTGATCGTCGGTGCTGGTCCCACGGGGCTGCTGCTGACAGTGGAGCTGGCGCGCCGCGGCATCGACTGCCTGTTGATCGATGCGCTCGATGCGCCGCGCAGTTGGGATCGGGCGACGGTCGTGCACCCGCGCTCGATGGAGATCTTCGAGGCCCTGGGGCTGGCCGACCGGTTCCTCGACGAGGGCGTCAAGACCCGGGCGGCCCGGTTCCGCTCCGACGGCGAGACCCTCGGCGAGCTGAACCTCGCGTTGGCGGACAGTCGCTACGGCTTCGACCTGGGCATCTCCGAGGAGGTGACCGAGTCCGTCCTGACCTCCTACCTCGAGCGGCTCGGCGGCGCCGTGACCCGCTCCACCCGCCTCGTCGGGCTCGAGCCGCGACCCGATGGTGTCCGGGCGACGCTCGAGCAGCGCGGTGAGCGCAGTGAGGTGGTCGCCTCGTGGGTGGTGGCCTGCGACGGGCTCCGCAGCGCCGTGCGCGAGCTGGTCGGCGTCGACTTTCCCGGCCCGGTTTCGCTGCCACTGCCGTGTCGCCGAGCGCTACCGGAGCGATCGTGTGCTGCTCGCCGGCGACGCGGCCCACGTGTGCTCGCCGGCCGAGGGTCACGGGATGAACACCGGTCTGCAGGACGCCTTCAATCTCGGCTGGAAGCTCGCCCTCGTCTGTCGGGGGATCAGCGGACCGGAGCTGCTCGACAGCTATGAGTCCGAACGCCGCCCGGTGGCCGCACGGGTCGTGTCTTCT
>Ga0208478_1000775_pt1 | contig 10347 bp, 10 predicted proteins | sample NGESurdeep072012_5_FD_184462 | JGI IMG/M metagenome (GOLD analysis project Ga0208478, IMG submission 184462) | Arctic peat soil microbial communities from Barrow, Alaska - NGEE Surface sample 415-2 deep-072012 (SPAdes) | ecosystem: Environmental > Terrestrial > Soil > Wetlands > Peat ... | reverse complement strand
ACGGACCGAGTGGGCTGCCCGATCGCCCGGCCCCGATCGCCCGGCCTGGCGCGCGCCACCGCCACGAAGAGAGATCGGCGTACGGTCGAGGTCATGGCGGCAGAGCAGATGGCGGGCCAGCAGACCGCAGTCCGGCAGGGCTTCGGCGTGGACATCGGCGGTTCCGGCATCAAGGGCGCCCCGGTGGATCTGGACAAGGGGGCGATGGCTGCCGAGCGGCTGCGCGTCGCCACCCCGCAGCCCTCGACCCCGACCGCGGTGGCGGCTGTAGTCGGCGACATCTGTCGGCACTTCAACTGGACCGGTCCGCTGGGCTGCACCTTCCCGGCGGTGGTCCAGAACGGAGTGGCCCGCACGGCCGCCAACGTGGACAAGGCCTGGATCGGCACCGACCTGGCCGTACTGCTCGGTACGGCGACCGGCAGCCAGGTCACGGCCATGAACGACGCCGACGCCGCCGGGGTGGCCGAGATGGCGTTCGGGGCCGGCCGGGACCAGAACGGCGTCGTCGTGCTGGTGACGCTGGGCACCGGGATCGGCAGCGCGTTGTTCGTCGACGGCCGGCTGGTGCCCAACACCGAGCTAGGCCACCTGGAGGTCAGCGGTCAGGACGCCGAGACCCGGGCCTCCGACGCCGCCCGGGACCGCGACAACCTGAGCTGGAAGGACTGGGCGCACCGGCTGCAGCGCTACCTGCGCACGCTGGAGAACCTGCTCTGGCCCGATCTGATCATCCTCGGCGGCGGCGTCAGCAAGAAGGCAACCAAGTTCGTGCCGCTGATGGACGTCCGGACCCCGCTAGTGACCGCCCAGCTGCTCAACGACGCGGGAATCGTCGGCGCCGCGGAAGCGGCGACCCCGAGACCGCCGGGCTGATTTCGGGGCTGAGGTCCGCCCGATTCTGCGGGCGCCGGGCCAACGTCGCGCCCGCACTGGCCACCGACACGCAGCCGATCGCCGCCAGCTGGCGGACCCGCAGCGACTCCCCCAGCACCACGAAGCCGGCCAGCGCCGCCATCGCCGGCTCCAGGCTCATCAGCACGCCGAACGCCGACGCCGGCAGCCGGCGCAGCGCGGTCAGCTCGAGGGAGTACGGCACCGCCGAGGACAGCATCGCCACCGCGAACCCGATAGCGAGCACCCGCGGGTCGAGCAAGGTCAAGCCACCGCCGACGACCCCGAACGGCAGCAACGCCATCGTGGCGACCGCCAGCGCCAGCGCCAACCCGGACGCGCCGGGGAACGCTCGCCCCACCCGCTGGCTGGTCAGGATGTACGCCGCCCAGCCGGCGCCGGCGACCAGCGCGAAGGCCACCCCGCTGACCGACACCGCGCCACCGGCGCCCGCCAGCATCGCCACCCCGGCACCGGCCAGCACCACCCAGAGGCCGTCGAGCCACCGGCGCGACCCGGCCACCGCGACTCCGAGCGGGCCGAGAAACTCCACGGTGACGGCCACGCCCAGCGGGATGCGAGCGATGGCCTCGTAGAAGCTCAGGTTCATCGCGGCCAGGACCAGCCCGAAGGCCAGTACCGTCAGCCCGGCCCGTCGATCCGGTAGCCGCGGCGACGGCCGCGCCACCAGAGCGAGGACCAGCGCCGCGAAACCGAGCCGGAGCAGTACGGTGCCGGACGGCCCGGCGGTGGCAAACAGGTCCTTGGCGATCGCCGCGCCGATCTGCACCGACGCGATCGCGGCCAGCACCAGCAGCGGAGCAGGCACCGCGGCGCGGGCGTGGCGGTCAGTGATCGAGAGTCTTGGGGGGCTTTCCCGGGCCGATCGCGGTGTGGGCATCGACGGAGAAGTATCGCGGTTTCTCCGAGCGGCGTTTCGGTCCCACCGCGTTGGCCGCGGTCACGCCTATCCACGGCAGCAGGACGGCGCCGAGGACGGCCACCACGGCCAACGGTCCGTGCACCAGCAACGCCGCGACCAGGATGCACACCACCCGGACGGCCTGGGTCCACAGATACCGTCGCTGGCGAGCGGCCAGCTCTTCCAGGCGGTTGGGCGGCGCCCCGGTGATCAGGTGCACCGACCCGGCCCGCTGGGCTCTGCGGCGTGGGTCCCAACTCGGCACGTTTACCCCTGTCCATGGCGCACCTGTCCGTGGTGCGCCTGTCCATGGTGCGCCTGTCCATGGTGCGCCTTGCCCGGGGCCGCGCAACTGCGGGTTTCTGCGGGTTTCTGTGGGTTTCGCACCATCTGGCCGCCAGCAGGCTGCGGACGGCGAGCGGGACGGCTGTCTCGGACGCAGTGACGCGATCGCGGGGGATCCCGTGGCGGACCCCGCCTTCGGCTGATGACTCACTCCGGTGCCCTCGGGCCCGGGGCCCAACCGGATTCGGGATCATAGGTGCACGTCCGCACCGCCGAGGAGGAGCCGAGCTGCCATGAAGATCGTCGTGGGGTACGTCAAGTCACCCGAAGGGGCCGCCGCCGTTGACCGGGCCATCGAGGAGGCCAGGCTGCGCAACGCCTCGCTGGTCATCGTCCACTCCAGCAAGGGCGGCCTCCGGGAGGACGTTGACGAAGCCGTCGCCTACCAGGAGCAACTCGACGAGATCGACCGCCGACTGGCCGGTCAGGGCGTCGCGCACGAGGTGCGGCAGCTGACCCGCGGCAAGGACCCGGTCGACGACTTGATCGACGTGGTGCACAACACCGAGGCCGAGATGATCGTCATCGGCCTGCGCCGTCGGTCAGCGGTGGGCAAGTTCGTGCTGGGCAGCAACGCCCAGCAGATCCTGATGGACGCCGACTGCGCCGTGTTGTGCGTCAAGGCATCGTCGAACCGCTGAAGTTTCCCCGCCGCGGGGCCGACATCGCTGTCAGCGGCTTTCGCCGTCGACCGCACAACGGGCTGGAGCGACGTGGTAGACGAACGCGAGCTGCTGATGATGGAGGCGTACGACGAGGGCGTCGTCACCGAGGTGATCCGCCCGGCCGCGGTCCTGCCGGAGAGCTCGGCCCGCGCCGTCCTGGTGGAGCTCGCCATGCGGGACGTGCTGGCCCGGGGCCACTGGCAGACCACGCCGACGCTGTGGCGCCGTTACGACCGCCCGTTCGACGGCCCGGACGGCACCTCGGGCACGGCCGAGCTGCTCGGCACGATGCAGGTTGCCTACGGGACACCGACTCGCTACGAGATCACCATCTACCGGGCGACCATCACCCGGCTCGGCCAGGAGCACGGTTGGTCGGTGGTCGCGCTGTGCGACGAGGCCCTCGGGTACGGCGGGCTGGACCTGATGTCGTGCCCGCGCGCGGACCTGGCGCCGCCGCCCAAGCCGTTTCGGTTCTGACCGCTGCCGCCTGCGCCCCCCGCGCCTGCCGTCCGGGCGCGGCGACGCCGAGGATGTCGGCCTGGAACTGCATGCGGAACTCATTGGCGCTCGCGCCTCCGTCCACCCGGAGTTCCTCGACTTGCTGGCCGGACTCTTCCTTAGTGGCGAAGACCACGTCCCGGGCCGCCATACTGGCCGAGTGCCGGAGATCTTCGACGTGGCCCAGGCGCGGGCGCTGATGCCGGCGGTGCACCGCCAGGCTGACGAGATCATCACCGTCCGCGCTGACCTGACCGAGCTGCGGGCTGCTCTGAGCCGCGGCCAGAACTGCGCGCTGGGCGGCATCCCGGAGGCCAAGGCGCTGGAAGCGCGGCTGCATGAGGGTCTGGCCTGGTTCACGCCCCAGGGGATCGTGCTTAAGGGCTTCGCGCCGCTGCTCGTGGACTTCCCGGCTCACCGCGGCGGTGACGACGTCTTGCTGTGCTGGTTGGAGGGTGAGCGGGAGCTGGGCTGGTACCACCGCGTCGACCTCGGCTTCGCCGGCCGCCGCCCGCTCTAGACCGCTCTCTCGCAGCTTCACCCACGCCGTGGTCGTGGTTGGGACCTGAAACGAACCCCGGGACGACAATGACGTGGGTGAAGGTCGGCACAGCGGCAGCTTCACCCACGCCGTGGTCGTGGTTGGGACCTGAGACGCCGGCCCGGACACTGCCGGGGGTGCGGCCGGGGGTGCGGCTGGGGTGCGGCTGGGGTGCGGCGGCGAAGGCCCGCCCGGGCGTACGCCGAGATCGTCGAGTTCGAGAGCGCCCTGGTCGCCGACCAGTCGTGCTGGCACGAACCGCCCATCACCAGCAGGTCACCGGCGCCGAGATGGAACGTCTTGGCCACCCGGCCGCCGGTGCCGGGTCGGAGCAGAAACCGCCGCCGCTACCCCAGCGGCACCGTCGCCACCAACGGTTCCACCAGCACCGTGCGAACGGCGTCACATCGGCCGCTGGCATTGCCGCCACGGCGCGTCCCGGAGCAACAGCTCGAACAGCTCGTCGGAGCGGGCGAGCCAACCAGGCACGTGCTCGACCCAGGACCGGTCGTCCAGCGCTTGTCGGGTCAGCCGGTCGAAGGAAGGTCGGCCGGGTTGTCAGCTCTGGTGTCAAACAACGACGCCTGCCAGGCAACCGACGGGACGCCAGCGCTCACGCCGCGTGTGCCGGCCCCGGTCGGCTGGCCCCTGCCGGGATGTCGTCGCCGTACGCCGGCCGTGGCGCTGGATGCTCGACCAAGGCCAGGACTCGGCTGGCCATGAACCGCGCGGTGCGCACCGGCGTACCGCCGCGGGTCAACTCGGTGACTTCGACGACACCGCGACCGGTGCGGACCTCGACCCGACGCCCGGCGCGGGTGGCCGCGACCTCGTAGGTCCTCGTGGCTCCACCGGCGTCGATGACGACCTCGACCTTGTCACCTTTCACACCAAGAGCAACGCCGATCAGGGCGCGGACAGTCCCGATACCTGCTGCTCGGAAGGCCGCTCAGGCTCGACGGGCTCGGGCTCGGGCGCCGGCGGTTCGGGTGCCGGCGGTTCGGGTGCCGGCGGTTCGGGTGCCGGCGGTTCGGGTGCCGGCGGCTCGGGCGCCGGCGGTTCGGGTGCCGGCGGCTCGGGTGCCGGCGGCTCGGCGGCAGCTGGCGCTGGGTCGGCCGACGGGGTTGGAGGCGGTTTGGCTGCGGCTGAGTCCACCGGGGCCACCTGCTCGCCTGCGCCGTCGACCGACTGCGCGGCCTCCCCCGTGGGTTCCGCCGCGCCGTCCGCGGTCGGAACCGTCGGCTCCGCGGCGAGACGACGACCGCGGCGGCGGCCCCCACGCCGCCGGCGACGACGCTCGCGATCGGCGGTCGAAGTCTCCGGTTCCGCCGCCGCCTCCGAGCTCGCGGCTTCCTCCGACGCCGCAGCCGGCGTCACCGGGTCAGCAACCGTTTCGGCTGGCACGGCGGTCACTGGCTCGCCGGCTGGCACGGTGGTTCCGCCGCGGGTTCCGGGCGGCCTCGGGACAGCGGCGGCCACGGCCGGCGCGTCGGCCGATGGCGTACCAGGCTTGCGCGTGCGCGGTCGCCGCTTGGCCGGCGTCCGCGGGTGCTGCCGAGCGAGGTGGCGGTCGAGCTCCGCCACAGCCGTGCGCGCCGGTCGCGCGTCCGGGTGGGACTTGACCCATTCCTCGGTCACCGCGTCGACGACCACGGCCCACGACCGCCGCAGCGCCCCCCACTCCGCCGGACCACGCTCGCCGGCGGGCACGGCCAGCACCGCCTCCCAGCCGATGTCGCTGGCCCGACTCAGCTGGTCTCCGCGTACCAGCCGGCCGACCAGCCGGTTGCCGCCGGCGGCCATGCCCGCGTCGTCGGCAGCGGCCGGCAGTACCGCCCGCAGCGCCGACTCCTCCTCCACCGACGCCGCTCGGGGCGGTTCCCGCCGCGCCGGTGGCCGACCGGCTCGCCGCGTGCGGTCGTCCGATCGCGGTCGGTCGGTCCGGAGTCCGGACTCGGGGCGCCGTCCGCCCTCGCGCCGGCCAGGCTCACGGCGGCCGCCGTCGGGCGGTCCGGTCTCCCCGCGCTCCGTTTGCCTGGCCTCGCGCTCAAGTTCCTCGTTGTACCGGAGAATCGCGCGGTTCTCCGAGATGACGCCACGGTCGAGAAACGACTGGCGCTGGCTCATGCCGGTGGACTTCTTCTTCGGCACCGGGGCGCACCTTTCGCTGATGTGGGTCATACGGTCCCACGCGGCCGCCCGCGGGAGTGGTTCGGCTACGACGGGATGCTTGACCGGCTGCTTGACCGTCGCGCGTCGTGGGCAGGAGCGCAGACATGACTGACGCCGCCGGCTTTCGCGAACTCGGCAGGGTTGCCGTCGACCACGCGGACGCGGCCGCTCCCCGGTCACGCTTGCCGCCGCCGACCACCTCAACCACCTCGGCACGGTGCACGGCGTCGTGATCGCCACCATGGCAGACGCCGCGATGGGCGAAGCGGTAGGCAGCACCCACGGTGACGAAGCCACGCCGGGGACCGTCGAGGTGACCGTGGCCGACCTCAACCCGGGCAACCCGGGCCAGTCGGGCCAGTCGGGCTCGCTGACGGCTGCCGCGGAGGTACGCCGCGGCCGGGTCACCGTGGTCGAGGCCGAGGTCACGCAGGACGACGACGGTACGACAGTCGCGCACGCGCTGGCCCGGCTGCTGGCCGCCGTACTGGTCGGCGGAGTCGTGACGACCGGGTGCAGCCCGAGTACTGCACCGCGCACGGCCGGCTCGCCGAGCGGTCTCCCGGCGGCCGCCGCCACACCGACGTCGGCACCGACCCCGACGCCGGCGCCACCCGCGCCAGCTCCGACGGACGACGGCGCGCTGCCCCAGACCGCCGCGTCGCCGGCCGCCGACACGCCCCTCTTCGCCGTCCGGATGGCCGCCCTGTGGCGGGCAGTGGTGACCGGCAACTCCGCCGCCGGGCTACCGGCGTTCTTCCCGCTCGCGGCCTATCGCCAGGTCAAGACGGTGTCCGACCCCGCCGGCGACTGGCAACGGCGACTCGTCGGCGAGTTCGGGCTGGACGAGGCCGTCGCACACGACCTGGTCGGTGCTCAGGCGAAGACCGCAACGCTGCTGCGGGTCGTCGTACCGGCCGAGCACGCCTCGTGGGTGCCGCCGGGCACCTGTGCGAACCGAGTCGGCTACTGGCACGTCACCGGGGCACGGGTCGTGTACCAGGTCGACGGCGCGGAGCGATCGTTTGGCATCGCCTCGCTGATCTCCTGGCGAGGCGAGTGGTACGTCGTGCACCTGGGCGCCGTCGTCCGCCGCTCGGCCGGCGGCGTGGTCGACCGCCCGGCGGCCGGGCCCGGCGGGTCCGAACCAGAGTCTGGATGCTGACCCGGCCGCCGCAGCCTCAGGTGACCGAGCAGAGGACCTCGGCGTTGAGGATGGCGAACCAGCCGTCAGGGTGGGTCGCCCAGTGCCGCCAACCTACGGCGAGGTCATCCAGTTCGCCTTGGTCAGCCAACCCCCGGGCCACCGCCTGCTCAGCCAAGGAATCGCCAGGTAGTCGCCAGGTAGTCGGCGTCGCGCGCCGCCACCTAGCCGCCGGGCCGGCACACCCGGCGCACCGGCCGCATCTCCCTCAGCGCGGCGACCGGGTCGGTCTGGCGCTGCAGCAGGGTTGGCCACCGATCAAGGCTGGTAGAAGGCGGACATGCCGGAAACGCTCGGGGCGGCGCCGCTGGTGACGGCGATCGAGAGCCTGCGCACCGCCCTGGAGTCGACCCCGCTGGACCTGGAGATCGGCGGCGGTGCCGAGAGCCGCCGGGAGCGCACGGCCGTCATCGGACAGATCCAGGACTACCTGCTGCCCCGGCTGCAGCGACTCGACGCGCCATTGCTCACCGTCGTCGGCGGATCCACCGGCGCCGGGAAGTCCACGCTGGTCAACGGCCTGGTCGGTACAACGGTGACGACCGCCGGCGTGCTCCGGCCGACCACCCGGGCGCCGGTGCTGGTCTGCAATCCCGACGACCGCGACTGGTTCGCCACCGACCGGATCCTGCCCGGCCTGGCCCGGACCACCGGCGGACCCGCCGCCGCTGCCGCTGACGGACGCGCCGGCAGCCTGCAGCTGGCGACCGCACCCGAGGTCCCCCGCGGGCTCGCCCTGCTCGACGCCCCGGATGTCGACTCGGTGGTCACCGCCAACCGCGAGCTGGCCGCCCAGCTGCTGGCCGCCGCAGACCTGTGGCTGTTCGTCACCACCGCGGCCCGGTACGCCGACGCGGTCCCCTGGGAGCTGCTGCACACCGCGCAGGAGCGCAGCACCGCCCTCGCGGTGGTACTGGACCGGGTTCCCCCCGAGGCGGCACCCGAGGTCTCCGCGCACCTGCGCGAGATGCTGGCTCGAAACGGCCTCGGCGACGCCCAGCTATTCGTCGTACCGGAGACCGAGCTGCTGGGCGGGGCGCTGCCGGTGGCGTCGGTGGAACCGGTCCGCGCCTGGCTGCGCGAGCTCGGCGCCGACGACGGCCGCCGACAGGCGGTGGTCCGGGCCACTCTGGACGGAGCGCTGGACAGCCTTTCGGCCCGGGTAGAGCAGATCGCCGCCCAAACCGTCGTCCAGCTCGCGGCCGGAAACACGCTGGCCACGCAGGTCGGCCAGGCCTACGACACCGCGGCTCACGAGGTCGACCGGTCGCTACGGGACGGGTCGCTGCTGCGCGGCGAGGTGCTCAACCGCTGGCAGGAGTACGTCGGCACCGGTGAGTTCATGCGCTCGCTGGAGGTCCGCATCGGTCGGCTGCGCGACCGGCTGCGGGCGGCGTTCACCGGCCGGCCGACGCCGGCGACGGAGCTGCGGGACGCGGTGGAAAGCGGCGTTGAGTCCCTCGTGCTGGACGCCGCCGACCGCGCCGCCGAGCGCAGCGTCGAAGGTTGGCGGGTCCACCCGGCCGGCAAGGCGCTGCTCGCCGCCGCCGGCGAGGGGCTGGCCCGCAGCTCACCGCAGCTACGCACCCAGCTGGCCCAGGAGATCCGGGATTGGCAGGGACAGGTGCTGGCGCTGGTCGCCGAGGAGGGCGCGGACAAGCGGACCGCGGCCCGGGTCGCCTCCCTTGGGGTTAACGGCGCCGGGCTGGCCGTCATGATCGGCGTCTTCGCCCACACCGGTGGACTGACCGGGGGCGAGGTCGCGGTGGCCGGCGGCACCAGTGTCGCCGGCCAGCGATTGCTGGAGGCGGTCTTCGGCGACCAGGCGGTGCGCACCCTGGCTCGCGAGGCCCGGCTCGAGCTGGTCAGCCGAGTCGAGCGGCTGCTCGCCGGCGAGGCCGACCGCTTCGCCGCGCTGCTGCCGCCACGGGACGAGAGCGCCGGAGCGGCGCTGCGGGCCGCGCTGGCGCAGGTGCAGGTCGCCCGCCGGCAGTCGGCAGGCCTGGCGTGACCCCAGTGCTGACCGGCCGACGCGCCGCCGCTCGGCTCGCCGGCGCCGGGTTGCCCGAACGGCTGCAGGCGCTGGCCACCGCGGCAGACGTGGCCGACGGCCGGCTCGACCCGGACGCGGTGGCCGCCGCCCGCGCGGTCACCGCCCGGGCCGACGAGCGGCTGCGCCTCGGGGTCGGACACACCTTGGTGGCGCTGGCCGGCGCCACCGGCAGTGGCAAGTCGACCTTGTTCAACAGCCTGACCGGTGCGGAGCTGTCCACGGTCGGCGTACGCCGGCCGACCACCGCCACCGCGCACGCCTGCGTCTGGGGGGCAGACGAAGCGGCGGAACTGCTGGACTGGGCCGGCGTACGCCGCCGGCACCGGCTGCCCGCGCCCGGCGAGGCCGACACCGCCCTCGACGGCCTGGCGCTCCTGGACCTGCCCGACCACGACTCGATCGAGGTGAGCCACCGCCTCGAGGTGGACCGACTAGTCGAGCTGGTCGACCTGCTGGTCTGGGTGCTGGACCCGCAGAAGTACGCCGATGCCGCCGTGCACGAGCGCTACCTGCGCCCGTTGGCCGGCCACGCCGGCGTCATCCTGGTCGCGCTCAACCAGGTCGACCGGCTGGGGGCCGCCGAGTGCGCGGCCTGTCTGTCCGACCTGCGCCGGCTGCTCGTCGCCGACGGGCTGGGGGACGTGCGGCTGATCGCCACCTCCGGGCGCACCGGCGCCGGGATCGCCGAGCTGCACGAGGTCGAGGAGGAGCCCGTCGCCGGCGATGTCGACGGCGCCCGGCTGATCGCCCTGAACATGGCCCTGAACGGCGAGCCCCGCGCCGACACCGAGCGCTATCTGGCGGAAAACTTCCAGCTTCCCGACCGCGGCAAGCTCGTAGACGAGGTCTACGCGGCGATCGACGGCTGAGGCGCCCGCCTCGGATGCGAACGGCTGTTCGCAGTCATAGAATGCCCGGTAGATGGCAGCGGGCAACCAGATCGTCGTTTCGGGGGCGAGAGAGCACAACCTGAAGGACATCTCGCTGTCCCTGCCGAGGGACGCCCTGGTTGTCATAACCGGGCTGTCGGGGTCGGGCAAGTCGAGCCTC
>Ga0208478_1000773_pt1 | contig 10368 bp, 11 predicted proteins | sample NGESurdeep072012_5_FD_184462 | JGI IMG/M metagenome (GOLD analysis project Ga0208478, IMG submission 184462) | Arctic peat soil microbial communities from Barrow, Alaska - NGEE Surface sample 415-2 deep-072012 (SPAdes) | ecosystem: Environmental > Terrestrial > Soil > Wetlands > Peat ... | reverse complement strand
CGGATCGCTTCTTCGCCGGCCCAAGGTGGAACCGATGATGTCCTTTGTAGGATTCTTGAAAACCGCCTACGCAAGTGATCCTCGTTCTCGGTGACGATCGGTGTTGTGTCGGAGACGCCCGTCTCTCGTCGACTTTCTATCTAATGGTTGTCGACGCGATCGAGTATAGCCGTACGATGTCGGCGGTGCATTTGGTTGGCTCGCGTCGCGAAACGGCGGCGGAATTCGGAGATAGCAAGAGGTTACTCTCGGCAAGCGGGACGATAATACTAGCTTGCGGTATGTTTCCATATAAGCACAATCGCTACGAATACATCGTTGCGCTCCGCCGGTGATCCAAGCGTCCCGCCGATTGCTCAGCCTCCCGCACGACGGCGATGGTGCGCAATAGGCTAGATGGGTTGACGCTGATCGAATCGATGCCGATACCGGCGAGGAAGCGAGCCATCTCCGGATAGTTAGCTGGCGCCTCGCGCAGATGCGACCTTGCGCCCGTTGCGTTGCGCACCGCTGACTGCGAGCCGCAGCATCTCTAGCATCCCCGGATCGCGCTCGTCGAATTCGAAGGCGATGATGTCGGAGTCGCGATCGACGCCGAGGGCGAGCTGGGTGAGGTCGTTTGAGCCGATCGAGAACCCGTCGAACACCCGGGCGAAGGCATCGACCTGGATCACGTTGTTGGGGATCTCGCACAGCCTTTGCGAAGTTATGCACTTTTAAAGTGTAAATGTCCTAGCGTACCTATGGCAAAGGCTGCTATATACGCATTCCGCCTCGAACAAAGTGATCGATTGCACGATGGAAAATGCAATGCCGACATGTGAATGAGTTCGTTAGAAATGGTGCGTGGATCGTGATGTTAATCGGATTTGGACCGGCATTCGGCGTCACTCTGCGGCAAAACGGCGGAAGAACCATTGTTTCATTCCTTCCACCGCCAACAGATATAAGATCAGAATGACAGCCAGTATGACGAAGAAGAAAGCCGGTGGCGCCACGAAACCGAACTGAGCGGGAGCGCGTCGATTGATCTGTTTGTAGTTCCGACGATTGCCTTTGAGCAACTCTTCGCATTTCTTGTTCTCGGTCACGGGAGGCGGGCTGTTGTGGTTTGCGGTGACCCGGCATCCGACGGCGGAGTGGTTGGCAGGCCAAATTACCGAGGCATTCCCCTGGGACAAGGCACCGACATACCTCGTCCGCGACAACGATCGAGCCTTCGGCAGCGTATTCAGACGCCGCATCAAGGCGATGGGCATACGCGATCGGCCCACATCATTCCGCTCGCCCTGGCATAATGGCCATGTTGAGCGTCTGATCGGATCGATCCGACGCGAGTGCACCGATCATCTGATTGTGCTCAACGAAGAGCACCTGCGGCGGATCCTTGCGAAAATTCTCCGCCTATTATAATGCGCGAGGCCTGCATCATGTCTGCTTCACCTCCGAAAGCGGACAGTTGCATTGCACTAGCCAATGCCTGCTTTGTGCCATGAACGGACATAAGGCACCCGCCTGACTTCTGGATCAAAATCCGCCTTGTGCTTTGATCAGGTAGCCATGCCGGACGTTATCTGAACGAAAACGAAGAAATTACTCCAAATAATTGAGATAAGCCGCGATCGCTGAAATTTGTGACTTGGTCAAGTTGTGCGCAATCGGTTGCATGATGGCTGATGTGTCCGGGTTTTTCGGGTCCTGACCCCGCTCTGCGCTCCAATTCACCAATTTGTTGAAGACGTAGTCATGCAGCTGACCTGATAAACGAGGAAACTCTCCGTCGCCTTTAGCCTCTGGGCCATGACAGGAAGCGCATGGAGGCACCTGGGCATCGGGAAAGCCTTCCTCGTAGATTTTTTTCCCTGCGGAAACAAGTTCCTTGGGAGCACCGCCAACGGGTTTGGGATTGAGGCTGGAAAAATATTTTGCAAGAGCCGTTTGCATCGCCGGGCTCAGGACGTGGGCTACATTGTACATATATTTATTTTCCCGCCTGCGCTCGATGAAGGCCCGTAATTGATTCTCAAGATACTGAGGCTGTTGTCCCGCGAGTCGCGGGATCGGAGTAGAACCATGAAAACCTTGCCCCGATACCCCGTGGCACGTCTTGCAATATGCGATCTTGGCCTGAAGGGCTTGCGGCGAAAAGTCGGCCTTAACGGAGTCTTCTGCTCGACCCGGTGCGGAAAGGACAATTGCTAGAATTGCCGTTGGCAACGCCAATCGCATGCTCTTGCCCTTCATAATCCGATCTCCGGTGCCTTCGAGATTCCAGAATACCTCAGCCGAAATTCGTCAGGCTCGTTCACTTTACAAAACTTAGGTATGACGCGAGGGCCTCAATTTGGTTAGGCGACAATTTGCTCGCGATTTGAGGCATGGGAGGCTTTGCGCCCGCATGATATCCCTTCCCCCATTGCTCGAGTTTCCGTTTCAAATAGTGATAAGAAAGACCTCCTAGACGAGGGATATCTCTTGTGCCCTGCGCATTCGGGCCATGACAAACAGCGCAAGCGACGGTATTGGCGTCTGGATTGCCATCTTCATACAACGCTCTTCCGGTGGCTGCCTGTTGCTTATCCCCGTCGTCGGCAGCTTTAGGAGATAGCGTCGAAAAATAAATCGCTAAATTGTGCGCCATCATAGGACTAACATTCGCGGCCGCACCCCACATATATTGTTTTGAAAATGGATTGTCGCGCGTGTGCGCGCGAAAACTCAGAAGCTGATTCTCAATATATCGGGGCCTTTGTCCGGCCAATCGTGGCGCGGGCTCATAACCTTGCGCCGATTCTCCGTGGCACCATGTGCAATTTCGGAATCTGTCGGTCTCCAGGCCTCCTGCCAACGACGGAATCGTAGAGGCAACAAGTGCCAGGACCGCGATTTTTGACCTGACGAATTTTATCATCGGAGCCTTCACACTTTGGTCCTTGGGACGTTCGATGACATGTTGACCACGAGAAGTTACTGGAGATGATTGACGTAGGCTGCGACAGATTCAATTTGCGACTTGGTCAGGTTGTGCGAAGTCGGAAGCATGATGGCCGATATATCAGGGTGTTTCAGGTCCTGACCGCGCTCTTTGTTCCAGTTCACCAGTTTGTTGACGATGTAGTCAGGGAGTTGACCTGCTAAACGAGGAATTTCTTCGTGACCCTTAGCTTCCCCACCGTGACACGCCATGCATGCCGGGACATTAGAGTTAGGATCTCCCTCCTCGTAGATTGTTTTCCCCTTGGCGACGAGCGCCTTTGAACCACCGCCCAACGGCACGGAATTGAGGGCACTGAAATACTTGGCAAGAGCCACTTGCATCTCCGGGCTCAAGACGTGCGCCACGCTATACATGTAACTATTTTTTCGCCTGCGTTCGATAAAGGCGCGCAACTGATTTTCAATGTACTGAGTTTGTTGCCCCGCGAGTCGCGGGATGGGATAGAAGCCATGATAACCTTGCGCCGATAAGCCGTGACACGTTTTGCAGTATTCGATCTTGGCTCGCAGGACTTGCTGCGAAACGCCGGCCGCATCCGCCTGGTCCGCTTTAGAAAAGGCAATTGCTAGTGTTGCCGCCAGCAACACTCGGCGCATGTTGATGACCATCATAATCTGGCCTTCACTCTTATGTCGCTCTTATGAGCTAACGGCATCTAGAACGACGTCCCAAATGATCACAAAGCGAACCAAATGTATGCAAACAGCGTGTTGTTATCGTGAGCGAAGACAGAGTCCCCATCGAACTTGTTGTAGTAGGTGTATTGGAGCCCGACGCGTGCGTTAGCCCAAGGCCATCCTGGGGCCTGGCTGGAAATGAACGGGATGTAGGCAATCTCGAAGATGTAGCCGTCGCTATTTGGACTACATGCACACCCGGGATTTCCGCCATACAACGTCGTGTCTGACGAGCCCCACGTGTTGAAATACTGACCGGTCAGCACGACCCGATTGTCGTTGCCATAAGCGAGTGAGGCCAGCGCCCTAAACGTATTCAACGTATTTGTCGGGTTGGTACCAAGATTGAGAGAACTCGCATCAAGCGTTTGGTTTTCGTGGATATAAGACCCACGTAGCGTAATCCAATAATTATCCCCCTGATATTGGTACTGCGAGTCGAAGCCGATGTCGTTGTACCGATCGGTTTGAGGAAACGTTTCATTATTGTAAAAACCGTTCGAATCCATCGTAAATGTCCATGGATGGACGCGAGCAGACATTCCGAAGGTACCAAACTCAAGCCAGTGATTTCCCCAATGCGGCTCCACGGCTACGCGCCAATACGGCGCTATGCCATCAAACATTCCGGGGGCGCCAAAGGGGTCGGCGCCTAATTTGGCCTGGGCATCGTGACTGATCGTCCGGTAGCCGGACAATTCCAAATACACCAAATTATTGATCCAAGCGTACGCGCCCACGCCTCCCACATGCGCGGCGAACGTGCCATCAATCAACGTTCCAGCGCCCGGCGTGGGCGCTATGTTCGACACAGCATACGGAAATGACCAGGCAGGCGTGGTGTTCCACGGGTCCTGAACGCTCGGGCTGTTGTTTGCAGTAATGCCATAGGTAATAGGCATGTTGCCTATGCTGCCGGTGTTGGCATAGCGAACATCCACATTATCCCACGTCCATAATTTACTTGTGTACGGATCGGCGGGATCCTGGGCGCCAAACGGAGCGTTATTATACGTCAACTGCGCAAAGGCGCCGATGTGATTGGTAATCGCACCGCCGTAGAAAAGGCTGACTGGCGCAACGACAACATTATTGTTTGCGGCATATGGCGAACCGGTTGGGTCTTGGTTTGCTTGCGTGTGGGTGAAGCCGACGATCGCCATCATCGAAATTGGTGGCGCATAAGGAAGGTCTTGGCTGGTGTCGGACGGCGCCTTGGTTGGCATATCCGATCCCCATTTCTTTGTGTACGCCGCGAGGGCTTTCGCCGAATCACTCTGTGAAGGAAAAAGTGTTGACCGGTATTTGCCACCGCCCGCCGTGTAACCACCCAACTTGAACAGGCGGCCGTAGGGGGTAAGCCCCGGATAATCGGTGTGGCAGGTGCCGCAGGGTTGCCCGGTTTGCCGCGCGAAACTCGGCAATGCGTTCGCGGGAGAGATCATATCAAACGTTACGGCACTAAAAATTAAGCAAAAAATAGCGGTCGCCGTGACTACGTCAGTTCCCGTTAATATTTTTTGCGCAGGCGTGCTGAGGCGCGTTTGACCCCTTGTCGAAAACATCCCCCCGCCCTCGCTGAATATAATAAGTTGCACCCCCCACTTCAGCAACTATAGCTGATTCATGGGGTAGTTCAATGGTCAAGACCGCCTTGAACACACGTCAAGAGAGTTCAAGCCTTCCGCCAAAGCATGCACCAACCGTCTGGACTAATATCGCCAGCGACGTTTTTGCAGGCATTCGGCGCCACAAACAGAGAACAACCGTTGCACTGACGATCACCCTTCGGAGTGCTTTGATATTGGACAGATTTTTGCGGCAACGGATTTGCTTTTGCAGAATTTGCACTAGCGACGAGAATCGTCGCGACGCCCGTCGCACACGCTGCACCGTGTAGTAATACTGAACGTCGAGATATTTTTGCTGACGAGTGCTCTAGCTGATCGGCCATCACATCATTCCTTTGCTAATAACACCCCCAACGAGAATTTGCCCCGCGAGGCTTTTGCAAGCTTTGACATAAATCAAGTCGTTGTGATTGGTGCGAATGACGAAAATTGCGGTTTTTGCGGAGAGTACTGCGTCGAGATTGCCTAGCTAGACCTATCGCCCAATGCCCGCTTTGGATCATAAGCGGACATTTGCAGTGCACTAACCCATGTCCGCTTTACCCCCCGAAAGCAGACATTGCAGTCCGGTTTGACAATTCGGCCAAATTTGCGTGGAAATTCAAAGCAGGTACGGTGGCGGACGCAGTCAAATTCGAACCCGTCTCCACTGCCAAATTCCCTGCTAACAGGGAAAAGAACAGGGAATTTAACAAAATCGGGGCTTCGGGAGCGGCAGAGATTGTAAATAATGCCGTCGTTACGGGACTTCCGGTACTAATTCCCTACTCAGCGGAACAGGGAATTATTTTGGCCGAACAGGGAATTTTCGCGCGAGAACAGGGATTTTTCCCCGCCAGAATTGAAGTCATCGCCGCATGAGATATTGGCCACAAAGAGCCTCTGGATAATGTTTGCTGTTATTCCAATGGCGAAAAAAATTCATCGACAGATGAAGCTTTCGTCACACGCTGGCGGTCACTGCGCCTTGATATTGGCCGATCGGATCAGATCGCCAGTGCGCTGGTATTCCTGACGCAGATAAGTCCCCAGCTCTTCCGGCGTGCTAGCCTCGATTTGAAATCCGAGATCTACCAAGCGTTTTTTCACGTCCGGATCCTTTAATGCCTGTAGCGCGGCAGCGTTCAATTTCTTGACGACCTCCGGAGGGGTGTTGGCCGGAGCAAACATCGCGCACCAGGCGACGAAGCTATAGCCAGGAATACCAGCCTCCGAAAGCGTTGGCACGTCCGGAAGTTGCTCCATGCGATGGGCCGTGCTGACCCCCAGCAGCCGCACGCGATTGTCCTTCAGGAGCGGAAAGACCGCCGACGTTGCGGTAAAGCCGAGCGGCACGTCACCGGCAATGATCCCGGCGACCGCAGGCGTGATCCCGCGATAAGCAATATGCGTGAGCTTGATTCCTGCCGAACGCATTAGCAATTCCATCGCGATGTGCTGCGGGCTGCCGATGCCGCCCGACGCGTAATTGATGACGCCCGGCTTCTCCTTGGCGAGCGCAATCATCTCCTTGACATTCTTCGCCTGAAAACGCGGGTTGGCGATCAGACCGAGCGGGATGTTCACCAGACGCGCTACCGGGATAAAATCCTTCTGAGGATCGTAGCCGGCATCCGACTTGACATTCGGAACCATAGTGAGAACGCTGTCGTTCGCTACCACGACAGTGTAGCCATCCGGCGCGCTGTGGGCCACCGCACGCATGCCGATCATTCCGGCGGCGCCGGGCTGATTTTCCACATAGAAGCGCTGTCCGAGGATCATGCCCATCTTGTCGCCGATGACACGAGCGACGATGTCGACCGCGCTGGCGGCGGCGAGGGGTACCAGCAGTTTCACCGGCCGCTCGGGATAGGATTGCGCCCGCGCCAGCGTTGACGCGACCAGGCCGAACGCGATGACAAATAATCTCAGCACTGTATTCATGACGCTTCCTCCATGAGCCGGTCTATCGCCGGCCTTTCTGCGTGCGACGATCACCAGCGGGCTATATCCGGCGCGGAACGACCTCCGGATTGGCAAGGCGCAACGCGCCGCTCTGCTCGAACAGCACGATCTGTTCGAAGATTTCGCGGAAATAAAGTTCGAAATTGGTCCACTCCGCCCAGCCGAGATGGGGCGTGCACAAGACATTAGGCATCGACAAAAACGGATGATCGCCGTTGACGATCGGCTCTTGCTCATAGACGTCGACGGCCGCGTAACCCGGTCTGCCCTTGCGCAGCGCATCGAGCAGCGCGCCCGGCGCGATTAACTCCGCCCGCGAGGTATTGACGAGCAGCGCCGTGGGCTTCATGCGCGCCAGATCCCCGGCAGTGACAATTCCGGCCGTATCCGGCCGCAACCGCACATGAAGCGAGAGAACGTCGGAGCGCTCGAACAGTTCGGCCTTGTCGCGGGCGACGGCGTAGCCCGCGGCTTGGGCTTTCGCCGCAGACGCGGCTTGGCCGAACACCAGGATCTCCATACCCAGCCCGCGGCCGGCTTCGGCGACCAACTGGCCGATCGCGCCGAGCCCGAAAATGCCCAAGGTGGACCCGCGCAACCGATGCGAAAGCGTGCACGGCCAGTCGCCACGCTTCATGCGTTCCGCCTCCAGGGCGATATTGCGCCGCGCCGCGACGATCAATGCGACGGTCAATTCGGCCGGGGCGACCGGCGAATTGCTCTTGCCGGTCGCTACCGGAATGCCGAGTTCCGTACAAGCCTTGAAATCAATGACGTGGGAATTGCGCCCGACCAGCGCGATCAGCTTCAGCTTCGGAAGCCGCTCCAGCAAGGCACGGGAGAATTCGACTCGCTCCCTTATAGAAACCACGACGTCGGCGTCAGCCAGACGCTCGACCAGCTGACCGAAATCGTGTGCGGGCTCGCGGTAACGGGTGATTGGATGGTGCTTAATCAGACTGTAGCAATCGAGACGATCGACGAGGTTCTGATAGTCGTCCGGGATTACGATCTTCATGGGTTTTTCAGTGCGCTCTTCTCTTTGAAGGGGATTTTTTTGTCGGCTGTATGCGCCGAGAACTCCATCGGGATGCTTGGGATGACTACCGGCCTGCCATGAATATTCGCGTTTTCCGGCGGGTGCATGGTGAGAACGGGTAGACGCGCTGAAGGCAAGTATAGGAAGATTTTTCGCGCTTCGGAAAGGGAAAAGGCGGCTGGAGGCTCACCCCGCCTCGATATCACTGGCCGGTCAATCCAGCGACGTTGATAATAGGCGCCCATTTTTTGGTCTCGCTCACGACGAATTTCGCCAGATACTCCGGCGACCTCCGTTCCGGAGCGACCAGTTCAGCGCCCACGTCTTTGAGCCGCGCCTCCACGGCGGGCGTGTTCATCGTCGTGATCATCGCCGCATTGAGTTTCTTTATGATCGCCGCAGGCGTGCCCTTGGGGAAAAAGAAGCCCAACCAAAGGTATGCTTCGATATCTGTGAAACCCTGCTCGTAGGCCGATGGCAAATTTGGCAGCCGCGGCGACCGCTCGTGCGTCATGACAGCAAGTCCCTTCACCAGGCCGCCTTCGATCTGCGGAGCCGCGCCCGGTGTGCTCGTGCAAAGGAAGTCAATGCGTCCCCCAATCAAGTCCTGGATAGCCGCCGCGCCGCCGCGATAGGGAACGTATGTACCGTTGGCGCCGATCGCTTTATTGAGCAGCGTACAGGCAAGATGGTTCAAGCCGCCGGTACCCGATGAAGCGTAAAGTATTCGCCCCGGGTTCGCCGTCGCATATGCAGCCAACTCCTGCAGATTATTCGCCGGAAAGTTTTTGCGGGCAATCACCACGCTTGGCAGAAGCGCGATAAGCCCGACGGGAACTAGGTCAGTGGCCGAATTGTATAGCGGTTTCGTGTGAATGGTTTGACTTATCGCGATAGGTCCGACATCGGCTAATGCGAACTGGTAGCCGTCAGGCGCGGCCCTCACCACGCGATCGGTGCCGTTCATACCTGCCGCACCGCTGACATTATCGACGATCACTTGCTGGCCTAAGACTTCAGACAATCGTGCTGCAAGGATGCGTCCCGCAATATCCACTGTCCCGCCAGGGGGATATACCACGACCATAGTTACTGGGCGCGTTGGCCATTCTTGTGCTGCCACGGGCGCGGCTGCATGTATGCAGACCCACATTAATGCGGCAAGAAACGCGGACAGCTTTTTCATTGAATCCTCACAGTCCAGATGAGGTCGATTGGTTAGAATGTTACCGTCGGGACGGTTGTGAGCAAATTCCCTACGTAACAGAACAGGAAATTATTTCGGCAGAACAGGGAATTCTGCCTCAGGAACAGGGAATTTTCTCCGTTAAATCCGAAATCACCCCCGAATGAGGTTTTCGGTACACACAGGGAGAAGGATCATTAACGAGCACAACAAAAACGAGGATCGAGACAACAAGGTGCTGTGCACTTTCCACCGGGAATGCGAGCGGCCACGCCATCGATTTCTGTCTGTAACGTCGCCGTCATAACATCGCCACTGACAGCGCGGCCGGCGCATGAACAGAGCCGGCCGTCTGAATTTGCCGCATAGGACTGCAGCCAAGCCTATTTCACGATCGCCTTTTCGTATGGGTAGATCACCTCGCCGCTCTTGTATTGCGGCGGATAAATGATCACCTCGGTCGTCAGATCGCGGAAGTCGTCGATGCTGTGGCCTTTAATGTTCTGAAACTGGGCCGCCAGCGTGCGCTCCTCAGCCCACTCGCCCTGCTCGTTGAACTTCACGTCGCCAACGACGGTCTTGAACGTAGTCTTGTGCATATAGGCGGCCAGCACATCGTCGTTCAGGCTCTTGGTGGCGGCGATGGCGTCGCCGAGCACCTGCAGATCGGCATAGGCCCAGACCGGCATATAGTAGCCGAGCGGGTCGATGCCGGCGGCCTTGGCGCGCTCCTGATATTTCTTGAGCAGCTCAAGCGAGCCCGGGAATGCCATCGACTTCGATGGCAGCCAGGTCTCGAAGTTCACCACACCGTTGAGCATCGGGCCAAGCTGGGTCTTGAACACCGTCGCCTGCAGGCCGACCATGGCGCCGCCCCACATCTTCGGCTT
>Ga0208478_1000772_pt1 | contig 10369 bp, 5 predicted proteins | sample NGESurdeep072012_5_FD_184462 | JGI IMG/M metagenome (GOLD analysis project Ga0208478, IMG submission 184462) | Arctic peat soil microbial communities from Barrow, Alaska - NGEE Surface sample 415-2 deep-072012 (SPAdes) | ecosystem: Environmental > Terrestrial > Soil > Wetlands > Peat ... | reverse complement strand
GCTTGGCGATCATCTTCGTCGTCCACGATGCCAACTCAACGGGATCGGCATCTTCCAGACTGAATTGGTATTGCGTGCGGCTGACGCGGTCTTCCACCGTCAGGTCCTGCACCGGTTGCATGTAGAGCGTGATGCCCTCAACTCCCGCGACCTCTTGCTGCAACCGCTTCATGATGGTGGTGATGTCATCGTCGCGTTGATCGCGCGACTTGAGATTGATCTGGAGGCGTCCGCTGTTCGGCGTAGTGTTGGTGCCATCGACTCCGATGAAAGACGAAAGGCTGTCGACGTCCTTGTCCTTCAGGATCGCCGCCGCCAACTCGCGCTGGCGTGCCGACATGGCGGTAAAGGAAATACTCTCCGGCGCGTCCGTAATGCCCATGATCACGCCGGTGTCCTGCACCGGAAAGAAGCCCTTGGGCACGACGATGTACATCCAGATGGTCGCGACCAGCGTGCCAATGGTGACCAGCAGGGTCACGGTTTGATGCTTCAGGACAAACTTCACCGTGCGGCCATAGAACGCGATGGTGTTATTGAAGGCACGCTCCGACCATTCATACAAGCGTCCGTGCTTCGCCTGGTCTTTCTGGCGCAGCAGCAGAGAGCACATCATTGGAGTCAGCGTCAGCGAGATGATGGCCGAGAAGAGAATGGTGACGCTCAGGGTCACGGCAAACTCGCGGAAGAGCCGCCCGACCTGCCCGCCCATGAAGAGGAGCGGAATGAAGACGGCCACCAGCGAGACGCTGATCGAAAGGACCGTGAAGCCGACCTCGCGGGCGCCGAGCAGCGCCGCCTTCATCCGCGTCATTCCGGCCTCGATGTGGCGGCTCGTGTTCTCGAGCACGACGATCGCGTCGTCGACGACGAATCCGGTCGCCACCGTGAGCGCCATCAGGCTCAGGTTGTTGAGCGAAAAGCCGAGCAGATACATAACGCCGAAGGTGCCGAGCAACGCGACCACGGTCGCCACCGCCGGCACGACGGTCGCGCGCAGGCTGCGCAGGAAGACGCTCACGACGAGAACGACGAGAACGACCGAGATGATCAGCGTGATCTCGACCTCGTGCAGCGAGGAGCGGATCGAGTTCGTGCTGTCGGAGGCGACCTGCAGCGTCACGTCGGCGGGCAGGTCGGCCTGAAGCGCGGGAAGCATGGCGCGCACCGAGTCGACCGTCTGGATGATGTTGGCCGACGGCTGGCGCGTGACCAGAATGACGATCGCCGGCTCGCCGTTGAAGAGGCCCAGGGTGCGCGTGTCCTCGACGCCATCCTGCACCTGGGCCACGTCCTGCAGGCGCACGGCGGCTCCGTTGCGCCAGGCGATGACCATGGGCGCGTAGTCGCTCGCCTTCAGCGCCGGCGTCTGCGTGTAGATCTGCAGGCGCCGGCCGTCGCCCTGGATCGTCCCCTTGGGACGGTTCGCGTTGCTCGCCTGGACCGCGGCGCGAACGTCCTCGGTGCTGATGCCGTACTTGCTGAGCGCAAAGGGCAGCAGCTCGATCCGCACCGCCGGCAGCGAGCCGCCACCGATTTCGACATCGCCGACGCCGTCGACCTGCGACAGCCGCTGGCTGACGATGTTGGAGACCGCGTCGTAGATCTGCCCCGGCGTCTTCGTCTTCGAGGTGAGCGCGAGGATGATCACCGGCGAGGCCGCCGGGTTGGCCTTGCGATAGGTCGGGTTGCTGCGCAGCGTCGCCGGCAGGTCGACCCGGCTCGCGTTGATCGCCGCCTGCACCTCGCGCGCCGCGCCGTCGATGTTGCGGTTGAGGTCGAACTGCAAGGTGACGCGCGCCGTTCCGGTGTTGCTCGACGACGTGATCTCGTTGACGCCGGCGATCGTCCCGAGGCGCCGCTCCAGCGGCGTGGCGACGCTGGTCGCCATCGTTTCCGGGCTCGCTCCCGGAATGCTCGCGCTGACCGAGATGACGGGATAGTCGACCTGCGGCAGCGGCGAGACCGGCAGAAGGAAGAACCCCGTGATCCCGGCCAGCGCCACGCCCACCGTGAGCAGCACCGTGCCGATCGGCCGGCGCACGAAGGGCAGCGACAGGTTCACGTCGCCGCCTCCGGCGCGTCGTCCGTGGCGCCCTCGTCCTGCGCCGCGATGCGGGTGGTCCCGCCGCCGAGACGGTCGAAGCCGAGATAGATCACCGGCGTCGTGAAGAGTGTCAGCATCTGGCTCACGATCAGGCCGCCGAAGATCGCCAGGCCGAGCGGCCGGCGCAGCTCGGCGCCGTCACCCCAGCTGAGCATCAGCGGCACGGCGGCAAACAGGGCGGCAAGCGTCGTCATCAGGATCGGGCGCAATCGCAGCAAGGCCGCCTGGTGGATCGCGTCGCGCGCGCTCATGCCTTGGTTGCGCTCGGCATCGATCGCGAAGTCGATCATCATGATCGCGTTCTTCTTGACGATGCCGATCAGGAGAATGATGCCGATGATGCCGATCACGCCGAGGTCGTTGCCGGTAATCATCAGCGCGAGCAATGCACCCACGCCGGCCGACGGCAGCGTCGAGAGGATCGTCAGCGGATGCACGTAGCTCTCGTAGAGGACGCCGAGGACGATGTAGACGCAGACCACCGCCGCGAGGATCAGCCAGAGCTGGTTCGACAGCGACCGCTCGTAGGCACCCGAGGCGCCGAGAAAGGTCATCGTCACGTTGCTCGGCAGGCCGATGTCCTTGGCCGCCTGGCGGATCGCGTCGACCGCGCTGCCGAGAGCGACGCCGGGCGCGGTGTCGAAGTTCAGGGTGCTCGCCGGGTACTGGGCGACGTGCGTGATCTGCAGCGGCGCGTTCTGCTCGGTGATGCTCGCGAACGCCGAGAGCGGCGTCGCCACGCCGGAGCCGGCGATCAGGTTGAGCTGGCCGAGCCCCTCGGGGCTTGTGATGCTGTCAGGCTGGGCCTCGAGGATGACGCGGTACTGATTGGTCTCGGTGAAGATCGTCGAGACGATGCGCTGGCCGAAGGCGCTGTAGAGCGCGTCGTCGACCGAGCTCGCCGTGATCGACAGGCGCGCCGCGGTGTCGCGGTTGACGTTGACATACGCGGCCAGGCCCTGCGCGCCGGCGTCGCTGCTCGCGTTACGCACCTGCGCCACGCCCTGCAGCCGCTGCACGAGCCGGTTCATCCAGCTCGTGATCACCGCGCTGTCGACGCCTTCGAGCGAGACGCGGTATTCGGTCGGCCCGGTCTCGGCGTCGATGGTCAAATCCTGCGTCGGCTGCAGGTTCAGCGTCGCTCCGGGCACCTGGCGCACCCGCTCGCGCAGGCGATCCATCAGCGCCTGCTGGTCGCCGTGATTGGCGCGCAGGTTGATGAGCATGCTGCCGGTGTGCAGCATCGTGTTGTTGGCCGCGTCGACGCCGACGAAGGAGCTGAGGTTGTCGACCTGGGGATCTTCCAGGATTGCGCGCGCCACCTGCTGCTGCAGCTGCGCCATGCGGTCGTACGACACGTCCTGCGCCGCCTCGAGGCGTGCCTGCAGCTGGCCCGTGTCCTGCGTCGGAAACAAGCCCTTCGGGATGGCCAGGTACAGCACGACGGTCAGCGCGAAGGTGAGCAGGGCGACGACGAGCGTGATTCCCTGGTGGTCGATGACCCAGCCGAGCGAGCGGTCGTAGCGCCGCATGACCCGCTCGAAGAAGCGCCGGGCGCTGGCACCGACGCCGCTTTGCTTCTTCCCGGCGCGCTTCAGCCAGCGCGCCGACATCATCGGCACCAGCGTCAGCGAGACGACGGCCGAGATCAGGATGGTGATCGCCAGCGTCACCGCGAACTCGCGAAAGAGCCGGCCGACGACGTCGCCCATGAAGAGCAGCGGGATCAGCACCGCGACGAGAGAGACCGTCAGCGAGATGATGGTGAAGCCGATCTGCGTCGCGCCCTTGACGGCGGCCTGCATCGGCGGCTCGCCCTCCTCGATGTGGCGCGAGATGTTCTCGATCATCACGATCGCGTCGTCGACGACGAAGCCGGTCGCGATGGTCAGCGCCATCAGGCTCAGGTTGTTGAGGCTGTAGCCCATCAGGTACATCAGTCCGAAGGTACCGATCAGCGAGATCGGAACGGCGACGCTCGCGATCACCGTCGCGCGCAGGCTGCCGAGGAAGGCGAAGATGACGAGGACAACGAGCACGACGGCGAGCACGAGCTCCAGCTCGACGTGCTCGACCGAGGCACGGATGCCATTCGTGCGATCGCTCAGCACGTCGATCTTCAGGCTGCTCGGCAGGCTGGCGCGCAGATCGGGCAGCTGCGCCTTGATCGCGTTGACCGTGCCGATCACGTTGGCGCCGGGCTGGCGCTGCACGTTGAGGATGATCGCCGGCGACAGCAGGCGCCCGCCGATGCAGTCGCCGCGCGCGGACCGCGGCGCCGAGGCGGCGCTCGGGCAGTCCATCCCGGCCCAGGCGCCGAGCTGGGTGTTCTCGGCGCTGTCGACGACGTGCGCCACGTCGACCATGCGCACCGGCGCGCCGTTCTTGTAGGTGACGATCAGGTTCTTGTAGTCGTCGACGGTGAGCAGCTGATCGTTCGAGTTGATCGTGTAGGCGCGCCGGGGGCCGTCGAAGCTGCCCTTCGCGCCGTTCGAATTCGCCGCGGTGATCGCGGTACGCAAGGTGTCGAGGCCGATGCCGTTGGCGGCGAGCGCCCGCGTGTTGGCCTGGATGCGCACCGCAGGCCGCTGCCCGCCGCTCAACGACACCAGGCCGACCCCGGAGACCTGGCTGATCTTCTGCGCCAGCCGCGTGTTGACGAGGTTCTGGACTTCGGTCAGCGGCAGCGTGTCGGAGGTGATGGCCAGCGTGAGCACCGGCGCATCGGCCGGATTGACCTTCGCGTAGACCGGCGGCGCCGGCAGATCGGCCGGCAGCAGCGAGCCGCCGGCGTTGATCGCGGCCTGCACCTCCTGCTCGGCGACGTCGAGGGTCAGGCCGAGCGCGAACTGCAAGGTGATGATCGAGACGCCGGCAGCGCTCGTCGAGCTCATGCGGTCGAGGCCGGCCATCTGCCCGAACTGGCGCTCGAGCGGCGCGGTGACGGTGTTGCTCATCACCTCCGGGCTGCCGCCCGGGTACAGCGTCTGCACCTGGATCGTCGGGTAGTCGACCTGCGGCAGCGCCGAAAGAGGCAGGAAGCGGAAGCCCACGAGACCGGCCAGGACGATCGCCAGCATCAGCAGCGAAGTCGCCACCGGCCGCTCGATGAAGGGGCGCGACGGGCTCAAGACGCAGGTGCGGAAGCGGAAGCCCCGGTGGCGTCACGCTGGCGGCGCCGCTGCCCGGAAGCGGAGGCGTCGGCGCCGGAGGCGGCGCGCCGAGCGCCCGACGCACCCGACGCCGGGCGCTCGGCGGCGAGCTGCACCCGGGCTCCGTCCTTGAGCCGATCGCCGCCCTCGGTGACGACGCGCTCACCCGGATCGAGGCCCTTGTCGACGGCGATCAGGTCGGTGGTCGCGATGCCGCGCGTGACGAGCCGGACCGACACCGTCCGGTCGTCGTTGAGGACGTAGACGAAATCGCCGTTCGGTCCGTGCCGCATCGCCGTCACCGGGATGACGGTCGCACCCTGCTGGATGCGCAGGAGCAGGCGAACGTTGACGAACTGGTTCGGATAGAGCTGCGTCGAGCCGTTCGGAAAGCGGGCCTTGGCCTTCACCGTGCCGGTCTGCGTGTCGATCTGGTTGTCGAGCGTCGAGAACGTACCCTCGTCGAGCTTGTTGGTGCGCGTCCGGTCGAAGGCCGTCGCGACGAGCCTGGCGCCAGCCGCAACGCGGCCCTGGATCTCCGGGACGCGATCCTGCGGCACGGCAAACGCAACGTCGATCGGCGCGATCTGGGTGATCACGCCGACCCCGTTGGTATCGCCGGCGGCGATGTAGTTGCCCGGGTCGATCGGGCGCAGGCCGACGCGCCCCGCGGTCGGCGCGACGATGCGGCAATAGCTCAGGTTCAGGCGCGCCGTGTTCTCGTTCGCTTTGTCGATGACGATCGTCGCCTCGAGCTGCTTGACCGTCGCGGCGAGCGTGTCGACGTCCTGGCGCGCGATCGAATCCTGGCTCAGCAGCGTCCGGTAGCGCTGCAGCTGCACCCTGCTGCTTTCGAGCTGGGCCTCGTCGCGCAGACGCGCCCCGTTGGCCTGCTGCAAGGCGATCTCGAAGGGGCGCGGATCGATGGTCGCGATGAGTTGGCCCTTGGTCACGAGCTGGCCTTCGCGGTAGAGCACTTGCGTGATCACGCCCGAGACCTGCGGCCGCACGGTGACCGTGGCCGTGGGCGTCGCCGTGCCGAGAGCGTCGAGGTAGACCGGCAGGTCGGCACGCGTCGCGACGGCGATGCCCACCGTGCTCGCCCCGGCGCCGCCGCGTCCGCCCCGGCCACCGCCCGGCCCGCCGGGTCCGCCCGGGGGGCTCTGGTCGCTCGCCACCGCCGAAGCGCCGGAAGCCGCCGCCCCGGGTCCGCCTGCCCCACCGGGACGCTCCGCGGGTCGATGCGTGAGGTACCAGGCGAGCGCGCCCAGAGCAAGGAGCCCGAGCACGGAGAGCACCGCGCCGAGCCATCGACGCCCGCCGCTGACGGGCCCACGCGGCGGCGGCAGCGACGCGGGCGGAACGGGGGAGGGAGCGACGTCGTCGGAAGGCTTGTCCATGCGGAGGCTTCGCTTGTTGTTGTCCGCGAAGGCTACCAAGTCGGCAGGCCGCGCACACGAGCCGGGCGACGAGCGGCGGCCGAGGCGCTCCGGCAATCGGCGTGCGCACAGCCTCGCCGGAAGCTCACGTCGCGCCGGGCATACCCGATGTTGACGCGGCCTTCGCGCGGAAACTATTCTTTACCCGTCGGGTCGAGGCCTTCTCGCGCACCGCAATCCCCACGTCGCGGAGACATCTCATGTCCGATCGCCTCGCCGGCAAGACCGCCTTCATCACCGCTGCCGGCCAGGGAATCGGCCGCGCCACCGCCGAGGCTTTCGTCCGCGAGGGGGCGCGCGTCATCGCCACCGACATCGACGAAGGCCTGCTCGCTGCCCTGCGCGAAGCGAGCGGCTGCGAGACACGCCGCCTCGACGTCACCGATGCGAGCGCCGTCCTCGCCGCCTCGATCGAAGCGCTCGCCAAGGGGCCGGTGCACGTCCTCTTCAACGGCGCCGGCTACGTCCACGCCGGAACGGTGCTCGACTGCGACGAAGTGGCGTTCGACTTCTCGTTCGACCTGAACGTGCGCTCGATGTACCGCCTGATCCGCGCCTTCCTGCCGCCGATGCTCGAGGCGGGCGGCGGCTCGATCATCAACATGGCTTCGGTCGCGGGAAGCATCAAGGGCGCGCCGAACCGCTTCGTTTACGGCGCGACCAAGGCGGCCGTGATCGGCCTGACCAAATCGATCGCAGCCGACTTCATCACGCGCGGCATCCGCTGCAACGCGATCTGCCCCGGCACCGTCGAATCGCCGTCGCTGCGCGAGCGCATCGCGGCGCAGGCGAGGACGAGCGGGCAAAGCGTCGAGCAGGTGCAAGCGGCGTTCGTCGCGCGCCAGCCGATGGGCCGCGTCGGCAAGGCTTCGGAGATTGCGGCGCTTGCGGTCTACCTTGCCAGCGACGAATCGGCGTTCACAACCGGGACCGCGCAGGTGATCGACGGCGGGTGGTCGAACTGATCTCGTCTTCGAAGGCTTGCGAAACGGTGCAACACGCAGGCCTCCTGGCCCCCGAGCACTAAACTCTTTCACCGGTCTACGAAGGGCTCATCATGAAGCTGATGCGATACGGCGCCAAGGGCGCGGAAAGGCCCGCGCTGGTCGACGGGCAGGGCATGGTGCGCGACCTGTCTGGCGTCGTCCCCGACATCACGGCAGCGACGCTTCGCCCCGAGAACCTGAAGCGCCTGGCCGAGCTCGATGCCTCGAAGCTGCCTGCGGTCGCGAGCCCGGGCCGCATCGCGCCGCCGTGGAGCGGGTGCGCCAAGTTCCTGTGCATCGGCCTCAACTACTCCGACCACGCCGCCGAGACGGGCTCGCCGATCCCGAAGGAGCCGATCATCTTCATGAAGCCGATCAGCGCGCTGGTCGGCTGCAACGACGCGGTCGTGCTGCCGAAGGGCTCGCTGAAGACGGATTGGGAGGTCGAGCTCGGCGTCGTCATCGGCACGAAGGCGCGCTACGTCGACAAGGCCGACGCGCTCAAGCACGTGGCCGGCTACTGCATCGTCAACGACGTCTCCGAGCGCGAGTACCAGCTCGAGCGCGGCGGCACCTGGGACAAGGGCAAGGGCTGCGACACCTTCGGTCCGGTCGGCCCCTGGATGGTGACGGCCGACGAGGTCGCCGATCCGCAGGGGCTCACGATGTGGCTCGACGTGAACGGGCAGCGCCGGCAGCACGGCTCGACGCAGACGATGATCTTCGGCGTCGCCGAGCTCGTCGCCTACTGCAGCCGCTTCATGACCTTGTGGCCCGGCGACCTGATCTCGACCGGAACGCCTCCCGGCGTCGGCATGGGAATGAAGCCGCCGAGCTTCCTGAAGGCCGGCGACGAGCTGCACCTGGGCATCGCCGGCCTGGGCGAGCAGCGCCAGAAGGTGCACGCCTGGGACCCGAAGCTGATCGACGACTGATGAAGATGCCGTGACCGATCCGCTGGTCATCCGCATCCACGCGAACGACGACGTCGTCATCGCGCGCCGGCAGCTGGTCGGCGGCACGCGCATCGAAAGCGAAGGCATCACCGTCGCCGGGCTCGTTCCGCCGGGGCACAAGATCGCGACGCGGGCCATTTGCCAGGGCGAGCCGGTGCGCCGCTACGACCAGATCATCGGCAGCGCGAAGCAGCCGATCGCTCCCGGCCAGCACGTCCACACGCACAACCTCGAGTTCTCGTCGTTCGCGCGCGACTACGCCGCCGCGAGCGGCGCGCGGCCGACCGCCTACGCGGCCGAGCCGGCGAGCTTCGACGGCATCGTCCGCGCCGACGGCCGCGTCGCGACGCGCAACTACATCGGCATCCTCACGTCGGTGAACTGCTCGGCGACGGTGGCGCGGGCGATCGCCGATCACTTCCGCCGCGACTGGAACCCGAGGGCGCTCGAGCGCTACGGCAACGTCGACGGCGTGATCGCCCTGACGCACGGTGCCGGCTGCGCGACCGACAGCGACGGCGAGCCGCTGCAAGTGCTGCGGCGAACCCTCGGCGGCTACGCGCGGCATCCGAATTTCGCGGCGGTGATGGTCGTCGGTCTCGGCTGCGAGACGAACCAGATCGACGGCATGCTCGACCAGGAAAGTCTGGCCACCGGCGCGCAGCTGCACGCCTTCAACATCCAGGACACCGGCGGCACGAAGAAGACGGTGGCGCACGGCGTCGAGCTCGCCGAGTGGCTACTCGAGGAAGCGAACCGCGTGCAGCGCCGGCCGGTGCCGGCGAGCCACATCACGGTCGGGCTGCAATGCGGCGGCTCCGACGGCTACTCGGGGATCAGCGCCAACCCGGCGCTCGGCGCCGCCGTCGACCGCCTGGTCCGCCACGGCGGCACCGCCATCCTTTCGGAGACGCCCGAGATCTACGGCGGCGAGCACCTGCTGACGCGGCGCGCCGCCTCGCCCGAGGTCGCCGAGAAGCTGCTGGCGCGGATCCGCTGGTGGGAGCGCTATTGCGAGCGCAACGACGCCGAAATGGACAACAACCCTTCGGCCGGCAACAAGGCCGGCGGCCTGACGACGATCCTCGAGAAGAGCCTGGGCGCGATCGCCAAGAGCGGAACGACGAACCTCGTCGACGTCTTCGAGTACGCGCAGCCGGTGCGCAGCAAGGGCCTCGTCTTCATGGACACGCCGGGCTACGACCCGGTCTCGGCGACCGGCCAGGTCGCCGGCGGCGCCAACCTGATCTGCTTCACGACCGGCCGCGGCTCGGCCTACGGCTGCGCGCCCTCGCCCTCGCTCAAGCTCTCGACCAACACCGCGCTCTGGCAGAAGCAGGAAGACGACATCGACATCAACTGCGGCGACGTGATCGACGGCGGCGCGAGCATCGACGCGATGGGCGAGCGCATCTTTGCCCTCATGCTCGAAACGGCATCGGGGCGCAAGACGAAAAGCGAACGACACGGCTACGGCCAGAACGAGTTCGTACCCTGGGCGCTGGGTGCGGTGATGTGAGCTGAGCGACGCATCTCGCTCGAGGCCGCTCGATGCGCCTGCCCAAGACTTTCAGGCCCTGGCGCCTCTTACCCGCCTATGCCGTCAGTGGCATCGAGGTCGCTCTCGGCATCGGCTGCATCCAGTTGCTCGCCCGCGAGGCCGCCGGGCCGCACGTCGCGGCGCTGGTGGTGAGCGGCGCGGTCTGCGCCAGCATCGCCGACCTGCCGA
>Ga0208478_1000771_pt1 | contig 10372 bp, 12 predicted proteins | sample NGESurdeep072012_5_FD_184462 | JGI IMG/M metagenome (GOLD analysis project Ga0208478, IMG submission 184462) | Arctic peat soil microbial communities from Barrow, Alaska - NGEE Surface sample 415-2 deep-072012 (SPAdes) | ecosystem: Environmental > Terrestrial > Soil > Wetlands > Peat ... | reverse complement strand
CCATCCGCCGGCCATGCCGACCCAGGCCTGGATCAACCAGCCCGAGGATCAACCCAAATAAACTGAACACTCGTGTCCCGCTTGACTTGACAGATACCGAGGTCATGCTTCTGCTGGTGTACTCGGTGATGGGCAAGCCGGCTCTGTCGGGCTCGTTCCAGACCGGCCTCGCGGTCCTTGCGGATCTGCTCACCGCGGCCGGTGTGCTCGTCGTCGGGTCACATATCCCACGCCGGCATGCAGCCTCACGGTATTCCAGTGGCACCTGAAGATGATCAAGCTCGGCGCTCAGCGCCGCCGGCTCGGTGATCCTCAGCAGGTGCGGGACTTCGGCCTTGAGATGCCCGAAGAACGTTTCGATCCAGGCCTGGTCGGTGGGTGTTGTTGCGGGCCGCCCGAAATGCACCGCGATCGCGTGCAGGGCCATGAATTCCCGGGTCGATCCGGACGTCATTTGCGGGCCGTTGTCCGATACCGCGAGCGAGCCCATCACCAGAGCGGGCCGGTCCGTGCCAACGGAACGCCTGAAGGTCGCGCCGGGTAATAGGACCCGCGGGCGGCGAGCACTACGATCGCCAGGTCGAACTTGCCCAGGCGGGGTTCCAGAACCCTCGGAGCTGTTGCTCTTGGACCACGAAGTCAACGGAAGACCGAGCACGTCACGTTCGAGGCGGAGTGCGCCGACTGGACATTTGCTGAACATGTACAACTCTGGCTTCAGCACGCCGGCGCCCGTCACACCGACGGGCTTGGACCGGCGCACCGATATGCAACATCGGGCTCGTGTCAAGCCAACTTCCTTGATCAACAGTTCATAGGCGCTGAGACCGAGCGGTGGCGGGCCGGGCACCCCGTGATCGGGCCGAACGGGCCGGCCCGTCGGGCGTGCCCACATTTTGCCCACATTTTGCCCACACTCGTGGCCTAAGTTGCATGATCTGGGACGATCCAACTTGAGGCATATGACCAGGTCAGGCACTATGTGGGTTCCCCAGATGCAGCGATAAGGGGTTTCAAATCTCACCGCTATCAAACACGCCCTCAAACCTTGGACGGCTCGGTGATCACCCTCCTCGGGGGAGCACCGGCAGGCCGGCCCCGAGTGACGGGTCATGATGGTGGACACCACAGCGACATCACAGACAGCCTGAGTCAAAATCCTCGGACCGGCACGCCATGTCAATGGCTCACCCTGCGTGCACGACGGCCACGGCCTCCGTCGAGGTGAACCGAGATGTTCGCTCGTCATCGTCGCGGCGTTGGCATCGGCGTTTGCCGTCCCGATCGCTGCAATGCTGAAGAAAGATCGTCCGATGGGCGGGGCGTCATCGTGGCCGAACGCTTCTCACCGGTGAACGGCGGCAATCCGCAGATCGTGTCGGTGGACCCGACCCGGGGCGGAGTGCGGGTTCTCACGGCAGGGAGCCAGGAACTGATTCCGGATATCTCGTCTGATGGCCGGAAGACCGTATTCGAGCGATGCGAGCGGGCACTGAACTGTGGCGAGATCGGGAAGATCAACATCTGGATCATGCGCGCGGACCGGAGCCACGCTCATCCGTTGACCGCTTGCGATGGCACGGTGCCTTGGCAGCTTCGATCCGACCTTCTCGCCGGACGCGCGTTCCGTTGCCTTCGCCCAGGACCTCCTCGATGCTCAGGGGGCCAACCACAACGGGGTGTTCATCATGCGCTTGGACGGCACACAGGTCTGACGCATCACCTCCAACGGCCCGGACGCGTTGCCGGACGTCCCCCCCGACGGTCGCTATCTCGTCTTTCAGCACGAGGTGCCGACGGGCGACGACCCGCGTCGACAGCGCGCCGAACGCGGCTAAGGCGGCCGTGCCACCGGTCGAGATCTGCTGGGGCCGAGGTCCGTCAGTTCCGCGATCGATGGCCCGCCGGGGATGAGCAACACGTCTAGCCTGCGCGTCAACGGTACCGATCACCGCCTATAGGTCGCCCGCCGACCGCAACCCGGGCGCGTACAGCAAATCGGCACCGGCCTACTGAAACGCCTCCAACGGGCTGCCGTGCAGCGCCGATCGTGGGGCATCAGCCCGAGCCTTCCGGGTCACGCCGTTGCTGACCGCATCGAAGAATGAGGTAAAGCGGGAGCTTCGCTACTTCAGGGCGCCCAGCCGCCAATGTTTCGGATGCCGGTGGTTCATCGAGCGCGGTGATGACCAGTCCGTGGCGTTGGAGGGCGTTGATGTAGGTCGACAGCGTGCGATGGTTAGACCCGACTCGTCTGCGGAGAACTGAGCAACTGCCGTCCGCACGCCACCAGCCCTGATCCCAATAGCTTCCGTTGGACGGCCATGACCCTGATGTTTCTCCAAATCCAGGAAAGCAGGGATGGAGTATCGAGAATACGAAAGTGCCACCAGGAGCCATCAGTCGAGCCGTTGTGGCCAGCGCTCCGTCGAGGTCATCAATATCGGTTAGCCCGAAGTGGCATACGACAATATCGAATTGATCACCATTGAGGATTCCGGTGGACGTTGCGTCGGCGGCCAAGTAAGTAATCCCAAGTTGGTCGGTATACTCCGCCTCGCGCGCTCTCGCCAGCAAGCGAGGCGACAAGTCGATGCCCACAACTGCAGCGCCTCGCCGGGCGAGTTCACGCGAGATTGGACCATGCCCACAAGCAAGATCCAACGCTCGTAGACCCCGTACCGAGCCAATCAAGCCAAGGAGCGAGTGGGTTGCAGGCAGGGATTGATCGTCGCCGACCCCGTACCAGTCGGCAACCGCGTCGTAGCGAGCGGCGGGCATCAGCAAACCTTACTCGAGTTTACAATCGGCGATGCTGACGACATCGCGCCGCCGCGCCGAGCCCCAGATCCAGCCTGGAAGCCACTCCTCGATGGACGATTCGGAGCATGGGAATCTTGATCTTCCTCAGCTACTCGATGCCCATCTCCCCGGGGCAGCGGCGGTTCATCAATGACCTCAGGGCTGACCTGGATGGTCGTGGTCTTGAGCCGAGGACACTAGGTGTGACCGACTACGACGCTGACATTCCCCTGGTCGCGATCAGGCGCCTGCTCGCCGAGACAAACGGTCTCATCGCAGTCGCTTTTCGGCGATGGGAGCTGGTCATGCAGGCGGAGAGCTCGCCGCCTGCGTCGGCCGGGTCCGAAATCGGCGATGCGCACATGCACGACCGCTGGACCACCAGCCCCTATTGCCACATCGAGGCCGCTATGGCGTTCCAACTTGGCGTCCCGGTCTTGACGTTGATCGAGTCAGGTGTGGTCCGTGACGGCGTCCTACAAGACGGTGTGATTGGCCCGCGGGTCGCATCCTTTGACTTGAAGCGGAGGGTGCCTGCCTACTTGCAGTCGACTGCATGGCAGCAGAACGTCGCCAAGTGGGAGCACCGCGTGAGGACAGTCAACGATCGAAAAGGCCATCCACCGCGGTGGTACGACTGATGGCGCATGAACGACGATTCCAAACAGGCGCGGTCGCGCTACGCTGCACTGCATGCTTGCGCCGCCCATTCTCGAAATCTACGTCTTGTGGCATCCAGACGACCTTGACGGACAGGACATTGCCGACGGACTGCTCGACCACTTCCGTGGCACCACCTACTCCGGACTTGTTGGTGGTGCTGTTGACGTCTATGTGAGGAGCGCCGGCTGGAGAACCGCGGATGGTCCGCCACGACCGATCCCGTGCGTGGAAGAGTTGCCGAACGGGTTGCCGAGCCCGCAGTTGACGGTAGTTCTGCCTGTCATCGGTACATACCTCGCGCGCGCCGTCGGCACCGACCAGTACTGGCGGAAATACTTCGCCGACCTGATGAAAACGGCTGGCGCGAATGAACACGTCGTCGGCGTGTTTCCGCTGGACATAGACTTCATCGGAAACACACCGTCTGACCTGCTATCCATCTTGACGCCAACGGCATTCCTACCTCCATGGTGTGCCCTCGATATCGATGCCATCTGCCGCGAGCTGGCCCATCGAGTCGCATCCATGATCGGGGATCCGCTCGGTCGGCAACTCAAGGTATTCATTAGCCATACCAAACGTCACTCTCCGCATGAAGATCCAGATGATGTGAACCGCTTGTTAAGGGTCGTCCGCAGAGTGATCGCCAACCGGACCAGGCTCACTGCGTTCTTCGACGACACCGACATCCCGGCTGGATCGAATTGGGACGAGACGCTGCTGAAGGAGGCGTCGGAAAGCGCGCTCCTCATCGTCAGGACCGACCTTTACGCCGGCCGCGAGTGGTGCCAACGCGAAGTTCTGGTAGCCAAAGAATCAGGAATGCCAATTGTCACCCTGCAGGCCGTACGCGTGCTTGAAGAGCGCGGTTCGTTCCTGATGGACCACATGCCAGTGGTGCCGCTGCAGGGAGAAAATAAGAAGGCATGGGCCAAGGCCGTGGAGCGTGCGCTCGACCAGCTTGTGGACGAAGCGCTCAAACGGGCGCTATGGCGCCATCAGGAGCGGCAGCTCCGCGAGCTCGGCTTCCACTGGCTGCCGCCGAGTGCTCCCGAACCAGTAACGCTCGCACCGTGGCTTCGCACGCTGAAGGAGCAAGGCGGGCATCTCCAGCAGTACCTGGTGATGCACCCGGACCCTCCGCTTGGGCCGGAAGAGGCGAGGGTGATCGACGACCTCGCGGTGCTGTCCGGTTTTGAGTCTGGTGCGATCGATGTTGTCACGCCGCGCACATTCTCCAGCCGAGGAGGTCGTCCGCAATGACGACGCCAGCGATCCTGCCTCCGGACTCCCTCTCGGGAGTCGATGTCGGATTATCCGTATCCGATAGTGCGGATCTTGATCGGTTGGGCCTCACGGTGCGGCACGCGGACATCACCGTAGGCGAGGTTGCACGAGCGGTCCTCGTTGGCGGAGGGACCCTCACGTACGGTGGCTGGATCAAACCGTCCAGCTTCACGGATTTGCTCATGCACGAGGTTCGCCGATACGGAACGCGCGCTGGATCGGTAACGTTCTGCCTTGCGCTCCCACAACATCGCCGACTGACACTCTCAGAACTCCGAGACTATGATCGCGGCCTGGGCGCTGCAGGTCGCCTGCTCTATCTCGACGCGGACGGCAGCCCGATCACAGCCAATCTTGGACGCGTAGAGGCTGCCGAAACTCTGGAAGATCCCGAGGTCCTCGGGGCGTCCTATACTGGGCTCCGTCGGTATATGGCCCAGCACACGAACGCGCGGGTCATTGTCGGTGGGCAGCTCTCAGGCTTCCAGGGAGTAATGCCGGGCGTCATTGAGGAGGCGATCACCTCGGTCGCTGCGGAACAACCCCTGTATGTCTGCGGTGGATTCGGAGGTGCCGGTGCTGCGATCGTTGATGCGCTGGACATGGCCGACATGAGTTGGCTGCCGCCGGATATGCCATTGCATGGCGCGGATCCAGCGGTAGTCCAGAGCCTGGACCTGCTTCGCATAGCCGCCATGGCCAGCACTCGGTCCGTGCTCGATAATGGTTTGACCCCCGGTCAGATGGCCGAGCTTGCTGCCTCACATCGGGCGGGTGAGATCGCTTCGTTGGTCGCTCAAGGACTTGCACGTGCATTTGCCGGGTCTTGAGGAAGCTTGGCTCCCGGCACAGGTCGTCGATTCGATAGCGAGGCAGTGACGTGACTTTCCGCATCGAGGTGTGTGCCACAACCACAGGATTTGGCGAGGAGGTGATCCGGCAGATCAGACATGCAGCCGCAGACGCAGGTGCCGACGCCCTCACCGAGGTCAAACATCACACACACTTAACGCGCGGTCCAGTGATGGCCTTGGTGGTCGCATCCAACGGCCCACCCAACGACCAGATGGTCAGTTGCACAAGGCAGGCCATCGCTGCAGAGCAAATCGTCATTCCGGCTATCGATGACGTTCTTGCATGGAACGGGAAGTTCCCACCTGAGTTGCAAACCCTCAATGCCGTAGACATGTCGAAAAATGCGGGTGGACGGCAAATCCTGGAGGCCGCCGGAGTCCTCACCCCGCTCCGCGGGGTCTTCCTGAGTCACCGTCGGTCCGACGGCTCGGCTCTGGCAATGCAACTGGCAAGTGAGCTTCGCAAATTCGGTATTGGTACGTTCGTGGATGTTCTGGACATATTACCCGCGAAACCGGTCCAGGATCGAATCCTGGGGGCGCTCGACGACATGGCCTGCCTGGTGTTACTCGAATCGCCCGACGCACTTGGTTCGGAGTGGGTCGGCAAAGAGGTTGTTTACGCGCAGGAACGCCACCTCGGCATCTTGTCGCTTTGCTGGGCTGCAGAGAACCCGAATGATCCCCGGACCCTGTTCCCGCAGTTTGACTCCGGCAATCGGATCGACGTTCTCGAATACCTGGAAGGAGTTCGACCATCAGTCACCCTTACGCAGGACGGTATTAAGATTGCGGTGAAATCAATCCTTCACGAATTCACGCAAGCACTGTACTTCAGGCGTCTAAATCTAGAGCGCGAACTCATGGCAGCCTTTCCAGACCTCGAACGCATGAAGCCATGGCTCTTTGCCCTTCGTGGACCCAAACACTCCCGATTGATTGGTCTGGCTCCCTATAGACCTGGAGCTCTCGATCTGCACACCATCGCCATCGCCCGGGAGGCAGAGCAGATTAGAGATGCGATTCTCGTGCACCACCCGATTACCGCGGACGCCGTCGAGGCCCGCATGCTCGCCTGGCTCGGTGGCAAGGGTCCAGAATTGGCGCTCGGGATAGATGAGATAGCCGATCTAGCGAAGAACCTGGACCGGGCGTGACCATGGAACAGGAAATAAGTGATTCGCCGTCCGATCTGGGATCACGCAGGGTGTTCCTCAGCGCGGGTATCCCAGAGGCGGACTGGATAGACGCACCCTTCCAACGCCACGAGATTACCCAAGCGGTCGTCACAGTCGCGCGCGCCGTCCTCGCCGCCAACGGGAGCTTGGTGTTTGGTGGACAGCCATTGATTACACCATTGATATTTGATGTCGCGGGCAGGATCCTCAACGGCCAGGAAGGCAAATCTGATCGGGTCATCCTCTATCAAAGCACATACTTTACGGACGCTTTGCCTGAGGCCGTCTGGAACTTTCGTAATGCACCCTGGGCGTCCGTCAACGACGTTCCTGGCACTGAACATATGGAGGAAAGTCTGGTGCGCATGCGTGAAGAAATGATCGCCTCCAAGCCACAACTCGCAGCCGCCATCTTCATCGGCGGAAAGCCGGGCGTGATCGCCGAGTACAATTTGGTACGGCAAACACTTCCGACTACAAAGATGTATCCGTTCAAGCGGCCGGGTGGGGCTTCGGCGAATTTGTCTCCGCACAATGCCGGCTCAACCGTCGCAGAGGAGTTGGCTACCTCTGCAGCATACTGGGCCCTGGCTCGGCATGTGGTTGCCGATATCGCGGCAAAATGAAATCCGAACGCAATCAGAATGATTCGCCCCCGTTTACAAGGACGAATCTGAAACCTTTCGATAGTCACTCGAACGGACCATTTCACGCTGGGCTGTCGGTCAGTCCGGACTGGATGAGCCTCATCATGGTCTCGTGCATCTACGGCTCCAAAGAGGACAGCGCTGGGCCGCTGTACGAGCGAACATCGGGTGGGCATTAGGGACCCTTTTAGACTTCCGAGACCGCTGTGTATATGGTATAAATTTCCAATTTCAGGATCTCCCTGGCTCTTGATCAAATCAATTCGTCTTTCGATGAGGACGAAGGTGAGAATAGTAGATGTCCACGCGAAATGTCAAGCGCTTGGAGTTGATCCAGGCTATCATTATTATGTTGGCGCAGAACTCATTCCAATTCAAGGCGTGGGGGCTGAGCTCGTTACTACGGTTGCCAGGTTTCGCGGCCAAGGACTCCGACCGCGGGCTCGCCTGCTGAGATCTATTCAAACGTGATCTTCTGTTTGATCAACATCGGTACTGTCCTGCATTTGGAAGGTGCCCTATCGGGATTTGTACTGAAGGGGCAATTGATGAGGGAGCCGACGAATGGAGCCTGGGAATCACCAGACCAGGCATAGGAAAGCTGGCCGCGGCATTCACGAGTCCCTAAATTTGGCTTTCTATCTCGTCGGGGTCTGTCTATTGCAGTAGTCTTAAGCGTTTCGAAGTAGCGAGCGAGCGCCGGTGCTCATTGTATCGTAGGTCGGTCGATCACACAACGGGATGCTGATGGAGAACTCGCGCGTCTTCTGATGGTCAGGCAGACCTAACAATTGCGATTCACAGTGGAGCCCGGGTCGGTGATCTGATCCGGAAAAGTCGACATTACTCGTGGATTCCATCCAACCGCATTACTATTAATGAACGGGTTTCTCGGTGTTGGGCGGCGGTGTGTCACCTGTTGCGGCGTGGGCCGTCTGAATCCGGGTGGGACGAGCCAGCTGACCTGATGCTAGAGGGTTCAGGTGTCAACGGTCGACGGCGTCTGCGGCTGACTTCAGTCGATCTCGGCGAGCCGGTGCGCCAGCACATCTCCGAATGCCCGCACGCTGCCCACCGGATCGGGCGTGATAGGCCGGGTATGGATGTGCCCGATCCCGATGTCGGCGTACTGCTGGGCCAGCCGCAGGAAACCGTCGGGATCTTCCAGCGGGTTGGCCCGCGGTCCCTGGACGGTCTTCTCGATAGCGTCGTAGTCCCGCCCCAGATTGTCGCAGTGCCGGCGGAGGACCTCCAGCTTCTCTCGCGCCTGTTCCGGCCCGGTGACGATGAGGTTGGTGGCGTCGGCGTACTGCGCGACCATCCGTAAGGTCTTACGTTCGCCGGAGCCTCCGATCACGATCTTCGGCCGCGGCTGACTAACCGGCGCGGGCACATTGATCGTCTCGGCCAGGTGGTAGTGCCTACCGTCGTAGGGTCCGTCATCGTCGCTCCACATCTGCAGGGCGATCTGGATGGCCTCCTCGAGTCGCTCGAACCGCTCGGCCAGCGGCGGAAACGGCACTCCGAGCGCCAGGTGTTCGCGCTCGTACCAGGCGGCCCCGATGCCGAGGAAGGCCCGCCCGCTGCTCAACACGTCCAATGTAGTGACGGTTTTGGCCAGCAGCGCGGGATGCCGGTAGGTCACCCCTGTGACGATGGTGCCCAACTGCAGCCGGCTGGTCTGTGCCGCGGCGAACGCGAGGGTGGCGTAGCCCTCTAGCATCGGGTCGTGCGCGGTGCGGAAGGCCTCCATCTGAAACCAATGGTCCATGACGGTAAACCACGAGGCGCCGATTTCGTCGGCGGCCCTTGCGGTCTCGGCAACGGCCGGGGCGAGCGCGGCCGAACCGCCGGGCATGGTGAAGTCCATGAAGTGAAAGCCGAATCTCATGGGCCCAGTGTGCTCCTGGCAGCGTTCCGGACGGCGACGCGGCCCGCCGGGTAAGTGTCGTTCTTGCGGGGTGCGCGGTCCGGCCAGGGTGGGGACGTCGGCGGCTTCGATTTCCTGCTCGGTTCGTGGTGCGAGCGAACACGAGACCGCGGCGGGTTGGCAGGTTCGGGCTGGTAGACACCGCGGATCGCCTCAACCGGCCATGCGGGGTCAGGACATACTTCAGCGCTCCCGGACCTGAAGCGAGGTCAGAGCGACTGCGTGGTAGAAGGTGGTCTCGTTGACCCATTGGTGACGGCGACACTGCATGGTCCACGAGCAAGGTGTTGTCGCCTTGCAGCCCGCCGACCTTGGATTGCTAGTGACGCAGTTGGATCTCTCCCCGCATACGACCCGCTTCCACTTCGCGGTCATCGGCTGCCCGGATTCGCGCGGGTACGAGGTGATCCTGCTCGACGAACTGTGCGTGGGTCAGCTTGAACTTTGTAACGGCAGGCGCCGTACCACCCGTCTTCAGTCAGCACCCAGGCATCGAGCAGGGCGACGACTTGAACGCTGAGTGAGGGCAACACGGTGATATTTGGTCGACTGAAGTGAGGGGCCGGCCGTAGAGGGCTCCGAGGTTGATGATGACCAGTTTTGGCATCCGGAACGGTCGGATGATGCCAGAGGAGCCGGGTGTGGGCCGGGTTGAGCATCGTTCGATCATACGTTCGATAACTAGGGGTGGATTGCTGTCGATCTCGTTGCATTGAAGTAGCGCAGGCACACTGCCCCCGGGCCAGGGGCCGCCTGGATCGATGCCAGACCAGTTCGCCCTTGCAAGGGCGACGGGTTGGCCGGGGCCACACGCATACGCAACTCGAGTCGGTCGTCCGAATCATTTTCCGGGAGTTATCCGGGACTTCATCCGAAGTACGTCAGTCTTGTGAGGCCTTGACCTGGGGTTTTGTGCGCCATCAGGGACTCGAACCCCGAACCCGCTGATTAAGAGTCAGCTGCTCTGCCAATTGAGCTAATGGCGCGTGGCCTGCCGTACGAGCAGGCCGG
>Ga0208478_1000770_pt1 | contig 10391 bp, 10 predicted proteins | sample NGESurdeep072012_5_FD_184462 | JGI IMG/M metagenome (GOLD analysis project Ga0208478, IMG submission 184462) | Arctic peat soil microbial communities from Barrow, Alaska - NGEE Surface sample 415-2 deep-072012 (SPAdes) | ecosystem: Environmental > Terrestrial > Soil > Wetlands > Peat ... | reverse complement strand
CGCGTCCCCCGGACATTTGCCCGATGGCTCCCACCGACCCGAGGCGTAGCGTCGGAGACGATGAGTCCCAGCCCCGGAGTCCGGCGGAGCCAAGGCAAGCCCCCGATCCATCATCCGCGTGTCCTGATCGCCGGTGGCGGTGTCGCCGCGCTCGAGGCGCTGCTGGCGCTCCGAGCGCTGCTCGAGGGTCGCCTGTCGATCGAGATCGTCGCGCCGAGCGCCGAGTTCGTGTTCCGCCCGCTCGCGGTCGGCGAGCCGTTCTGGATCAGCGAGGCGCGGCGGCTCGATCTGCAGGCTATCGCCGGCGAGCACGCCGCTCATCTGCGCCTCGGGGCGGTGGACATCGTCGCACCCGAGGAGGGCGCGGTCGTGCTGGAGGACGGCACCGAATTGCCCTACGACGCGCTGCTGCTGGCCACGGGCGCGCGCTCGATGACCTGGCTCGGCGGTGCGGTCAGCTTCGCCGGCCCCCGCGATACGCACGCGCTCGCCGATGTCCTGAGCGATCTCGAGGAGGGTCAGGTGGAGCGGATCGCCTTCGCCGTCCCGCCCGCCGCCGGGTGGTCGCTGCCGGCTTACGAGCTCGCGCTGCTCACCGGCGCCCACGCCGCTCGCCACCGGGTCGATGTCGAGATCACGATCGTCACCCCCGAGCACGAGCCGCTCGAGGCGTTCGGGCCCGCCGGCGTGAGCCTGGTCCGCGAGCTGCTGGCCGAGCGCGGGATCGCGCTGCGGGCCGGCGCCACCGCCGAGCGCCTCCAGGGCGGCCGGCTGACGCTCGTGGGCGGCGACAGCATCGCGGCCGACCGCGTCCTCGCGCTGGCGCGGATCGAGGCCCGGCCGATCCCCGGGGTCCCCGCCGATCCCACCGGCTTCATCCCCATCGACACCCATTGCCGCGTCAGCGGGCTCGAGCGGGTCTGGGCCGCGGGCGACAACGTGGCCTTCCCGATCAAGCAGGGCGGTCTCGCGACCCAGCAGGCCGACGCCGCGGCCGAGGACATCGCCGCCGGCTTCGGCGCCGCGCTCGAGCCGGCCCCGTTCACCCCCGTCATGCGCGGGCAGCTGCTGACCGGCGAAGCGCCCGTCTATCTGAGCTCGGGCGTCTCGGGCAAGTCGGCCGCCGGCTACGCGCCGCTGTTCACGCCTCAGTCGAAGATCGCCGGGCGCTATCTCGGCCCGTATCTGGCCGGCCGCCCGCATCCGGGCGCACCCGATGTCCTCGCCGACATCGCGCCGCCGCCGGAGGACCTCGCCACCCAGCGCGCCGAGCAGGAGGAGGCCCGCGAGCTGCTGCTGGCCCTCGCCGGCGGCGCCGAGCACTTCGGCGACCGCAAGTCGGCCCGGAGCTTCCGCGAGGCGGTCGAGCACGTCGACGGGACGTTCGCCGCCGGTGGCCGCACGCCCCGGATCGCGCACCCGCCCAAGCCCCCCTCCCGCGGCTCCTGAGCCGCCCTCAGCCCTTCCGCGCGCCGGTCTTGCCCGGCGGCCGGCGGCCGCGACCGCGCCCCGCACGGGCCCGCGTGGCGCGTCCGCGCTTTCTCAGCGTGCGCGCGAACGCGACCTCCTCGGCGCTCGGGCCACTGTGATCGGGACCCGGGGTCTCCAGCACGCAGGGGAGATTCTCGAGCCGCGGCTCGGACAGGAACACGGCACAGCCGCGCTCGCCCAATTCCCCCTGACCGAGGTTCGCGTGCCGGTCGCGGTTTGATCCGAGCGGCTTCTCGGAGTCGTTGAGGTGCAGCCCCGCGAGCCGGTCGAGTCCGACCGCCCGATCGCACAGCTCGAGTGTCTCGGCCAGGTCGTCCGCGGTCCGGATCTCGTACCCGGAGGCGAGCAGGTGGCAGGAGTCCAGGCACAGGCCGAGCCGCTGATCGCCGCCGGCGGCGTCGATCAGCGCCGCGAGCTCGTCGAAGGAGCGACCCAGGGTGCCGCCGGCGCCGGCCGTGTTCTCGAGTAGCAGCGGGCAGCGCTCGGTGGCGGCAAGCGCGTCCCCGATCACCCCGCCGGCCCGCGTGATCGCCTCGCCCACGTGCCCGGTCTTGGCCGACCCCGGATGCAGCACCACGCCGGCGGCGCCGATCGCGTCCCCGACGCGCAGCGACTGGGTCAGTGACTTCAGCGACTTGCCGGCGATCTCCGGGTCCTCGGAGGCGCAGTTGAGCAGGTACACGGCATGGATCAGGACGGCGTCGATGCGGCTGGCATCCATCGCCTCGCGGAACTCGGCAAAGTCGTCCTCGCCGTATGCCGTCGGGCGCCACATGCGCGGCGACTGGTTGAAGATCTGGATCGCATCGCAGTCTCGCTCCACGCCGCGCTCGACCGCGCGCGCGAGGCCGCCCGCCTGAGAGACGTGGGCGCCGATTAGCATGCTGACGGGATTCTCATGCGTGTTCGCTTTGCTCCATCCCCGACCGGGGCGCTCCACATCGGCGGTGCCCGGACGGCGCTCTACAACTGGCTGCTCGCCCGTGGCGGCGACGGGACGCTCGTGCTGCGGATCGAAGATACCGACCGCGAGCGCTCGACCCCCGAGAACGTGGAGCAGATCCTCGATGCCCTGCGGTGGCTCGGGCTCGACTGGGACGAGGGGCCGATCTTCCAGTCCGAGCGGGCCGATCGGCACGGCGAGGCGCTGGCCCGCCTGCTCGAGTCGGGGCACGCCTACCACTCGAGCGCGACGGCCGAGGACGTCAAGGCCTACAAGGAGCGCCACGGTCACGAGCGCGGCTTCCGCGGTGAGCCCGAGGCCGCGGGCGCGATCCGGCTGCGGGTGCCCGACGGGGGGGAGACGGTCGTCCACGACGTCATCCGCGGCGCCACGACGTTCCTGCACCAGCACATCGACGACCCCGTGATCGCCCGGGCCGACGGATCGGTGCTCTACAACTTCGCCGTCGCGGTGGACGACCTCGACGCCGGCATCACCCACGTGGTCCGGGGCGAGGACCATCTCTCCAACACCCCCAAGCAGCTGCTCGTGTTCGAGGCGCTCGAGGCGCAGCCGCCGCTGTATGCCCACCTGCCGCTGCTGCACGGCCCCGACGGCCGCAAGCTGTCCAAGCGCCACGGCGCCGCCTCGGTGCAGGAGCTCCGCGCCGCGGGCTACATCCCGGAGGCGGTCGACAACTACATTGCCCTTCTCGGCGCGGGCTTCTCCGCCGAGGAGGAGCATTTCTCGCTCGCTCAGATGGCCGAGCGCTTCCGGCTCGAGCGGGTGTCGAAGAACCCGGCCGTATTCGACGAGCAGAAGCTCCGCCATATGAACGGCCGCCACCTGCGCGAGCTCGGGTTCGATGAGCTGACCCGCCGCCTGGAGGAATTTACGGGGCGCGAGGGCCTGCGCGGAGCGGTCGAGATCTCGGCCGAGAAGATCCAGACGCTGGCCGACTTCTGGCCCCTGGCCGGGTTTCTGTTTGACGGGCCGGCCGACGATCAGGCCGCCTTCGAGCGCACGATCTGCACGGGCGACGGGGTCGCGCTGCTCGAAGCCGCTCGCGATGCGCTGGCGGCGGCGCCGGATCCGTTCGCCCTCGAGGACGTCGAGGCCGCACTGCGCGGCGTCGTCGCGCAGCGTGAGACCAAGCCGGGCAAGGTGTTCCAGCCCGTGCGCGTGGCGATTGCGGGAACGACCGTCTCCCCGGGTATCTTCGAGAGCGTGGCGTTGCTGGGACGCGAGGAGACGCTGGTAAGAATCGATCGGGCGCTTGCACAGGCACGTAGTTCTTGCGCCTAAACTGACGGCGCCCCCCTGCCGATATAGCAATTGGGCAGGAGGACCTCGGAAGGTCAACCTGACCACGCCCGTCTGAGAACCGGAAGAGGATGAAAGAGCCGCCCGTGGCACCAGCAGTCGCAGCCGTCGTTCCGGTCGAAGTCGTCGAGACCACGCCGAGCAAGTCATTCGGCAACCGCCAGCGCCACCACAACGAGGGTCACGGCCGCCGCCTGACCGCCGCGTTCGAGGCGCTCGAGGCCTTCCCGGTCCTGGTCGAATCGCGAAACCGCGTGATGCGGCTGTTCGAATCGGGTGAGCCCGCCACCGCCGACGTGGTCGCCGCCGTCGAGGCCGATGTGGCCCTGGCCGTCGCCGTGATGCGCCTGGCCAACCGGCTCGAGGGCCGCACGCGCGGTCACGTCGAGAGCGCCGTCAAGGCGGTCGAGGTTCTCTCGCCGCGCACCGTGCATGCGATCGCCAGCCGCGCCCGCACGTTTGACTTCTTCGAGCGGACCGCCGTCTGGCAGGGGATCCCCGAGCGCTTCCGCCTGCACGCCGTCGCCACCCAGCGCGCCGCGGACCGGATCGCCCGCGAGCTCGACTACGAGTCTCGCGATCGCCTCATGGTCACCTCGCTGCTGCACGACGTCGGCAAGCTCGTCCTCGTGCACGCCTATCCCGGATATCCCCGCCAGGTCCACGGCGAGGCCCGCACGCCAGAGGAGCGGATCCAGCGCGAGCGCGGGGAGCTCGGGGTCGACCACGCGCTCGTGGGCGGTGTGCTCTCCCGCCGCTGGGGTCTGCCGACCTCGATCGCCAGCGTGATCGAGCGCCACCACGCCGAGGACTGCGACGGGGAGGCCGCGGTCGTACGGCTCGCCGACATGCTCGCTCACTATGCGCTCGGCGGCTCGGTCGCGCCGGCCGAGCTGCTCGCCGTGGCCCGGATCGTCGGCATGAAGCCGGCGGAGCTGCGCTCGGTGATGTACGACCTGCCTCTGCCCACCTCGGGCGGCCGCCCGCGCCAGATCGACCCGTGCCCGATGTCGACCCGCGAGGTCGAGGTCCTGCGCAGGCTGGCCAAGGGCATGGTCTACAAGCAGATCGCCGGCGAGCTCGGCCTCTCGACCAGCACCGTCCGCACCCACCTGCACAACGTGTACGGCAAGCTCGGCGCGATGGATCGCGCCCAGGCGGTTCTGATCGCCACCGAGCGCGGCTGGATCTAGATTGGGCGGGCTCCGCCCGCCTTTTGCTCGCGCCCCGGCGGCCCGCGCCGCCGCGTGTCATACGATCGGCTCCAGCGATGATCTCGATCACGAGCAAGTCCCCGTACGCGCTCAGCGCGCTGGTCGAGCTGCACCGCCAGGGCGACAGCGGCCCGGTGCCGATCGCCGAGCTGGCCCGGCGCCGCGAGATCCCGGTCCAGTTCCTCGAGCAGCTCTTCGCCACGCTCCGGCGCGCCGGCGTCCTGCGCTCCCAGCGCGGTGTCAAGGGGGGCTACAGCTTCGGCCGCCCGGCCACCGAGGTGACCGTGCTCGAGGTCGTCGAGCTGCTCGACGGGCCCGTCGGCCAGGGCTCGACCGGCGTCTTCGCCGATGCCGCCGGCGCCGCCCGCGCCGTGCTCGCCGCCTCGACGATCGCCGACGTGGCCGAGCAGGAAGCGCGCGCCGCCGGGGCGCCGATGTACTACATCTGAGACTGGCCCGGCGACCTCGGGGGGACACGGCCCGGCCGGACCGCCGCCTCGCGCCAGGATGAGTGCGCGGTCACGGCGGTGGCCCGGCCGTAGCTGCCCCGCAGGTCGGTTTCACGGCCGCGCGGCGTCGAGTCCGTAGAAAACCCCGCGAGCCCTGGCCTCTCCGCGGTCGACAAGGGGGGTACATGGACGCGGGTCTCGTCACGCTTGCAGGCAGGCGCCTGGCCAGTGGTCGGGCCCCCGGTCTCGCCGCGTTCGCTGCCCTGGTGAGCTTCGCGGCGCTCGTCCTGATGCCGGTCCCGGGCGCGTCGGCGGCCCCGCGAGGGACCAGTCCGACCCGCGCGGCGCCGTCGCTCGGCCGCTCCTACCGGTCGGTCTGCGGTACCGCCGCGCCTGACCATGCGCGCTGCCTGGCCGATCTCGTGACCGCCGCCAGCGCCCCTGGCGCCGCGGCCCTCACCAACTCGGCCCCGTTCGGCTACGGGCCGGTCGACCTGCAGAGCGCGTACAAGCTGACCGCTGCCGCCGCCTCCTCGGGCGCTACGCAGACGGTCGCGATCGTCGACGCCTACGATGACCCCACCGCCGAGGCCGACGTGGCCATCTACCGCGCCCAGTTCGGACTGCCGGCGTGCACGAGCGCCAACGGCTGCTTCCGCAAGGTGGACCAGAACGGCGGCACGAGCTATCCGCCGCCGAACGCCGGCTGGGAGGGCGAGATCGCCCTGGACACCGACATGGTCTCGGCGATCTGCCCGAATTGCCACATCCTGCTGGTGGAGGCCGACGACAACCTGCTCGACAACCTGGGGACGGCGGTCGACGAGGCGGCCACGCTCGGAGCCACGCAGATCTCCAACAGCTACGGCGGCGCCGAGGTGGCCGACGAGACGTTCGTCGACCGGGACTACGACCACCCGGGGATCGCCGTCACCGCCAGCTCCGGCGACCTGGGCTGGGGGGTGGAGTATCCCGCGGCCTCGCCGTACGTGTCGGCGGTCGGCGGGACCTCGCTCACCCGGGACTCGGCGACCGCGCGCGGGTGGGACGAGAGCGCCTGGTCCGGCGCCGGGAGCGGCTGCTCGGCGTATGAGCCGAAGCCAGCGTGGCAGACCGACGTGGGCTGCGCGCATCGCTCCGTCGCCGACGTGTCGGCCGTGGCCGATCCACACACCGGGGTCGCGGTGTACTCGACGGCCGACGGCGGCTGGGTGGCGTTCGGCGGGACGAGTGTGGCCAGCCCGATCGTGGCCTCCGTCGACGCTCTCATCGGGTCGACCGCCGGCTCGCCGCAGTACCCCTATGCCAACGCCGGCCGGTACTTCGACGTCAGCTCGGGGAGCAACGGCTCGTGTGGCAGCTATCTGTGCACCGGCGGGCTCGGCTACGACGGGCCCACGGGGATCGGGACCCCGGACGGCGCGAGCCTCGGCCCTGCGTGCGCGGCCGACCCCACGATCACGGCCAACCCGGCCGGCGCGACCGTCTCGGCGCCGGGTGGCGCCTCGTTCACCGCCGCGGCGCTCAACACCGACCCCAACTGCCAGATGCTGAGCGCGCAATGGCAGGTCTCGACCGACGCCGGCATCACATTCACCACTATCGCCGGCACCACCGGGCTGCAGACGCTGAGGGTCGCCTCGACCTCGATGGCGCAGTCGGGGAGCCGGTACCGGGCCGTGTTCACGAATGAGCTCGGCGCGACGACGTCAGCCGCGGCGACGCTGACGGTCCTCGGTCCGCCGCCGTCGGTCAGCACCGGCGGCGCGAGCGCGGTCACGAGCACGACGGCAACGCTCAACGGCGTGGTCGGCCCGAACGGCCGCTCGACGAGCTATTGGTTCCAGTACGGCACGAGCGGCGCCTACGGCGCGCAGACTCCCCTCACGAGCGCCGGCTCAGACTCGAGCACGCACGCCGTGTCCGCCGTGCTGTCCGGCCTTCCGGCCACCACGTATCACGTCCGGCTCATCGCCACCAACGGATACAGCACGCAGTACGGCGGCGACGCCACGTTCACGACCTTGCCGCTGCCGCCGACCCGGACCGCGTCGCCGCACGTCACCGGCGTCGCGGTGGTGGGAGCGCGACTGACCGTCTCGACCGGCGCCTGGGCGGGCACGCCCGATGCCTTCGCCTACGCGTGGCTCGACTGCCCCACCGCCCGCGGCGCGTGCGTCCGGGTCGGCTCGGACACGGCGAGCTACGTGACCGGCGCCGCTGATCTGGGCGGACACCTCTACGCCGAGGTCAGCGCCCATAACGGAGGCGGCTGGTCGGGCTCGGTTCGCTCCGACGACACGGTGTCGCCCCATTCGCCGGTGAGCGCCGGCCGGGTGCGCGTCGCCGGCCTGTCGGCCTACGTGCCGCTCACCGGCCGCGCCGGCGCCGGCGCGCCGTGCACGATCATGCTGAGCCTGACGCTGACCGGGAGGCCGACGACCGGGAGGCGGGCTGTGCGCCTCGGTCGCGCCGTGGTGACGCTCACCGGCGGTCTGAGCAGGACGGTCACGGTCACGCTCAACGCCGCCGGCAAGCGGCTGCTCGCCCGGAATCACCGGCTCGCAGCCACACTCGCCGTCACACAGTCGGGACGACTCATCACCGCCCGGGCGCTCAGCTTCACGGCGAAGCGACCGCGGCCGTCCCGAGCGGGAAACGGACGCCGGTGAGCTGCTCGGAGACGTCCCACAGCCGCCGGGCGACGCCGGTGTCCTTGGCCGCGACGCTGCGGTCGACGAGCTTGGGCGCGCCGCGTAGCTCCATGAACCCGCCGGGTCCGGCGTAGCTGTCGCCCGGGACCTCGGCCGTGCGGCCGTGGCCAGCACGTTCGAGCCGGCGGTGCGCAGGCGGCGCTGCAGCTCGGTCGTGAACAGCAGGCTGGCCAGCTTCGACTGGCCGTAGGCGCGCCAGCGCTTGTACGGCCTGCGCTCCCAGTTGAGGTCGTCGAAGTCGATGCGGCGGAAGCGGTGCGCGCCCGAGGCCACGCTCACAACCCGACCGCTCACGTGCTCGGGCAGCAGGTTGGTGAGCGCGAAGTGGCCGAGGTGGTTGGTGCCGAACTGCAGCTCGAAGCCATCGGCGGTCCGGCCGAGCGGCGGCACCATCACGACCGCCACCGTCCAGGGCATCGCGACGCTCGTGAGGAGCGGCATGATCGACGATGCGCAGCTCGGCGGGCTCCTCGACGACGCGATCGCGCATTTCCTGCGCGGGTCGCGCGCCGCCGTCTAAGGGCGTGTCAAAGGATTGGGTGTATGGTGGAACGTGCCTGGTCCCGAGCCCGGCGGGCGAGACGGATCCCGGCTCCACGCCCGGCCGGTGGAGAGGCCAGGGTCGCAAGGGTGCATCGCTAAAGCAGCGCTCAGAGGAGCACGGCATGACCGTGATCGAGAAGAGGACAGGTCCCGCCGGCATTCCGATCAGCGGCGCGTACACACCACTGGAGCGGCAGAAGCGTCACGAGCACGCCGTGGCGCAGACCTTGCGCTGGGCCCGCGAGGCGGCGGCCGACGAGGACTTCGGCGAGGCACTCTCGTGGCTGGCGGTCGTCGAGGCGATCGACGGGACGTTGGCGCTGGGCTGGGAGCAGACGCAGGCTCGTTGGCGCCGGCTCAGCAGCGAGCGCGGGTCTCGCCCCCGGCCGGGGCCACCTGTTTAGCCCTGATTCCCGACCCGAAAACAGGGCAAGCGTCGGAATCGGCGCCGATCTCGTACGGTTTCCTGCCTCATGGCCACCGTTCCGACCAGCATCGCGGCGTACGTCGGTCGCACGCCGATGGTCCAGCTGACAAGGGTCCTCGACGGCGCCGAGGTGGAGTTGTTCGCCAAGCTCGAGCAGTTCAACCCCGGTGGCAGCGTCAAGGACCGGATCGGCGTGGCGATGATCGAGGCGGCCGAGCGCGAGGGCCGGATCGAGCCGGGCCGCACGACGATTGTCGAGGCCACGAGCGGCAACACCGGGATCGCCCTGGCCTTCGTGTGCGCGGCCAAGGGCTACAACCTCGTGCTCACGCTGCCCCAAGGGATGAGCCGTGAGCGCGAGGGCCTGCTGCGCCTCTACGGCGCGCGGGTCGAGGTCACCGAGTCGCTGGGGGGGATGACCGAGGCCGTCGACGCCGCCCGGGCCATGGCCTCGAGCGACGACATGTTCCTGCCCGATCAGTTCTCGAACCCCGCCAACCCGGCCATCCACCGCGCCACCACGGGCCCCGAGATCTGGGCGGCGCTCGACGGTGCGGTCGACGTCTTCGTCGCCGGCGTCGGCACGGGCGGCACGATCACGGGTACGGGGGAGTACCTCAAGGAGCGCAACCCGAAGCTGTACGTGGTGGCGGTCGAGCCGAGCGCCTCGGCGGTGCTCTCGGGCCGTCCGCCCGGCCCACACAAGATTCAGGGGATCGGCGCCGGCTTTGTGCCGCCGGTGCTCAACCGAGCCGTGATCGACGAGGTGATCCCGGTCGATGACGACGATGCGATCGAAACCGCGCGGCGGCTTGCTCGCCGCGAGGGCGTCCTCGCCGGCATGTCCTGCGGCGCGGCGGTGTGGGGCGCGCTCCAGATCGCTCGCCGCCCGGAGTTCCGCGGCAAGCGGATCGCCACGATCCTGCCCGACTCCGGCGAGCGCTACGTCTCGACTCCGTTCTTCGCCCCCTGAGCCCCGGAGTCGCCGCGGCGCGGCAGCCCGGCGGCGGGGGAGGCCCGCGGGGCCGCGGAGGCGGCGGCGCTAGGCTGTGACGATGTTCGGGCTCGGGCTTCTCGCACGGACGGCCGCGGAGATCCAGCGCGATGTCGCCGCCGCGCAGAGCCGCGACCCGGCCGCGCGCGGGGTCACGGCGGTCGAGATCCTCGCCACGTGGCCCGGGGTTCACGCGCTGCTCGCCCACCGCGTCGCGCATGCGCTGCACGGCGCCGGCGCGCCGCTCCTGCCCCGCGTGATCGCCTCGGCCTCGCGGTCGGTGACCGGGATCG
>Ga0208478_1000769_pt1 | contig 10401 bp, 8 predicted proteins | sample NGESurdeep072012_5_FD_184462 | JGI IMG/M metagenome (GOLD analysis project Ga0208478, IMG submission 184462) | Arctic peat soil microbial communities from Barrow, Alaska - NGEE Surface sample 415-2 deep-072012 (SPAdes) | ecosystem: Environmental > Terrestrial > Soil > Wetlands > Peat ... | reverse complement strand
CTTCATGATGTTCCTTCCTGATTTTATCAATGATCGGTTTTATTTCTTCCTGACCAGAGACTGGAACAGCAAAAGAAACAAACCTGCTCCCTTTTTCTTTATAAATTCCCTGCGAGGATGAGGCTATCGTTTTGTATGTATCCGAATTCATTTTCGACTAAACAACTCAGCTTGCAATGAGTGTAAAATCACAATATTAATTAATTCTATGTTCCCTGATTACTGATTGTTATAAAAAACAATACATTTGTCAGTAATTGAAGTTCTATGAGTGTATTATTAGATGAAAAGGATCTGCATAAACTAATTGTCATTGGTGACAGAATTCTTATTAAACCCAAAGTTCCTCAGTCAAAGACAAAAAGCGGATTGCTGCTTCCTCCTGGTGTAAACGAAAATGAAAAGGTTCAAATCGGTTATGTAGTTAAAGTTGGTCCGGGGTATCCTATACCTTCAGTAAATGATAATGATGAACCCTGGAAAAACAGGTCTGATGAACCAAAATATGTTCCGCTTCAGCCAAAAGAAGGAGATCAGGCTGTATATCTTCAGAATAGTGCTATAGAGATAGAATTCAATAAGGAAAAATATATTGTTGTACCACATTCCGCAATATTACTTCTCCTCAGGGATGATGGACTTTTTGAATAATATTATCGCATATGGAAAATGAGTTTTTAAAAGGGAAAAAAATATTAATTGTCGAAGATGACTTGTCAAGCAGATTATATCTTAATAAAATACTTGAAAAGGCCGGGGTAGTAATACTGAATGCCCGTGATGGTCAGGAGGCAGTTGATGCAGCTTTAAATAATCCTGATCTTGATATTATTTTGATGGACATTCAGCTCCCTGTAATGGATGGTTATACAGCATTAAATAAAATCAGGGAGGTCCGGCAGGATTTTATCATCATCGCACAAACTGCTTATGGTCTTTTAGGCGATAAAGAGAAAATCCTCAATTCCGGTTTTAATGATTATATTATTAAACCCATTCTGTCACAAAACCTTATAGAAAAACTAATAACAAACCTTAAAAAGAAATAATCACTCTTCAGGGCAAATTGAATTCAAGTTACTCCGGGTAAACAGCAATCTGTATGAATTCTTTTCTGAATTCATCAATTTCATGAATCCATCTTTCTTTTTCAACTCTGATATTATTCCTGGAAATTAATGATTCTCTCATACCCGAATCACCTGAAAGTATGTCAAACGGCATCAGGTTGTATTCATATTCATATGGCGGCAGATTGAATTTGAGAGCATCGGTTTCTGTAGTTTCAATTATTGCATCAAAGATTTCCAATGCAGTTCCAACAGGCTTAAAGCGGTCGATATCAGTAATATGTATCTGCAGACCATGGCAAAGTTCTCCGCAGAATTTATGGAATGTTGGAATAAAATCATGAGTTCTGAATACACATCCTTCAACATGCCTGTCAGCAAGATTCTTTTTAAGTTTTTCCGGATCAATAAACGGGGCACCAAAAAGCTCAAATGGTATAGTTGTACCTCTTCCCTCTGATAGATTGAGTGCTTCAATAAGTACTGTGCCAGGATATATCATAGCAGTTTGTACTGTCGGTATATTTGGCGATGGTATGACCCAAGGAAGGTCTGTATCAATGAATAATGAAGATCTCCTCCAGTTTTTCATCCATACAACATTCAGGTCGCAACCCGGGTAATACTTCTCTTTAATCCAGAGTGTCATTTCTCCTATGGTCATTCTATGACATAAAGGAATTGAGGCGCCTCCTACGAATGTGAAATACTCTTTCTTCAGAACCGGACCATCAAAGGTAAGTCTGCCAATCGGATTTGGCCTGTCAAGCAACCAAACAGGTATCCCTGCTTCGGTACAAGCCTCCATACAGAGTTTGACTGTCCAGATATATGTATATAATCTGGCTCCAATATCCTGAAGATCAATTAAAAAAACGTCAATTCCATTCAGCATTTCAGGAGTCGGTTTACGATTCTTCCCATATAGGCTGTAAAGAGGAATATCAAATATCGTATGATTCGCGCTTTGCCACTCAATCATATTATCCTGAGTCTGACCATGAATTCCATGCTGTGGCCCGAATAGACCAGCCAACCTGCAGTCTTCCCGCTTAAAAAAGATATCCGAGATATGTTTGAAATCATGTGTGATGCTTGGAGCATGGCATAAAATTCCAATTCTTTTTCCTTTTAGGTCAGCAGGAAATTCGTTTAAAATAAATTCCAGTCCGGTAATTACCATCTGTGAGTTTTTATAAGCAAATATATACTTAACATTGTTAAATGATCAATAACATATATCTTAATAATTTAAAATGATTATTCTTTCATAAGTTTGGGCATTAATAATATTTTGAAATATGAAAAAAAGATCGATTAGCTATCATACTATTGAATTATTCTTTTTATTACTTCTGGTTTCATGTACCGGAAACGGCAAAAAGAGTATCAGTATATTTGAGACAACTGATGTGCATGGGGTTATACTTCCATATGATTTCACTGAAAAAGAAAAGCTGAACGTTTCCATGGCCTCATCATTTGCTTATATTAAGCAGATCAGGAAGGAAAAAGATATCACCCTGCTTCTTGACAACGGAGATAATCTGCAGGGACAACCTGAAGTATATTATTATAATTATATTGATACTGTACAACCCCATTTTGTAGCAGAAGTAATGAATTATATGGGATATGATGCATGTACTGTTGGCAACCATGATGTGGAAGCCGGTCATAATGTTTACGATAGATTGGTTAAAGAAGATCACTTCCCATTACTGGCTGCAAATGCAGTTGATATTAAAACAGGCAAACCATATTTTAAGCCTTACCGGATTTTTGAAAAGGAGGGGATTAGAATTGCTGTTTTTGGCCTTGTTACACCTGCAATTCCAAATTGGCTGCCACCAAAGCTTTATTCAGGCATTGAATTTGATGATATGGTTGAAACTGCAAGAAAATGGATGCCTGTTATTTTAACTGAAAAACCTGACCTTGTGGTTGGATTATTCCACTCCGGATGGGACAGAACTGAGGGAAAGTTACAGCACACCAGCAACATGAGTGAAAATGGCTCTGCTGCTGTTGCCTACAATATTCCCGGATTTGATATAATTTTTACTGGTCATGACCATAAAGTGGCAAATGAAAAATTCATTAATTCAGCAGGCGATACTGTACTGATCCTCAATGGAGGAAGCAAATCAGAAAAACTGGCTGAAGCAGATATAACCTTTACTTCGAAGAAGATTAAAGGAAAGCGATTGATGAAAATTTCAGGCAAGATTATTAATGTAGTTGATTTTAAACCTGATCCTGAATTCATCACAAGGTTTACTCCAGAATATAAATTAATTGATGAATATGTAAACAGACCAATTGGAAGCTCTTCGGCAACAATCACATCTAGAGATGCTTATTTTGGTCCATCTGCTTTCGTCGATATGGTTCATTCAATACAGCTCGAGATAACAGGTGCAGATATTTCATTTGCGGCACCCCTCTCTTTTGATGTTCTGATTAACAAAGGTCCGATAACTGTGGGAGATATGTTTAAACTCTACAGATTTGAAAATATGCTATACACAATGTCATTGTCAGGATATGAGGTTCAGAAATATCTTGAGTATTCATATTCGGAATGGCTTAATACAATGAAGGGCCCGGCTGATCTATTGCTTAAATTACGCACAGGAAAAGACGGAAAACCAACAATAATTAATGATAAAGCATGGTTTAAAAACCAATCATACAATTTTGATTCAGCTGCCGGGATCAATTATACAGTTGACGTAAGCAAACCGGAAGGAGCCAGGATTGAAATAAAAGGTTTTACAGATGGCAGATCTTTTGACAGAAATAAAATGTACAAGGTGGCTGTCAACTCATATCGGGGAAATGGTGGAGGCGGACATTTTACCGAAGGTGCTGGAATAGCTAAAGATGAACTCAGGAAAAGGCTAATTTCATCTACCGATCACGATTTAAGATATTATATATTAAAATCAATTGAAGCAAAAAAAACAATAAATCCGTTACCGTTGAACAACTGGAAGATTATTCCTGAAAAATGGGTAAAAACAGCAATGTCTTCCGAGTATGCTTTACTATTTGGAATAAATAAATAGATTTGAAATATTAATATGGTGGGAAAGGAGATAGATTTTATATCAGATGGAGCAAAGCTTCCTGTTGTTGAGGAGTTCTTTTCTTTACAAGGAGAAGGCTTTCATTCCGGGAAAGCAGCATACTTTATCAGATTAGGAGGATGTGACATTGGATGCAACTGGTGCGATTCCCGTTTTTCCTGGAACCCGGATTTGCACCCTATAGTTGCAACAAAAGCAATAATCGACCGTGTTATTGAATCAGGTGCTGATTCTGTTGTTGTTACAGGTGGTGAACCGCTTATGTGGACACTCGATTTGTTATGTGAAGGATTAAAAAGTGAAAATATCAGCACTTTTTTAGAAACCTCTGGAGCATATCCCTTAAGCGGAACATGGGACTGGATATGCCTTTCCCCGAAACAAAACATGCCGCCGGTTGCTGAAATCTGTAAAGTTTCTAATGAGCTGAAAGTAATTGTCCAGGATAAACGTGATTTTGAATGGGCCGAAAAATATCGTGGAATGGTAAGTAATAAGTGCAAATTATATCTTCAGCCTGAATGGAGCATATTTGAAACCATTATTCCTGAAGTAGTTGAATATATCAAAAAAAACCCAGCCTGGAGAATTTCTCTTCAGGCTCATAAGTATATGCATATACCATGATTCAGGCATGAAGTACATTTTTACCATATTCATTTTTACATTTTTCTGTACAACGTCGCAGATTAGTTATTCACAGAGTTGGCATACTTCATCAAACAAAGCTCTTAAGATATATAATGAAGGTGTTTTTGCCTACGATTATATCGATTTCAATAAAGCTGAAATCGATTTTAAAGAAGCCATCTCAATAGATAATAAATTCTATGAAGCGTATATGATGCTTGGGGAATTAATGTCAAAACAAGGCAGGTTTAGCGAAGCGTCTTTAAATTATAAGAAAGCGGTAAAAATAGACTCTCTGTTTTTTAAACCTGTTTTTTTCAATATGGCAAATGCGGAAATGATGTCGGGAGATTATTATAATGCTCTGATTCATTTTAATGTTTATCAGGCACAGGAGGGAATGTCAGCGGAGAATAAGATTGTCGCCACGAAGCAGATAAAAAATTGCGAATTTGCTTTAAATTCAATGAAGAATCCTGTTCCATTTAATCCGGTAAGTGTAGGACCCGGAATAAATACAAGTGATGATGAGTACTGGCCATCAATAACTGCAGATGGTCAGACACTCATGTTTACCCGGCAGCCAAACCTGGCTAATAATCCTGGTTTTACCGGAGTCGTGCAGGAGGATTTTTACGTAAGTACTTATTCTGATAATAAATGGCAGAAAGCATTTAATGCCGGAGCACCCCTGAATACAATTCAAAATGAAGGTGCTCAAACCATTTCTTCTGACGGAAGCTATATGTATTTTACCGCATGCAATCGTGCTGGTGGTTTGGGAAATTGTGATCTGTATTTTTCCGCTTTTAACAACGGAAAGTGGTCAGAACCATCTAATCTGGGAGCTCCTGTTAATACAAACCACTGGGAATCAACTCCATCAATCAGTGCTGATGGTAAAACCCTTTTCTTTTCGAGCAGCAGGCCTGGAGGTTTTGGCGGCAAAGACATATGGTTTACACGATTAAATGATAAAAATAAGTGGAATGAACCAGTAAACCTTGGAAGTGCCATTAACACGGTTGGTGATGAAATCTCTCCCTTCATACATTTCGATGGGAAAACACTTTATTTTGCTTCTGACGGCAGGGTAGGAATGGGAGGATTTGATCTGTTTGTGACCAGAATGAATGATGATAGCACCTGGACCGATCCACAGAATCTTGGTTATCCAATAAACACCTTTAATGATGAAATGGGACTTATAATAGAGTCAGGCGGACAAAAAGCGTATTATTCAACAATACGTGATAAATCAAAGGGAAAGGATATTTTCTCTTTTAACCTTTATGAATCAGCCAGACCTAATCCTGTATCCTATATGAAAGGTAAAGTGTATGATAAAGAGACAGGAAAGTTATTAAAGGCAGATTATGAGCTAATTAATCTCTCAACAGGGAAGATAATTATAAAAAATATTACTGATGAAACAGGTAATTTCCTGGTTTGTCTTCCTTCAGGATACAATTACGGGATAAATGTAAGCAAACCCGGTTACCTCTTTTATTCCGAAAATTTTATGTTTGAAGGGATTCACACAGCTTATAAACCTTTTATTAAAAAAATAATTCTGAATCCTGCCATTTTAGGGGAGAAGATGCAGCTTTCAAATGTATTCTATGAAATAGACTCCTGGCAATTAAAGAATGAATCTATGACAGAATTAGATAATCTGGCCACCCTTTTATCAGATAATAAGAACCTGGTTATGGAAATCGGAGGTTATACTGATTCTACCGGATCTGAGCAATATAATATGGTATTATCTGAAAAAAGAGCTTTGTCGGTTGTTAACTATCTTATCAAAAAGGGGATTTCTTCCGTCAGGCTTAAATCTAAAGGGTACGGGAACACATCACCGCTCGGTGATAATGTTACTACTGAAGGCAGAAAATTAAACAGAAGAACTGAAGCAAAGATTATTGAATTGAAAAAATAAAAAAATGGCTGTCTATTGGTTAAACAGCCATTTGCTCTCATGCTGATTGAATTCAGACATCGAAAATAATGACATAAGCTTTTATCAGATCGCGATCATGGTATTTAAATATTTATTTATATTAATGTCGGAACTTGCTACCACTTTGACAGGAATAGAAAAATAAATTCCTGTTCCGGTAAGACCGTTGCATTCAACACAGATAGTTCCCCCCAACAATTGAATTAGCTTCTTGGCCAGGGTAATATTGATAGCTGTATAAGTATCATTGTGTAGAATGAGAGATTCATTCAAATCCTCTGTTTGAAGAAATTCTTTGCATTTGAAATAACCCTGGCCGGAGTCGAGAACATAGAAGTTTACTTTATCGTCCCTGAGAAAGTATCCAATTTTAACATACCCTGAATTAGTGTTCTTTATTGAATTCTGGAAAAGACTGCGAATTACCCTGGAAATCTTGTTCTTATCAATAATCACTTCAGTAGAATTTGAGAACTGTATCTCAGTTACCAGTTCAAGATCCTTGTGACCTTCTTTACGTAGTTCTTCCCTGAATTCTGAAAGAAGGTCTTCAAGAAAACTATCGAGTTTGCATATGTTTGAATCAGTTTTTGAATTACCCGTATCAATTATCGCTGAATCAAGAAAGCTATCGAACAGACCAATTAATTGCTCGCATGCACCTAATATCTGACTACTGAATTCTTCACGGTCTGAGTTGTTGCAGCTAGTATCCTTCATCAGAAAGGAAAATGCAACAATTGCATTCATATGTGTTCTCATTTCATGAGAAATCCCTGTCAATACTGTTGGACAATTTATCATATTAATATTCGATGAATTCATATCTTTCCCCATTACCCTGATCTTCTTTTGTGAGCAACTTTCACCGTGTGAATCGTACATTTAATATAGGTTCTCCAGGTATTTACTTTAATCCCCTGATTATCTTTTTTGCATCATTTTTATAAATACCATCCTCTTTCCCAATTATTTTAAAAAGTTGTTTTGCCTTTTCCGTTTCATCGGTATTGAGATAACATAAAGCCAGATACCACTGAGCCTGGTCAATATACAGGTTGTTTTTGTCATTAATCACCTTTCCAAATGATTGTTTCGCATCCGGATATTTCTTCTCTTCAAAATTTGATACGCCTTTTAATAAGACTGTCCGCATATCATTAGGTTTGTTATCAAGCACTTTGTTGAAAAGAATCGCGGCATTCTCATAATCATGAGTATTATAAAACTCAAGGGCCAGTGTGAAATCAGCATCTGCTCCCGATTGAGCTGACCTTTGATTTGTCGGAGGTTCATATACCTTATAATAGTGTTTCATTATTTTCTCACTACTAAGATTCATTCCCGAAAATAATGTAATACTTCCAATCAGAATAAGTCCTGCAAAAACTGCTGCATATCTGATGTAAGTCGTTTTCTTTGAGTCTTTTGAAGATTGAGTCACCTCTTTTCGCTGATTTTCAATTCTGGAGAGCTTACTCCTTAATGAAATTACATTCTGGTTCTTTAGAATATCATCAGTACGCTTCCTGAGACTGACCTCATTTCTGAGTTTTTCGTTACCTTCAAGCTCCTTTTGGAACCATTGTTTTTCTGCCTCGCTCATCTCCCCGGCATTATACCTTTCGATGAAATATGAAAAATCAATTGTTTTCATAGATATTAAATATTATTTCATTTAAATAAATCTCTTATTTTCCTACTGCTTCTATTGAGTCGAATAAATTACTCAGTATCAGTTGTATAATTTCATTATTAAATGCTTCAGTGAAGCAAACCGTATGTCTATTTTATAATATGTCTAAACTTATAATAAATCAGATATATTATAAAAAATCAATTTACCTGCTTTCGCAAAAACAGGACGTATAAATGTTGTCAGAGTATGATCGGAGGCACTGTTGATTTAATAATCGGGTCACTTTCTCCGCCATGAACAGAAATCATCTCTTCATTTGAAAGTGCAAACTCAGTAAAAATGTCTTTTGTCAATTTTGAATTCAGGGTTTTCATAGCTTTTTTTATTAGTCAGGGTAATTCTTAATTCAGTTTCTATACTGATACATGTCGGAGGATACCATTTTGTGACACGAAAAAAGCAATTATTTTTAAAATATTTTTTTATTCTCACATAATCAGATAATTACAGAGAACAATATTTTGTATAGATAATGAATATAATTTGGTTTTATTATCTTTGGTCAGGAAATATTTTTGGGTCTCTCTTAAACTATGAGGTAAATTCATGAATTTTAAACGGCAAATTTCCAGATTTGTTATTAGATATGTGTTCATTTTTGCCGGATGCATTAATTCATCTTTGATCATGGGCACTGGCATATCCGATAATTTTTCTGACAGGAATAATTCTGTGGTATTCACTCTCCCTTATATGATTAACAATTCATCAAAGGAAGTCGCAAAGCTAAATGGATCGCTTAAAGGTTCACTTAATATCTTATCATCTGGAGGTGATAGCGCACAAAGCCGGCTTATAACAGAAAAAATAATCAAAATAATAGATGCCAATGATATTAATGATTCAGTTTTATCTGAATCTTATTACCTTATTGGGATATATTATTTATTTAAACAAGATTATAATGAATCAATCCATTACCTTGATCTTTGTATTTCTCTTAAGGTAAAAACCGGAGAATATGATGAGCGTTACGCAAAAGCTTTATATAATCTTGGTGCTGCATACCTGAGTATTGGGGATATTAGAAGGCATGAAGAATTTTCATCGAAGTCCATGGAAATTGAAAAAAAAATAAATGGAGAGTCAAGTCCACTTCTGGCCAGTATATACCTTAGCCTGGGTTTAGCTTATTCAGAACTCCAGGAGTATGACAAGTCATTAAATTATTTTAATTCTGCTTTGAAAATAGTAAATACTAAACCAGACAGTGTTCCTCCCTCGATAAAAGCTGATATTTATACTAGTTTAGGCGGAAGTTATTGCAGGATTGCTGATTTCTCAAAAGCTAAAATATTCCTCGATAAAGCAGAATTGCTCTATAAACAATTTAGCTTGAAGATCAGTGAAAACTATATCAATCTGATGAATAGTCTGGCAATAACCGACGAAGCCCTGAAGCTTAATACTGAAGCAGGGGAATGTTATAGAAAAGTTATTCCTGTCTCCTTAGCTAATAATTCACCACTGGCTTATAATTTAATAGATAGTTATTCAATATTTCTGGCCAAAAATGGCGACTCTAAGAAAGGGGAAGAGTTACTTAAAGATGCTCTTGAACGGGCAAAAAACAGATTTAAATTATCTTCACGAAACTATATTGAGGTACTTATAAACTATGCGAACTACTTAAGGGATTATAATATTGATAATAAAAAATCGCTTGAATGTTTCGGGAAGTGCCTTGAATACCTTCAAATGAATGACCAGGACGTTTCTTTGAAAACCTCTATTTATGTGGGATATTCTCTTTCATTGGATGAAGCTGGGGAACAGGAAAAAGCCATAAAAACAATCCAATCATTACTTGATTCGGACCATGAAAAAATAGAGAGCAGGGGAAACTATATTAACCCGGGCATTGAAAAAATGAAAGCTGATAGAATGTCTTTAATTATTCTCAATACTAAATACAAAATTTTATGGGATATCTACAAAAAAACTGAT
>Ga0208478_1000768_pt1 | contig 10411 bp, 8 predicted proteins | sample NGESurdeep072012_5_FD_184462 | JGI IMG/M metagenome (GOLD analysis project Ga0208478, IMG submission 184462) | Arctic peat soil microbial communities from Barrow, Alaska - NGEE Surface sample 415-2 deep-072012 (SPAdes) | ecosystem: Environmental > Terrestrial > Soil > Wetlands > Peat ... | reverse complement strand
GATCCCACACCCGATCCAGTTCGTGCTCCACAGTCAGCACGCCGCCGACGTTCGGAAGCTATGGTCTCGCGCGGTGATCACCACGAGCCCACATCCAGGGCGCCACGTGACTTGATGGACTCCGCCGAAACCCGGACCCGCCGTCGCGACCGATTCGTGCTCGGCGTGCTCGCCGCCCGAGTGCGCGTCCGGCGCCGTCGGGCCACGAACGACAAGGCACTTGCGCTCGGGGCAAACCCGGACACCTCACCCGAGCTCACCCTGCGCGCGCAATCGCTGCAGCGCTCGGATACCCGCGCCGGACTCGCCGCGCAGCTCACCAACATCGTCCATGCCGCCGAGGAACCCGCAGACTACTGGCGATCCCACGGAATCGACCCTCCACTCCGCGCGAACACAGTGCTCGCCGCGCGCACCGAACTCCTCACGCTCGCCCGACGTCTCGCCAGCCCCTCCCCCGCCTCGATAACCGGCCTCGCCCACGCCGCGCTCCTGATCGAAGACCCCAACAGCCCGATCTACCGCGCCCCGAAACACCCAGACGACGCAGACCTCGCCGACCGTGCACGCGACGCGACCGAGCAGCTCGACGCGCTGCCCCCCCGCTGAGCGCACGACCGCCGGGCACCCGTCAGTACGCGATCAACAGCCCGAATCGCCTCACCCCATCGAGCGCTGGAGCCGGATCGCCTCCCGCAACCGCTCCACGCGACCCAGCTGGCTGATCTGCGCGCGATGACCCGACCCCTCCAGAAGCTCAACGAGACGCAGCAGATGGTCAAACGGATCGCGCCGCACATCGTCGAATAACGGTAGAGCCGCACGCTCCGCCGCCGGCTCGATATCCGCCGCCGATGTCAGCACCAAATGCTCGACCCGAGCAGCCGCCCCTCGCCGCCCCGTGTAGGCAGAGCGCAGATCGATGTCCAGCTCCGGGACGATGCTCTCCCACACCACGACATTCGGGGTCGCCCTCCGCACATGCGTCAGCGAGCGCACCAGCCGATCGTCAACCACGATCCGCAGCCGGACCCGACCACTGCGCCGCACCACCATGACGAGCACCGTAGCGAACAGTCGGGCGACAGGCCATCGCACCGGGACGGTACCCGGCGCAGAACCCAGCCGGCACCCGAAGCAGGGCACGTTGCGGCGACCTGAGGGCTCTCTGGCGAGGCGATCGCAGCTTCGATCACCTCGCCAGTCGCGATCGTGGTTGGTGACGCGACGACCGTCGGAGAAGTGGTCCTGATCACCGAGCGCCCTCTCGACGGCAACTCGGATCAAGACGCGGCGGGGCTCGCCGCCGAGCTGGCCTCCCGGATCGGCGGCAAGGCAACCACGTTCCGGCAGCCGACCGAACGGCCGGGAACCAGCGACCTTCGGCCGGGTCAGCTCTGTATCGCCACAGCGACATCGTGGGACATCCTCGCGGCATCGGATCCACCCAAGGGAACGGCCCTACTGCTCGTACTCGAGCCGCGAGCAGCCCAGCCACAGACCGGCGCAGATGGCCGCCCCGAGGAGCATGCAGACCCGGTCACGGAGGCCTCGGGCACGTTAGAAGTTCCGCCCGAATGGGATCTGCGGCCTGAGGACTGAGTCGCAGCCGATCGTGGCCGATCAAGGAGGGGCGGGATTCTGACCGGTGCCGGCAGTACTCGCGACTCCGACTGGAGTAGTTGCATAATGCAATAATGGCAGCCTGCACGCCACGCCTGCATCTGCTGAGTCCAGCCGCGAGGCACCGAGCCAGAGTCGAGACGAGCTCGTTGACGCGATCCTTGGCGCGAGTCGTGCTCTGGTGGCGGTAGCTGCGCGTTCGCTCGCAAACGTGGCTGAGGATGTGACACTTGCGCAATACCGCGTGCTGGTCGTGTTGGCCGCGCGAGGTCCGCAGCGTCTGGCCGACCTCGCGACGGCGCTGGGCGTCGACCGGTCAACCGCGACCAGAATGTGCGACCGTCTTGTGCGCAAGCGTCTCGTGACTCGGCGTCGGATCAGCGAGGATCGTCGCGGGGTGCGAGTCACGCTAACGGCTGCCGGAGCCGAGCTGGTCGCGGAGGTGAGTCGCCGTCGCCGCGCAGAGATCGTGACGATCGTTGAGCGGATGCCCAAGTCGCATCGGCGTCCTGTGCTGAGCGCGCTACGAGCGTTCGCCGATGCGGCCGGCGAGGTGCCTGAGCAAGACTGGTCGCTGGGATGGGATCCTGAGCGTGGCCGCTGAGCCGGATCCTTCCCCGTCCGTGCTGCTTCGGACGGCCTCGGCATGGTTGGGGGGCACTCGGCTCGGGCTCGCGGTGATGGCACTGGTCGTCGGCGCCGCGGCAGGGCTTGGTGCGGCCGCGTTCCGGTGGCTGGTCTTCGCATGCACCTGGCTCGCGACCGGCTACACGCAGTTCGGCCAGCAGGGCCGTGTGCCGAGCTTGCATCTCCCGCGGCTTGGGATCTTCTTCTTGGTTGTGGTCCCGATCGTCGGCGGTCTGCTGTACGGGCCGCTGGTCCAGCGGTTTGCGCGCGAGGCCCGCGGACACGGTGTGCCGGAGGTGATGCTCGCCGTGTCCGAGAACGGCGGGAGAATTCGCCCACAGGTGACGGTCGTCAAGGCGCTCGCGTCGGCGATCACCATCGGCTCCGGTGGATCGGTCGGGAGGGAAGGCCCGATCGTTCAGATCGGATCCGCGCTGGCCTCCACTCTCGGGCAACTCGTGCGGATGTCCGAGGGTCGCCTACGGATCATCGTGGCGTGCGGAGCCGCGGGCGGGATCGCCGCCACGTTCAACGCGCCGATCACCGGGCTGTTCTTCGGGTTCGAGATCGTCCTGCGTGAGTTCTCGCTCGATGCGCTGTTCGCGACCAGCCTGGCAGCGGTCACCGGCGATGTGATCAGTCGAGCGTTCTTCGGCTCAGCCCCGTTCTTCACTCAGGTGCCCCACGACCTTGCCGTGTCAAACGACAGCACCTACCTGCTCGTGGCCGTGCTGGCGCTCGGTGCGGGGTTGCTCGGCGTCGGCTTCAAGACATTCTTGTACTGGCTTGAGGACTTCGTTGATGAACTGTGGGGGGGCCGCCCCGAATGGGCCCGTCCGGCAGTCGGGGGAGTCGCGCTCGGAATGGTGCTTCTCGCGTTGCCCCAGATGTACGGGGTCGGATACCCCGTGATGGGCAAGGCCCTGGCCGGTCAATACGCACTGTGGTTCATCGCGATCCTGCTGTTCGGCAAGATCCTTGCCTCAAGCCTCACCCTTTCGATCGGCGGCTCGGGCGGAGTATTCGCCCCATCACTGTTCATCGGCGCGATGGCCGGGATGGCCTTCGGCACCGTCGTCCACCACCTGTTCGGACCAGCGGTCGGCCCTGCCCCGCTGTATGCGGTGGTCGCGATGGGCGGAGTCTTCGCGGCCGCGGCGCAGGCGCCGCTGACGGCAATCGCCAGCGTCGCGGAGATGACAGGCAACTTCGGTCTTACCCTCCCAATCATGCTCGCCTGTGGGATCGCGGCGGCCGTGTCGAAGCAACTGAGCTACGGCAACATCTACACAACCAAGCTGCTACGCCGCGGCATCGACATCGAACGGCCACGAACGACCAGCGTGCTGCAGACGCTGACCGTCGGCGATGTGATGCAACCGGTTCCTCAACTCAACGGCGACACTGCACTCCTCGGACCGGATGAAACATCCACCGAAGAAGAGGTGGCTATAGATGGGCTGTGGGAGCGCCTCGTCGGGCCCGTCACCGACACGCGCCAGCCCCAAGAGCTGTTCCCCGACGAGACGCTCGAGCAGGCCCTCCGACAACTGGTTCTATACGGACGCGACGGTTTGCCCGTCCTGTCCCACGACGGGAGGCATCTGCGAGGGTGGATCACCCACCATGACGTCGTTCGGGCCCTCTCCACCAGTGTGAGCTCCGCGACCGGCGAGATTGAGCAGGGCGCCGTCGCCGCCGACTTCGGCGTGGATGATCCAGAATCACGCGCCCACAAACCGAGCACTCCGCTCGCCGGCTACGAGATCATCGAGATCACGCTCGGCCCTGAGTCACCCGCCGCCGGCCATCGCGTCGGCGAGATCGCCTGGCCACCTGCCGCCCGAGTCGTTGCCGTCACCGAAGGACGCGAGACGGTACCGCCGGTCAGCGACACGGAGCTTCGGCCCGGGGAGCGAGTCATCCTCCTTGCGCCAGCCGCCCGGTCGCGGACAGAGTCCTCGGACGGAACCCACCGGCATGAGGGGCTGAGACAGAGCAGCACGTCCCCACTCGACCGTTGACAGCAGCAATCGAAACCAAACGTCTAACGAAGGCGTTCGGGTCGGCCGCGGCGGTCGACCGACTCGACCTCCGCGTCGAGCCCGCACAAGTGTTCGGCTTTCTGGGCCCGAACGGTGCCGGGAAGACGACCACCATCCGCATGCTGCTCGACCTTCACCATCCAAGCTCGGGCAGCGCGGAGGTGTTGGGTCTCGACAGCGTGCGCGACAGCGTCGGGATCCATGCGCGTTGTGGCTATCTTCCCGGCGACCTCGAGCTTTACCCGCGGATGACCGGCCGGCGACTGCTCGACTGGTTCGCCCGCGCTCGCGGAGGCGTCGACGCCACGCTGTGCCGGGAGCTCGTCGAGCGGTTCGAGGTGATCCTCGATCGGCGCATCCACGAACTCTCGAAGGGCAACCGACAGAAGATCGGACTCGTGCTCGCCTTCATGCACCGGCCCGAGCTACTGGTCCTCGACGAGCCGACCTCCGGGCTTGACCCGCTGATGCAGGACGAGTTTCATCGGCTGCTGCGGGAGACGATCGCTGACGGGCGCACCGTCTTTCTCTCGTCCCATGAGCTCGACGAGGTCCAGCGCGTCGCTGATCGCGTGGCGATCATCCGGGAGGGACGGCTCGTCGTCACCGACTCAGTTGAGGGGCTACGAAGGCAGGCTCCGCAGACCATCGAGATGCGCTTCAAGGCGCCCGTCGAGAGCACCGTGTTCGGGTGTCTCGACGGCGTGCAGCGTGTCACCGTCGACGGAGATCGCATCAGCTTGCAGGCGTCCGGCGAGCTAGCGCCCCTGCTGCGCGTCATCGCTGACCACAACCCGGTCGACCTCGTCACCCGCCACGCCGACCTCGACGAGCTCTTCCTGACCTATTACCGCGACAGCGGGGCGGCCGATGCGGACTGACGTCGCACGCCTGGACCTCTATAACCGTCGCCGCCTGACGATCGGGTACGGCATCGGCATGGCCCTTTACATGCTCGCGATCGTTGTGCTCTACCCCGCGTTCAAGCACTCAACCGAACTCAACAAGCTGACCTCCGGCAACTCCTCCGTGGCTGCGCTGCTGGGCGTGACCGGCACCCTTACATCACCTGCAGGCTGGGTCGATGCAAACGCCTACGCCAACTTCGTTCCCCTGATCATGCTGCTGGTGACAATCGGCTATGGGGCGGCGGCTGTCGCCGGTCAGAATGAGGATGGAACCCTCTGTCTGCTCGTCGCTCTCGCATTCGCGCGGCACACGATCCTGAGGCAGAAGATCGGGTGCATGGTCATCCAGGCAACGATCATCGCCGTCACGGTTGCGGTGTGCGTATACATCGGCAGCGCCTTTGAGGTGGCACTCAATCCGTGGAACATCGCAACCGCGTCTCTCGCCGTACTGGCTCTCGGCATCGATCTGGGCCTGATTGCCCTGACGCTCGGCATCGCGACCGGCAACCGCGGTCCGGCAATCGGCGTCGCGACTGCGGTCGCCGCGGTCTCATACCTGGTCAACTCGCTGGCACCGGTCGTGCACTGGCTCAGGCCGCTGCGCTTTGCGTCGCTGTTCTACTGGGCCCTCGGCAACGATCCCCTCGCAAGGGGAGCCACACCCGCATCATTCGCGGTGCTGGCCGGCGTAGCCTTGGTGGCATCGCTCGCAGCGCGGACGGCGTTTCGGAAGTTCGATGTGCAGTAGGCACCCGTCCATTCCGGCGAAGCTCCGCGTGACCGAGAGGTGAACGATCGAAAGCGGAAGCCTGGCCTCGAATCACCCTCTTCGGGCGATGAGCGTCAGCGGTATGCGCTTAGTCTCTCGTCGCGATCCATGAACAGCTCACGCGATGATCGTGACGACGAGCGCGGCGAGCAGGCTCCGGCGCGCGGGAACGGGCACGCGTGAACCGTGCCCGAGGGTCTCTCACCAGCCGAGGTCGGCAAGGAGATCGCAGAGCACAAGAAGCGCGCCGCCGCCGGCGAGCATCACGACCACCACTCTGATCGCTGGCTGTCGGTTCTCGAAGCGTTACTGCTCTCGCTCGTGGCTGTCCTCGCCGCGTACTCAGGCTACGCAGCGGCCAAATGGGGCACCGAATCTTCCGTGTCGCTCGCCAAGGCGTCCGCTGAACGCGCGAAGGCGAACCGTGCCAACGCCGAGGGAATTGTTACCCGCACGCTCGACTCGGCCTCGTTCAATGCCTGGTTTACCGCCTTCGCGGCCGGAAACGCTCATGCCGAGTCGTTGGCGGTGAAGCGACTTCGGCCCGGATACCGCCCGGCGTTCAACGCCTGGCTGGCCACCGACCCCGCGCACAACCCCGACGCTCCCCCCGGCCCGGCCTACATGAAGCAGTACGTCATCCCCCAGGAGACGGCCGCCACGATCCTCGACGCGCAGGCCGACGCCGCCTTTCACACGGGCGAGGAGGCAGGCGCCACCGCCGACAAATACATCCGCGACACGGTCTTCCTGGCCACCGTACTGTTCCTCGTCGGCATCAGCGGCCACTTCCGGATTCGCTCAGCCCGCCTCGGCCTGATCGGCATCGGGGGTCTGCTCCTGGCCTTTGCCGTAATTCAGCTGCTCGGGCTCCCCGCACCGCCTTCGTAGCCGCATGCTCCAAGAGACCAGTGTTCAGCCAACAGCAGGCGTCCCACCGGGGGCATCTCGTGCGCGTTGCGCTTGCGCGAAAAGGGCACTCTCAGGCCGGTTCATCACGCGGACGGGTGCGTTGCGGCCGCCCTGGGCGATCGCACCCTTGCGCCCATCGGCATCGCAGTCTGTTCGGCTTCCGGGCCGGGGGATCTCTGGAGCGGCGGTCTCGCCGGGTGCCCGGTCGAGCGACGATCCAGAGGTCTGCTCGCGTCCGAGTGGACTCCGCGTTCAGGGGGCCGCGGTGGCGTTGGCGTCTGCTTGGCGCTCGAGTCTTCGGTAGGCGGCGAGCTTGAGCTGGTCGAGGATCAGAATCCAGGCGATCGCGTAGCCCCAGGCGAGGGCGATCAGTTCCCAGCGGAGTGGTTTCATCAGGAGGCCGGAGGCTGCGATCAGGGTGGCGATGATCTGGGTGCCGATCACGGCGATCAGCACGATCGGTGCGGGGTGGGGGCGGGACCAGAGCCGGCCGCGGGTGCGTGCGACGAATAGGGTCAGGTGTCCGGCGACCGAGAGCTTGAGGTACATCAGTGTCTGCACCTCGCTGTGGCTGACGCCGAGCGGTCCGATCGCGAGGCCGACGAGCGTGAATGACTCGATCACTCCCCCCAATCCGAGGACGGTGGCGATTGTGAGGATCTCGTGGAGGTCCCAGCGGGAGGGTCGCGGGGAGGGTCGGACCCGGTCGTAGGCGATTGTCAGGATCGCGCCATCGTTGAGGATCGCGAGCAGCACGATCTGGATCGGGGTGACGGGGAAGAAATTGAAGGCGACGATCGAGAGGGTCACGAACAGGACCACGCGGATCGTCTCGGTGATCCGGTAGATCGCGTAGTTGGTCATCCGCTGGAACACCTCGCGTGCGCGGTGGATCGCTTCGACGATCACCGACAGCCCGGGTGAGAGCAGCACGATGTCGGCCGCGGCTCGCGCGGCGTCGGTCGCGCCGGAGACCGCGATTCCGGCGTCAGCGCGCTTGAGCGCGGGAGCGTCGTTGACGCCGTCACCGGTCATCCCGACGATGTGACCGCGCGCCTGGAGCGCTTTGACGATTCGGTACTTGTCTTCGGGCACCACTTGCGCGAACCCGTCAGCCGACTCCACGGCGTCTGCGAGTTGCTCGCCATCGAGCTCCTCGATCGCGTGCGAGCCGAGGATCTGGTCGCCGATCCCGACCTCGCTGGCGATCTGCCGGGCGATCTCGATCCGGTCGCCGGTGACCATCTTGATCTCGACCCCGAGCGCGCGCGCCCGCTTAAGCGTCTCGTGCGCGTCATCGCGCGGCGGGTCCTGGATCGCGACCACACCGGTCAGCCGCCAGGTGTCGTCGTCGGCCCGGGCGACAGCCAATGCTCGGTACCCCTTGCGCGCGAACGCCGCGGTCGCTTCGGACACCTGCTCGGCTGCGATCGTGGAGTCGCCGACCAGGTCGAGGATCGCCTGCACGGCCCCCTTCGCCACCCGGTATTCAGCACCATCGGCGCTCCTGACCCTCGCCTCGGCGCGCTTGCGATCGGCGTCAAACGCCTCGAAATCGAGCACCTCGACGCCTGTGACGGGTGCTCCGAGCGCGGTGAGGATCGCTTCGTCGATCGGGTCGCGCCCGTCGCGCTCGGCGGTCAGCGCCGCGTCGCGCAGGACGCCGTCACGGTCTGACCGGTGGTCCACGACGGCAATGTCGGCGATCGCGAGCTCGTTCTTGGTGATCGTGCCGGTCTTGTCCGAGCACAGCACGTCCACGCCCGACATTTCCTCGATCGCGGGTAGGTGGCTGACGACCGCCTCGCGCTTAGCGAGATCGCGTGCGCCGACGGCCATCGTCACCGACAGCACCGCCGGCAGCGCGACCGGGATCGACGCGATCGTGACCACCAGAGCGAACTCGAGCGTCGCGGTCAGGCTCGTGCCGCGCAGCAACGAGACGACGACGATCACGGCGACGAGGCTCATCGCGATCACGATCAGGTAGCGGCCGATCGCGAAGATCGCCGCCTGGAAATGGCTCTGCGGAGGCTCCGCGCCGGTCAACTCGGCCGTGCGGCCGAACTCCGTGCTCGCGCCCGTCGCCAGGACGCGCACGCGCGGCGAGCCCCTGGACACGATCGTCCCCGAATACACGCCGTCCCCCGGCGCCTTCTCGACCGGCAACGACTCGCCCGTCAGAACCGACTCGTCCGCCTGTACCGTCCCGTCGGCGATCCGCCCGTCCGCGGGGACCACATCTCCACGCTCGACGACGATCAGATCACCCGGCACGAGCTGCTCCGCCGACACCGTCATCCATCCGCCGTCGCGGTTAACCCGCGCCTGCTTCGCGAGGCGCTCCTTGAGCGCCTCGATCGCGTTCGCCGCCTGGTGCTCCTCCCAGAAGCCGACCATGCCGTTGAGCAACAGCAGCGCCAGGATGATTCCGAAGTCCGCCCACCGCGACGTCACCGCGGTGAGCACGACGGCCGCCTCGATCATCCACGGAATCGGCGCCCAGAAGTGCGAGAGGAACTCAAGCACCACGCTGTGCCGCTGCTCGGCCAGCGCGTTGGCGCCGTATCGCTCGAGCCTCGCGGTCGCCTCCCCACCGCTCAACCCTCCGTCGGGGCCGAGCCGCTCGTCCGCGGCGACGTCGGCATCGGTGCGCTGGTCGTGCACCCCGGGTCCGGCGACGCCCTCTGTCTCGCCAGCAGACATCACGCGACGATTATCGATAGGCGCCAAGGGTGCTCCAGAGCATGACAGGCGAGGTCCAGGCGCACCATAAGACCGGTTCGGTCTCACCCAGCCGCACCTTGGCGCGTCCAATCAGGCCACCGCGCTCGTGCCGTATGCGTGCCTGTGTCTCAAGTGTGGCCAGGGCCTGGCCTGCTGTCCGCGCGTTTGCGACGAGCAGCTTCCGCTGGGTCGGGGTCGGTCTGCGTGAGGATTTCCGTGAAGGTCCGCCCTCTCGTGCGGCGGTACACGTTCTCGAACATGAAGCTGCCCGCCAGCGTGACGCCGAGACCGATCGCCGATGTCGGCGCCGTCGTGATCATGTGGTACAGGAGGACGGCGAACAGGGAGAGGCAGGTGAGTGCCGACGCGACGATCGGCCACGCCTTCGCGCCAGTCTGCTGTCGAATCCGCATGTGGCCGATCGCGACCGCGGCGTACACGAGCAGGAAACCTGCGCTGCCCATCGAGGCGACCGCGCTGAGCGGGAAGATCAGGACGAACACGAGCACGATTCCCGCCGTGATGAACAGGCCTTCGACGTCCCGGCCCCAGAGCTTGCGGTCAAACGCAGGTGGAAGCCCGCCGTTCTTGGCGATCTGATACGCGATGTTCGTTGACCCGAACAGGGTCGCGTTCACGGCGGACGCGGTCGAGAGCAGCGCGGCGATCGCGATCAACCTGAAGCCCGCCTGCCCCAGCGATGGTTTGGCCGCGACGGCGAGCGCGGAATCCCCAAGTCCTCTGAGGACATCGAGCGGCACGTTGGTCACGACACCGACGGCGACCAGCACGTAGAG
>Ga0208478_1000765_pt1 | contig 10433 bp, 11 predicted proteins | sample NGESurdeep072012_5_FD_184462 | JGI IMG/M metagenome (GOLD analysis project Ga0208478, IMG submission 184462) | Arctic peat soil microbial communities from Barrow, Alaska - NGEE Surface sample 415-2 deep-072012 (SPAdes) | ecosystem: Environmental > Terrestrial > Soil > Wetlands > Peat ... | reverse complement strand
GGCCGCCGCGCGGGACGGTCGTGAAGCTGTTCGACGAGCACGGCACGGAGGTGGCACCGGGCGAGCGGGGCCGCATCTTCGTCGGCAACGAGATGCTGTTCGACGGCTACACAGGCGGCGGCAACAAGGACATGATCGACGGCCTGATGGCCACCGGCGACGTGGGCTACTTCGACAAGGACGGTCGCATGTTCGTCGAGGGCCGCGACGACGACATGATCGTCTCGGGCGGCGAGAACGTATTCCCGGCCGAGATCGAGGAGCTGCTGATGAGGCACGAGAAGATCACCGAGGCGGCCGTGATCGGAGTCCCTGACGAGAAGTTCGGCGCCCGGCTGAAGGCGATCGTGGTTGCGCGCAACGGCGCGAAGCTGAGCGAGGCGGAGGTCAGGGAATACGTCAGGGACAACCTCGCCCGCTACAAGATCCCCCGCGATGTCGAGTTCGTGGACGAGCTGCCGCGCAATACCACCGGCAAGGTGCTCAAGCGGGAGCTGATGGATCGGGAGACCGAGGACTGAACCCGGCTTGCGGGGCTCACGCCCGGAGTCGCGCGAGCAGCGCCACGCCTTGCGTAGACTGCGCGACCGTGAAGCGCCTGTTCGGACCAGTCTTCATCGTCGCCGGGATCCTGCACTTCGTGATCCCGCGCACCTATGAGGCGATCGTGCCCGATTACCTGCCCGCCAAGCGCGAGCTGGTGTACGCCAGCGGCGCGGCCGAGATCGTGGGCGGGGCGGCAGCCCTGGCGCCGCGCTCTTAGGGCCGAACGTTGCCCGGCGCGCTCGGCGACGGGCGAGATGCCACGTTTTGCCGGTTCCGACGGGTCCGCACCGATCACTGTCCACCACCGGCCCCTATGCCCGCTCGCCCTCCAGCACCCGGATGTCGTGGGCCAAGCCCTCGGGCGTGAGCTCGTCGGCGGGGAAGCCGACGCGCTCGATGCCGCGCTTGTCGATCAACAGCACGAAGGTGGAGTGGTCGATCGGCCCTTCCACGGGCTGGATCGCGTAGTCGTGCCAGACCGGGCGCAGGGCGCTCTGGGGGCCGCTGACGAACTCGATTCGGCCGGTCATGCGGTGCTTGGCCAGGAAGGCGCGGCGGTTGGCCGGCGTGTCCTCGGCGGGGGCCACGCTGACACCGATCGTCGGCAGGGCGCTCCCGTTCGCCGGCAGGCCGTTCAGCGCGCCCTTGATCTGCTCGACCATGAACGGACAGGCGTCCTTGCACAGCGAGTGGATGAAGGTCAGCACGACGACGTGGCCGCGATAGGACGACAGGGTGACCCGGTGGCCGTATTGATCGGTGAGGGTGAAGTTCGCCGCGCGCAGCCCCGGGGGCATGGTGGGGCCGGCGAACTTGGACGCGGCCGCGGTCGCGCCCGACGAATGACGCGAACCGGTGACCAGCACCACGCCGATCGCGGCGAGCAGGACGGCCAGCACCGCGAGCAGGGCCCGCTGCAGATTGGGGCTCGCGGTCATCGGTGCCGATTCTTGCACGCCCGCGGTCCCCAGGATGTCAGCGGAACACGCTCCCGCGGCCATGGCCCGTAGCACCGCCCCCGCGAGCTTCAGCTTCCGCGCGACCGGATCAGCCCGGCAGGCCCGAACCACCGCTGTATGACCGGGCGAGGACCGGGAGACTGGAGAAGAAGCTCCAGATCGTGCAGGCGCCGCAGATCGTGGAAGGAGGTCCGGGATCGGGTGGGAGCGCGCCGGGCCACTGGTGGGCGCCGCCCTGGATCCTGATGTGCTCGACCTCGGTGTCATCCGAGCACCCACCCCAACGGTACAGGCTGGTGCGCGTCGCGATCGGGTGCTCGGCGGCGGAGCGCGAGCACGCGTCCCGGTGGACCCAGCCGGTCACATACGGCGGCAGGCCGCTCGCCGGGGCCCGGCCCAACGTCCCGAAGTACGGGGCGATCTGGTCGGCAGTGCCGTGGATCTCGAGGATCGACACGGGGCGGCGGATACGGCAGGACGGCTGGCCGTCGTAGATCCCGGACACCGGCGCGATCGCCGCGAGCTCGTTCGAGAGGGCGCACCCGAGCAGCGCGACCATGCCGGCGCCGTTGGAGATGCCAGCGGCGTAGATGCGATGGGGGTCGATGCACATCTGCCGCTGGATCGAGGTGATCAGCCCGCCGATGAAGGCGACGTCGTCGGGCCGGTTGCGGGCGGCGGTGATGTTCCAGGTCGGACCGTCGGAATTGGGATACACGGCGATGAACTTGTGCAGGTCGGCCTGGTGGGAGAAGCCGCTGTAGCGCTCCATCGCGCCGCCATTGCCACCCGCTCCGTGCAGCGCGAACAGCAGCGGCACCCGCCGGCCCCGGCCGATCCCGGACGGGACGTGGACGAGCACGTAGCGGAGCTTGCCGTCGAAGAGGACGCGCGACCCGTGGCCACCGGGCACCGGCGCGGTGGAGCAATTGCCGAGAGCGCTCGCGGCCGGCGCCGTTCCGAGCGCGGCCACCAGGGCAAGCAGCAGCACCCCCGCAAAGGGCGGCCAGAGGCGCCGGGGGCGCCCCGACGGCACGGATCTCATCTGTGCTTGGCTCATTTGAGCCCCATGTTGTCAGAGGATGCGCGTCCGGTGACAGCCACAACCCGACCCTAATCGACAATCTCGCGAGGCTCCTAGAGTCGTACACATGAGTCGATCCCAGGCCGGTCCCGCGGGCGACGCGCTGCGCCACTCCATTGAGCTCGCGGCGCGCCTGCGCCCGATGATCCGGAATGAGCGGACGCTCGAGGCGATCGCGGCGATCCCGCGGGAGTGGTTCGTCCCCACGCGTCAGCGCTTCCGGGCGTACGAGAACGTGGCGCTCCCGATCGCCTGTGGCCAGACCATCTCGCAGCCGCTGGTCGTCGCGCGGATGCTCGACCTCCTCGACGTGAGGCCGGGTGACCGCGTGCTCGACGTCGGCACGGGATCCGGATACCACGCGGCGCTGCTGGCCGCGCTCGGCGGTCAGGTGTCGACGATCGAGCGCCACCCCGAGCTGACCGAGATCGCCCGGCGCACGCTGTCCGAGCATGGCTTCGGCAACGTCACCTGCATTGCCGGGGACGGCTGCCTCGGTCTTCCCGAGGCAGCTCCGTTCGACGCCATCAACGTCGCGGCCGCAGGCGTCCTGCTGCCCGAGGCACTCGAGGATCAGCTTGCCCCGGGCGGGCGGCTGGTCGCACCCGTGGGCGGCGATTACCAATACCTCACACTGGTCACGCGCACACCCGGCGCCCTGACGCGCGTGACGCTCGACCCGGTCCGGTTCGTGCCCCTCGTGCACGACGCGGGGTAGCGCCGCTCAGGCGCTCAGGGCTCTGCTGCCGCCGGGCCCGGCTCGGTCAGCCGCGCCCGCATCACCTCGAGCGCGACCGGGCTCTCGTCGATCAGCACATACCGGCGGCCGAGGCCGCGGCAGACGGCGCCGAGCGTGCCCGACCCGGCGAACGGGTCCAGGCACCAACCGTCGGCCCGCGAGGAGGCGGCGACGATCCGGCGCAGCACGCCCTCGGGCTTCTGCGTCGGGTAGCCGGTCTTCTCGCGGCCGTTGGTGGGAACGATGGTGTGGAACCAGACGTCGGTGGGGCGCTTGCCGCGCGCGGCCTTCTCCGGAGTCACCAACCCCGGCGCCATGTAGGGCTCGCGCTCGACCGCGTCCGCGTCGAAGTGGTGAGCGCCCGGCGTGCGCGCGTAGACGAGGATCGTGTCGTGCTTGGCCGGCCAGCGCCGGCGGGGCTTGGCGCCGTAGTCGTAGGCCCAGATGATCTCGTTCAGGAACGCGTCACGGCCGAAGATCTCGTCGAGCAGGAGCTTGCAGTAGTGCGCCTCGCGATAGTCGATGTGGAAGTACAGGGTGCCGTGCACGGCGAGCAGGCCCCGGGCCAGGGTCAGGCGAGGCTCCAGGAAGCCGAGGTAGTCGCCGAACGCATCGTCGTAGCTGAGGGTCTGGAGCATGCGCGAGCGGTAGCGCCGGCCGCCGAACCCGGTGCGATCGCCGTCCTCGTCCCCTGTCACGGCCAGCGTCGCTCGCGCCCGGGCCCGTCCGGTGTTGAACGGTGGGTCCATGTAGACGAGATCGAAACCTGTCCGGGGGAGCTCCGCCATCACGTCCATGCAGTCGCCGGCGACGATCAGATCATCGTCGAGCACGATCGGGTCGGCGGCGGGATGTAAGCGCACCGTCAAGCAAGCTAGCGCCCAACTCGGCCGATCCTTCCGGACAGATACCCTAGTGAGACGTGCTTGCCGATCGTTACGCGACTTTTCGCGGTTCACCGCTCGCAGGTCGCGTCACCCGATACACGATCGGATCGGTCGTTGCCGCCGGGGTGAGCGCGATCGTGTTCGCCGTGCTCTACGTGCTCGGCGCCGGCACGACCACCTGCTCGGTGACGGCGTTCGTCGCCGGCGCGATCCCCAATTGGTTCCTCAATCGACGCTGGGCCTGGCGCCGGAGCGGGCGCCTGGCGATCGGGCGTGAGGTGGTGGGCTACGTGGCCACCTCGATCGTGGCCCTCGTACTGGCCTCGGCGGCGACCGCGTGGACCAAGGCGCAGGTGCAGAGCATTCCCGCCGGCCACGGGATTCGCGTGGCGCTGGTGACAGCGTCCTACCTGGCCGTCTTCGCCCTGCTGTTCTTCGCCAAGTTCGCGGTCTACGAGTTCTGGGTCTTCTCGGAACACGGCCGGGTGCGCGCCGCGCTGCGATCGCGCGTCCAGGTCCTGAGGACCGCCCGCGCGAACCGCACCCCGTAGCCGAAGTTGCCGCCCTTCTTGGTGGCAGTGGCATCGGCGCCGCGGTCGCGCATCGTGGTCGGCACCTCCGCGAGTCGATAGCCCGCCAGCGCGGCGCTGATCATCAGCTCGGACGCCTGATACTGCGGCTGTTCGAGCGTCACTGCCACCGTCACCTCGGAGCGCATCGCCCGCAGGCCGCACGCGGGGTCGGTGATCCGCTGGCCGATCAGGAGGCTGATGAGTACGGCGAACACGCGCACGCCGGCGTGCCGGACCGAATCGGTGGTCAATTCGGTCCCGAGCCGGCGGGATCCCGTGACCCAGTCGGCCTCGCCGTCGACGATCGGCCGCACGACCCGCGCGAGTTCGGTCGGGTCGTACTGGCCGTCGCCGTCGAGCGTGGCGACCACGGTGGCGCCGCGCGCACGGGCCAGCCAGTAGCCGAGCCGCAGCGCCGCCCCCTGGCCGCGATTGATGGGTACGTCGCACACGAGCGCGCCCGCCGCCGCGGCTTCGGACGCGGTCGCATCCGTAGCACCGTCGACCACCACGATCACCTCGGTGAGAAGCCCGGCCGCCTCCGACGGGACCTCGGCCACCACCGCGGCTACGGTCGGCTCCTCGTTGAAGGCCGGGACGACGACGGCCAGTGGCGCGCCTTCGCCCGGCGGGTGCTCCTGCAGGAACGCCGCCACCGCACCGCGCTCCTCGGGAGCCAGGCCGACGATCTCGTCCTCGAGCACGAACGGGCGTGCCGGCGCGATGCTCACTCTGTCCCTCGGGTGCTCGCACCGGCCTGCGACACGGCCACGGGGACGTCCGCGCCCGACCACTCCTCCCACACCCCGGCCAATCCCTCCGCCAGGCTGTAGCCGGGCGACCAGCCGCGGCCGATCGCGACGCTGTTATCGACCACGACCGCGGGCATCTCGCCCGGCCGCGCCGGCCCGTGGCGGACCTCGACCGCAGCCGCGGTGACCTCGCGGACGGCGTCGATGACCTCGAGGACCGACAATGAGCTGCCGCTCCCGATCACGACCGGCCCGCGCCAGTCCTCCGCGCCCAGGGCGAGCCGAGCCGCAGCGACGACGTCGGCGACATGCACGTAGTCGCGCACCTGGCGCCCATCGCCGTAGATCTCGAAGGTCGACCCGGTGCGGATGGCCCGCATCAGGCGAGCGACGATGCTGTCCTTGAGCGCCATGCCCGGTCCGTACACGTTCGTGAGCCTCAGGCACGCGCAGCGCAGGCCGTAGGAGGACGTGTAGGCGGACATCAGCATCTCGCCCGCGGCCTTCGTGGCGCCGTATGGCGTCAGCGGCCGCGGTACCGAGGACTCGGCGATCGCGGGCCCGTCCATCGGTCCGACGACGGCGTTGGTCGAGGCGAACACGAGCGAGCGCACGCCGGCCGTGCGCGCCGCCTCGAGCAGCCCGGCGGTGGCCGCGACGTTGGTCCGATACGTGAGCTCCGGCTGCTTCACCGAGCGGAGCACCGAGGTCACGGCCGCGAGGTGCACGATGGCGGAGATCCCGCCGGCCAGCGACGCCCGCACGACGTCGGGCTCGGCCAGGTCGCCGAGCACGATCTCCACGTCGGGGTCGGGGTGCGGCTCGAGGTCGATCACGCGCACCGGAACGCTCGCCGCACGCAACGACGCGACGACGTTGCGCCCGATGAAGCCCGACCCTCCGGTGACGAGGACCTTTCCGGCCTCTCCCCTACCCGGAGCCGCTGGGCTCATTGCTTCGGGCCAGTTCGTTGGATGTTTCACGCCAGCGGACCGCCGGCAGGATCGCGGCCTGATCGACACGCTCCTGGTGGCGCTCGACGACCGCGAACAGGTGATCGATCAGCGTGTCGCTGAGGAGCGTCGGCACGAGGCCGAGATCCACGAGCGCCGTGTGCTTGGCGTTGTAGTAGTGGTCGTAGGCCTCGACCCGTGGGTTGTCGATCTGCTCGATCGTGCACGTGCCGGGATAATGGGCGGCGATCGTGTCTGCAATCTGACGGACCGACATCTGTTCGGTGAACTGGTTGAAGACGCGGAACTCGCCTGCGCCGGCCGGGTTCTCGGCGCTGATCCTGATGCACTCGACCGTGTCCACGAGGTTGATCAGCCCCCGCGTCTGGCTGCCGTTGCCGTAGACCGTGAGCGGATGGCCGAGCACCGCCTGGATGACCATGCGGTTGAGCACGGTGCCGAACACACCGTCGTAGTCGAAGCGCGTCGAGAGGCGCGGATCGAGCGTGGTGGTCTCCGTGTCGAGGCCGTAGACGACGCCCTGGTTGAGGTCGGTGGCCCGCAGTCCCCAGATGCGACAAGCGAACTCGATGTTGTGGCTGTCGTGGACCTTCGAGAGGTGGTAGAAGGAGCCCGGGCGCTTCGGGTACATGACCCGGTCGGTGCGTCCGTTGTGCTCGATCTCGATCCACCCTTCCTCGATGTCGATGTTCGGCGTCCCGTACTCGCCCATCGTGCCGAGCTTGACGAGGTGGATGTCGCGATCGATGTCGGCGATCGCGTACAGCAGGTTGAGATTGCCGACCACGTTGTTGGTCTGCGTGTACACCGCGTGGGCTTGATCGATCATGGAGTACGGCGCCGAGCGCTGTTGTCCGAAGTGGACGATCGTCTCCGGGCGGAAGTCACTCACCATCGCGTGCACGAACGCGGCGTCACAGAGATCGCCGACGTAGGACTTGAGCGTCGTGCCGGTCAGCTCCGCCCAGGTCGATACGCGCTCCTCGAGCGTCGCGATTGGAACCAGGCTCTCCACGCCGAGTTCCTCGTCGTAGCTACGCCGCGCGAAGTTGTCCGAGACGGCCACGTCGTGGCCGGCGGCCGAGAGATGAATCGCGGTCGGCCAGCCCAGGTAACCGTCTCCGCCTAGAACGAGAATGCGCATTTGTCTTGCTTACCACCAGCTCGCTTCACAGGGACGAAACAGGCTCCTCGGCCGAGAAGGTGGCCCGGCGACCGGCCACGATCTGACGCCGCCAGATGACGAGCGTCGATTGACAATAACCGAAGACCACTCCAAAAGACCCGCGCTGCATAAGTAGTTACAAAGAACTCGTGGTCGGGGGGCGTGCTGGTACCGTCGGGTGCTCCGTGTCGGAGCAGACGATCGAAGGTCGTGGGCCTGCTTGTACGTGGCGTCCGGGACCGCATCCATTTCAGCCTACGTGCCCGATCCGAGACGGTCGTAGTCGCCTTCTGCCCCACACGCCGTGAGCTCAGTGCGCCGGCAGCGCGCCAGACTGGCGCTTCTCGGCTCGGCCGGGGTGCTGGTGGTCGCGGCCGTCGTGGCCGCGTCGCGCGGCGGCGCACCGGCGCCGCTTCCCCGGCCCGGCCTCGGACGTCCCGCCGCGACCGGCGACCCATTCGCCTACCGGCCCGGGAGCGAGTCCGCGTTCGCGGCCCGGGCCGCCTCGGGCGAGGCCCAGGTGCTGTTCAGCAAGAGCCCGGGCGGCGCGCTCGCGACGGCCGCCCGGGTGGCCGCGCTGCGCCCGCTGATCAACGCGGCCACCAGCGGCACCTCGATCGATCCGGTGACGCTGGAGGGGCTGGTGTTCGTCGAGAGCGCCGGACGAGCGGACGCGCTTGCCGGCAGCGATCCGTCCTCGGCGGCCGGGCTGACGCAGATCCTGGCCGAGACCGGACAGTCGCTGCTGGGGATGCACATCGACCTGGCCCGAAGCCGGACGCTGACCGCCGCGATCGGCCGAGCGGCGGCGCTCGGGCAGGCCGGGGTCGTGGCCCGCCTGGAGCGCCGGCGGGCGAAGGTCGACGATCGCTTCGATCCCCGCCGGGCGCTGGCCGCGACGGTCCGCTATCTGGAGCTGTCCGCCAACCGGTTCGGGCGCGCCGATCTCGCGGTCGTCTCCTACCACATGGGCATCGGCAACCTCTCGAACGTGCTCGCGGCCTACGACGGTGGACGGCCGGTGCCCTATGCACAGCTGTACTTCGACTCGAGCCCGAATCGCCACAGCGCCGCCTTCGCCCTGCTGAGCGGCTTCGGCGACGACTCCTCGCTCTACTACTGGCGCGTGCTCGGCGCGACCAACGTGATGCGGCTCTACCGCTCCGATCGCCGCGCGCTCACCCGTTTGTCCGGGCTCGAGGCCGCCCATGACTCCGCGGAGGAGGTGCTCCATCCGCCGGACCGGACGGAGTCGTTCGCCGGCCCCGACGCGCTCAGGGCGGCGTACGGGAGCGGGAGCGTGCTGCCGCTACCGTCCGACGCGGCGGCGCTCGGGCTCGCCTACGACGGCGGCCTCGGCTCCTCGGCCGGGTCGGTGGGGGAGCCGGCGGCGCTCTACCGCGGTCTGCGGCCCGCCGCGGTCGACCTGCTGATCGAGCTCGCCGCGCGGGTGAAGGCCTTGTCGGGGGGCGCCGTGCCATTGATCGTTGCGGGCGCGGTGCAGGACCGCCGTTACCAGAGCCAATCCGGCGTGGCGGATCCCGAGGCCTACGACGCCTACTCGCTCGACACCACCGGCTACGCGTTCGAGATCCGGCGCCGGTACGCGAGTCGCGCCCAGGCGGTCGCCCTGCAGGCGATGCTCGACCGCCTGCAGGCGCTGAACCTGATCGCCTGGGTCCGGGAGCCGGACGTGATCCACGTCACCGTGGCCGGCGACGCATCCCAGGTGATCGCCCGGGGCGTGTGAGGCCTGCGGCGCGCCGCCTCTCCCGGCCGCCCGGGAGCGCGGCACAATACGGTCGTGTCGGCAAACGGCCTCGCCGATGCCCGAGGACCGGCTCCACCCGATACGAAAGGCGCGCCATGACCGATGCCGTCCGGACCCCCGACGAGTTGCTCCAGGGGCTCCCCGATTTCCCGTTCGAGTCGCACTACCGCGAGCTCGACGGTCTCCGGCTCGCCCACCTCGACGAGGGCGAGGGCCGGCCGGTCGTCTTCGTCCACGGCGAGCCCACCTGGTCGTTCCTGTGGCGCAAGGTGATCCCACCGGTTCTCGACGCCGGCCACCGGTGCATTGCGCCCGACCTGGCCGGCTTCGGCCGCTCGGACAAGCCGACGGACATCGACTGGTACAGCTACGACAGGCACACCGAGCTGACCGCGGCGCTGCTCGAGGATCTCGATCTGACCGACGCCACCATCGTGGTCCACGACTGGGGCGGCCCGATCGGGTTGCGGCTGGCGATCGAGCATCCCGAGCGAGTCTCCCGGATCGTGGTGATGGACACCGGACTGTTCACGGGACACCAGCCGATGACCGACGCGTGGATCGCGTTCCGCGATTTTGTCGCCAGGACGGAGGACCTTCCGGTGGGCTTCCTCGTGCGCGGTGCCTGCAAGCGTGATCCCGGCGACACCGTGATCGCCGCCTACGACGCGCCGTTCCCGAGTGCGGCCGCCAAGGCCGGTGCGCGCTCGTTTCCGCTGATGCTCCCCACGTCGCCCGAGATGGCCGGGGCGGTGGCGGGGCAGCGCGTGCTCGACGCGCTGCGCACGGATACGCGGCCGAAGCTGATGCTGTGGGCGGACGCGGATCCCGTGCTGCCGCTCAGCACCGGCCGGCGGTTCGCCGCCGCGCTCGGCACGGAGCTCGACCACGTGATTGCCGACGCCAGCCACTTCCTGCAGGAGGACGCCGGCGCGGACATCGGCCGGCTGATCGCCGATTGGCTGACCGCGGCGGGCTGAGCTC
>Ga0208478_1000764_pt1 | contig 10440 bp, 7 predicted proteins | sample NGESurdeep072012_5_FD_184462 | JGI IMG/M metagenome (GOLD analysis project Ga0208478, IMG submission 184462) | Arctic peat soil microbial communities from Barrow, Alaska - NGEE Surface sample 415-2 deep-072012 (SPAdes) | ecosystem: Environmental > Terrestrial > Soil > Wetlands > Peat ... | reverse complement strand
TCATCACCATTCTGAGAAAGGCATTGAATGCAAGGGCAGGATTGGTTTTCGAGGCGGGTGTCTCATTTGTAACCCAGCGACCGGTTTTAGGACTACGCTCCAGAGTCCCCCTGTCACATTCATGGTAGCCAAACGGAAGTCCCAGTTTCCATGCAAAATATGCCCTAAGATAAAATGGATTATCGGCACAATCAGGCTGCATGATCAACCTGTTTTTCCCGGTTGGGTCATCTTCCCCTAAAGAGAGGTAGTTGTAAAGGAAATTCTGATTTTTATTTTGGGTAACCTCATGGAGTGCCGACCAGGAAGCCTGCTCATCACAGCCTTGAAATAAAGCATTTATCCAGGCAGAATAGATTGCCTCAGTGTTGCTGTTCCATCCCTGCAGGGTCTTCCATACCACACCAGTTGAAGGAGTCTCCTCCTTTGGATAAATTTTAAACTCTAAATTACTGACCAGCTTACTATCGACAATTAAATTGACCTTATATTTTCCTGCAGAACTTCCGTTAAAATCATCAATCCGCCAATAAGGCAATTCCTCACCGATTTTCCTTTTCAGGGATTCTAAATTACCGGATGGACCGCTGACAATTATCTGTGCTTTCCGCATATTTTCCCCTCCTGTCGCCAAAATACGGAATACTTCCCCAGGACCCGGATTTTTGGGTAAAACGAGTATGGTATCAACCAGCTGGTATCCATCCGGACTCTCAATCTCTTTGGCTGAATCTGACATTCCGGGAGAAACCAGGTCTTTTTTCCGGGCCGGGTTATCGCCACAAGATGCTATGCCATTGAATGTTAAAGGAATAATTAAACCTAAAATCAACCAACGGATATTGATTGCAGCTGGATTTTTTTTGATTGACATTTTTGATTTAAAGATAACCTAAATCATATGACAAGAAAGAATTCCTTACATGAAAGAGGTTGACAATTCCTTTGATTCTTGCTGCCCAATAAAGAAAAAGCCAGGTAAGAAGGGTTCGAACAGATTTCGATTTTAATTGTTCTAAAGTAAATATATCTAATGAAAAAAACTGCTTTAATCCTTTTTACGATAATGATTTTCACGTCAGCACAATCCCAGAAGACACCCTCAGTTGTATCAACAGTCGATCTCAACAGATATAAGGGTATGTGGTATGAAATTGCACGTCTTCCAAATTTTTTTGAAAGAAAATTAAAATGTACCTCTGCTACATATACCCTCCGCGATGACGGGAGAATAACTGTACTGAATAAGGGAAATTATTTAACAAATCCTCAAAAATCGACTTCTTCACAGGGCGTTGCCTGGATCCCTGATAAGAAGAGTCCTGCAAAACTTAAAGTACAGTTTTTCTGGCCATTTTCAGGAGATTACTGGATTATGGAGTTAGACAAAGAATACAAGTACGTCCTTGTTGGGGATCCCTCATTTAAATACCTCTGGATACTTGCCAGGGAAAAGAAAATGGATGAATCAACTTATAATATGTTACTCCGGAAAGCTATCGATAACGGATATGATGTAAAATCTATTATCAAAGTCGAACAGGATTGTAATTGAATACCCCCTCGCCCGCGGGACTGAGCGGTTTATTTACAATTTAACACTCTAATTTATCGGGACATAAAATAGCTCAATCCCATATTTTTTACCAAGATTTCTGCTGTACTTTTTTTCAGAAGCATTGTTCCAGTGTTCCATTACACCTAGACTTTTCAACCTGGTACCGTCACGTTCGGGATCGTAAAAAGTTTTGGAAGGTGGATTATCAGCAAGGGCAGCTTCAACTAAATATTTTTCGGCGTAGGCAATATCTGCAAGATCGGGCCATTCTGCCCTTAGAAAGTCAATTCCAACCGCATCAACGGCAACACCATCCTGTGAAGCGAACAGACTTGAACACCAGCGGTTATTAAAAGGAGCCATTCTCCATTTATCTTTAATCAATGGAGGCCCATCCTGGGAACGGGCGCCATAGAAACCATCAATCATAAACAGTATTGTTTTTCCTCCGAGATCTTTATGCCCGAGGAAATCAGTGAAGGTCATATATTTATCTTTCCCCTGAGGATCCTGGTTGAAGTTGTCATGAGCGTTTTTCCTCCAGCTTCTGTCTATACTTGTTGCTCCATAAAAGTTTTTTCCACAAAGAGTAACACCTTGTCCGATATGTCCCTTCAATAATGCCATATTGATAATATAATCTGCTTCGACTGCACATGTGGCCAGCCCTGTTGCAAGTTTCCCGTTATCGACAGAATACGGAATTGCCTTTTCAACATAAGTGGATTTAACGCGTCCTTCACCTCCTTCATTGTCAACAAAAACAACATCGGGGAAATCTTTATGGCATTTATTAAAAATGTTATCGCAAATAAACCGGCTGGCGTCGAATATTGTAATATTCTTTTGTGGTACTCCTGCTTCTTTTGCCAGGCTGGATATTAAAGCATATACCAGCTGTGGTGCAGCATTTAGACCTGTTGTATCAGCATGCCTGAGAGTATTATTCTGGTTGATCTTAACAGCTATCTTCTGATTGATTGTATATCCGCTTGTGATTTTCTTTTTCTCTATATTAAAATTCTTAAAAAGAGCATCCCATGCCATTGCTTCTGTACCCTTGCCGGTAAGTGATTTCAATACATTTTCAAGCATCTTATAAGCTTCGGTCTGTGAAGTACTTTTTTCATCCCACCAGTATTTGTTTGTACCGTCCCATGTTGCAACTTTTGGATCAAAAACCCATACAACGCGACCCGGGAATATACCATGTTCAATACCTACAGGTGAATTTGAAAGTACACTATTTGCATCAACGGTACTGGCATTAGCTGGTTCAGTTTTATTGATAAAAAACAGGAATGAACATACAACAGCTATCATGAAAAAGGAGGCAGCATATATGTATCTGGCCTTCCTGAAATGATTTTTGGCTTTCTTAAATGCTAAGAGTGAACCAGATAATGTAAGCAGGTAAATCACAAATGTCGACATAAGTGGTGCGGCAGCTCTCATACAGGGATAAGTTGCCCTTTGTGGTTTTGGAATTACCCTGATAAGGAACCAGATTGTTGATGAGATTCCTAATACTATAAAAACTATTTTAGGTAAAGCCGATTTCCCAATCAGCCTTTTAAGCTTAAGAAAGAACAATTTGAACCTTGCTTTCATAATTATTTTTTTTATAAAGATAATTCTGTTTCCGGATTTTCAGAGATTTGTTTGTTAAACCCCTTTAAAAATCAGAAACATCACTGCTGCAAGTGTAGCTCCAACCAGTGGTCCAAGAATGGGTACCCAGGCGTATTTCCAGTCGCTGTTGCGCTTGCCTGGTATCGGAAGAAGAAAATGTACTATTCTAGGGCCCAGATCACGGGCAGGATTTATAGCATATCCTGTCGGGCCTCCCATGGACAGACCCAGCCCCAGGACAACAAGAGCCACCGGTAAAGCACTCAAAGCGCCCAATCCGACTTCGGGTTTTGCCATATAAAGAACTGCCAGAACCAGTACATAAGTGCCGATAGCTTCCGTCAGAATGTTATACCAATAGTGACGTATATTTGGGGCAGTGCAGAATACAGCCAGCTTTGAATCCGCATCATCTGTTATATCAAAATGCTTTTTATAGGCTAACCATACAAGAAAAGCTCCGAACATTGCACCGAGCAACTGGGCACAAATGTATGTCGGCAACTGTTTAAGAGGAAATTTATCTGCAATCACAAGAGCCAATGTCACGGCAGGATTCAGGTGAGCGCCGCTAAACGGCGCTGCGATCAATATCCCGGTAAAAACTCCCACGGCCCATCCAAATGTTATTACTATCCATCCGCTATTATTTCCTTTAGTTTTATTTAGAACAACGTTAGCCACAACGCCTCCTCCAAAAACAATAATTATTGCAGTTCCGAAAAATTCAGCAAAAAATGCATTCATTTTAATTATCTATTTAATTATCTACTACAACAACAATTATACAGTTACTAGTTTATAATCCGTTGGTCCTTAAAAGTGACTAGAGTTTGGAGTGCCTAAAGTGCCTAAAGTTATAATCATTATATTAAATTCTAAACTACTCCAAAATTTTAAGACTCCAAACTTCTTCAAAACTTTAGGTACTCCAAACTCTAGTTCACCTTAGGCACTTATTCTGAGTCATCAGCCCATGCTTTGGCCGCATTTACAGCCCTGTGCCAACCTTTAATCAATGAGTGAGTTTCATTTTCTTCAATTTGTGGAGAAAAGGTTCGGTCCATCTGCCACTGTTGCCTGATATCACTGATATTGCTCCAGTACTTCACAGCAAGTCCGGCCAGATAGGCTGCTCCCAGGGCTGTTGTTTCCGTAATTTTTGGCCGCACCACTTTTGCCTGTAATAAATCAGCCTGAAATTGCATTAGCTGGTTATTGACTGTCGCCCCGCCGTCAACACGTAATTCACGGATGTTAATTCCGGAATCATTTTGCATGGCAAGCAGGACTTCCAGTGTCTGATAGGCAATACTATCAAGAGCGGCACGGGCAATATGTGCTGATGTGGAGCCTCTTGTAATGCCAACCAATGTGCCACGTGCATGTTGGTTCCAGTGCGGAGCACCCAGCCCTGCAAAGGCGGGGACAAAATACACTCCTTCACTGCTTTTGACTTTTGCCGCCAGTTTCTCTATATCAGCAGATTCTTTGATGATTCCCAAACCATCGCGAAGCCATTGAACAACAGCACCGGCAATGAAAATGCTTCCTTCCAGGGCATATTGTGTGTCATTACCGATTCTCCAGGCGACGGTAGTGAGAAGCTTGCTCTTTGATTCAATCGGTTTATTGCCTATGTTCATCATCATAAAACAACCTGTTCCATATGTGTTTTTAACCATTCCGGGTTCAATGCACATCTGCCCGAAAAGAGCTGCCTGCTGGTCACCGGCCATACCGGCTAAAGGTATTGAAGTGGCAAACTGACCCTCAGTCTTCCCATATATTTCGCTCGAAGACCTGACTTGCGGAAGCATAGATGATGGTATATTGAAAATTCTGAGTAACTCTTCATCCCATTTAAGAGTGTGAATATTAAACAACATTGTCCTGGAAGCATTTGAAACATCTGTTATATGTAATTGTCCCCGTGTAAGGTTCCATATCAGCCACGAATCAATAGTTCCAAATGCCAGCTGTCCATTTTCTGCAAGTCTTCGTGCATCCTTCACATTATCCAATATCCACCTGACTTTTGTTGCAGAAAAATAGGCATCGATAATCAGACCTGTTTTTTCAAGGATCTTTGAGTTCTGCCCCTCGCTCTTTAACTTATCACAGAAATCTGCGGTACGTCTGTCCTGCCATACAATAGCATTGTAAACAGGTTTGCCTGTTTTTCTGTTCCATACTACCGTAGTCTCGCGCTGGTTTGTAATGCCAATTGCAGCAATGTTTACACTTTCCAGTCCGGCTTTAGTTATTGCCTCAAGTGCAACACCAGCCTGTGTAGACCAGATTTCATCAGGATCATGTTCAACCCAGCCTGGTTTCGGGAAAAATTGAGTAAATTCCTTTTGTGCACTTGCCACTGGCAGTCCATTCCGGTCAAAAACAATTGCACGCGAGCTTGTAGTCCCCTGATCGAGAGATAAAATGAATTCTTTCATATTCCTTGTTATTAGGTGAATTTCAAACTCCTATATATAGTTTTTTACTAATTCATTATATGATTCTATCTGTTCCTTTTGCCAATTCTGATCATAACCAAATTCAGTTGCCATCAAACCAGCAACTTCGGGGGCAATATCTGCACTTGCACGGGCATTCAGAAACAAGGAACGGGTCCTTCTTGCAAGTATATCTTCCAGCCTGAAGGGCATTTCATTCCTGCAGATCCAGAGTATCTCAGCCCTTGTATAGGGCAGTCTTGGATCAACAGGTATTCCTAATTCCGGGTTTTCAGATATCATCTTTTCAATATCAATGGAATGATCTCCATAAATATGAAACCTTTTTGAAGTATTATTTGAAGCAAGTGTTGTTAGCTTAAGTTTTGAAGTGATACATTTCGCCCTCTCCAAAAGGCCTGCTTTGATTGCCCTGTCAATAGTCTCTTCAGCCATTCGTCTGTAAGTGGTCCATTTCCCTCCTATAATAGAAAGTAGTCCGGAATGAGAAAGAGTTATTTTATGCCTGCGCGATACCTCTTTGGTTGAAGCTGGATCATCAGGATCTGCTGCAAGGGGACGCAATCCTGCAAATATGCAAAGGACATCCTCCCGTCGAGGAGGTTTAACAAGATATTTTTGAGCTGTCTGTAAAATAAAATTGATCTCCCTGTCAAGAGCAACCGGCTCCATACTAATCTTTTCAAGTGGAGTATCTGTTGTCCCTATCACAACCTCATTATACCATGGAATGGCAAACAGGACTCTTCCGTCATCCGTTTTTGGGATCATAATAGCAGAGTCGCTCTGAAGGAAAGATTTATCGAGAACAATATGTACACCCTGACTCGGTCTGATAGTAGGTTTTGATACCGGATCGTCCATCCTGGCTACCTCATCAGCAAATACCCCTGTTGCATTAATAACCAGATTCGATTTCAGATTAAATTCCTCGCCTGAATCAATGTCCGTGGCCCTAACACCATTAATTTTCCCTCTCTCATCCTTCAGCAGGCTGGTAACTTTGAAATAGTTAAGCACCATACCTTTTTTATCGGCACATGATTCTGCAATAGCAAATGCCATGCGTGAATCATCAAATTGCCCATCGTGGTACACAACACCTCCTTTCAATCTTTTTGGCTGAAGCAGAGGTAACCGCGAGAGTGTTTCTGCACGGTTTATAAAATAGGATTTCCCCATACTTAAGTGTCCGGCCAGAAGATCATAAAATTTAAGCCCCACCGTGTACATTAAAACATCCCAAAGGCTATAAACTGGAATTATAAATTCCTGGTTAAAGGTCAGATGTGGTGCATTTTTTAGCATTAATCCACGCTCATGTAGTGCTTCCATAACCAGAAACAGGTCACCCTGAGCCATATACCTTACACCTCCATGAACCAGTTTTGTGCTTCGTGATGAAGTAGCCTTGGCGAAATCAGATTGTTCCAGTAATAATGTTTTATATCCGCGTGAAGCGCCATCCTGAGCAACTCCAAGACCGGTTGCACCACCACCGATAACAATAATATCCCAAACCTTATCTGACTCTTCCTTTAATTCTTCAACAATTTTTTGGCGGTTCATTTTGGATCTGATTTTGATAATAATTATAAGGTCTACCTCAGCATTCCTTTTATATGTCCAGGATCACCGTCGTTTTTTGCAGGTGAAATATTAAGTATTCTGCAGATCAGGTTATAAATGTCGATGTTATTCAGTTCTTTGAACTTATAATTTTTTTTGAATGAAGGACCAGCTGCATAAAAAATGGCAAACATATCGGAGTTTGAATTATCATAACCATGAGCACCGCCTCTGAGAGAAGATCCATCCGGTTTGGTACCAATGCTCCAGGAACTATCTGCCACAACAACAATTTCAGGTATTCGCGGATTAGTACCATAATGCCATTTTGGAGGAAGCTGAGATTTACTCCATGCTTTCAATCCTGTTGATTTGTTGAGAAGATAAAGAACACTGTCCTTCTTCCCCTCTGAAGGATTAATCAGATAAACAGGATTTCCTCCGGATATTGAAGCTATCAACCTGTTAGGTACCAGCGACTTAATGTTTATATACTTCTTATCGGAAATTGCCGCCATTCCATGATCAGACACAATTATAAGGTTAATTTTTTTTGCGTCCGGCAATGCTGAAAGTTTAGTCCTCAGCACTCCTATCAGGCTATCCATTCGTTCAACAGTTTTTCGGGTTTGAGTTGAAACTGGTCCAAAGGTGTGACCGGTTGCATCAGGTTCATCAAAATAGAGAGTAATAAGTTCCGGACGTTTTTCGGACGGGTAACCAAGCCACTTTATTACTGTATCTATTCTTGCTTCATATTTTACTGACTCATCATATCTTTTCCAGTAGGCGGGATGCCTCGCTTCCGATCCAACCCAAAAGAATGATGCTGATTTTACACCCTGTTTCCCGGCAGTCACCCAAACCGGTTCTCCACCATAAAAAGCAGGATTTTCCACAGCAGTCCTGTCTCCCATTCTGTAAAAAAGGCCAAGATCAACTGCCGGGAAACTGTTATTTATCAATCCGTGGTGATCGGGATACAGACCTGTTGCAATTGAATAATGATTCGGGAATGTTACTGTCGGAAATGATGAATACATTCTTTCAGCTTTCACTCCATCTTTCGCAAGTTTGTTAAGATTCGGCGTATTATATATCTTGCTATAATCCCATCTGAAACCATCGAGCGATACCAGAAGTACATAATTTTTAAAAGGTTTTCTGCTATCCTTCCTGAAGGCAGGGAAAACAATCAGAATAGCAATTAATATCAAAATTGTAAAATTTGATACTTTCTTCATAAGAAATCACGGGAATATGTCAATTTAAAAATTTCAGACAAGCAGGAGCGCTTAATTTATAATCTTTCCCTGTATCTACCGGAATCCCGCTCTTTTCGTCAATTTTGAAAAGCGAAATGTTTCCTGATTTTTGATTCCCTGCAATAATATACTTACCTGAAGGATCGATCACAAAATTCCTTGGCCAGTCGCCTCCGCACGAAGTTCGTCCCTGAAGAGATAATTGCCCGTCAATCCCTATCCTGAAGACAACAATAGTGTTTTCACCCCTGTTTGAACCATACAGATATTGCCCGTTTTTCCCAAGGTGAATATCAGCACAATTACTTTCTCCTTTAAAACCTTCTGCAAGAGTTGTCAAAGTCTGAAATGATTTTAGCCCTCCGTTTTTATCGACATCAAAGACAGAAATAGTAGAATTAAGTTCATAGATCACATACAATTTTGTTCCTGCTGAATTGAATACAAAATGTCGCGGACCTGAGCCTTTGGCAAAACTGACTATGCCATTTTCAATTTGTTTCAGATGACCTGAAACAGCATCAAAATCATAAATAACAATCTGGTCTAATCCAAGGTCTGTCAAATAAACTTTCTTCCCTGCGGGGTCGAATGAAATCATATGCGGATGAGACACTTTTCCATTATTCGCTTCGAATGAAACGGTATCTGTTACTCTTACCGGGATTCCTTTATCATCAAGTTTTACCACAGCTATAGAACTGCTTGAATAGCTTGCCATTAATAAATAATCTTCCTTGGGAGATAAAGATATAAAGCAGGGTCCTCCATCAGGCACCATCAGATCTTTAACCTTTTTAATACCCCCGGTTTGTGGAACATATCTTAAAACCGTCACTCCCCCACCCTTAACACCATTGAATTCCATAACTTCATCTGCTGCATATATCAACCCCTTCTTTTTTGAGATACAAAAGTATGAAGGGTTTGGGCCGGCATCCGCTTCTGATAACAATTTGAAAGTACCCTCTTCGCGGTTCAGATCGAAGATATACAGTCCTTTCCCCCCGGTTTCGGTATATCTTCCTGCAAACAGGCGAATAGGCTGACTATTACATGAGGTTGAAAACATCATGATTAAAGTTATTGCACAAATTATATTAATGGTTTTTTTCATAAAGGGGTGGGGTAAATTTAAATTTCAAAACTATCGCATTCGCGATAAGCCTGAATTACACGTTCTTCTCCTTCTTTGCCTTTGATGCTCATACCATGTTCCATACAGAGTACACCTTCATATTTACGGCTATAGATATATCTGAACACATTTTTAAAGTTGATCTCTCCCGTGGTCGGTTCATTACGTCCCGGAGTATCTCCCAGATGGAAAGCAGCAATCTCACTCCAGGCAGCCTCAATATTTGGAATCAGGTTTCCCTCGGTGATCTGTTGATGATAGATATCGTCAACAATCTTACAGCCCGGTCTGTTAACTGCTCTGCAAATTGCATAAGCCTGCGGTATGCCATTCAGAAACAGACCAGGATGATCGTGAATTGTATTCAATGGTTCGAGCACAATTGTCACACCTGCCGGTTCCAAAACATCACAGCAATACCTGAGGTTATCAATTACGTTTGCTGTCTGAAAATCTCGATGGAGTCTTTCATCGTACCTGCCCGGAACAACCAGCGCCCATTTAGCGCCTGTTCTCTTAGCTACTTCAACGCCCTCTTTCATCTTATTAATCAGCATCTCGCGTATTTCCGGTTTATTTAAAACAAGCGAAGCAACAGCAAAATCGGCATACAATACAAACGGGCCAAGTTCCATCCCAAGATGATGCATTTCATTCGAGATCTTAACCTGATCCTCTAAAGACCTTCCCATTAGTCCATTATCGAACATTGCCCTGAAGCCCATATCATAACAGAACTTTATGTTATCGATAATATCATTCCCGGCATGTTCATGAAACATTCCAATGCTAGGAGCATATTTC
>Ga0208478_1000763_pt1 | contig 10448 bp, 6 predicted proteins | sample NGESurdeep072012_5_FD_184462 | JGI IMG/M metagenome (GOLD analysis project Ga0208478, IMG submission 184462) | Arctic peat soil microbial communities from Barrow, Alaska - NGEE Surface sample 415-2 deep-072012 (SPAdes) | ecosystem: Environmental > Terrestrial > Soil > Wetlands > Peat ... | reverse complement strand
TGTTCTGCAAGAGCCTGAAGAATTGCCTGACGGATCCACCATACAGCATAGGAAATGAATTTAAAACCTCTTGTCTCATCAAAACGCTGAGCGGCTTTCATCAAACCAAGATTACCCTCATTTATAAGATCGGGCAGACTCATTCCCTGGTTTTGATATTGTTTTGCGACAGATACTACAAAACGAAGGTTCGCATTCACAAGCTTTCTCAGAGCTTCAGTTTCACCCGATTTAATCCTCCTGGCGAGAACAACTTCTTCTTCAGGAGAAATAAGTTCGACTCTTCCAATCTCCTGGAGATATTTATCCAGCGATGGAGTGTCGCGATTAGTGACCTGTTTTGTAATCTTAAGCTGACGCATCTACTGGCCAGTTTTTAGTTTTTCAAAGAAAGATCAGGCGTTAGGTACAATTTTAGTAAAAAAAAAGCAACATTACGACAATATATAGTATTTTTTTTTGGTGAATAATAGTTTTCTTAGTAACTTGCAAAGTTATTTTACATATTGAATATCAAATTATTAATTGATTTGATAAAGTCCGTTGCATTTTTGACAGCATTTATTAGGAAATATATTAGCAATTTTTTTTAATATTGCAGCAGTTTTTAGGATATGTGAAGTAGTTATAGCATAATCTATCGGGGTCATCTTCATATCTTGGCCCGTGTTTCCAACAAAATCATTAAAATCTCTTATATTCCATTTATCATTACAATATGTACGACATTCTTGAGTTAAGTAAGAAACTGCTTCCTGAGTTAAAGGATATAGCAAAGGAACTTAAAATCAAAAAAGCAGAATCTTTGAAGAAACAGGATTTGATATACAAAATCCTTGACCAGCAGGCAATTGAAGCCACAGAAATCAATATTCCACCTAAAACTGAGACAGAGGAGATACCTTCTTCAACTGAGGTTAATAACACGGAGTCTGATTCTGCTTTGAGAAGAGGAAAACGTCCAAGGACATTAAAACCTGTGGTTAAAAGATCAATAGAATCTGTTATGTCAGTTTCACCGGATGGAGTAAAGAGACCCGAACCCCGACAAGGCGATTGGCAGGAGCAGGTAAAAAACCCGGAAAAAACTGATGAGAAACCAGATCTGTTTAAAAAGCCTGAACAGTTGCATGATAACAGAAAAGCTCCTAAATGGAGAACTGATCAAAAATATGAAGAAAATAATGAAAGGAAGGAAAGATTTAACAGTGCTCCTTCCACAAGGTTTGACAAGAGTAGATCCGAACCGGAACCGGAGCCTATGATAGATAATTCAATCCCGGCACTTAATGGTGATGTTCCTTTTGAAGAAACCAAGCCATCTGCTGATGCTTATTTCGGTGATATAATAGTTGAATCTCCGGTAAAAGAGGTTATTCATGAAACCATTCCCGCAAGAGAAGAAAAGAAAGAAAGACCGTATGATTTTGAAGGCATAATATATAATACAGGCGTTCTTGAAATTATGCCGGACGGTTACGGTTTTCTAAGATCTCCCGATTACAATTATCTCAATTCACCCGATGATATATATGTCTCCCAGTCACAGATAAAATTATTCGGTCTTAAAACTGGTGATACGATCAAAGGATCTATTCGTCCGCCAAAAGAGGGTGAAAAATATTTCCCTCTTATTAAGGTTGATGAGATCAATGGCAGAAGTCCGGATTTTATAAGAGACAGAGTTCCTTTCGATTTTCTTACCCCACTTTTCCCTGATGAGAAATTTACTCTCTGCCAGCCCGGGGAAGGATCATTATCAGTAAGGGTAATTGATATGTTCACCCCTATCGGGAAAGGCCAGCGTGGATTGATTGTAGCACAGCCAAAAACCGGTAAAACTATTCTCCTTCAGGAGATTGCAAATGCAATAGCCAAATACCATCCTGAAGTTTACCTGATGATATTGCTCATAGATGAAAGACCTGAAGAGGTTACCGATATGGCAAGGAATGTTAAGGCTGAAGTTATAGCTTCAACTTTTGACGAACCTGCAGAACGTCATTGCCGTGTTGCCAATATAGTACTTGAAAAAGCTAAACGGCTTGTCGAATGTGGTCATGATGTAGTAATTCTTCTTGACTCAATAACAAGACTTGCAAGAGCTTTCAATACGACTGCTCCTGCTTCAGGTAAAGTACTTTCAGGAGGTGTTGACTCCAATGCCCTTCATAAACCAAAAAGGTTTTTCGGAGCTGCACGGAACATTGAAAACGGCGGATCACTGACAATCCTTGCCACCGCTCTTACTGAAACAGGATCAAAAATGGATGATGTTATCTTTGAGGAGTTCAAAGGAACAGGTAACATGGAATTACAGCTCGACCGTAAACTTTCAAACAGAAGGATATTCCCTTCAATTGATATACCTGCTTCTAGTACACGAAGAGAAGATCTACTTCTGAATAAAAGCATCCTTCAAAAGATATGGGTTTTACGGAACTTCCTTACCGATATGAACTCAGTTGAAGCAATGGAATTCCTTCGCGACAGGTTACTTCAGGCCAAATCGAATGAAGAATTTCTGATTTCAATGAATGGTGGATAACGATTCCATTTTTTTATACTTTTGCACTTTATTTTCAAAACATTCTTTTAAATTACATATATAAATCACAATGGGAACAAAAAAATTTATAACATGCGACGGCAATCAGGCCGCTGCGCATGTTGCATATATGTTTAGCGAAGTAGCATGCATATATCCTATCACACCATCTTCCACCATGGCAGAATTCATTGATGAATGGGCTGCCAACGGATTAAAGAACATTTTCGGCGAACAGGTTAAAGTAGTTGAGATGCAATCTGAAGCAGGTGCTGCAGGCGCCTTGCATGGCGCTTTACAGACAGGTGCCTTATGTTCGACATTCACCTGTTCACAGGGCTTGCTTCTTATGATACCCAATATGTATAAAATAGCAGGAGAACTTCTTCCCGGCGTATTCCATGTCAGTGCCCGTGCCATAGCAGCCCATGCACTTTCAATATTTGGTGATCACAGTGACATTTATGCAACCCGTCAGACCGGTTTCGCTATGCTGGCCAGCGGAAGTGTCCAGGAAATAATGGACCTGGCAGGTGTAGCACACCTTTCAGCAATAAAATCAAGAATCCCATTTATGCATTTCTTTGATGGGTTCCGTTCATCAGCCGAAGTTCAGAAGATCGAATATCTCGAGATGGACGATCTGAAAAAACTTATCGATCTGGATGCACTAAGAAAATTCCGCGAGAATGCTTTGAATCCCGAGCATCCGGTAACAAGAGGTACTGCTCAGAATCCCGATATTTTCTTCCAGGCAAAAGAATCAATAAATAAGTTCTATGAACCTATTCCGGATATCGTCAACTCTTATATGTCTGAAATAACTAAACTTACCGGAAGAGAATATAAGCCATTCACTTATTATGGCGCCCCGGATGCTGAGAATATCATTATTGCAATGGGCTCAATCACAGAAACTACCAAAGAAACAATAGATTATCTCAGGACTAAAGGAGAAAAAGTCGGACTTATCAGCGTTCACCTTTATCGTCCTTTCTCTTCAAAATACTTTTTTAATGTTTTCCCGAAATCTGTTAAGAAAATAACAGTTCTTGACAGAACAAAAGAGTCCGGTGCTAACGGAGAACCTCTATATCTCGATGTTAAAGAAATGTTTTATGACAGGACTGAAAGACCGGTGATAGTAGGTGGCCGTTACGGACTTAGTTCGAAAGATACTACCCCGAGCATGGTTCTCTCTGTTTTCGAGAATATGAAACTTGCTCAACCTAAAAACCAGTTTACAGTTGGGATTATCGATGATGTGACATTCAAATCTCTTCCGATTCTTCCCGAAATACATGTTGCACTTCCGGGCACTTATTCAGCAAAGTTCTACGGACTTGGTTCTGATGGAACTGTTGGTGCGAATAAAAACTCCATAAAGATAATCGGTGATTCCACTGATAAATACTGCCAGGCATATTTCGCATACGACTCAAAGAAATCTGGTGGTATAACAACATCTCATCTTCGTTTTGGGGATAAACCTATCGGTTCACCATATCTTGTTAACACGCCTGACTTTGTAGCATGCCATGTTCCTTCTTATCTTGATAAATATGATATGTTAAAAGGGCTAAAGAAAAATGGAACTTTCCTTCTTAACTCTATCTGGGACGCAGAAGAGACAAAAAAACGTCTTCCTGATCATATGAAGAAGTATATGGCTGAAAATCATATCAACTTTTATATTATTAATGCGACTTTGATTGCAGAGGATCTCGGACTCGGAAACCGTACCAACACGATTATGCAGGCTGCTTTCTTCAAAGTAGCCAATGTCATACCTTATGAAAAAGCTGAGTCAGAAATGAAGAAGGCTATTTATAAGAGTTATGGAAAAAAAGGTGAGGATGTTGTTAAAATGAATAATGCAGCTGTAGATAAAGGAGGTAATGTTATAAAGATTGAGATACCTGCAGAATGGGCAGGAATAAAAGTATCAAAAGCTATTGATAAACGGGATATTCCGGAATTCATCCGCGATGTAATGGAACCTATTAACAGTATGAAGGGTGATGATCTGCCTGTAAGTGCATTTGTAGGCAGGGAAGACGGAACGTTCCCGTCAGGTACATCACAATACGAAAAACGCGGTATCGCGGTCAATGTTCCTGAATGGCAGCCAAATGAATGTATTCAATGTAACCAGTGTTCATATGTTTGTCCTCACGCAGTTATTCGTCCCTTCCTTTTAACTGAAGAAGAGCTTGCAAATGCACCGGCCGGAACAAATACTATCAAGGGTATCCCCGGTGTTCTGAAACAATTCCAGTTCAGAATGCAGGTTAGCGTACTTGACTGTACCGGTTGTGGCAACTGCGCTGATGTATGCCCTTCAAAGAATAAGGCATTAATCATGAAACCACTTGAATCACAGCTTGAAGAAATCACACGCTGGACATATATGCATGAAAAAGTTGGATACAAAGATACTGTCGTAGATAAATTTGTCAATGTGAAGAACAGCCAGTTTGCACGACCTCTATTTGAATTCTCCGGTGCTTGTGCAGGTTGCGGTGAAACACCATATATTAAAACGATCACACAACTTTTTGGTGACAGGATGATTGTTTCAAATGCGACAGGATGTTCATCAATATATGGTGGCTCTGCTCCTTCTACACCTTACACGCATAACAAAAATGGGCAGGGACCAGCCTGGGCTAATTCGTTGTTTGAGGATAACGCTGAGTACGGACTTGGATTGTCGCTTGGTGTTTCTAAACTGAGAGACCGCATTGCATTACGTATCAATGGCGCTTTAACTAACGGTTCTGTAAGTGCTGAGACCAAAGCTGCATTTGAAGAATGGCTGAAAGAAAAAGATCATGCGGAACCATCCCGTACAGCATCTGCAAAAGTTATAGAGGCTTGCACTAAAGAAAAATCGGAAGTTGCTAAAGAGATCCTTAGTCTGAAACAATACCTTGTCAAAAAATCTCATTGGATCTTTGGTGGTGACGGCTGGGCGTATGATATTGGCTATGGAGGACTTGATCATGTTATCGCTTCAGGAGAAGACGTAAATATTCTAGTGCTCGATACAGAGGTCTATTCCAATACCGGAGGTCAGGCATCAAAGTCAACTCCTGCAGGAGCTGTTGCAAAATTTGCTGCTTCTGGCAAAAAAATCCGTAAGAAAGATCTTGGTATGATGGCTATGAGTTACGGATATGTTTACGTGGCACAGGTTGCAATGGGTTCAAGTAATGCACAGTATTTAAAGGCCATAAAAGAGGCAGAAGCATTTCCGGGACCATCACTCATAATTGCTTATGCACCATGTATTAACCACGGTTTAAGGGATGGAATGGGCAAGACCCAGCTGGAAACAAAACATGCAGTTGAGGCAGGTTACTGGCATCTTTACAGATTTAATCCGCTTCTTGAAAAAGAAGGGAAGAATCCTTTCACATTAGATTCTAAAGAACCTGACTGGACAAAGTTTCAGGACTTCCTGAAGTCGGAGGTACGTTATACCTCGCTGATGAAAGCATTCCCTGGTGAAGCTGACGTTCTTTTCAAAGTTGCCGAGGAGAATGCCAAATGGAGGTACAAATCATATCAGCGAATGGCAGCAATGGAATTTGCAACTTCAGAGACCAAAAAAGAAGAGGTAAAAACAGAGTAGTAAAATCTGAAGATAAAAAAGCCATCCTGAGGGGTGGTTTTTTTTAGCTCAGGGCTCATGGCATGGGGCACAGGGAAAAACAATACTGTGCCCTGTGCTCTGTGCCCTGTGCAACTTGTAAATAATATTAGTACTTTTGCTCCCTAAATTTAATTATGGGCAGAATAATCGGAATAGATTATGGGCAAAAGAGGATCGGACTGGCTGTTACAGATCCGCTGCAGATTTTTGCATCACCTCTGATTACCATAAGTCCCGGAGAGTTTGATAACTTTATTCTAGGTTATCTTAAAACAGATGAGGTGGATGCATTTGTAATTGGGTATCCAGTGCAGATGAACAACCAGCCAAGTGCATCTGTTACTTATATTAATCCATTTATAAAAAAACTTAAAAAAACATACCCTGAAAAACACATCTATCTTGCAGATGAAAGATTTACATCGCAAATGGCTCTCAGGACAATGATTGAAGGAGGAGTGAAAAAAAAAGGCAGGCAGGATAAATCGATGGTTGATAAAATAAGTGCTTCCATCATTCTCCAGTCTTTCCTTGATAACAGATCTAATAAAAAAGTAAATATTTTACAGTAATGACTTATCCAATAGTTATATACGGGCATCCGATGTTAAGAAAAGTTGCTGTGGAAATTAATGAAGATTATCCGGAGCTAAATCAATTGATTGAAGATCTTTTTGAGACGATGTATCATTCTGAAGGTCTGGGTCTTGCTGCACCACAAATTGGAAAATCAATTAGAGTATTTGTGATAGACGGAAAACCGGCAGCTGAAGATGAACCATCATTAGCAGACTTCAAAAAAGCATTTATAAATGCACATATTTCCGAGCGATGCGGCGAATTGCAGCCTATGAATGAAGGATGTTTAAGCATTCCCGGATTGAGGGAAGAAGTTATGCGCGAGTCACATATCAGGATAAGCTATTATGACGAAGACTGGCAGTATCATGATGAGGTGTTTGACGGCTATAAAGCAAGGATAATACAGCATGAGTATGATCATCTTGATGGTATTCTTTTCACTGATAAAGTAAGTCCCCTGAGAAGAAGACTCCTTAAAGGCAAACTTACTGCAATAAGTAAAGGCCAGTTTGAAGCTGATTACAAGACCATTCTCCAGGGTAAGAAGATAAAATAAGAAGAAGTGCCTAAAGTGCCTAGAGTGCCTAAAGTACTTAGAGTTAGAATTTATATTCTAAATTTCGTTCTTTCAACTTTAAGTACTCCAAACTTTAGGCACTCTAAACTTATTTTCTTAACTTTATACAGTCTCATTAGCTGCAGACTGTGCTACATAAAGAAATTCCGTTTCTTCGTATTGGCCTGCCGTTATGTATCGGAATCATTTCAGGCCTTTATATCAAACCGGATATTACTTTCCTGGTAATTGCCTGTATTATCATTATTTCCGGATATTTATTCAGCCTGTTTTTCAATAATTACCAGCCAAACCAGGTCTATGGCTATACGCTGGCACTTTCACTTTTCATCTGCGGTCTGCTTCTATATACAAATGAAAAAAACAGCATATCGACCCTTAAACCTGAGATGACTCAGTTCATATGCACCCTCTCGGATTATCCTGAAGAAAAAGAGAACAGTTTCATGCTAAAAGTAAAGCTTAACAGAAAAATTGAAGGAAATAAAACAGAAGCTGTAAAAGGGTCCATTTTACTATACAACAAAAAAGATTCAACAACTGCCTCACTGCTGCCCGGTGATTTGCTGATAATCAGATGTACACCTGTCGAAATTGCCAACAGAGTCAATCCGTATGAGTTTGATTACAGGTTTTTCATGGAAAACCAGGGAATCAGATATTATGCATTTACGAATAGTCATGATTTTATAAGACACATCATTCCAGTCCACAGAAAACTGATTCACAGAGCATTGATAACCAGGGAGAAGATCATCCGGATGTTCAAAGAGCGAGGTGTCAAAGGTGAAAGACTTGCTCTTGTTGCAGCAATAACACTTGGTCAGAAGAGCATGCTGGATCCTGAACAAAAGCTGAATTTTATTAAAGCAGGAGTCATGCATATTATGGCAGTATCGGGGCTCCATGCTATAATATTGAGTTTGTTTGTTTTCAATCTTCTGTTTTTTATGAAACGAAGGTTTAATATGCTCAGGATAATAATAACAATTATGATCCTCTGGTCATTTGCTTTTGTAACAGGACTCACTCCTTCAGTTCTAAGGGCAACCCTGATGTTTTCGTTTCTTCAGGCAGGAAAATTAATGAAGAGACCTGCAAATAGTATAAACTCCGTACTTGCATCAGCTTTTTTTCTTATTATTATCAGGCCATCAGTAATATTCGATGCCGGATTCCAGCTTTCATATTCAGCTGTGATTTATATTATTTGTTTTTACAAGGATTTTTACCTGATTCTACGTTTTAAAAACTGGCTCACAGACAAAATCTGGCAATCTGTTGTCGTAACCATTGTAGCCCAGGCAGGCACACTTCCTCTGACAATAATGCTTTTTAACAGGTTCCCTACTTACTTCATCCTCGCAAATATTACAATTGTACCGATATCAAATTTGTTGATTATCACAGGGTGCCTTATTCCGATGTTTTTCCAAATTCACTTTCTTTCGCGATATTTAGCTCTGCTCCTTAACTACCTCACAGGACTGACTGAGATGCTTACGTCGAACACCGCTTCACTGCCTTATTCAACTATTGAAAATATTGGTTCGACAACACCTGAATGCATTTTGCTTACCGGTACAATTTTCCTTTTCATCCATTTCATTTTAAAGAAGAAATCCATCCCTGTTTCTTATCCTGTTTTTTTTCTTTTCCTTTTTGTTTTGGCAGGAGCAGTCAGGGACATTTCTTCAAAAACAACGAATGAAGTAATAGTTTACAATACGCCAGGATCATCGACTATAGGAATCAGAACCGGCAAAATACTCAATCTCTTTTCCGATACCTCAGTTGTGGTACCTGAAGTGAAAAGGCATTGTGCTACACTAGGACTAAGAATAAAATCAACTGTGCTTAAAAATAAATACTGTTGCATAAGAGCTGAAGGGGAAAAAATACTTATCACCAGTTTTCTGACCAAAAAAATTATTCAGAATTTTGTCCCTGATATTCTGGTTCTCATAGGTTCCAGACCAGAAATTGAAAATGATTTAAATTTAAACCACCTTCCCTGTATTGTTATTATTTCATCCAAAGCAACTTCAGGCTTTCATATCCCTCAAGAGGTTATTCTTAGAGAAATTGATTCAATCCATTTTGTAAGGAAATCCGGGGCATTTATCAGAAGGATATGAATGGGTAGTAAGATCTGATTATCAGGGAATTAATTGCTTCCAGGTAATGATTCTCATAACTCAAGGACACCCAGACCCTGCCTTAAAATTTCTATCTCCTCACCGGTACAGTCAACAATTGTTGATGCTTCGTTTCTGCCAAAACCACCATCAATGACGGTATCTGTAAAATCCCGATACTTTTCATATATAAGTTCAGGGTCGGTAGTATACTCGATTACTTCGTCAGGATCGTGTATTGACGTGGTGATAATTGGCCGTCCAAGTTCCCTGACCAACTCCATCACAATATTATTATCGGGGATCCTGATGCCAACGGTCTTTTTCTTATTCTTAAACAGTTTAGGAATCTGATTATTAGCCTGGACGATGAAAGTAAATGGACCGGGAAGGTTTCTTTTCAGAAGTTTAAATATTGTATTATCCCTTATTATAGTATATTCTGAAAGTTGACTCATATCATGGAATATAAGAGAGAGTTCAGGGTTTTTCGGGTTTAACCCCTTAAAACGGGCTATCTTCTCAATTGATTTTGTTGCCAGAATATCGCAACCCATTGCATATACCGTATCGGTAGGATAAATGATAATTCCTCCATCTTCAAGCAGGTCAACTATTTGTCTTATTTGCTTTGGGTTTGGGTTTTCGTTGTATATACGGATCAGCATGATATTCTAAAATTGCGACAAATATAAAGAAAAGTGCCTAAAGTGTGAAGTGCCTGAAGTGCCTAGAGTATTTTAACTCTAAGTACTTCAGGCACTCTAAACTTTAAGTACTAAAAAAAGGGGTAAGCTCCTTATATCGCACCGCTACAACTGCCTGCCCTTGCTACCTTCCGATCCTGGGGGAGTTCAGCAGGAGCTGGTCGTATAAGACTTACCCCGCACAAAAGTAAGATTATTTAAGAAGCATGCAAAATAATTATTCCAATTTAACATCAGG
>Ga0208478_1000762_pt1 | contig 10449 bp, 10 predicted proteins | sample NGESurdeep072012_5_FD_184462 | JGI IMG/M metagenome (GOLD analysis project Ga0208478, IMG submission 184462) | Arctic peat soil microbial communities from Barrow, Alaska - NGEE Surface sample 415-2 deep-072012 (SPAdes) | ecosystem: Environmental > Terrestrial > Soil > Wetlands > Peat ... | reverse complement strand
GCGGTCACCGTCCTGGTTTGCGTCGGCCTCGGCGCATTGTTCTGCTACGGCATGGTCAGCCGCTGGGATCAGCAGACGCCGCAAGAGCGGTCGCTGTTCGATCCGGCGTCCTTCAGCCTGAACGCGCTGTTCCTCGGGCAGCTGATCATCGGGGCGCTCGGCGTCCTGGTCATCTCCGCCGAGTACTCCACCGGCACGATCAGGGCGACTCTCGGTGCCGTCCCGCAGCGGCGCGCCATGCTCGCCGGCAAGGCGGTGGTGTTTGCGGGGGTGGCCCTGCTGTTTTCCCTGGTGACGTGCTTCGCGGCCTTCCTCCTCGGCCAGGCAATCCTGCACGGCAAGGGAATCGGGACCAGCCTGAGCCAACCCGGCGTGCTTCGCGTGGTCATTGGCGGAGCTCTGTACCTGACCGTTGTCGGACTGCTCGGCTTGGGTTTGGGGACGCTGCTGCGCAACAGCGCGGCCGGTATCTCGGCCGTGGTCGGCTTGCTGTTCGTGCTGCCGATCCTCAGCAACTTCCTGCCCAGTGACATTCGCAGCCACGTCGCGAAGTACCTGCCGGCCGAGGCTGGCGCGGCAATCTGGACGCTGCATCCGCGCGCCAGCGAGTCGCTTTCGCCGTGGGTCGGCTTCGGCGTGCTCTGCGCGTACGCGCTGGCAGCGTTGGTCGCCGGGTCGGTGGTGCTGGCGCGGCGGGATGCTTGATCAGCAGGTCCTGATCAAGCCCCGCCCGTGGCTGACCGGCTGGCGCCCCGTTGCAGTCGACGGGGCGCTGGTCGCCTGTCTCGCCCATCGCGGTGTAGTAGGCGACGCTGTAGCGGGTGGCCAGGGTGTCGGGGTAGTCCGGGCCGAGCACCCGCTGCCGGTCGGTGAGCAGCTCGCGGTACTCAGCCAGGGCGGCGTCGCAGTCGCCACGCTGCTGCAGGACGCCGGCGAGCTCGAAACGGGTGACCATTGTGTCGGGGTGGTCGACACCGAGCCGTTCGGTCTCGGCCGCCAGCACCGCCCGGTACTCGGCCTCCGCCTGCTCGAGCTGACCTTGAGATTGGAGCACGCCAGCGAGTCGGTAACGGAACACGCGTAGCCGGGCTGCCCCTTCGAGGCATGAGCGGCAGTCGGCGCCGCGGAGCGGGTCGCCAATCTTCGAGAGCGTTCCCATGGTGGGCGACCGGACGCCGCGTGTCGCATGCGCGGCCAGATAGCGATGAAGAAACCGCGCCAACTACCGCCGAAGCCGAAGGTCACACACCGGACCACTCGGGAATTGCGCGGGCAGGAGTGCCGAGCCCAGAGCGCTGACGAATCAGCTGGTGACAAAGGCCAGCAGGTCTTTGTTGAACTCCTGCTCGTGGGCTCCGGTCAGCCCGTGCGGCGCGCCGGGATAGATCTTGAGCGTTGCGTTCGCCACGATCTTCGATGATTTGAGTGCCGAGGCCCCGATAGGCACGATCTGGTCGTCGTCGCCGTGCAGAATGAGTGTGGGGACGTCGATCTTCTTGAGATCTTCGGTCAGATCCGTCTCAGAAAAGGCTTGGACGCAATCGAACGCACCCTTGATGCCGACAGTCATCGACATCAGCCAGAACGCGTCGCGAGCGCCCTGCGAGACGGTCGACCCGTCCCGGTTGGCACCATAGAACGGGAAGGCCAGATCGCGATAGAACTGCGACCGGTCAGAAAGGACGCCGTCCCGAATCTGATCGAACGGCTCGATCGGCAGGCCTTCAGGATTGGCTTCGGTCCTGAGCATGAGTGGCGTGATCGCGCCGAGCAACACCATCTTGGCCACCCGAGACGTGCCGTGGCGACCGACATAGCGCGTGACCTCGCCGCCACCGGTCGAATGTCCGACCAGCACGATGTTGTGCAGATCTAGTGCCTCGATCACCGCGGCCAGATCGTCCGCGTAATGATCGAGGTCGTTGCCGTCCCACGGCTGGCTCGACCGGCCGCCGCCTCGACGGTCATGGGCCACCGCGTGGAAGCCGTGCGATGCGACGACGTTGGCCGAGCTGTCCCAGACATCGGCGGTGAGAGGCCAGCCATGGCTGAAGACGACCGGTTGGCCGCTTCCCCAGTCCTTGTAGAAGATCTCGACGCCGTCGGACGTTGTGACTGTGGGCATGCGCTTCCCTGAAGAGAGTTCGGCGCGCCGACCGACCATGACGGTCGACCCTGACCCCTCAGTCTTATCCACTTATCCATCAGCCATGCGCTTCGCTTGGCCCACCGGTCATCCAGCCAGCGAGTTCGGCGCCCGCCTCGAGAGGAAGGGTGCCCCACCTGGCGATCAACGGGGCTGGCCGCCAGTCCAGCCGGTCGAGGACCTGCCGCAAGTGCTCGGTGCGAGTCCGGTCCCGGCACCCGCCGTAGCCGGCGAGCACGGCCGGGTCCAGCCCCAACTGGTCAGCGAGGCGATGCACCGCGGCGACCGGCGCCGCGGTCAGCTGGTCCGGGACGGGACCCCAACCAGGGCAGCGTGCACAGCTGCAACGCCAGCCCCGGCCGGTTCGCCGGGCTGCGCCGCTCGACGGCCAGCCACCGCCGGTCGGTCGGGTTTCCAGCTGGAAGAAGGTGACCAGGTCTTCGGCGCCGTTCCGGTCGGGGCAGCCGACCAGCTGCGCGAGTTCCGCGTCGGCTGCGACCGTTCCCACGGCCGCAGCTCCCTGGCGCTGGGGTGCCGTCATCCGAAATGACGATCACAACTCAAGATCACGTCGTCGCTACTCCCGGATGCGGGTCAGAATCAGAACAGGGAGAAGTAGCCCAGCGCCAGGATGCACGCGGTGATGAGGACGATCGCGACGAGGTACGCGCTGGCGGTGAGCCGGGTCGCGGCGTGCTCACCCATGAGGTCGTGGTCGCGGGATATCCCGTACATGAACGCCAACAGCGGAAGCAGCAGCACCGCGTTCACGACCTGGGTGAGCACGAGGATCGGCACCAGGGGCGCACCGGGGATCAGGACCAGGACCATCCCGATGAGCGTGACGAAGGCGTAGGTGCCGTAGAAGAGCGGCGCCTCAGCGATTTCGTCGTCCAGGGCCGCCGGTCGTCCGGTCAGGTCGCTGATGGCGTATGCGGTCGACAGCGGCAGGATCGACGCGGCGAGCAGTGCGGCGCCGATGAGCCCGACCGCGAACAGCTCCTTCGCGAGTCGGCCAGCGAGCGGCTGGAGCGCCGCTGCGGCGTCGGCCGCGTCGTTGATGGTGACGCTCCGGACGTGCAGGGTGGCGGCGCAGGCGATCACGACGAAGAACCCGATGACCCCGGTGAGCAGGGCTCCGGTGACGACGTCGATGCGCAGGTAGTGCAGATCTTTGGTGGTGAGCCGCTTGTCGACGACGTAGGACTGGATGAACGACAGGCCCCAGGGGGCGAGGGTCGTGCCGAGCGTCGCCGCGGCGATGACCATGGCGTTCTTCGTCGCTGGCATCGTGGGGACCACGAGACCCTTGCCGGCGGCGGGCCAGTCCGGGTGGGCGAGGAACCCGGCGGCGATGTAGCAGACGAAGACGGCCGACAGCGCAAGCAGGACGCGTTCAACGCCACGGAACCCGCCCCGCAGCACCAGGACGGACACCAGCAGGGCGGCGGCGGGGACGGACAGGTAGCGGCTCACCCCGAACAGCTCGAAGCCGGCGGCGATGCCGGCGAACTCGGCCGCTGTGGTGCCGACGTTGGCGACCAGCAGGGCGAGCATCCCGACGGTGGCGGCCCGGGCGCCGTACTTCTGCCGGATGAGTCCGGCCAGGCCCTGTCCGGTGACGACGCCGATCCGGGCGCTGAGGGACTGGAACAGCACCAGGGCGATGGTCGAGACCAGGAGGACCCAGAGCAGTTGGTAGCCGTAGTCGGTGCCCTGCACCGAGTACGTGGTGATGCCGGCGGGGTCGTCGTCGGACAGTCCGGCGATGAGGCCCGGGCCGAGCACGGCGAGCAGGGTGAGGAACCGGAACCGGTGCACGCTGCGTGCGGCTGGCGCCGGTCCTGCGTCCGACCTGGTGACGGGTTCGGCCATGGCCTCAGGAGCCGACCCGTGGTGTCTGCCAGGGCCAGCGTCGGGACCCGCGGGACTCGACCAGCGCGTCGACGACGTCGTCGGCCAGGATGCGCCCGAGCGGGCGGCCCTGAAGGTCCACGACGAGCAGCGACGACCCGCGGTTGGCGGTCAGCTGCTCGACGACCTCCTCCAGGTCGGCCCCGGGCAGCACGGTGCCCGGCGTCGGCGGCCCGATGACATCACGGACCAGGTCCTCAGGTGCGGCGGCGAGGAGGTCAAGCAGCGGCAGGTCGTCCACCAGGCGACGCTCCGCGTCCACCACGACGAGACCTTGCAGGTCCTGGTTCTCCTGGTGCGCCAGCGCCTTCCGCCGGGCATGTTCAATGGTGTCGTCGAGCGAGAGGACCACCAGGTTCGTCGTCATAATGCCGCCGGCCACCCCCTCCGGGTACCCGAGGAGCCGGGACAGCTCCGCGGCCCTGGGTGCCGGGATCACCTCCAGGATCCCGCGCCGGTCCTCGTCGGGGAGGTCGCGCAGCGCGTCGACGGCCTCGTCCGGTTCCATCCGTGCCAGTAGCTCCGCAGCCCGCTCCACGGGGGCGTCCCGGAGAACCTTCTCCAGCTCCTCCGGCTCCATCTCCTCAAGGGCATCGGCGGCCGCATCCGGGTCCAACAGCGAGATCAGGAGCTGACGCTCGGGCCGGCCGAGGTCCTCCAGCAGATCGGCAAGGTCCGCGGGTCGCAACCGCCGCAAGCCGCGGTGCGGCTCACGCAGGCGGACCGGTTCACCGGGCCGTCCGAAGGACTGGACGGCCGCCCAGTCGACGACCTTCCCCGGCGTCGGTATACGGCCCGCCGAGCCCGGCAGCACCCGTCGCAGGAACGACACGAAAGACACGTCGACGCCCACCAGCCGGTAGCCACGACCTACGCGCGCGACGTACAGGTCCGAGGCCCGCACCACGCGGGCCCCATCCACGTCGAGGAGCTGGTGGTCGAGCAGGTCCTTCAGCACCAGCCACTCACCCGGGCGGCGCTCGAAGTCACGCAGGTCGAACCGCGTGGACCCCAGAAGCACCCGGTGACGACCGATGTCGTCGACGTCCGCGGCGTGGACAAACGCGCGGCGGAACCCGACGCGCACCACCAGCCCGGTCAGCTGCGGGTAGACCCCGCGGTCCCAGCGCACGACAAGGTCGGTGAGACGGCCGACGTCCTTGCCGCCGGAGTCCCGGACCGGGCGACGCACCAGCCCCGCTGCGGAGACCAGCGCCCCGGCAATCGCCCGGCGCGTGGCCACCTCGCGGCCGCCTCGGGCGGCGAAGCGTGAAGGCCGCGGCCAAGAGGTGGGAGAAGACACCCGCCACCCCTCGCGTCGAGGACCCCCGGGGCACCCTGCGCAGCCGCCGCCGAGCGCACGCGGAGCGTCACCCCTGCGTCCGACGTCGGCCGCAGACGACTTGACCCGTGTCCCCTAAGCCTAAGAGAGCGTGTTGAGATGGGTCGGCGGCAAGCCAGTGTTCACCTCGACGATGTGGCGTTCCCACTCTCGTGCCGCCGCGACGACGCCCTCCCGGCAGCCCGTCGAGCAGCCCGAGGCCGCGCAGCATGAGCCTGCGCCGCCCGCCGTCGACGACGTCCAAGTCCGGTGCGGCCAGCAGATGCGGCAACGACACGACGCAGACCTGACCGGACGTCGCGACCAGCCGCACCGAGGTACCGGCCAACGCGGCGATGGTGTGCTCAGCGCCGTCAAAGATCACCCGATCCGCGAACTGCAGCACACCCCGCCCGGACAGAACCGCTCACCGCTCCCTACGCGCGACGGCCGAGCATTCTGTCAACGGCTCGGGCACGTCGACAGCCGGCACGTCAGAAGATCGTCCCCGACCGCGTGCAGTGGCCACGCGCGGAGATGCTCAAGACCCGCGTCGCGCACGGCTACTGCGCCCGCAGCCTCGTCGCCGAAGCCTGCTCCTACGCCAACATCTGCGAGCAGTGCGACAACTTCACCACCAGCGTCGAGTTCATCCCCGCCCTGCGAACCCAGCTCGTCGACGCCACCGCGTTACGCGACGACGCCGAAGCCCGCGGCTGGGACACCGAGGTCGCTCGCCACGCCCGCCTCATCAGCAGTCTCACCCGGCACCTCGACCGACTCGCTCACAGCGCCCCACCCAGCACAGTGACTTGACACCACAGGCACAGCCGAGGGCCGGTTAATCGAAATCTTCTTCGGGATCATCACCAAGCAGGCCATCCGGCGCGGCACCTTCCGGTCCGTGCGCGACCTCAAAGACGCCATTCGGGCCTTCATCGACGGCTGGAACGACCGCTGCGAACCGTTCGTCTGGGCCAAAGACGCCGATACCATCCTGGCAAAGGCGCGGAGGAAAACTACATCGCTACCGCGACACTAGGTGAATCGGCCTGCCTCGCCGGCGCGATGGTGTTCGCCGGGGCAGCGGCCGGAGTCGCGCTGCAGCTTCTCGCCGCCCGCCGCGGTGGGCCCGGCGCAGCGCCGCCCTCCGCCGATGAGCCGGGCGCAGAAACTCAGCTGGCGGAATGCCGCAGCTGGCGCTGCTCACACCCGTGCCGTGGTCACCCGGCACCAAGCTTGGGATGCTGGCCCTGCGCGGGTACCTCGTGATCGGCGCGGTGCTGCTGCTCGTCAACGCCATTCAGCTCGGCGGCGGATAGGGGAACGGAGACGCCGATGACCCGACCCGACCCGACCGGACCGGACCCGCCGCAGCGGCCGAGCCGGGGGCAGCCGGCGGGCGGGGACCAGCGGCCGAGTCCGGGCCTGCAGGTCGCCGCGATGCTGGCCCGCGCCGGCTGGTCAGCGGAGCGTCTGGTCCGTGCCTTCGGGCTACCGCCGGCCTTCGCCGAAGCGCTCCATCGCGACGCCATCGCCACCGGGGAACGCCGCCCCGGCGACGACGCCCGCCTGGCCGAAGCCCTGCGGCAGCTGCAAGCGCGACAGCGGCAGACCCGGACCAGCCCGAGCCGGTTGCCCCCGACGTCTGGCCCGGCGCCGCAGCCACCAGGTGCGCGCCCGGGCCCGGGCGGTCGGAGCCGGAGGAGGGCGCGATGGCCGCTCCGGCTGGGCGCGACCGTCGCGGTCCTGTGCCTGATTACGACCCTGGCCCTGACCCGCACACCGCATCCGCCCGCCGTCGGACTGGTGCTGCTCGTGGTCTCCGCGCTCTGCCTGACCGCCATCACGGCCCAGGCTCGCACCCTCAATGCGCGCACCCGCGAGCACCGCCGCGACCGATGAGCCGGCTATCAGGGCGCCGCTGTCAGTCGCCGGTGGACCCGCCGCGCTCGACCGGCTGCCCCTCGCCGGAGTCAGGCGTCGCCCGCGGGCGGCGGCCTTGCCCAGGGCCGACGAGCGGCGTCGCTGATCCGCATCAGTAGTGCGATGACGATGTAGTTGCCGACCAGCGACGAGCCGCCGTAGGACAGGAACGGCATCGTCTTGCCGGTCAACGGGATGAGCCGGGTCACGCCGCCGACCACCACGAACACCTGCAGGGCGGTGGCGAACGCCAGTCCGGCCGCCAGCAGCTTGCCGAAGTCGTCGCGCACGGACAGCCCCGCGCGCAGGCCCCGCTCGACGAGCAGCAGGTAGACCACCAGCAGGGCCGTCAGCCCCACCAGCCCGAGCTCCTCGCCGGCCGTGGTGGTGATGAAGTCGGTGTTGGCGAACGGCACGATCTCGGGCCGGCCCTGGCCGAGCCCGGTGCCGACGATGCCGCCGGTCCCCAGGCCGAACAACCCCTGGACGAGCTGGTAGCCGCTGGCGGTGGCCTGCGGGAAGGGATGCAGCCAGACATCCACCCGCTCCCGGACGTGGCCGAAGAGCCGGTCGGCGGTGTAGGAGCCAGCCGCGAACGAGGCCAGCCCGATGAGCAGCCAGGACAGCCGCTCGGTGGTGACGTAGAGCATCACCACGAAGATCCCGAAGAACAGCAGCGACGTGCCCAGGTCCTTCTCCTGGACCAGCACGAGCAGGCTGGCCAGCCAGGCGAGCGCCACCGGCCCGAGGTCGCGGCCGCGCGGGAGGTCCAGGCCGAGCACCCGCCGGGTAGCCAGCGCGAGGACGTCGCGCTTGCGGGTGAGGTAGTCGGCGAAGAAGACCACCAGCAGGATCTTGGCGATCTCGCTCGGCTGGACGCTGAGCCCGCCGACCCGGATCCACAGCTTGGCGCCGTTGACCTCGCTGAACCGGGCCGGCAGCACAACCGGCAGGAACAGCAGGCCCAGCCCGGCCAAGGCGGCGCTGTAGGCGTAGCGCCGCAGCAGCTGGTGGCCATGGACCACCACCAGCACAGTGCCGAAGAGCAGCAGACCGATCCCGGTCCAGACCAGCTGTAAGGAGGCGGCCCCGCGCGGGGCCGGGTGCTGGAGCGCCTGCGCCTGGGCCGCATAGGCGATGTCCAGGCGGTAGATCAGCGCCAGCCCCACGCCGTTGAGCAGGGCCGCCAGCGGGAGCAGCAGCGGGTCGGCCGCCGGCGCCCACCAGCGGACACCGAGGTGGGCCAGGCCGAAGCCCAGGCCGAGCCCGCCACCGAAGAGCCCGACGTGGCTGGCCCACGGCCGGCCGGTACCCAGGTTGACGGCCACCACGGCCAGGGTCCCGAGGAGCACGGCGAACAGCAGCATCCACAGCTCGGTGCGGCGGGCCCGGTCCGGCGTGGCTCGGGCCGGGAGCGGCCTCGGGGCGGCAACACTGGGACTGGTCACCGGAACCACCTTTCCGGGCACCGCTGCTGGGCGGGCCGCATTGGGCGGGTTAGGACCTTGCGGCGCAAGGTCGCGCTCGGCGGCGCGGTCCGATGACCTTGCCCGCGATCATGACGGGAGCTGCCCGGGTGACCCAACCACCGTCGCGCTTGCCGCCCGAGCTCGACCCGCGCGGGCCTGGCCGATCGCGACCAACCCGCGGGTCGACCGGCGCCCGAGCTCGACCGGGAATCGCGCGCTGGTTGCGCTGGACCGCCGGCGGGAGCGCGCTGGCCGTTGCGCTCGTCCTGGTGGGCGGCTTCGCCGCCTATGCGTACTACAGCGGTCGGCTCGGCCACGTCTCGATCCGTCTGCCCGGCCAAACGGCGCCGGCGGACAGCGACGGGCCCGCCCAGGACTTCCTCATCGTCGGGTCCGACACCCGCGACTTCGCCGGCGGCCAGGCCTTCCAGGCCAGCCCCGGCAGCGCCGACTACGTCACCGGTCAGCGCTCGGACACGGTGATGCTCGTGCACCTGCCTGCCGGCAACACCAAGGCGACCCTGGTGTCGTTCCCGCGCGACTCCTACGTGCAGATCCCGGCGCACCCCGACGAGAAGGGTCGACCGCAGGCGCCGTACCTGGCCAAGCTGAACGAGGCCTTCTCCGTCGGCGGTCCGGCGCTGCTGGTCCAGCTGGTCGAGAACCTGTCCGGCCTGCGGATCGACCACTACGTGGCCGTCGACTTCGCCGGGTTCAAGCACATGGTGGATGCGCTCGGCGGCGTGACCCTGTGCGTCAACACGACCCGGCACGACCCGGACAGCGGCGACATGCTCACCAAGGGCGTCCACCAGAACGTCACCGGCGACGATGCGCTGGCCTTCGTCCGGGATCGCAAGGGCCTGCCCAACGGGGACCTGGACCGGATCCGAGACCAGCAGTACTTCCTCGCCCAGATGCTGACGAAGGTGACCAGCGCCGGCACCCTGGCCAACCCGCTGAAGCTCAACGCCTTCCTCACCGCGGCCACCGGGAATGTCACGGTGGACCAGGGCCTGGGGGTCGGCAACCTGCGCACCCTGGCGACCCGGCTGCGGCACCTCGATGCCGGGCATGTCTCCTTCGAGACCATCCCGATCACGACCGACGGGGCGACCCGGTCGATCCATGGGGTCGAGCAGAGCGTCGTACTGATCGACCAGGCCAAGGCGAGCGCCCTGTTCGGCCGGCTGCGCACCGCCGCCGCGGGCAACCCGCCGAGCGCGGCGCCATCGCCGCCGGCGAAGATCAGCGTTGCACCGGCGCAGGTGCGCCTCTCGGTGCTGAACGGGTCCGGGCGGTCCGGGCTGGCGGCGCAGGCGGCGGCCGGGTTGCGCCGGGACGGGTTCACCGTGGTCCGGGTCGGCAACACCGTGCCCACCGACCACACGGTCGTCCGCTACGGGGCCGGGCGCGAGGAGGCCGCCCGCACCGTGGCGGCGGCCGTCCCCGCCGCCACCCTCGTCGCGGACGCCTCGTTGCCCGACGCGCTGGCCCTGGTCCTCGGGCCCGACTTCACGACCGTGCAGCCCGTTGTCGTCGGCGGCGGACAGGTGCTCGCACCGCCCCCGGCGCCCGTGGCCCCGACCACGGCCGCCGGCCTGCCAGCAGACCAGGCGGCCTGCGCGCCTTGAGGCGCCACGGCGGTAGGCCGGCGCTCGAATCGGCTGCCT
>Ga0208478_1000761_pt1 | contig 10452 bp, 6 predicted proteins | sample NGESurdeep072012_5_FD_184462 | JGI IMG/M metagenome (GOLD analysis project Ga0208478, IMG submission 184462) | Arctic peat soil microbial communities from Barrow, Alaska - NGEE Surface sample 415-2 deep-072012 (SPAdes) | ecosystem: Environmental > Terrestrial > Soil > Wetlands > Peat ... | reverse complement strand
GTTAAAGAGAAAGAAGAAGAGCTCAGAAAGTTTGAATCAAACCTGCCTATAGGTTTCCTGAGATGCGATCATGAAGGGAAAATATTACACGCCAATGAAGCTTTTTTAATGATTGCCGATTGCCATGACGAGATGTCAATTACCAATGTGAATTTTAGAAGCTTCTATCTGGAGGAAGAACTTTTTGACCTGCAGATTGAACAACTTACTTTTAGCCGCACAAAAAATTTTGGAAGAGTCTCCCTGAAAAACTGTTATGGAAAGGAGGTACCATGTCGGATCAGCGGGTTCCTGGCTGACAACGGATCGGGTACCACAGCATACATTGATTTTGCAGTTGAAGATTGCTCATGGGAACTGATGCTCGAAAATCGTTTGCTCCAGGCTCAGAAGCTTGAGACAATCGGATCTCTGGCAGGCGGTATAGCACATGATTTCAATAATATACTGGCTACAATTTCAGGATACTCGGAAATGCTGCACGATGATCTTCCGAAGAATTCAGAACTATCTGAGAAAGTAAGTAAGATACAAGGAGCAGTTAAGAAAGCTCAATATATTACAAATCAGATACTTACATTTAGCAGGCATGTTGAACAGGAAAAAGTGCTGACAAATGTATCAAAAGTTCTTAAAGAGACTATCGGATTTGTAAAATCAGCAATCCCCTCCAATATAGTCTTGAAAAGCAGGATTCCAAAAATGGATGCCAATGTCCTGGCTGATCCGACTCAATTGTTCAGGGTTTTCTTAAACCTGATGACTAACGCCATCCAGGCAATGGAAGAAAAAGGTGGAATGTTGTCAGTAAGCATTGCTGTGGCTAAAAGGGAGTTCGTACAACATGAACTCAATAAAGATATTGTTGCAGATGAATATGTATTACTGACTTTTAAAGATACAGGAGAGGGCATGGAACCGTCTCTTATTGGAAGAATCTTTGAGCCCTTTTTTACGACGCGTGAAGTAGGAAAAGGTACGGGTCTTGGCTTATCGGTAATTCATGGCATAATAACAGAGATGGAAGGAGAGATTGTTGTTTCAAGCAAGAAGGAAATAGGTTCTGTATTCAATGTTTATCTTCCGGTATCGAAAAGTTATTCCTATGTTACCAACAAAAAAGGCAGCAGGAAAAAAATATTGTTTATAACAGGAAATAAATATGAATCCAGGATTTTATCTCTGGCACTTAAAAGTGCCGGTTTTGAGCTTATTTTTATATCTGATGACAGGAATTTTATTAAAGTTATGAGTAACTTCAGGGAACGGCCTGATATGGTTATCTATATGAGCGATTCAAAGCAGATCAAACCGGATGATCTTGTTGGGATTTTCAGAAGTCAGAAAATTTCTACTCCTTGTGTACTCATCACTGATCCAAACCAGGAAGCATCAGATGAAAAATTACTAAATTCGGGAATTATAAATCAACAATTGACAAAGCCTGTTTCTCTTAAAGAAATAAGCAATGCAATTCAGGAATTATTAAGATAAACACCTAACCTTAAAATATATATAATGCCAGGAGTACTAATCGTTGAGGATGATAAAGAGCTGAGAGAAATGTTAAAGATGTCGCTTTTAAGAAGTAATTTTACAGTTCTTGAAGCTGAGAATGGGAAGGCCGCAATCATGCATTTCAAACCATTAATTACAGATCTTGTTGTTACGGATTTGATTATGCCTGAGGAAGATGGACTGAAGGTAGTTATGAAACTCAGAGAATTAAAACCTTCAATCAAGATTATTGCCATATCAGGTGGTGGTAAAGTAGGGCCCGGAAGTTACCTGAATCTGGCAAAAGCACTTGGTGCCGATGCTATCTATTCAAAGCCTTTTTCAATAAATGATCTTATTGCTAAGATAGAGCAGTTGTTGGATAATGAACAACTTAATTAAAGTAAATGTTATTATAGAAACCAATAAAACTTATTTATATGTTAAAGAAAAAAATTGAGGATATCTGTAATAGGCAGGTAGAAAGAGAAGGTTATTCTTCTAATCTTTATCTTGCTATGGCATCATGGGCTGAAAATAATGGTTTAAGTGGCGTGGCAGGATGGATGTACAGCCAGTCAGATGAAGAAAGAATTCATATGCTTAAGTTTATTAAGTATATAAATGAAAGAAGTGGGAAAGCTGTTATGCCGGCTTTGAAAAAGCCTGCAGCTGAGTTTAAAAGTGTCGAGGATGTTTTTAAGGAAGTATTGAAACATGAGGAGTTTGTCACTGCAAGTATTAATGAAATTGTTGCTCTGACTCTTGAGGAGAAAGACTTTAATACACATAATTTTCTGCAATGGTTTGTGATGGAGCAGGTTGAAGAAGAAGCTTCTGTAAGAATCGTCCTTGATAAGCTTCGTCTTATCGGGAAAAACAATATGTATGAGTTCGACAGAGATATTTTGGGATTAAGAAGACCTGCCGGTAATGCCGCGACTAATCCATGAAGAGATTCCTTTCTCTTTTAACAGGGTTCCTTATTTTTAATTCGATTCTTCCTCTCAGGGCTCAGGATCTGATAAAGAATTCCTCTGTTACCGGAGTCTGTTATGCAGGAAATAAAATAAACAGGTTTTATATTCCGCCACCGGCAGAATTTTTCAGAAAGAGCGGGTCAAAAAACGGAGCATCCATAACTGCCTATTATACTGGTTTTTCCAGTCAGGCTAAAGTTGCCAGTGAATATGCTATCTCCATACTTGAAAAAATGCTTCCCTCGGATGCAAAGTTGTCAGTTAATGCAAGCTGGGAGAAAATATCAACTTCAGGAGTTCTGGCTCAATCAACAATTACAGAGTATATAGAAGGGTCTGTAATTGATGCCTTAAACCCTTTGTCATTTTACCCGGTTGCGCTTGCTGAAAAGATTGCCGGTAAAAGCCTTAATGACAATTTACAGGGAGATATATCATTAGCCGTCAATAGTTCAATTAACTGGTACCTGGGTACTGACGGACAAACACCTGTCCAGAAATACGATCTGGTTACTGTCATATTGCATGAAATGTGTCACGGACTGGGTATTTTTGACAGTTTTAATTATGATGGAACTTTTGGCTCGCATGGCTCCATACCGATGATCTACGATGCATTCATTGAAAACTATTATGGAGACAGATTAACAGATACTCTTAAATTCCTTAATTATTCAAGCTCTCTTGGAAATCAGCTTATTGGAAATCAGCTATATTTTAATGGTCCGCTTTTAAAAAAGTATTCAACTTCGGTCAACTATTTAAACTTGAGGGCAAAATTATATGCTCCTGCAACCTGGGATGCCGGATCAAGCATTTCTCATCTGGATGAATCGGCAACTCTTCGTGTAAATTCGCTGATGACTCCTTTTATTGATCTCGGAGAAGCAATACATGACCCCGGAAAATATACCTTCTCTATACTCGGAGACCTGGGCTGGATTAATACAAGAATTATCCATACACCAATCGGGGATACTGAAGAGCATCTGTCACAGATTTTGCTTTCAGTTACTGTTAAATCAGATACAATTTATAATCATAATAAGGTAGGAGTCGCATTTTCTTTTGATAATTTTCTGACACACGACTCTCTTTATCTTGGCTCTCCGAATTCCAATGACACTTATAATACTTCAATTACGATTCCAGGGTATAATTCGGAACTACAATATTATTTCTTTGTTGAGGATTGTTTTCTTAGGAATTACAGGTCACCCTCCGTATATATGGATTATCCCAATATGAAAAATAACCGGTATCATATTTTTATAGGAACGGATACTATAAAACCGGTAATATCTCATACACCGGTTAGTTATTATTTACAAAGTATCGATTCGATAAAATATGATGCCACAGTGACTGATAATCTTGGTCTTGATTCAGTTTATATTGAATTCAAATTAAATCATGGCCCTTCAAAATTTATCCGTTTGAAAAAGGGGCAAGCTGATAATTATAGCACTGCTTTTGATGCCAGATCATTATCATTAAAAGGGCATGATTCAATAGAATACAAAATATTTGCAGTTGACTCTGCCCGGATTCCAAATATTGATATGTTACCGGAAACAGGATTTTTCGTGACACATATCGAGGAAATCTCTTCGACTCTCTCTGCATATTCTACAGATTTTTCAGGTGCGGCACCTGACTTCTTTAATATTGGGTTTGATATTACTAAGCCTGCCGGCTTCAATAAATATGGTCTGAATACAAAACATCCATATGAGAGTCCGGAGGACAATAATAAAAGTATTGAATACACTTCAATATTGCGTCATCCCTTGAAATTTAATGAATCCGGGATGCTGATCAACTACGATGAGATTGTTCTTGTTGAACCAGGTGACACGGGATCGGTTTTCGGATCGCCTGATTTTTATGATTATGTAATTGTTGAAGGTTCAAAGAACTTTGGCAAGACATGGTTTGGTCTTATCGATGGTTACGATAGCAGATTATTCCCATTATGGGAGTCAGATTATAATAGCAGTATTGCAGGATATAACTCAACATACCTCGGTACTGAATCAATGCTGAGAAAACATTCTATTCTATACCGTCCATCTGACAATATTTCCGCAGGTGATACTTTATTATTGAGATTCAGGCTATTCTCCGATCCATTTGGCAATGGATGGGGATGGGTTATTGAGGATTTGAAAATTAATCCTCTTATTGATGCTGTTGCAGAAGTAAATAATCATCCTGTTATAGTGTATCCTAATCCGGGGACGGGACATATAAAAATAAGTACGGATATTCCGGGTATTGGGAATTATAAACCATTGCGTTACAGTGTCTTCAACTCAGCGGGTATTTGTCTGAGGAACGCTAGTTCTTCGGGATCCTCTGAAACATTGATTGATATTTCTTCTTATCCGGCTGGAATGTACATTATTGTCTTACACCTTGATGTCGGAATAAAGACGATTAAATATAGTCTTATAAAATAAAAAGTAAAACCCCGCAAGAATGGCGGGGTTTTTGCATAAAAAGGTTTTTTGGAATTCTTTATTGGAAAATAAAACTAATTTTGCTGGATATTTAAAGTAACTGTAAAACACCTTAAAATGAGCATTATAAATAACGTATTGGGCCTCTTTCTTGGTAATAAATATGAAAGAGATCTGAAGGAAATTAATCCTTATATTGATAAGATCCACATCGAATTTGAAAAGATACAGGGTTTGTCGAATGACGACTTAAGAGACCTGACCGAAGAGCTTAGAAAGGAAATACTTGAGAGTATTGAAGGTGATGAAAGTGAAATCAAATCGCTGAGGGATAAAGCTGAAAACGAGGAAGATGTATATTTAAAAGAGGAGATTTACAATTCAATAGATAAAATTGAAAAACAGATCAGCGAAAAGCTTGAGGTAACGCTTGATCAGCTTGTCCCAAGGGCTTTTGCGATTGTTAAAGAAACTGCAAAAAGATTCAAAGAGAATAATATACTGGAAGTCACAGCACGACAATATGACAGAGATCTTGCCGCCACAAGGGAAAGCATAATAATTAATGGCAATAAAGCTATCTGGAGCAACAGGTGGATTGCGGGTGGCAATGAGATTACCTGGGACATGATTCATTATGATGTTCAGCTCATTGGTGGTGTTGCTCTCCATAAAGGGAAAATTGCGGAGATGGGAACAGGTGAAGGAAAAACAGTTGTAGCTACGCTTCCGGTATTCCTTAATGCACTTGCCGGCAGAGGTGTGCATATCGTTACTGTTAACGATTATCTTTCTAAACGCGACTCAGAATGGATGGGTCCGATTTATGAATTCCATGGACTGACAGTTGATTGCATTGATAAACATCAGCCCAATTCACAGGATAGACGCAAAGCTTACAATGCTGATATAACTTTTGGAACAAATAATGAATTTGGTTTTGACTACCTCAGAGATAATATGGCAATCAACCCTGAAGACCTTGTGCAACGCAAGCACCACTATGCAATTGTTGACGAGGTCGACTCGGTACTGATCGATGATGCCCGTACACCACTTATTATTTCAGGACCAACTGCCAAAAGCGACACTCAACAATTTGATGAGCTGAAACCTAAGGTAGATAAACTGGTATCAGCACAAAAAAAACTTGTAACCCAGATACTTGCTGATGCAAAAAAACTTATAGCCGATAATAAAAATGAAGAGGGAGGCCTTCTGCTCCTGAGAGCATATAAAGGTCTCCCAAAGAATAATGCGCTTATCAAGTTCCTCAGTGAGGAGGGCAACAAATCACTTCTCCTGAAGACAGAGAACTTCTATATGCAAAACAACAGCAAGGAAATGCCTAAGGCAACGGATGCTTTATTCTTTATTATTGATGAAAAAGCCAACTCCATTGAACTGACTGAAAAGGGACTTGATCTTATATCAGACTCTGTTGAAGATGTAAGCTTTTTTATCCTTCCTGATGTTGGATCAAAGATTGCTGATATTGAGAAATCAGATATATCCGATCGTGAGAAACTGAAGATAAAAGATGAGCTTCTGCAAGACTATTCAGTTAAGTCAGAACGGGTTCATACTATGACACAGTTGCTTAAAGCATGGACCCTTTTTGACCGCGATACGGAATATATCGTGGTTGACAATAAGGTAAAAATTGTCGACGAACAAACCGGTCGTGTTCTTGAAGGACGCCGGTATTCCGACGGACTTCATCAGGCAATAGAGGCAAAAGAAAATGTTAAGGTGGAAGAGGCTACTCAAACCTATGCAACAATAACCCTGCAGAATTATTTCAGGATGTACCACAAACTGGCGGGAATGACAGGTACTGCTGAGACAGAAGCCGGTGAGCTTTGGAATATATATAAACTGGATGTTGTTGTTATTCCGACAAACAGGCCAGTTATCAGATCAGACAGAGAAGATCTTGTATATAAAACAAAAAGAGAAAAATATAACGCTGTAATTGAGGAGATTGCTGAGATGAACCGTCAGGGACGACCCGTTCTGGTTGGTACAACTTCGGTAGAGATATCTGAATTACTGAGCAGGATGCTTAAGATGAAAGGGCTGAAACATAATGTTCTGAATGCAAAGCTGCATCAGAGGGAAGCAGAAATTGTGGCAGAAGCTGGTAAGACAGGAACAATCACCATTGCAACGAACATGGCAGGACGTGGTACAGACATAAAGCTTACAGAAGATGTCCGTAAGGCCGGAGGGCTTGCCATCGTTGGAACGGAAAGACATGAATCCAGACGTGTGGATCGTCAGTTGAGGGGTCGTTCAGGCAGACAGGGAGACCCGGGTTCATCACAGTTCTTTGTGTCTCTTGAAGATGAGCTGATGAGACTGTTTGGTTCAGAAAGAATTGCAGGTATAATGGACAAACTCGGACTGAAAGATGGTGAGATGATTCAACATTCGATGATCACAAAATCTATAGAAAGGGCACAGAAAAAAGTTGAAGAAAATAACTTCGGTATAAGAAAGAGGCTTCTTGAATATGATGATGTAATGAATTCACAGCGGGAAGTCATTTACAAGAAAAGACGACATGCACTCCTTGGAGAACGATTAACAGTCGACATCGCTAATATGATGTTTGATGTTACTGAAAATCTTGTTGATATCTATCATGGTGATGGAGATTTTGAGGGATTTGATTTTGACCTTATCCGCTCATTTTCAATGGATTCCCCTGTTCCTGATCAAGACTTCAGGAAAGCGAATTCGAGTGAGGTGACTGACATGGTCTATTCAAAAGTGCTTGATACATATAAGAGGAAAGTAGAATCAATTTCCGCACAGGCATATCCGGTACTGAAAGATGTATATGACAGGATGTCTCATGTTTATGAAAACGTTGTAGTGCCGATTTCAGATGGAGTCAGGGTTTATCAGGTTGTCACTAACCTGAAGGCAACAGCTGAATCAGAAGGGAGAGAACTGGCGAAAGCATATGAAAAAACAGTTGTTCTGGCAACTATAGATGATGCATGGAAAGAACATCTGAGAGAGATGGATGAACTTAAGCAATCCGTTCAGAACGCTACTTATGAACAGAAAGACCCTTTACTTATTTACAAGTTTGAATCCTTTGAGTTGTTCAAAACAATGCTCACAAAAGTGAATAAGGATGTAGTGAGCACACTCATGAAAGGACATATCCCCACACAGGACCCTGAGCAGGTCAAAGAAGCTCAGAGAAGACGGCAGGTCGACATGAGCAATATGAGAACATCTAAAAGCGATTTTTCGCAATACAGCAGCACAGGAGGCGGAGGGCAGGATAGGAATCAGAAAACAGAACCTGTTCGTGTCGATAAAAAAGTAGGAAGAAATGATCCTTGTCCTTGTGGCAGCGGGAAGAAATATAAGCAATGTCATGGATTGCAGCAGGGAGGAATCCAGGGTGCAAATGCAAATGCCTGATCAGCTTTTATTTACTTCATCAATTGCTTTCTGAATCCGGGTATAGATCGTCCTGTTAACCGGAACCAGCGGAAGCCTGAGCGTATTCTGGCAGATATTCATTATACTAAGCATAGCTTTTATCCCCGCAGGATTACCATCAGTGAACAATAGTTCTATCATTTCAAGATAACGGAGCTGTATTTCGCGAGCTGATTTAAAATTACTTTTCAGGGAATTATTGACAAGTTCGGTTGTCACTTGCGGGAATGCATTCGCCAGAACGGATATAACGCCCGATCCTCCTGAGGCAATGATCGGGATATTCATCATATCATCACCTGATATTACACTGAAATTATCAGGTTTAGCTTTTATAATCCTCATAATCTGTGCTATATCACCGGAAGCTTCTTTTATCGCAACAATGTTTTCACACTCATTTGCAAGCTCCAGACAAGTTTCTGATGAGATGTTGCTGCAAGTCCTGCCCGGTACATTGTACATGATAATTGGGATAGGACTGCAGGTTGCAATAGCCTTAAAATGTTGAAACAGTCCTCTCTGGTTCGGTTTATTATAGTAAGGTGCAACAGATAAAATTCCATCAACTCCGGTAAGATTTGAATGCCTTATACAGTTTATTACCTCCTGAGTGCTGTTGCCTCCAATACCTGTTATCAGTGGAACACGATTATCAGTCACCTCTACCACATAAGAGATAATTGCTTTCTTTTCGTCCTTGGTGAGTGTGGCCGATTCACCGGTTGTTCCCATTACAACTATATAGTTTACGCCTCCGTTGATTACATGATTTACCACGCGTCCCAGAGCAGCGAAATCAATGCTGGAATCATTTTTAAAAGGCGTTACTATGGCAACCCCGGTCCCTCTGAATTTTTTCATATCCTTCATTATTGATCGACTTAATTAACAGTTCCCGAATTAATCATTTCAAGATAACGTACTACCTGATTCAGGTAATTTTCAACATTAACAGGGCTTTTCAATTCCATCATAAGGTCAAAGGGATTGTTTCCTGTTTCAGAATCATATAAACCAACCTTAAAGCCGGCATTTGATAACGATGAAATATATTGAAGGGGCAACAGTTTATTGAAATTTATATCAATAAGGACATCAAAACGATTGTTTACGAAACTATTAGTGTCCGATGAGACAGGAAGGTAGAAAATATTTAGTTCTTCTTTTTTTATAATTGAAAGATATCTGACTGCTGTAAATTGATTGGGCAGGTTCTTTCCCTGAAAATAGCCCAAAATTTTAACATCAGTCTTACTCTCGTGCATCTTTTGACAAAACCTCGATAAGCATGCAAAATCATCAATCTTTGAAGCATCCCATACGATCCCGATATTTTTTACCTGGTTTAATTTGGAATAATATCTTTTTCTCTTTGCTCCGGCTATCTTATTTTTGAGGATAGCATCTCCGATTTTGAGCCTGATTTCTTTAAATAATTCCATATTGCAAACCTAATAGTTTTTTGTTAAAATAAGCAGAGAGGATTGTTATTATTTACCAATTATTTTGAGGAATTCTGACTCGCTAATCATTGGAATCCCAAGCTCATCAGCTTTCTCTTTTTTCGATTGTCCCATATTCTCTCCTGCAAGTATGTAGGAGGTATTTCCTGAAACTGAGGTTGAATTCTTACCTCCGTTTCTTTCAATCATTTCTTTGTAATCATCACGACTATGTTTTGAGAAAATCCCTGATATGACAATTATTCTACCCTTAAGTGAATTGCCCGTCATGGTGGATTCTTTCTCATCACTGAATCTGATTCCGGCCGATTTGAGGCGTTTTATCATTTCAAGGTTATCACCATCAGAAAAGTATGCAACTATACTTGCAGCTATTTTAGGTCCGATTTCATAGACACTTGTTAATTGTTCAATGTCGGCATTGATCAGATCATCAATTGTTCTGAATCTTCCGGCGATTGTTTTTGCAACTGTTTCTCCAACGTGCCTGATACCGAGGGCAAAAAGTACCCTGTTATAAGGAATGTCAATCGATTTCCTGATGCTTTTAAGAATATTGGCAGCAGACTTTTCTCCCAAACG